>Ga0306872_100023_pt1 | contig 71274 bp, 83 predicted proteins | sample AntRauMeHopE1498_FD_190455 | JGI IMG/M metagenome (GOLD analysis project Ga0306872, IMG submission 190455) | Saline lake microbial communities from Rauer Islands, Antarctica - Metagenome Hop E1 #498 (v2) (version 2) | ecosystem: Environmental > Aquatic > Non-marine Saline and Alkaline > Saline ...
CTCGGCCCGCGTTGGCGCGTATGTGGCAAGGGCGTTGACTAGCGCCACGTTCCGCAGCGCGTCCATGTTGCTTTCGACGTGCGTTGTCAGCCCCGCCACGGTGAAGTTTGCAGTCTCGCCGCCCGCGTCCGTAGACGTGTTTGAAACATCAGTGCCGATCAGCATGTCGCCAGCGGCGGGAACCGTTACCGGATAGTCTGTCGTATCATTGATCTTCGACATGTTAGCTCAGTCCTCTGATTTTCAAACGCAGCCCGGTGCCGCTATGTTTCGCACGATCCGACGTGCGCTGTAGGCTGTCGATTGCAGACTTGTAGAACGCGGCCCATGTTTGTGCGCGCGGGTCTTCTTTGAGGTACGGGGCGCTGTGTACCAGCGCGCCGTAGAGATACACGTCTGGTGCCTCTGTCAGAAGCCAGTTGACCGTGTTGCTGTCAGATAGAGCAGCAATGCGCGCGACGTAGATCAGGTCAGCGTTATAAATTTCATCCGGCGTTGGGAAGAACTCAAACTGGCCCGCTGAATGTGCATAGAAGCGAGGACGCCCGCCGATGTTATCGGTTGACGCGCGGCGCTCGATTAGCTCGGCTTGGCTGATAAGATCCATTGGTGACGTTGCGCCGTCCGTGGTCGAGAAGCGCAGCGTTTCAAGCCAATCACTCGGAACCGCGCTGTATTGGCTGTCAATCTCCGCAACGCTGCGCTCTTCCATACGCCAGTGACGCAGATCCCGCCCGATTGACGCCTCGGCCAATGAAATGAATGTCGGCACTGTTGATGTCAGGTCTTGGCGGTTGAGAAAGTCTGCCACCGCCGTTTTTAGCTCTGCGTATGTTGCGATGCTCATTACTGCGGCCCTATCCTCGGATACATTTGTTGCGCACCCATATTTGGTGGCAGGATGCCTAACGCAACCATTTCTTCATACATGGCCTGATAATCGTTGAGCGGCGAGGTCGTGACCTGCGGGGCTGCACCTGTCATTGCGACTGGCGTTTCCATGGTCTGGCGCTGCTGTGGCTGCATCATCGGCTGCATCATCGGATGGCCCATGCCTTGCGGCCTAGCTTGCGGAGATATGCGATTGAGAGAGCCGCGCGGCGAAAACAGCGAGTTGGCAATGCTGGACAATATCCCGCCGCCCTCGAACTTGTTACCGCCAGCACCTGCGCCGCCGCCGTTAATCATATCCATGAAGTCGAGAAACTGTGCCATAAATACCCCTTTTGTGGCAAACATAGCACAGGCGCGAGGCTTATGCTATACCTTGGATGTTCCGGCGCAGTGGCTTTCGGCCCGATGATACCTGCACCATGTTGCGATACACAGCCACTAGCCCGAACGCATCTGCGCAGTGACTTGACCAGTCGTGATCCGGCCCCAAGCCAATGCCCCGCACCTCGTCGCGCTTTTCGTGATACCAGCCCAGCGCCTCGCGTCCGCCCGTCGTTGTATCCTCGTTAAACCGAACCGCCGGAAACATCTGGCGCACGGCTTCAATGCGGAGCAACGCCGCGCCCGCGCCTTGGTTCTTGACCACATCGCAGGTGAAGCCCGCCTGCCGCAGATAACCGTCTGGCGTAACCGCGTGCACCGTGTCGTGCTTCCTGCCATCGTGAGGCAGCACACAGACAGCCTCAGCGCATCCGTTAGCCCGTAGCCAATTCACATGAGCGTCAAACGGCTGGCCTACAGCCTCGTAGTAATCCAAGCACCTGACCTCCGTGCCGACGAACTGCACGATCCAGATTGCCGTGGCGTCTGATTTGCGAGATGTGCCGCCAATGTCAAAGATTGCATATTTCTTTAGCAATGGATCAGCGGTGACAAAGCCAATGCGGCCCTGAAGCTGCGCATCGGTCAGGTGCCGCGAGAAATAAGCGCCTTCCAGAACCGTGGCATACTCGCCCTCCCAGATATGCCCGTAACGCTCCGGCGTGGCGTTAAGACAGTCTGTGCGCTCGTGTTCCAGCACCTTGGGCAGCCACGGATTGTCAGACCAGTTCGCCCGCACCACGGTTGCGCCCGTCGGTAGGTTAAGCCCGCGAAGAAGCATATCAACGGGGTCTTTGGCACGCTGTGGGTTCCAACTAAACCAAAGCTCGCTGCCGTCCTTACGGATTGTCGGGCGCAGTAGCGTCATAGACCTGTCAGACAAGGCCTGCGCCTCTTCCACCCAGGCACGGTCAAAGCCTTCAAGCGACTTCACGCTGTCCGCCGTGTGGTCTTGCATCCCTGTAAATGTGATAAGGCCATCACCGGGCGTCTCGATCACCTCGCGGTAAACCTTAAACCCCTCACGTTCGCCAAGCCCGAACGCCTCAATCTTATCCTCCACCAGTCGCTTTGCAGATTGCTTTAGCGACTTCTGCACCTCACGAATGCAAACAGACCTCATGCCGGGATTGCGTAGGTGGTCCTCAATCATCAGACCGCCAAAGAAGTGCGATTTACCTGACCCCCGCCCGCCCCATGCGGCTTTGTACCGCGACGGCTCTAGCAGGGGCGCAAACACACCCGCCGTTGGAATGCGGAGTTTAAGCTTTGCGCTCATTTCTTATCAGGCATTACAATCACGCGCTCGATCACATGAGGCGTCATAGTGCCGCCTGCACTCTCGTGGTTCAGGTCCAGCTTCTCGCCGTACTTCTTTGGCTGGAGCTTGGACAGCATCCATTTGCGGCTATCAACCCGGAGACGCGAGCGCTGGATATGCTCTGAGTTCAGCCGTTCACTGCCGTCCTCATTCGCAACCAAGTCCAGCGCGCCATCGTCTGAAATGTTGAGGATCTCCTCAAAGATTTGCTCGGCTCTTGCTTCGCACGCGCGCGTGTATCTCTTAACGAGTTCAGTATCTTCATCAAGCCACCGATACCAAAGCACTGCGGACGGCATGGAATCATCACGATCCAGCCCGCAAATCTTCACAATGCTTTCACCCTCTGAAATTCTATCGAGGATGTGGTCTATTGTTTCTGGCGTCTTTTTGCTTTTCATGTCAACCTCCCCCCATTGCGTCAAGGGTCCAAAAGAACACAATTGCCGTGCAAACATAAGTAAGGAATGAAGCAAGAAGCAGCATCCACGCACCTAAAAACCCAGCCAAGCCCCAGATAAATGCGGCCCCGCAGAAATAAACCACGATTAGTCCCATTATGCACGCGGTGGCCTTAGCCGCTCTGATTTCTGTCTTAGTCATAACATCTCCCATTCATCTCCTGTGTCCGGCCCGTAAGTACCACATTACGCCAATGCTTGCAACGCAAACAAAAAAGCCCGCGCTTTTTACGGCGCGGGGCTAAGTTGGGAGACAACAATGAGAAACAACACGATCATTGTGCCACAGTATTGGCTGTGGTGTCAAGGGTTATACTTCACCGCCTTTCCCGTGCGCGTCCAAAGGTTGATACCCTTCACGCACACCGAGTTGACGTAGCCCTTAACCCGCAGCGCTGAGATGGCCGTTCTGACGTTCGCCGCCTCAACGCCAGCCCCTGCCGCGATTTCACTTGCGGTCATACCGTCCTTGGTGATCGCCTTTAGCGCGTTAAGGTGGCACGCGGTTAAATCGCCAGCGACATATTTTACCTTCTGCTGCGTGTTTGCAGTGCACTTGCGGGAAACCGATTTGCGTATCATCGCAAGGTATGCCTCCGAAGGTTGCCACGCTTCGTCTGATGTTGGGTCATTGGCGATACCCGCAAACCGATCGGGGACAGGGACATGTGAGCTGCGCATACGGGATTCCCTGATTTCGTGACGGTGTGAAAGGTTCATACCCCGGCCCCCATCTGCGCCGCGACCCATTCACGTGCCTTGAACTTGTCCGACATCACGTTAATCAGCGCGCGATCTTCATCCCATTCCTGCCCGGTGACGCCGCACGACACGGCGAAAATATATGCATCCAGCTTATCACACAGGTGCAGCATTTGTTCTTCCTTGGGGGTCAGCTTCCAATCCAGACCCATGCCCCGCAGGACTTCCCGCTCTGCGATTGCATACGCCTCTGCAAGCTCTGGAAACCGCGCCTTGGCTGGTGCTGGCATATCGCCAAGAACCCGCTCGGCCTCGTCGTGGTTGCGGGCTGCAAGTAGCAGGTCGCTTTCGGTAAGCGGGTGTCCCATGTGCGCGGCGAGTGAGTGGCACAGGGTGGCAACGCGCGGTTGGTGCGCGTCGATGGTGTCACCGCCATTGCGCAGGCGGGGATCAGGGTTTGCGTGCCAGCGGTTTACTGTTGAATTTTCATAAGTCATAGATCACCCCCGAACGCTGCCATGATTGCGGCTCGGTGGTGGGCGTTACATGCTTTGATTGCTTCCTCTACCGTGTCAAAACGCGGTTTTTGATATAGGCCACGCATGACGTAAATGTCCGTTCCCCGTGTATCGATCATGAAACCGTCAGTGTTCCAGCCTATAGGGTGCCTAGAGAACACCAACGGCGCAATCATATCGGGCAGGGCGGCGATGATTTCTTCGACGGCTTCGTGAATCTTTTGTCCGTTTCCACCGTCGTGGCAGTTGTCCCAAATAATATCTTCGATGCGGTCTCTCATGTCAGGCGCTCCATGCGGATCGTGGCGCAGTCAGGTTCGCCGTCGATTGTGTCAAATGTGATGCGGTGGGTGTCGCCTGCGCGCAGTGGGTTGCGATTGGCATTAAAAACGCCCTCGGGGTAGGCATTTGAGATATGCATGCGGCCATGCAGCGTCATTGTCTCGCGCTTTGGTTCTGGCTTGATGCGGTATGCCATGTTGGGGGAATCAAATCTAACGTCCAAAATAACACACCACTTGTCACCCGGTTCTTTCGGGTCAATTACCTCAATCGCCTCACCCTCAAACTCCGCCAGCAACAGCGCGCCCTTTTGCTCCGGCGTCATGTTTTCCCATATTGTGGGGGTGTCGGTCCATTCTGCGATTAGGCCGTATATCTGACCATCGTCGCACTGGCCTGCGTCAGTAAAGTAATTCACGCTATTAGGATCGGACCAGTGGAACCCGTCGTTGCATTGTGTAAGCCGCATCGGTCCAACCTTTTGGCCGTCGCCGTTCGTGTAGAATTTACCTGCTTCGAGTTGCATTGTGTGATCTCCTATCACGGCTCCCTGAGAATGCGCGCGGCGGTCGGGGGAGGTTCCGATGTTTGGTCTGCATAACCTAGCCGCGCTCCTGAATACTGGCATTAGATTTGCGATGGTGCAAGCGTCATTACGACTTAAACGCTAAGTAGAAACTTAAGACGTAGTTAGAATCAAATTCTACTTTTAAATCCCTGAAATCATTGGTTAATACACTATAGATAGATATGTAGAGACATCTATATACTGTTTTTCAAGAGGTTCAGAGAGGCTCAGGGGCTTTTTATAAATGTATCTAAGGGTTCTAACTAAAACTTCTTAACTAAGCCCATTTACCCTTTAACCTCATAGGCTTAAAAGTAGAATTTCCTTCTACTTATGGTTCTACTTTAGGGGTTTTGGCCCAAAAAACAAAAAACCCGCCATTTCGGGCGGGTCTTTCTGCTTCGGCTATGTTCGGAACCACTGAACCACAATCTCGCCTTTTCGCCGTCGCTTTCCGGCCCTCGACACCACTTCACCGCGCCCTTCCAAGTGCCCCATCGTGGTTTCAATCGTCGGCTTATCAATCTTTGACCTGCTCGCCAGCACCGCCGTAGATGCCCCGTTTTCCGTGTCGATGTAGTTCATCAATCGAGCCGCCAGCGCGTCCTCAGGGCGCGCCTTTTTGTTGTCGTTGGCAAAGACAAGCTGAACCTTGAAATCAATCTCGTCCTTGATAAATGCAAACGCCCATCGGACATGATCCATCGTGCGGATGCCGTCCGGGATTGCCAGAATGAAACTTACCTTCGCAATCAATTCATAGGCGCGCCTGATCATCGCCACGCTGGCCTCGCCCGTCTTTTCATCCATGTGTCCGGCATAGTCGATCAGCCACTCTATGATGGCGTCCAGCGCCTCTGCCGCCTCTGGCGTGGTGGTAACGTCCTTGCGTGGCCCTACATGCTCCACACGGCCCGCTTCGTTGCCGTAGATCACGCCCAGCTTGCCGCCCATCATTATCGGCATGTCGATCTTTTTGAAGCTCTTGCGCGGGCGCGGGTTTATGTCTCGCTCCGCTACAATAATAGCGCGCCCGACAAAGCCCTGCGTCGCGGTTTCACCATCCATTACACCCTCGAACGTCGATGGCGTCGTAAAACCGATGATTGACAAGAATGGCCGCTCCAGCCCGTTGTCTACCATGCCCAGCATCCGAGCCGCATATTCTTCCCGCTCTACGTCCCCGCTGTCTTGGGCCTTGGATAGCTGGCCGAAATACGCCTTGCGCAGATCCCGCTTGATATCGCCGCCAAGCAAAAAGCGGCTGTTTGCTTTTGAATAGGCGTTCATAATTGTGCCGAACACGCCCTCTAGGTATGATGCACCGCCGCGCTGTTGAGCGTTGCGCACCTTGCTCAGGAAAATACCGATCTCGTCAATGTTGTAGAATGACGCTTGGTTCTCGATCAGGTTCCGCACGATCTCTTGTTCGCTTTTGATCCCGCCCTGTATCGCGCCCTGCATTCCCGCCGCGATGTGCAGTTCTGTAAAAGCCTGCATAACGGCTTCTTTGCCCGTGCTGGATGCCGCTACGCAAAAAGACAGCATGTTCGCCGTCACGCCGTCGTGCGTGTCATAGTGTGACATTCCGCCGATGTTGCCTATGGCCGTGATCGCGCTGGCAACCGCAAGCCTGCGTCGAGGATATCGGCACTGACCGTCAATCCAATCCGCTACCCTGCCCACGAACCCCGGCGGGCGGGTGAGGTCTACGCCTGTCACGTCGATAGGCAGGGCAAAGCCGTCATCTTCTAAATGCTCCGGCTCCGGCGCAAACTTCTGTGGAAAAAATTCCTCATTGAAGTCTGAAAAGTCGTCATCTTTTAGCGATGCAACGGCAGAGACGCGGGCTTGGGCAAGATCGTCTTGCGTTTCGTCGTAGCTCTTCCCCGTTGCATAGTCTGCGAGATTGAATGTTTTAGCGCTCATTTTCTGCCCACCTTAAAAATTTGATCCTGTCATCGGGTGCCATGCGCCTAAATGCGGCAGCGGCAAGGCGCTTCGTTTGCTTGTGCGCCACGATGCTGTTTTCCAAGGCGTCGAGCGATGCAACGGCATATGCTTCCAGCTCGTGCGGCGCTGCGATAGAAGCCCAGAACAAAGCGTCTTGCCTGACCTGCTCGGAAAACAACGGCACGTCAGGCACGCCTGCACTGTGCTGCTCCAGAAACGCCGATACCGTGCCGATGCACAACTCCGCGTCATGGCGGTATATGTCGCATAGGCCGTAGTAGGTCTGTTGGGCGATGTCAGTCATGGCGCTGTGCCGGGGCCAAATAATCTGACAGCGCCTTGATTGTGCGATGTGACGGGTTGACCGCCTGCCCGCTTTTGATCGCTGCAATGGTGTTTCGGTCAACCCCCGTCTGCGTAGAGACTGCGGTGATTACCCTATCTTGTAGAGATTTGCGAATTTCATCTATATCTAGCACTGGTGCAATCCTTTTATGCGTTACTGCATATTTGTTCTTGCACAGCCCCGCTAGTCATGCAACAACATTTAAGCGGGATTAGAGAGTGCGACCCGCCGCACGGGCCAATGCGCCAAACCAAAGGACTAGAGTATGAGTATCCTTGCGACTGCAAGCAAACCCGCAGACCGCGCCGTTATGGTGACGATTTGCGGAGACAGCGGGATGGGCAAAACCAGCCTTGCCGCGACATTCCCCAAGCCAATTTTCATTCGCGCCGAGGACGGATTGCAGGCAATCCCTGCGGAAAATCGACCTAAAGCCTTGCCACTGGTCACATCCGGCGCGGTATTATGGGAGCAGATAACGGCCTTACTGCAAGAGGATCACGACTACGAAACAGTTGTGATTGACAGCGTGACCGCGCTGGAACGCCTTTTCCTTGCGGACGTTCTGGCCAGTGATCCCAAGGCCAAGTCTATCAACCAATGTTTGGGCGGGTATGGTGCAGGCACATCGGCTGTTGCTGCAATGCACGGACGGGTGCGCAAGGCTTGTGGCTTGCTAAATGAGCGCAAGGGGATGCACGCTGTATTTGTGGCGCACGCAGATGTGCAAACCATGAAGCTGCCGGATCAGGATGATTACATGCGCTATTCTCTGCGCTTGCCTGACAAGAGCTTGCCGCCCTACGTTGATGATGTGGACGTGGTGGCGTTCTTGCGCCAGCAAATGTTTGTTTCCGGTGGCGACGATGAGCGCAAAAAGGCACGCGGCACGGGCGCGCGGGAGTTGGTCTGCAACGTATCGCCCGCCAACGTATCCAAAAACCGCTACAACATCACCGAACCGATGGCCGTAAAAATGGGCGAAAACCCGCTGGCCGACTTCATCCCCGCCCTAAATGGGCATAATGCACCGAAGAAAAAGGAAACAGCACAATGAGTAGCTTTTGGGACTTGAGCGACGGCGAAACCGCAGCAGACACGCCAAAGGAATATGAGGTTCCCGGCGGCAACATGGAGCCAATCCCGAATAACTCGGACGTGCTGGCGGTGATTGATGAAATTAAATGGACCACGAACGGGAATGAAAGCGACCCGCGCGAATACATCAGCGCCCGATGGTCTATTATGGCCCCAGAACAATTCAAAAACCGCAAGGTGTTCCATAAAATTTGGGTTACGGACTTTGACCCAAACGCCAAGGACGAAGCTGCGGCAAACTTGAAGCGCGACAAGAATCGGAAGATGCTAGCCGCTATTGATGCCAATGCTGGCGGGAGGCTGACGAAGAGTGGTGACACGCCGACCAGCGACATGCTGGCGATGCACCTGCGCGACAAACCGATGGTGATCAAATGCATGGTGTGGAGCATGAAGGGCAACGCGGGCGAAATGATGGAAGGGAACTGGGTCTCGGCCGTGTCACCATCTGATAAGCCGCTGCATGTTGGCGAGGCTACTGCTAAAGCAAAGCCGCAGAATGAGGGTGGAAGTGGCCACGGCGGAAAGCTTGACGATTCAGACATTCCGTTCTAGGATAATCAAGCGAGGCTAGACTGGCCAGTTGAAAAGCAGTTCGTCACTGCCTGCCTCGCTTAAATAGACGCCCTTTGACGGAGGTTTTATAATGAAAATTATCACCAGAAAATCAGCTTTAGATTTAGGCTTGAAGCATTATTTTACGGGCAAGCCGTGTCCGCGCGGGCATGTTTGCAATAGGTATACATCAGCTTTTGCGTGCGTTGATTGCTGTGCTGAAAATTCTGCTTTTACAGTCTTTAAGCATGGTGGCCCTAAAAAGCGTCACCACCTTCACTTTTGTGAAATTGCCCGCGCTGCAATGTCATCTAATACACGAAGTGAATTTAAAAATAATTTTCCGTCTGAGTATATGGCTGCCTCAAAAAAAGGTATTTTGAACCGTATTACCCTAAAGATGCCTCCGCCTAAAACCAGAGGCATATGGTCAAAAGACACATGCAAGAATGAGGCGTTAAAATACAAAACCAGATCACTTTTTTGTGAATCATCTTCTGGAGCGTATGAAGCTGCGGCAAGGCTTGGGATTCTAGAATGCGTATGCGCCCACATGAACAGGCCCCTAACAGATGCAGACGTTGTGTATATTTGGGGGCAAGAGTTTCTTGAAAATTTTGTTTGCAAGGTGGGAATAACGTCAAAGAGGCTTGGTGATTGGCGCATTGGATACGTCAATAATAAATCTCCAATATCCTGCGAGTTTTCATACTTTAGAAACGATAAAAACGCAAGAAAAGTAGAGCAAAAAATATTGTCAATTGGGTCTCCGGTAAACGTAGGCAACTTTGACGGAAGCACAGAATTTAGAGTTTTTTCAAAAACACAAATGATGGAGATAAAAATTGAATACTTCAATTCTTGAGCAAAGGTCGGAATCGTGGTTTGAGGCGAGGCGTGGTAGAATAACCGCAAGTCGAGCAGGGGCGTTTCTTGGAGTTTCGCCGTTTATGAAACCGGAGGAAGCGTTTAGGCAATTGGTGCGTGATATACATGGCATTGGGAACGATTATTTTTCCAACGTGGCGACTGAGTATGGCACATTCCACGAGGAAGGCGCGCTGGTCGAGTATCAGATGGAGACGGGTAACACGGTCACGCCGCTGGCGTTTGCGCCTCATGGTGATTGGCTTGGCGCTTCACCGGACGGGCTGATCGAACACGATGGGCTTTTAGAAATAAAATGCCCGTTCGGCCAGCGCAAGAAAAGACCGCCTGAGTTCAAAAGCATCAAAGACCAGCCGCAATATTATGCGCAAATTCAGGTGCAGCTATTTTGCACTGGGCGAGAGTGGTGCCACTTTTTCCAGTGGTCGCCACACGGGACAAATCTAGAATTAGTCACGGCAGACGCAGAGTGGATTGCGGAAAACATGCCTATCCTGCGCGCCGCATGGGAAACCGCCCGCGCTGCCGATCCTGCCGAACACGAAGGGCCAAAGCGCACGGAGATTGACACGCCGGAAGCCGTGCGTCTGGTACGTGAATACGACGAACTGTCGGACGCGATGGATGCCGCCAAGGAAAGGCGCGCCGAGGTTCTGGCCGAAATGGTGCGTATCGGTGGCGGCAAAAGCGCGACAATCGCGGGGCGCAAACTAACGCTGGTCAAGCGGGCCGGGTCTGTGGCCTATGCAAAAGCTCTTGCCGTTGCCGCGCCTGATTTTGATTTGGAGCCGTATCGGGGCAAGGATAGCAATGGGTGGAAGTTCACATGATTTGGGCAACAGTCATAACCGATGCCAGCTATTCGGACCAAGACAACAAAGCGGGGTGGGCCGCATGGATAAACATCGACGGCCTATCCTATCCTATTAAAAAATACGGCTCTTTTTCTAGCGGCGTAAACACTAGCACAGATGCCGAAATAAAAGCGGCCCTTAACGGAATGTGGATAGCGCGAAAATACGGGGCCGACGCGATACTTTTGCAAACTGACTGCATGGCGGTCGTTCATTTAATTGCAGGGCTTACAAAAAAGCCTAAGCGGGTGTCCGACTGGAATTGCAAGATTGAAGCGGCTGGCCTTCTAGGTGTCCCGATACGCGCCAAGCACGTCAAGGGCCACACACAGACAAAAGACGCGCGAAGCTATGTCAACAGGTGGTGCGATACCCACGCAAACAAAGCGAGGCGCGCGCCATGATACCGCGCCCATATCAACAGTCAGCCCACGATGCAGTTATAACTGAAATAAAAAATAGCATTGACCCGTGCTTGATTGACGCTGCACCTGCTGCGGGTAAATCGTTTATCATTGCAATGCTTGCCGAGACGATTCACAAAATGAGCGGTGGAAAGAAAATACTTTGCCTCGCGCCAAGCGCTGAATTGGTTTTGCAGAACTCGGAAAAGTTTGCCATGACTGGCCAGCCATTTTCAATGTTTAGCGCCAGTGCGGGCCGAAAGGATTTGAGGCACAAAGTTGTTTTCGGCACTCCCGGCACTGTAAAAAACCGCATTAGCCGATTCCAAGATGGATATGGAGCAGTCATAATTGATGAGTGCCACGGCACAACCCCGACCATACGGGGCATTATAGATGCAATGCGGGAGGGCAACCCCAACTTGCGCGTGGTGGGCCTGTCTGGCACTCCCTACCGGCTTGGCGATGGATACATATTTAAAATCCAGCCCAACGGAAAGGTGAATGATGCTGGCGTTTGCCGTAACCCGTATTTTACAAAGTGCGTCATACAGGTTTCTGGGCAAGAAATGCTTAGTCAGGGTTACATCACGCCCATGGACATTGGCGCGGCAGATCAGAGCTATGACACTTCTGCGCTTGTATCCAAGGGCGGGAGGTTCACAGATGAAAGCCTGTACCAAACATTTGAGGGGCAAAGCCGTCTGACATCAAACATTGTTTCGTCTGTGGTCGACGTGGCGCGGAACATGTATGGCGGGTGCATGATCTTTGCGGCCACTATTCAGCACGCCATGGAGATAATGGAAAGCCTGCCTCCGAGTAACTCGGGGTTTGTTACGGGGAATGAATCATCTGCAATGGGCGGCGCGTTAACAGGCCGAAAGGCGGTCATTGCATCATACCGCGCACAGAAATTCAAGTTTTTAGTTTCAGTTGGAGCGCTAACCACAGGCTTTGACGTAGAGCATACATCGCTAATCGCCACCCTTAGAAGGTCAGAAAGCGTTGCGCTAATACAGCAAATTTTAGGACGTGCTTGGCGTCTGGATAGTCAAAAACTAAGGTCATTATGGCTGGATTTCGCTGACAATATAAAAACCCACTTCCCCGATGGGGATTTGTTTTCGCCAGTGGTGAAAGCCGGACTTGGCACCGAAGGCACAGGCATGGCCGCTGTGTGCCCTGAGTGCGCATATGAAAACACGTTTTCAGCCAACGTCAAACATCTGGATTATGAGCGTGACGAGGCGGGATATTGCCTCGATCTGGACGGCCAGCAAGTGCAGACGGACTTCGGCCCGCTATCCGCCCACCATGGCAGGCGTTGCTGTGGCATGGTGCAGGTCGGACGTAAGGGCCAGTATGATCGGTGCGGCTATCGCTGGACGTTCAAGGAGTGCCCGCAGTGTGATGCGCCTAACGATATTGCGGCGCGATACTGCATTGAGTGCAAGGGAGAGATAGTTGACCCGAACACAAGGCTGCGTGAGGAATTCGCACGGATCAAGCGCACGCCCACAGAAAAGCAAACGGATGAAGTGATTTCTCTAGACGTGCGGGATGGGGTTTCGCAACGTGGAAACCCTACCGTGCGCGCTGATTTTGTAACGCCATGGCGGTCTTTTTCGGTGTGGTTCAATCCGAACTCACAATACCCGCGCCAGCAAGCCGACTGGGCAACATTCCAGCGGGCAATAGAGGATGGCACGCCCAAAACCGTGACCTATAAAAAAGACGCGGAAACTAAATTCTACAACGTGTTTGCATATAACAAAGAGGCGGACCAAGATGAAGCTATCTGACATCCCCCACAACGTCCTCCTGTTTGGCAACCCCGGGTTTCGCGGCAAGTGCGCGCCGGAAAGCATTGAGCAAGTGACGTTCTTCAACCGCATCCGGCGGGAATACCCCGAAACATGGGGCGCGCTTGCCATCCACGTAAAAAACGAAGGCAAGCGGAGCCGTGGGCAAATGGCGATGGATAAGGCTGAGGGCATGACGCCGGGGGCGTCTGATATCATCATTCCGGCGCGGGTCACGTTTGTTTGTGAGATGAAGCGCCGCGACCACACGAAATGCAAATTCCAGCCCGGTCAATTGCCATACCTAACCGCAGCCGCAGATAGCGGCGCGTTTGCCTGCGTGGCGCTGGGATGCGATGCTGCATGGGAAGCGTTTGGGGAGTGGCTCTATGCCATGGAGTGAAGCCGTGCGCCCGTCTGTGTGGCTTCGGCGCGTGCTGTCCGGCGAGATAGATATGAAAGACGCGCCCGAAGCAATAAGAAGCTGGGCGCGGCTGGCAATTTATCAAGGTGCCAAGGAGGTGCTGGCAATTCACGGCAAAGAAAAAAGGCGGGCAGCGCTTGCGCGGGTGCCTGCCAATATCCGCCCATATATTGAGGCCGAGGTCATAAGGCTTTGGCGGGGTTAATCCCCCGCTATTTCGCCACCGCAAGCCGCATAGCCTGCAATGTCTACCCAGTTGTCTGCATAAGACGGGTTGCCTTTCATGCGCGCCAGCTTCAGTAGGATCATCATTGCCGAAACATCTGCGCACCCGATCTCCTCGCCGAGATATGAGGACCAAAGGTTTGCAATGGATGCAAACGTGTCCTCTGGATTGCCGTGCGTTGCATCACGGTCTACGGTGACGGCTTGCGATGCTGCCGCTAGGATTTCTGCGCGGTTCATTCTATAATCTCACTACAAACGATCATATTCCAAGTTGAAGCGATTTCGTGCATACCAACTGGTGGCATTGTTCCGGCATCACGTCTCGCATTGTTAAACCCGTGTATGTATGCGGGTGAAAGGTTTGATGTTGGGTACGGGCTATCCGGCCTGCGACCGTCTCGGTAGCCTTCGGCACATTCATCTTGAATCCATTCTGGCCCGTCCAGCATGTCGTAGCTTGTTAGCGGCTTCATTCCGTAGCCTCCAGCGCCGCAAGCCCGTCAGGAGTTATTGTCCAGAGCCGTTCGATCATTTGCGGGCGCTCACATGCGCAACGGATATACCCGGCGCGATACAGCTTAGATAGCACGCCGCCTGTCGTGTCGCGGCATGTGTGCCAGTCACCGTCTGACATGCGCGCGAGCGTGGTGCGTTGTTTGGGGGTCATACCTTATCTTTCTTTGCTATTCGCGCGGCCCAGCGTTGCATCGCCTTGCGCACTACTTGTGTGATTGTCACGCCCTGCTGTTTAGCTAGGGCGTGGTAGTGGCGGTGTTCTTCTTCCGTCACTCTGATTTGGAGCCAGTATGTTTTTGTCATGCCCTACCTTATCAATACGTCAATCAATACGCAAGGCGATATTGTGTATTGACGCGGCCATTCGCACGGCGTAGGTTGATTGCAGGAACGGAAACAAAAGGAACAACACAATGACCCAACGATTCACCGCCCCCGCCGATTTTTACATGATTGCAGCCATGCTTGAGCGCACTGGCAAATGGGAATTGATCTCTGACGACATGTTTGACCGCGCGGACGCTGTTAATCTCTACGCGGACTGGATGCCGACACTTGCGCACATGATGGTGCTGCACGTCACTGTTGACGGTCCGTGTGTTGACGTGACCGACGATATTAAACTGGAAGCCATTTCGGGCGCGCAAGATTAGCCCCAACAACAGGGGCCAGCGCCCCGCAAGGAGACTGACAATGAGAATGAGTTCAAACATCCACGGCGCGACAAGCATGGAAGCTGGATCACAGGACGGCACAAGCTGGCTCACGATCAATTCAGATCACGGCCACGTCACTGTTTTCATGCCGTTGCAGGTAGCAGAAGCCACCGCCCGCGCCTTCAATATGATGACGGACGCACACAGGCTGGCGACTGCAATCAACACGGGCGACAGCGAACGGGTGGTAGCATGACGGACGCACAAAAGGAAGCGTGTAAAGCGCATTGGGACAAAGTTCGCGCTGGACTGCACACCCCAGAGCGTCACGTTTTCGGGGTTGATGCAAAGTCCTCAATATCTGGCCACCGACACCGCGCCGCACGTCTTATTGAGCAAGCATCAAGGCACGCAGAGATTGCGAACACCCTTGCCAAAATGGACATGAAGCTATGATCCGCGCATTTATCGGTGACGTTATCGGCGTCACATGCCTGGCCGTTATTTTCGTGGCCCTGCCGTGGATTGTCTACGGGTTATGGGGTGTGCAGTGAGCATCATCCTAGCCCTATGGCGCATCATCCGCCGCCCGAAGCCGCCGCGCCGGAAAATCGACAACTGCATTGAGCACTTGAGCGAGGCCCCGATCTACACCCGCAGGCACCGCGACGAGATAGCTGACCTGCAAAACGACACACATTTAGAGCGGTTGGCACAGATGCGCCGCGAATTGAGGGAGACGAATAATGCAGCCGACCAATGAAGTCACCCGCCAAGCCCGGCGCGACCTGCTGTGTGACCTTGCAATTGCCGCTGTGTGGATTAGCGCTATCCTCGCGGGCGCATGGTACGCAGCGGGCGTTATTGATTTAACCGAACTGCCGAAGGGACACTGATATGACCCAGACAACAAGCCTAGCCGCCGCGCAGGCCCGCATCATCGAACTTGAGGCACAGGTGAAGGCGGCGCGGGATGCGCTGGATGATATAACGGGAGTTGGATTTGATATGCCTGCTACGCTTGAGTTATCAGACGCAGAATGGTCCCGTAGACGCGCCAGCATAATGCAGCAGATAGCCCGTTCTGCCCTGATCCAGCCCACCCCCACAACACCCCGCACTGACGCGGAAATGAAGGATTGAGACGATGAAACCGGACGAACCACAACGATATTTCAAACTGGTCATTTGCATACCAGCCAAGCCGAAAGACACCACCCAATGACCCCCGCACAGACAGACTGGATTACCGCAACCTACACAAACTGGCGCGGTGATACGGCGACCCGCAGGCTTTTGATCGGGGAGGTTCGCTATGGCACTTCAAAATGGCACCCAAAGCCAACATACCTTATCAGTGCTTTTGATTTAGACCATCCCGCGCAGATTTGGAAAGATTATGATCTTTCCGAAATGGACTTCACTCACACAGTCAGGACCAACCACACCGCACAGATAGACGTAGAGCGGGTTGCGCGGGCCATAATGGATCATCGCTTGGGCGCAGGAACCTACGACAATGCGTCATTATGGCAAGGCGCTGACGCTGAAAAAGAAGAAACCCGCAGAGAGGCCCGCACCGCGATAGCCGCCATGCAGACCAGCGTTGCGCAGGCGGCGAAGGTGCTTGGTGACGATCAGACCGCACAAAATAAACTCGTTGAAGGCATTGAGGACGAGTACATAAAAGGCGTTTCCATGGCCACGGCTGTGGGCCGCACTCTCCGCGCTATGATGCAGGGGGTGGAGTAATGGTGCGTCTCATTGCCTTGGTATTTATTTTTGAGCCGTCTGACTTGGCGATGCAATATCCCGAATGTAGCGCCCACGCGCTGGTGTGTTTTCGTGAGGAAGTCGAGCGCACCACAGGGCCAATAGACTATATCGGTGCGTTGCAGGCTGGCCTAGATAGGAACGCACACCATGACCGCTAAATCAGAAACCCCGCCCGTATATGACACAGACCGCCCTGCTAAATGATTGAAACAATGGAGACGAAGATGCACAATACGTCAGAACTAAAGCGCCAATACGAAGCAGCCAAAAGCAAGCAAGAGAATGCCGCGCTGGCTGCACGTCTTGCGCGAGAGGCATATAATGCGGGGATCATCCGTGACAAAGAAGCAGAATTAGCCAAAGATGGTATTTTTGTTGGAGCAATGGTTGACGCCATTTGGTGTGGAAAACGAAAAGGCACATACTATTTGCACTCCATATCTGTTGGCAAGTGGAGCTTCGCAGCGTCAATCAATCTCGCCAAGGTTAAAAATGACGGTACAGCATACAGGGATACAACTTACGTTTCATTTGACGCTCTTGTGCCTGCCAAACCCCAGCACTCCCCCACGCCATAGGCCGCAACGCCATTCAAACACAAAAAGGCCCGCCGCCTGATTAACAGGGGCGGGCAAGGTCTTGTGCGTACAGGCAAACGTAGCACAGTTATAGTAACGCTAAATCATGGACCTTTCATAGTTCGTGTTATCGGCTGGCCCCGCCGTGGGTGATTGTAGTGTAACGCACCGCGCGCAGTCGTCAAGGATTGCTTTTCAGTTTGATCCCCGGTCACGCTGCAAGAGTAGCTTAACATCATCACGGCCCTCTTTAATATCTGCGCGGATCTCGCGGAACATATCCCGCGTCAGCTCAACATCCATGGCGCGCTCTCGATCACGGCGGGTTTTTTCACCGTCAAAATCAGAACGCAGTGATTTGTGATTTACTTTAAGCTCAGTATAACCCGCGATAAAAGCAACAGCCGCGCCGATCATCGGCCAGTAATTCAAAAAAGCATCCATTGCGCCATCGTCCTTCATTTGTTGCTCTGTGTCGTGACGACGCGCGCAACAATGCCGCCCGCAAGGTGGCACATCACAACTGCGAACCACGGGATTACCAGCTGGGAATTTATACTCAACATCGGTGAACCAATCTCGACCTCGTTAAACAGGAAAATCGGCAATCCACCGCCATACAGCGCGAAAAACAGCCAATCCTCAACCGTGTCTCGCCCGTTCCATCCTTGGCGTAGGATTTCAAACGCCGCATAACCCACCGCGACAACGGCCCACGTTGCCCCCTTTTGCGCAAACTCATTGAACACCGCGAAATGTGCCTGTGCCAGAAGTGACGCCGTGGTTATCCCTAGGGCGAAATGTGCAAGCTGGTTTTTTGCATAGCCGTACCAGTCGGACGGGTAGGCGTCCGCGCGCGATAGCTCTGCAAGGATGATGCGCATAATCACATCGCGCATCCCGCGTCGATCATGCGGATAAGCCTGTCGCCCGTTTGCAGTGATGTTGCACCGCCATCAGACGCCAGCGCCGCCGCGTGATCTGTCATCGCCCGGTTGACACCGTCGCAGATCGCGCTATCGCTTGCCACGGTCGCGCAGCCTGTCACGAATAATGTTAAGATTAGGATCAATGTAGTCTTCATCACGCGCCCTCTTCATGGTTTCAAGATATGTGATTGCGGCCTTGTGATCAGCCTTGTCAGACGCATCCTTACGCCCTCGCACGTAAGCGCCCACCACGCCAGCGGATAACGCACCAGCGGCGAGGATATAGGGCCAGACGCCGCCTAGCAGCACGCCGATCATTTCGCGGCCTTCCGGTCGCGCCATTTGTCAAACGCCAGCCACGCCTCAGACATCACAAGAGCAGTCACCGCGACGATATCTGCGTTTTCGTAAAACACAGCGGCTGTGCCTTCGGTGGCCAGCCCCGCCGATACAGCGGCAAGCGCGCCGAGGCGTAGGACAGTGCGGGCGATAAGTGCATAGTTCATTTGCGTCCTCCGAAAATTGCGGCGAAAAGGGATGCCCAGAAGCCGAGAGCAGGCTTGTCCGGCGCGGGCCGTGTGTCGATAACGGGTTCTGGCACGTCAACAGGCGCTGGCATGATTGGCGCACGCTGCATAAGGCGCAAAACATCATCCGGCGATAGCGTGCGCAACGGCTTCCAGATCACACGGCCAGCCTCCGTCACATTCCAAACGGTGGCCCGGCCTTTGGGGTATCGCCCATGCGCAAACAGATCCCGTTCGTCACGGCGGCGCGGGATAATCTCGACGGGCTTTGACCAGTTCATAAATGCTTTGGTCGCGGCGGTCTTATTGCCAGCGTTCCAGCTGCGAACCCATGATGCCCGCCCGATTGCGCCTGTGTTGAAATGGAATGATACAGCCGCGTCAAATTCGTGTTGCGCCATTGGAACCTTCACCGCGCGGCGAACATCAGCGGCGTATCGTTCTAAGTCGCGGGAAAAGACCTCAAACACGTCCCGTAGGGCTGCGTCCAGATCATCCGGCACCCCTCGCTTCATATTGGCGGGGATAGGCGCGCCAGCGGCGGCTGTGTGGCCGACGCCAACGGTCCAGACGCCTACGCTGTCCAGATATGGCGCTGGTACAACGCCCTCGTGCGCGACAAGCGCCGCTATGCCTTTATCAGATACTTTCATGCTTAGCCCCCCTAAAACTTGCCATCCCATACGCGCAAATGCGCATTGTCGCTATCCATCATTTCGCGGGCCACAACCTCTTCCATGGCGGGGCCGTCCTTGTGATCCACGCCCCACTTCTTCGCCCATTCGTAAAACATCTTCATCGGGATAAGGCCTACGATCTTATTGTCACCGCCCCCGTCGATCCCCGCGCTTTTTAACGCCTTCGCTTTTTCCATCACGGGGTTGAAGTCGTGCGTTTGATGAATCGACAGCCGCCCCGTCTTTTCGTCCAGTGTCATCGTTTCGCTTAATTTGCTCATGCTCGGCCTCAAACTTCAAATGGGGGGAAATGTTGCGCAGCTTATCGACGTTTTCTTCATCAAGCTCAAACGTCTCACCCTTGCGGTAAAGCGTACCAGCGACAAACATGCCATTAACCGTGACTTTGTATTTCATGGGGTTCTCCTGAAAGCTAAAGGGGCGGCTGTTACACCGCCCCGATAGGTTAGCCTGTGATCGTGTTGTCGAACAAGCCGCCGGAAGCGGCCTCGTTCTTGCACACAAGCGTCAGCTCGGTCACGACTTGGCGCTTTTCGTTATCGCCAGTCTTCGCAAGCATTTCGTTTTTCGTCGCGCGCAGAACGCCAGCGCACCACATATCATTCTGCATGATAAAGATGTCGCGGCTGCGGTTTTCGCGTGTCGGCTTGAACGTCACAGCGCCCCACGGCGTCACATAGACCACCATTGCGTTGCGAACTTCGTCCTTTGTGGCCTCTATATTGGCGCGCTGGTTGTTGGCACCCGTGAATGCAAGCGCCTTGTTCATCTGGTAGCTGGACAGATAAACAGTATCGGGCTTGCCACCTGCGGTCCAGATTGACTGCATCACGCTATCAAACCGCGCTTGGGAAAACGCAATCAAAGTCGAGGTTTCGTCAGTCCGAGCGTCAGTGCCGTCGCCGGTTGGGCTTGCGCCTTCGTTTGCACCAAAAAGCACGTTGGTTGTCAGCCATGCCGGAGCGCCAGCAAGCTCGCGGGCAGCGGTCGAACTGCCAGCAACGCGAGCGTTGTTTGCAAACATGGCCTTTTCAATATCAAGCTTTTGCTCCTTGGCAATCTTCAGGACTTGATAGGCCATTTCTTTAGCGCGGCCCGCTTTGTTCAAGCCGTCATCAGTGCCGGGGATAACAACAGAGTTTTTGAAAATCTGCGTGTAATCACCGAGGCGGCTTGTCGCACTGCGAGCTTCGGCGACAGTATCGTCGCCCTCAATGTGCGCATTTGCGGCAGACGCGCGGAGGGCGTCAGTTTGCCACTCGTGGTAGGTGTTGGTGGCTTTTACCTTCGCCATGCTGGAGTAAAACGGGGTTTCCTCCGGCGAGATGTCATAAATCGAATCTGAAAGATCCTCGCGGATACCCTTTACGTCGTAGCTGTCGAGTGTGTTGGTTGGCTGTGCCATGATATAATCCTATTTGGGGGCTTAACCGTTATCTGGCGCGAGCATTGCCGCCGCGAAGTCATCAAGACTTCCGCTAGACCTTGCTTTTGCCAATTGCTTATCGCGGGCAACGCGTTGTGGCTGCTGTCTGCGTCCAGTGGGCTTGATTGACTGCGAGGGCTTCGGCGCTGTTTTTGCCGCTGCTTTACCCGACTGCAATTCACGCCATTTCATCGCGTCCATCAGGACTTTGACCGCTCTGGAATCCGTGACCTCGCCCATTTCGTCTGGGCTATAGCCGTAGTTTTCCGTTCCCATTTTGAACAGCTTATCTCGGAGCGGCGCTGCCGTCTCAGGATTGGCAAACTCAGGGATTTCCGCCTGCAAGCGTTGCACTTGCTCTTGCAGATAAACCTGTTTCGCCTGCTGTTGCATCGCAGATTGCCGCTGCGTGACTTCGCTTATTTGGGTCTGCTGTGCAGTGTACCCTTCAAGCTCGGCCTCATAGCGCGCGTTTTCCTGCATGTATCCGATCGGATCGGAATTGAGCAGGTCTGCGTTGGGCTTTTGCGGTCGTGACCTCATACCGTTTTGCTGTAGGCTCTGGACGGTTTCAACGAATTTACGCTGTTCCGCTTGGAGTGAGGAATACATCTGCTCGGTCTGCTTGCGCATGTCGGCAGATTCTTGCATCCCCTTTTGAATGTACGCCTGCCCCGAATAGGAGCGTGTGAGGTCGTCAAGTGTCACCTGCTTGTCTACACCGTCAACCTTGACCGTGTAGCGCTTGGACGCGGGTTTCTTGTCGCCTTCGTCTTGTTCGGCTGCGTCATTCTCATCGTCGTCGTCCGAGTCGCCGCCTTCGTCTTCGTCAGGCTCTTCGTCGGTGTCGTACACCTCGACCTCTTCAACCTCTTCGATTTCGGGCGCGGCTTCCTGCGTTACCTCTTCGATTTCAGTTTCGGGTTCTGGCGCAAGCAACCCAAGGGCTGCCGTTTCGATATCAGTCGCTGGCACGGTCCTGATTCCTTTTCTCTAGAATTTTGCCCTCCACAATAAAAGCATGTAGTTGGCTTTGAACTTCTTTAATGGCAAAAGCCATTCGCCGGGCCTCAAGGACTTCCTCGTCGGTTGCCAGCTTATTGGCAAATATACCACAGTGGCGCTGATATGCAACACTGAAGGCATTTTGCAACACATCGTCGTTCACAAGGCTTTCTGCGTGCTTGGCTCTTGCGGTCTTATCCATTGTTCATGTCTCCAGTTGTTGGCGGGCAATGGCTTGCAATCCGCGCCGATGCAGTGGCGAAATAATCAGGGTCCATTTCAATCCCGATGAACTCGCGGCCAAGGTTTTTGCAAGCAACGCCTGTTGTGCCCGATCCCATTGTAAAGTCCAGAACGGTTTCGCCCGCGTTGGTGTAGGTGCGGATCAGGTATTCCATGAGGGCGACAGGTTTTTGGGTGGGGTGAACTGAGCCACGCTCTACTACTGGCATGGCGAGAACCTGTTTTGGGTATCTTGTTCCAAGGTTATCGGTTCTTTCGTTCGTGTAAGCACCATAACTTTCAGTCATTGACGTTGACTTAGTTGGGTCGCCTGCTTTGTTTTTATATGCCGTGCCGGAAGTCATTTGCGGATTGTAGGTGCATTGCGCTGCATAGAAAACCAGCACATCCTCCTTATCGCGCATTGGCATTTTCTTGGCGTTCAAGTGTCCCGTGCCTTTTGGCTTTTGCCAAGTCCAATCGTACTTAAACATCTTAACATTTGACATCACCAGCGCCGACGTGAACGGCTGCGATGCCGTAAGCACGATAGCCCCGTTTGGCTTTGTGACCCGTTTTAGCTGTTCCCACATTGGTTCAAACGGTATCACTGAATCCCACTTGCAGGCGGTCGTGCCATAGGGCGGATCCGTCAGGACCATATCAACCGACCCGTCTGGAATGTCGCGCATAACCTCAAGGCAATCGCCCAAGTGCAGCATCTATTCCATCCCCCCAAACTGGCGTGGCGCGTTCTGCTGCGCACTTACCGCGGCAACATCAACGCTCGCCCCGTACTGGCCCAAAATCTTAGCCGCATCGACAAGCAATTTCTGCGCCATTTCATCGCGCTTGAAGTCATCGCCACTGGCCATTTCAAGCATCTTGCGCTGGTGCTCCATTGCCGCCTTTTGCATATCCACCTGCGCGCGGGTCTGTGCCTTCATTTGTTCGGCTTGCAAGAACGCCGCGTTAGGATCGCCGCCCTGCCCCTGTTGCGCTTGTGCCGCTTGTGCCGCCTGCTGCATAAGCTGTTGCTCGATTTGCGGGTTCATGGGCTGCATGTAGCGGTCAGCGTTGTGGATGCCCCCGTGCGCCATGATGTCAGCTTGTGCGTTGCGGATATTGGTCATTGTCACCATGCCGTTTTGTGGACCGTACTGAGCATATACCTGCATTTGCAGCGCCGCGATCTGCTGCAGCCCCATCATCTTTTCGTCATGCTGATTTGTGCCAAGGCCCACGTTGGTCATCATGTCCAAGTCAACACCCCATGAGCGCGGGTCTACTGGCACGAATTGCCCATCGAGCCGCATCATTTCTTCCGCGTTGGGGTTCTGGCGTGCAATCTGCGCAATGACGCGGAACAGTTGTTTCATACCGCCTTCCGCAAGCGTGCGCGCGATAAGCTCCGAGACAGCCGTAGCGGCCTGCACAGCGGCGTTCACACCTGTCGCCGTCTGGTTCTGCAAGGCGTTGGCGTCCATACTGCCATTGGCCCCAGAGACGCCCGTCTTAGCACGAATAGCTTCATCGTAAAGCGCAATGGCCGGGATTGCCGATGCCGCTGCCGATCCGATGACCAATTCACGCACGGCGGTAGGATCGCCGCGAATAATGCGCCCGATCTCGTTGTTCAGCACATCGTCCATCTCGACAAGGCTGTCGTTCACGATCAACGCGGGGTTGTTCATCATGGCGATGTTATCGAGCAGGCCGCGCATCAACACCGTGGATGCGTCTTGGTCATCAATGATAATATCCACGATCGACCGGCCGAAGAACGTATGCGGCTCCGGATCAACCTCAAAGATTGCAAACGGGTTGAAGTCGCATAGCTCGTATTCCAGCAACTCGTAATTCAGGCCAGCGCACAGAAACTTGTACAGGCGCGCAACGCCCGTGCCTTCAATATCCATTTTCATGTAGGCTTCGCTGATACGGATTTTGCGCATGGATGGATCGTTTGTGTTTTCGTCGTCGTCACGCTCGCCCCAACCACTGCGGGCGATTTCCTCCTCCTCTGCAACCGACCCGCTGCCCGATCCGGCGTATTCATACACCTCATCAAAGTCAAAGCCCATTGCCACAAGATCCCCGACACGGCCCTCGGTTGTGTGGCCGCAGATAAAGCAATCCTCTAAGCTAACCGCCGCGCTATCAACAAAGAAGTCCTCCGGCGCAACGCTCTTGATTTTGATCTCGCCGCGCTTCTTTGTCAGTGCGACCTTGGCATCATAAAGCGCTGGCGTCATTGGCTGGCCCATCGGATCAAACGTGGCCTCTTGCGTCATTTCGGATTCAACAATCTCGGCACCATCGTCGCCGCCAAGGTCCGCCATCTGGTCCTCAGTCAATCCTGTGTATTCGTCAAACTCGACGTTTTCGGTCTCGTCGTAATACGCCTTTGCGATGCCAACCTTTTTAATCAGCGCATCGTGAAAAACGTCGCTTAGAACGCTAAATCCGTCACTGCGGTTGAACACATAAGAGCAATACTTGGACGCCTGCTCTGCCGCCCCTACGGCCTGTGGGGTACGGGGAACAAACTCGACAGGCATGCCCGACTGCAAGAACACGCGCATCAGTGCAGGCTTAATCGCGCGCACTGTGTCACGGCATTTTGTCGCCACGATTTTAGAGCGCCCCGGCTCGTGCTTCATGTTGGTTTTGCCGTCGAAATAGCGCTGCGCCTTGATCCGATCCGGCGCGATTTCGCTCTCGATAAAGTCTACGGCCTCGCGGATGGCAGTCTTGATTGAGTTGTCAATTTGGTCGCGGGTTAGCTTTTTCGGTTTCATAATTTACCTCGGGCCTTGGGGGCTAAGAAGCCCCATGCCTGCTTGGGCACCGCCAATGGTGGCCGCGCGTGTGCCACCGTCTGCGATGCGCGTTAATGTTTGCGTAACAGCACGATCAAGCGCGCCCCAGCCTGTTTTATCAGTCATAGCCGCCCGCACAAAGTCCGCATTTTCTGACAGCAAAACCCGAACAACCTCTTTGTTTTGAGCGTCGGTCAACTTTGCCCCGTCACGGCCAATAAAGCGGCTAAGAACTCGTCCCATGTCCATAATGCTACCAGTCGCAGCGCCCGCCATTTCTTCCGCGTTGAACGACCCACCAGCGCGCCCCGCTGCGGCCTGCGTTGGCGCGGTTGCGCTTTGGCCTAAAGCATATCCTTTTATGCTCTGTCCGGCATCCGCAATATCAATGCGGCGCAACACGTCCTCCATTTGCTCGTCGGGAAAGACTGTTCGCAATATTGCGCCGATGTTTTTCTCTTCGCTGTTTAGCTGTTTCATAATGCTGGCAGGCGTACCGCCTCTAAACCGCTTGCGCAGCTCATCCATAAATCCAGCGCGGTAGGATGCGATGGCGTCATCAGTAGGTAGCGCCGCAAAGTCAATCTGCACTTGGTCTGCGCCCGACGTTATTGACTTCTGCCCGCCGACAAACGCATCTCGGCTTGTCCGCAAGGCAGACGCGTCTGCACGCACGCCTCGCATACCCTCAATCCCGTCATCAATGGAACTGCGCAGCCCCTGCTCAACATCCCCAAACGCCGCGCCCACTGTTCCGCGACTGTTTCGATATGCTGCCGTCGTGCTGTCGCTGATACTCCTTCGGACGATCTCCGCTTCCATTGGCGTAGGCGCACGCGTAAAGACGGGCGCACCGTCAACCATATTAAACAATGGCTGCGCACCTCGCGCGCGAAGTGCGGTCTGAATGTCATCAGCCGCAGACGGGATTGACCGGATGGCCTTGCCAACCTGATCTTGGACCTCCTGACCAACCGAACCAGTTTCAAACTGCGAATAAGCTAAACGCTCCGCCGTCCGCGCAGTGTCATCACTCCGGCGGACTGCGCGCCGCACGTTATCATCTCCAGTATCCGCAAGGTATTTTTGGATTTGTCCCTTGGCGTCGTCAAACGTGCCAGCCGTCCGCGTGGTTAGCCCTTGGCGCATGTCAGTCTGTGCTTCACCGCCAACCATGCGCGCCAGATTGCGAACCGCGTCGGCTAGAGTTGCATTTTCCGCCATGATACGGCCCGATGCCAAGTCTGCGGCAATGTCATCAACGGTCTTTCCGGATTCTGTGGCAAGGCGTTGAAGCTCGGCTGTAACAGCCCGTGAGCCACCAGCGCCGAGCTTTTGACGCGCAATGTCTACCAGCTTCCCCGATAGATTTGCCACCCCACCAAGAACCACGCTGCCGCCCGCCCCCGCCGCTGCGCCACCAACCGCACCGCCCGGCACTCTCTTAAGCCGATCGGCGGCACCGCCCTCACCAGTGCCAGCCGCATAAAGCCCGCCTTGGCCCGCGCCAATAACTGCGCCGCGACCTGCTGTTGACAAAATACCAGTTCCGCGCAAAGCCGCAGGGAGGTATCTCGCTCCAACTCGCGCGCCCGTAGCGGCAGCACTGGCCGGAGCCGTAGCCCCAAAAGTGAAAAGCGCTGGCGCTGCGGCTCCACCCACCTCATATGCCAAACTCTCAATTGGCCGAGCGGCCTGATACGCCTTTATGTCCCCGCGCACCTTGTCAAGTGTTGCCGCCCTCTTTTTGCTGTCAAACGGGTTCCGAAGCCCCGCCTCGATTTCATCACCGAAACCAAAGGACAAGCCCTGAACCGCCGCGCGCGTGCGCTGTGTTGGCACTTCATCTCGGTCTTTTTTGGCGGTGCGCTGCTTGTCGCGGGATGCCTTGACGCTTTCAATCTGGCTTTGTGTCAATCCGGCCATCAGTTACTACCCCCGAAGTCTGCGCGCTGTTCGTCAGTCATTCCGGCCCAGATTTCGGGCCATTCCGCAGCGGTGATCCCCAACTGGAGCAATTCAGACGCGGCAAGCTGTGGCGGCGTTAGGCTCGCTGGCGTTTCGTATGCCGCGCCGGAATATGCAAAGTCGGGCAGCATTGTGGCGGGATCAAACCCGCTTTGCGTGGCGAATTGAGCGTACTGGTCAGATATCCCTCGGTATTGCTGCTCTGCACTAGAATAGAGCTTCGTGGCACGAGTAGCAAAATCGTCACGCTGGTTAGGAGCGAGGCGCGTGCCTTCGGTTACGTTATTGTAAAGCGCACGCACTCGATCATCCACGCCGCCGGAGTTTGCAGCTGTGGCGAATTCGCCCTCACGAACCGTTGAGCCGGGGTCCAGAACCTTCATAAAGTTAAAGATCAACGCCAGATCACCAGCAGGGCTAGGATCGTTTACTGAAGCCATCACTCGACCGTATGCCGTAGCTTGGTCAGAAAATGATTTTACAATCGGCAGGCTGGTAAACTCTTTGCGGAGCGTTGCCTGCCCCTCAAAGTCAGGGGCGGGTGCCTGCGGATTGCGCAATTGGTCAAGCTTAAACTGCGCGGTTTCAAGCTGCACAGCATCCATGGGATTAGGTGCCTGCATAGATTGCTGATACGCCTGCAACGCAGGCCCAACGCCCGCCGCCTCTGCCATTGCCGCAAACTGTTCGCCGCTTGGTTGGCTGCGCAGCCATTCAATCGTGCGGTTTTTCTGTTGTGCGTCACGCCGCCCCTCTCGCTGCCCCTGCACGTTCTGGGCCAGATTGGCGTCGGGGTTCAGGCGCATGGAGTTAAACCCCATTGCGAGGTTGCCCATAAGGTCTTTGAAGTTATCGCGCTGCCCGAACGGCATGGCAGTTTGACCTCCCGCCGCTTCGTCGCGCTTTTGCAATCCAAGTGCGCCTAGAATGCCTTGCGGCGCTTGCTGCTGTGCCATTTCCGGCGCTCCTCTTGTGCTATACGATACGGGTTGCGCCTGTGCTGGCGCGGCACCCTGTGGGGTGCCATTATACGCGGCCCGCAACCAGTCCGGCGCATTGGCCCCCTTGCCACCCGCGCCCCAGACGCTTTCAGGTCCGTAGCCAAGGTGCATCCGGCCCGCGCCCATGTAATCCGCGCCCTCACCGAAACCCGTAAGGCCATTTGCACGGCCCTGAGAAACGATTTGGCTCAATAGACCCCGATCCTGCATGTTTGCGGGGTCTAGCTTTCTGTCGCCTACGTAGAAGTCAGCATCAACCGAATTGCCGTGGTCGTGGCGTGTTGACCCCGTTCGATTAGGTCCGGTTGCATCCTGCCCCCCGCTTATGACGTTCATTGTTACGCCAAGGTCCGGCAGAAACGATAGCGCGTTGACAAGGTTGCCGGATAAGGGCTTGTTTCGCGTAGCTCCCTGATTTGAGTATCGCAGCCAATCAGCCATTACTGCACCTTGCCCAGAAGTTCGCCCTTTAGCCCTGCATAGTTTACGCGCAAATACCCGTCCGCGCCGGTTGTGACCAGTTGGGGGTGCGTCTTTTGCAGTTCGTCCGCCATGACGCCAAACGTGGCTTGCGAGACATCCGCAACGCGCTTGCCTTCTTCGTTCCAGTCCCAGTTATAAAACCGGACGCCGTCGATGTCGCCAACGTGCTGGATGTTTTCCTTCAGGCGCGGGTCGGAAGCAAACGCAGTTGCGCCTAACGACAAATAGTCAAACAAGCCCGGCTTTTTTGTCTGCGTTTCAGACTTGCCAAATTGCGCGCCGCCAAGCGCCTGCAAGGGCAGATTCAAAGCTTGCTCTGGTGCGCCTGCAAAGCCCGCGTACTGCTGCTTCCCTGCGTCAATCAAGCCCTGCATGAGCGCCTGCTGCTGCTGGCCCTGTTGTGCCTGCTGTTGCCCGATCTGCTGGCCAAAGCCAAAGCCCATGTTTGACAGATTGCCCATCTGGCCCGCCGCCTGTAAGCCGATGTTCTGCTGATTTTGCGCGCCGCCTAGTGCGGTGTTGAAGCCCTGCTGCTGAAGCTGGCCAAACGTGTCCGCACCCTGCCGTGCAAAGGCCTCGTTTGTCAGTGAGTCCGCAACGCCGTGACGTGACCCACCGAACGCGCCCGCCTGCGTTGCCTGTGCGCCCATGGTGTTAGTTGCCATCTGGCGTTGCCGCTCAAGGCTGTTTAGCGTGTTGTCCGTGACCTGTGAGGTGTACGGGTTCATGAACGCGCCGATGTTTGGCCCCGCTGCCGCTGCTGCTGTGCCGCCAAGGGCTGCATTGTACGCGCCAGCCGATTGGCCGTAGACACCGCTTTGCTGTGGTGCTTGCGTCTGTTGTGGGTTTGCTCCGCCTGCCATTTACTTGCCCCCGCCCATTCCTGAAGATCGTGAAGATTCCGGCAGGTTGTCATACTGTGCGTTTGGTGCCGCGCCCGTTTGCGGATTGATAAACTGGTCGGCCATTGCGTTAAACTGGCCGGGTCGCTGCTGTTGAAGCTGGTCAACCGCGCCCTGATAAATCGGCGCAGACGAATAACCCATCATGCCGTTGAAGTCCTGCGCTTGTGGCATACCCTCCATTCCGGTCATGCCGCCCCCCTGAAGGCCAAACGCGCCCGCCGCTTGCCCCGTGTTACCAAAGGCCGCTTGCTGCATTGGGTTGAACGCCGCAACGTCTGGCCCGAAGTATGGCGTGTAGCCGATCTGAGAAATATCATTTGCCCGCGCGAGGTTTGCTTTGGAAGCATCTTCCACGAACTGCGGGATTTTCACCTCGCTTGTTTGGCTTCCGCCTTTACCGCCGCCACTCATATGCTTTTCTCCATAACCGTTAGGACCGATTTCCAGCCCTCTTTGCCTAAAACCCGCAGCCAGCCGTGGCGACCGCTCATCGTGATGCTCTCGCAGCCTTGGGTTTTGCCCCACGCCTCCGCAGATTCAATCATGCCGACCAACTCTTGCTTGTCACCAGCCGCCAAAAAAACATGAAGCACCTTCTTTTTCGGGTAGCATATGATTTCTGTTATAGCACAACTGTTGCGGGCTGGCCACAGTTGCATTTTAGCCGATATAACGCCGCGCGCAACATCATCAAAATCATGCGTGCCGCCGCTATACGCTAGGGCGCTGTCGATCTGATCGCGGTAGTCTTCAAGGTTTACCATGTCGATATCGCCACCCGTTTCCATGTATCTGCTGCCGTGCAAACGTAGATGTATGCTGCATCCTGTGCCAATTCGCCCGCCTGACCCGATGCTGTTGCGCTTGCGGGTACGCCCACGAATAGCCCCACCTGCGCATATGCTCCGGACTTGGACACCACGGGATATCCCTGCTCGTTGTCCCAAAGGATTGTCCCATCCTCTGCCGCCGTTGCGCCGTTCCTGCGGTATGTCAGCCGCGACCACGAAGCTGCGATAGTGCGGCGAAAGTCTTGCGCCCATACGCGAACGTCAGGTCCTACTGGTGGCAAGCCGTTCATCGCCTGCCACCCCCGAACGCTTCGACACGCATCACGCCCACCCGCCAATCTGCAAGCCGTTCAGCCTCGATCCTCATCCGCACCTGTCGCCCTGTAAACCGCACGTCCGTAGGCGTTCCCATCGTGTAAGGCCCGAATGACTGTTCGTCGCCGTTGGGGTGAAAGCGTGTCTTAAATGTCGCGCTGACATCGCCCTGCGTGCCTTCGTCGGGTATCAAGCTAGTCACCGCCATGACATTCTCTCCCGTGCCGATCGTGATTGGCCCGCTTTCCGCAAACACCGCATCATCACCGTGTTGCAGCCCGACTTCATGCTCATAGAGATTGCCGCTTGCATCCACCCAAAGCGGATATTTGAACACGCCGCGCGCAACCGCTGCTGTGCGCTCAATCGTGCCGATGGTCCAATGACCCTCTGCGTAGTCAAGCGCGACATATCTGTTACACTCATTGGATCCACCCGATGGATAAAACCACCAGACTTCCCCGTGTTGGGCCAGCGATACCGCGTGAATTAGGCTGGCCTGTGATCGGTTTAGGTCGCCAAACACATAATCCGCAACATCGCACGGCAACTCTTGCACGGCGCCGCCCGCAAACGTAAAGAATGCGTTTTGCCCCATCCAGAACGCGCCCGCATCAACAGACGCCAAAGCCTTGCGCGATGTGATGCCGCACGATTGCCCGACGCGCTCAAACCCATAGACGAATGGTGGCCCCTGATAGGTGGCCGTATGTGCGTCTTGATCTGTGAGGATTAGCGACTGCCCGCGCACCTGAACGCCGCACATGATTTGCCCAGACGTTTGCAATTCGATATCGCCCGCCTCGTTTGTTGCTGCGGCAGTCCATACAGTATTGGCCTCGCGGTCGCACCACTGCACCTTGCGGGGATTGCCACCAGCGCCCAAGGCGAACAAGAACCGCTCTGCCGTGACCAACAATGATAGGTTGCCCGTAGGGGCGTTGCTGATAGCCGCAGCGGGCGTGCCTGTATCAAGCGCCCACTCGTACAGCTTGCCGTCCTTGCTAGAGCAGGCCACAAGGTTTTCCCCGAAATTGTCCAGCGCCCATGTAGTAGCCTCTGAAAAGTTACCCGTGTCGGATCGCTCTGTCCCGAATGTATCCGCGCCGTAAAAGCTGCCACCGTATCCCGTAAACGCCGCCGACCGAACAAGACCAGCCGTGAACCCCGCTGGCGTGATGTCAGTCGTGACGTTGGATGCCGACGTGGAGAACAGCTTGTTAAAAGTCCCCGCAGCAATGCGCCGATCCCCACTCAGGTCCTCCCAAGCAAGCATCCCGCGCGGGGGCTGGTCATATGCCGTCGCGATCCGCGTGCGCCAGCCGCCAACGGGGCGCAGTGACCCGTCACGCCAGCGCACTAGGTTAGCGTCACGCCAGCGGCCAGACTGGTCAAACTCGGTGCCGTTGCGGTAAACACCCGGCGGAATATCAAGGGGCAATAAGGGCATTGGGTATCCTGTCGCTCCTATCTGAAGATTGAAACCATCACCACGGCGGCGTCCGTAGCCACGTCAGTATTAGCATCGATGACCACAAGCCTGAACGAACCAGTCGCGGTTGTATGCTGGAACGCGCCCGTGTTGTTTTGCGCGCCGCTCGGCAATCCATTAAACCCGTGGCTTATGTTTGCAGTATAGTTAGCATCCTGCATTGCAGTTGTAAAACTGACAGTATAATCCCCGACACCGTTGCGAGTAACGCTGGACACGTTGCCACCCGCCCGAATGGTACCATTGGCACCATTGAAATTCACCCACGCCCGGCAACCGTACAGCGGGGCGGACCCCGATGCGTTCAAAACGTCAGGAATTGCGGCGCGAGTGTAAGCCGTTGTAGCAATCTGCGTTGTGTTATTGCCTGCCGCTTGTGTCGGTGCTCGCGGCGTACCTGTAAATACGGGGCCGTTGAGCGGTGCCTTGAAGTCTTGAAGCGCAGTGATATCGCTTTGCACATTGCCAAGAATACCATCAAGAGCGTTGATCTCCAAGGCCGTCACAGTCACCCCATCGAGAATATTCAGCTCAGCCGTCGTAGACGTAACGCCGTCCAGCTTGTTCAGTTCCGCAACAGTTGCAGTAACGCCATCGAGGAGGTTCAGCTCTGCCGCAGTAGATGTAACCGCGACGCCCGCGACCTCCCAGCCCGTCAGCAGGTTGGGCGTAATGCCCGTTGTACCGTCAAGCAGATCGTCAACGCTGTCGAAGTTGGCGTTGACCTTTGTTCCCCAAGTATCCTCGGATGCGCCGACTTCCGGCTTCACAAGGGAAAAACTCGTCGTTACCGCATCGGCCATTTACTTGCCTTTCTTCGTGGTGGGTTTTGGCTTGCGCTTAACCGGCTTCATTGGTCCGTATTTCATAGTATACCCTTTACGGTTGCCGCGTCCAAGTCTCTGACGTGTCTGCCTGCTCGGTCCAGGTCTCGGGTGTGTCTGCCTGCTCAACCCAAAGCCCTACCTCGTCAAACAGCCTGCGGCCTATTTCGTCAAACAACCGCGCGCCGCTTTCGTCGAGAAGAATAGAGGCCATCAGCGCCACCATCCCAGCAGGTAGCGGCGCACAAGGTCAGGGCGGGCTGTGCCGATTACGTCGATTATCATTAAACCACACTCACTACGCCAGAATTATTCCAAAGGTCGCCTACCGTCAAACCGGCGGTGCTTGTGGGGAGCGACACAATGTTTATTGTAGTGGCTTTCACAGACATTCTAGTAACATTATTTCTTGAAAATTGCAGGTCATTTTCTGTTGACGTTTTGAATCTTAGAGTGTTCGCTTCTGAGAAGACCCCCCCGGTCACAGCGCCAGAACCCGTCCTGACCACTTCAAAACCACTTACGGCGTTCGCTCTTTCAGCCCTGAATTGAACAGTCCCGTCAGCCGATCCATGAAACAATCCCCGGCTTTTTACTTGGTGCGCGCCGTATGCTATCTCGCTGTTATCAAGATAGATGCCCTTAGTGTATGCTGCGGAAAAAGGCGTCACTGGCTTTTTGCCCCCAGTGCCCTCGGACGGAAGGTTTATAAATGAGGTTCTTGCGCCTGCGGTTGCGACCACGCCGGGGTTTAGCGTGCTGCTATTTGTGGCGTATGGTAAATTAATCTCAACCTCGCCAACGCCAATTGTCGCTTCATCAAAAAGAATGGCGTAGGATGTCACGTCAATATATCTGCACGCATTAAAAGAGATGTTTCGTCCAGAAACATATGCGCCGGCATATGACGAACCCGCGTCATTGCCGCCGCCCAGTGCATAGTTTGATATTGTGATGTTCTCGCCATGAATATCCATCACAGCCGCGTTCGGGGAAATGGCATCGTTTCGATTAAATGATGCTGAACTATCGCAGTCTATCAGGGTAAAGCGATAAACACCATAAGTCCCACGGTCGCCCAGCTTGATTAAATACCCTTGATCGTTAAACGCACGCTGGTGTTCAATGATGTAGCCACCGCTTCGGCCTATGTTTGTCCGACCAGTAAGCGTGCCATCTGAAACCGTGATTGCGTGGCCTTTATTCTCACGCGTAACAACGCCGATATATTTGTGCATAAATCCCGCACCAGACGAAACCAGAGCGTGGCCGGACTGCTTGGTTATATATACCTCCTCAATGTGCACTTGAGCGATTGATGCAATTGATAGGTCTTCATCCCGCTCAATAAGCACTCCGAACGCACCCGCTGTAAAGTCTTGTCTCTGACGAGTGCCGGATGCATGAACTTCAACGCCTTTCAGTGTTTGATTGCTATGTGTCAACCGGACTTGCGCGCCTGTCGCTTGATCGCAAGTGAACCGAACTGGCATATTCATGCTAGACGAGGCCGGAACACTTGTACCGATGATCTGGACGCCAGTGACGAACGGATAAACGATAGGCGTTGAGTGATAGTATGTTCCAGCTAAAAAATTGAGCGTCTTGTCACCTTGCGTTGAAACGTAAAGCAATCCGGCGGTAATCGCGGTGATGCAGTCTGCCGCACCCGTTGTGTCAACGCCCCAGTGGTTTGCATAAGCCTTCCCATCAGGCGACCACTTGCGCCCGCCTGCCGTGGTAAGCGCGGTGCCTGCGGGGTCGGATTTGTAAGCCAGCAATCCCACATCACTGCGAACAAACAAAACCACCTGAGCCGCTGGCACATTTAGCAACAGCGCCTCGGCCCGCGTTGGCGCGTATGTGGCAAGGGCGTTGACTAGCGCCACGTTCCGCAGCGCGTCCATGTTGCTTTCGACGTGCGTTGTCAGCCCCGCCACGGTGAAGTTTGCAGTCTCGCCGCCCGCATCCGTAGATGTGTTTGAAACATCAGTGCCGATCAGCATATCGCCAGCGGCGGGAACCGTTACCGGATAGTCTGTCGTGTCATTGATCTTCGACATATTAGCTCAGTCCTCTGATTTTCAAACGCAGCCCGGTGCCGCTATGTTTTGCACGATCCGACGTGCGTTGCAGGCTGTCGATTGCCGACTTGTAGAACGCGGCCCATGTTTGTGCGCGCGGGTCTTCTTTGAGATATGGCGCGGAATGAACTAGCGCGCCGTAGAGATACACGTCTGGTGCCTCTGTCAGTAGCCAATTGACCGTGTTGCTGTCAGATAGAGCAGCAATGCGCGCGACGTAGATCAGGTCAGCGTTATAAATTTCATCCGGCGTGGGGAAGAACTCAAACTGGCCCGCTGAATGCGCGTAGAAGCGAGGACGCCCGCCAATGTTATCGGTTGACGCGCGCCGCTCGATTAGCTCGGCTTGGCTGATAAGATCCATCGGGGCCGTTGCGCCGTCCGTGGTTGAGAATCGCAGCGTTTCAAGCCAATCACTCGGAACCGCGCTGTACTGGCTGTCGATCTCCGCCACGCTGCGCTCTTCCATACGCCAGTGACGCAGATCCCGCCCGATTGACGCCTCGGCCAGTGATATGAATGTCGGCACGGTTAGCGCAAGGTCTTGGCGGTTGAGAAAGTCCGCCACTGTCGTTTTTAGTTCTGCGTATGTTGCGATGCTCATTCAAACAAACCTCTCAAGAATTTCTGGAACGGCAATGCCTGTTGCTCTTGTGCAACAGCCGCGCCTAAAAGTCCAGCGGTAGGTGATACGTTCGCCGCGCTTAGATTGGACAGGTGGCTAAGGCGCGGGTCAAAGCGGGCGAACTGGCTGCGGATATTGGAGGGGTCGAAGATGCCACGATGCAAAGAGGGGTCATCAACGGAAAAATCTGGATGGTCTGAAAAGTTTTGCAGTTCCATGCCTGAATCTCCCGACTTTTGCGCAGCCGTTAACTGGTCGCGCATAGAGTTTTCCATGTCATTCGGCCCCATGCCGTCTGCGTCAAACGATTGTCGCGGCTTTGGCGTCATTGAGGGGATAATCATCTGACCGCTTGCGTCCGGCATGTTCTGTTCCAACCTTTCGGCCTGAACCATAAGTTCGTTTGCCAAGTCCCACTTGCCTGCGCGTTCTGCTGCCTCGCTTTGTTTTATCAGCCTTGCGACTGGAGCATCACGTGTCGCCATGTCTGTGTAACCTTGGGCTGTCAGTGGGCTATCGGTAAACCAATCAGCCCTGCGTGCTGTGTAAGCGTCCGCAACCCCGCCTCGATATTTAGGCGAAAACGCCTGAAAGTCCGCACCCGTCCCATGATACAACGGCGTCCCCGTATCAAACCCCATGCCCTCGGCCCGCGCCATCCTGCTTGCCGCATCCATTGGCATATCCGCGCCCGTCGCGCCCTGCTCGTACAAGCGAAACATCTCCTGCGGATCAACCCGCGCCATCATGTCGTCTGTCACATCAGCGGCGCGGTTGTTGCGTAGAAGCTCGGCAACTTGCATCGCGGGCGTTGGCGCATCGCCAGCCCTCGCCAGCCCTGCCCGCAAGCTACCCTGCGGCGCAGTGGCCGCAGCCCCGCCAAGACTGGCAAAACCTGCCGTGCCTAAAGCCTCCGCCGTCATGTCCTGTTCTGGAATAAGCCCGTCATATGCCGCCCGTGGCGCATCAAACGCATTTGCACCAGCGCCCAGCAACCCCGTCAAGAACGCGCGCGGCTCAAACTGCACAGAGCGCAACGCGTCCATGCCAGTCGTGCCGGATTCCTTTGACAGCAGGCCACCCCCTACGGACCTTCGCCCCTGCGATGCCATGTCGGCTTGGTTCTGGTCCGCCGCGCCGAGAAGGCCGGAAAACGCACTGCTGTTGCGCCGATATTGCCGGACCAATGTATCCACATCGCCGCCCATGTCCGCGACTTCGCGCAGATACATCTGGAATTGGTCCAGCGGCATGTCCATCGGGTCAGCCATTATTGCGGGCCTATTCTCGGATACATTTGTTGCGCACCCATATTCGGTGGCAGGATGCCCAGCGCTACCATTTCTTCATACATGGCCTGATAATCGTTGAGCGGCGATGTTGTGACCTGCGGTGCTGCACCCGACATTGCGACTGGAGCTTCCATGGGCTGGCGCTGCTGTGGCTGCATCATCGGCTGCATCTGCTGGCCCATACCTTGCGGTCTAGCTTGCGGAGATATGCGATTGAGGGAGCCGCGCGGCGAAAACAGCGAGTTGGCAATGCTGGACAAGATCCCGCCGCCCTCGAACTTGTTACCGCCAGCACCAGCGCCGCCGCCGTTAATCATATCCATGAAGTCGAGAAACTGTGCCATAAATACCCCTTTTGTGGCAAACATAGCACAGGCGCGAGGCTTATGCTATACCTTGGATGTTCCGGCGCAGTGGCTTTCGTCCCGATGACACATGCACCATGTTGCGATACACAGCCACTAGCCCGAACGCATCAGCGCAGTGACTTGACCAGTCGTGATCCGGCCCCAAGCCAATACTCCGCACCTCGTCGCGCTTTTCGTGATACCAGCCCAGCGCCTCGCGTCCGCCCGCCGTTGTTTCCTCGTTAAACCGGACAGCCGGGAACATCTGGCGCACGGCTTCAATGCGGAGCAACGCCGCGCCCGCGCCTTGGTTCTTGACCACATCGCAGGTGAAGCCCGCCTGACGTAGATAACCGTCTGGCGTAACCGCGTGCACCGTGTCGTGCTTCCTGCCATCGTGCGGCAGCACACAGACAGCCTCAGCGCATCCGTTAGCCCGTAGCCAATTCACATGAGCGTCAAACGGCTGGCCAACGGCCTCGTAATAGTCCAAGCATCTGACCTCGGTGCCGACGAACTGCACAATCCAAATTGCGGTTGCGTCTGATTTGCGAGATGTGCCGCCAATGTCAAAGATTGCATATTTCTTTAGCAATGGATCAGCGGTCACAAAGCCAATGCGGCCCTGAAGTTGCGCATCGGTTAGGTGCCGCGAGAAATAAGCGCCCTCTAGAACCGTGGCGTACTCGCCTTCCCAGATATGCCCGTAACGCTCCGGCGTGGCGTTGAGACAGTCTGTGCGCTCATGTTCCAGTACCTTGGGCAGCCACGGATTATCAGACCAGTTGGCCCGCACAACGGTTGCGCCTGTCGGCAGGTTAAGCCCGCGAAGAAGCATATCAACGGGGTCTTTGGCACGCTGTGGGTTCCAGCTGAACCAAAGTTCGCTGCCGTCCTTGCGGATTGTCGGGCGCAGTAGCGTCATAGACCTGTCAGACAAGGCCTGCGCTTCTTCCACCCAGGCACGGTCAAAGCCTTCAAGCGACTTCACGCTGTCCGCCGTGTGGTCTTGCATCCCTGTAAATGTGATAAGGCCATCACCGGGCGTCTCAATCACCTCGCGGTAAACCTTAAACCCTTCACGTTCGCCAAGCCCGAACGCCTCAATTTTATCCTCCACCAGTCGCTTTGCAGATTGCTTTAGCGACTTTTGCACCTCGCGAATGCAAACAGACCTCATGCCGGGATTGCGTAGGTGGTCCTCAATCATCAGCCCGCCGAAGAAGTGTGATTTCCCTGACCCACGGCCACCCCATGCGGCTTTGTACCGCGACGGCTCTAGCAGTGGCGCAAACACGCCAGCCGTTGGAATGCGGAGTTTAAGCTTTGCGCTCATTTCTTATCAGGCATTACAATCACGCGCTCGATCACATGGGGCGTCATGGTGCCATCGCTGCTAGTCATGTCAACATCGCGCTTGTCGCGCCACTCATCTGCCACGCGGTTTTTCAGCCCAAAGATTGCAGCGGAGGCATTGCCCTCACCTGATTGCGCGTTATTCCGCAGGCAGTTTTCCCACCAAACAGCGGAAGCGGCTTGTGCGGTCTTTAAGGCGTCCATAAACTCAGGATGAGCATCGACCCAAAGATACACCGTGGCGCGCGAAACCAAGAGACTACCGGCAAATGCCGTGACGCTGTATCCCTCCGACATAAAGGAAATAATCTCGTCGCAATATGCGGGATCGTACTTTGTTGGTCGTCCGGTTTTCATCTCAACCTCCCCCCATTGCGTCAAGGGTCCAAAAGAACACAATTGCCGTGCAGACATAAGTAAGGAATGAAGCAAGAAGCAGCATCAACGCACCTAAAAACCCAGCCAAGCCCCAGAACAATGCGGCCCCGCCGAAATAAACCACGATTAGGCCCATTATGCACGCGGTGGCCTTGGCCGCTCTAATTTCTGTCTTAGTCATAACATCTCCCATTCATGTCCTGTGTCCGCCCTGAGAATACCACCTTGCGCCGTTCTTAGCAACGCAAACAAAAAAGCCCCGCGCTTTTTACGGCGCGGGGCTAAGTTGGGAGACAACAATGAGAAACAACACGATCATTGTGCCACAGTACGGGCGATGGTGTCAATGCGCCTCGCGCGCCAATTCATAGCCGCGCGCATTTCTTCATATGTCATCTCGATGCCCTCACTTGCGCGTACTGGATCGCCTTTCCGATTGTGTCGCGGCGTATCCCTGTGATTTCAGACAGCATCGAAGGCCCGCAATTTGATTGATCCCTCATAAAAAGAAGGCAGTCACCGCGTACTCTGGACATTCTGGGCGTGCGCAGGTTGATATTGCAGATATCGGCCTTTCGCACGCTGTTACGCTGGCAGAATAGGGACAGCGCCCTGCGCGCTTTGTTGATATCGCCCGCTGGACTTGTTGGTGTGTGCATGCGCTGCGATATTGGGAGGATAAGCTGGCATTGTGGTCGCGGTGCTAATAATGGTTTGGCTATCCTCATGTCCCTGCGCCAGTCCTCGCACGGCTGCAATTCCGGCGCGGCCTGTGGCTGCATAGGGCGCATGATCGGCGCACGGCCTAGCATGTCTGTGTGGTGCGTCATTGTGCTTGCTCCTGCTGGTCTGCCCAAAGCTCCATCACGTCTGCAATCCGCTCAAAACTGGCAATCATGCTTAACATGCGGGCTTCCATGTCCTCCTCCTTCTGGCGATGGTCTTGTGATCTCTGTTCATCGTGAAGCATCCGCTCTGCTTTGAGCCGCTTTCTTTCGTCGTATTTCTGCTTCGGCGTCATTGTGCGGCCCCCATCTGTGCCGTGACCCATTCACGTGCCTTGAACTTGTCCGACATGACGTTGATTAGCGCGCGGGCCTCGTCCCATTCCTGCCCGGTGACGCCGCGCGACACGGCGAACATATGCGCATCCAGCTTATCACACAGGTGCAGCATTTGTTCTTCCTTGTCGGTCAGCGTCCAAGTCAGTCCCATGCCCCGCAGGACTTCCCGCTCTGCGATTGCATACGCCTCTGCAAGCTCTGGAAACCGCGCCTTGGCTGGCGCTGGCATATCGCCAAGAACCCGCTCGGCCTCGTCGTGGTTGCGGGCTGCAAGTAGCAGGGCGCTTTCGGTAAGCGAGTGACCCATGTGCGCGGCAAGGGAGTGGCACAGGGTGGCAACGCGCGGTTGGTGCGCGTCGATGGTGTCACCGCCATTGCGCAGGCGGGGATCGGGGTTTGCGTGCCAGCGGTTTACTGTTGAATTTTCATAAGTCATGTCAGGCGCTCCATGCGGATCGTGGCGCAGTCAGGCTCGCCGTCGATGGTGTCGAAGGTGATGCGGTGGGTGTCTCGATGCCCGAAACAGTCGGACCCGAAGCACCAATATCCTCGATGGTGCCCAACCATAGTCACCGTCTCGCGCTTTGGTTCTGGCTTTACGCGGTATGCAACCCCATCATGCCATTGATTCCGGCGCTTGATAACCCATGTGGTCCCGTCATGGTCCACAGCCAACGCCTGCAATACCCTGCCCTCATGTTCCGCCAGCAACAGCGCGCCCTTTTGCTCCGGCGTCTTGTTTTCCCAGATTGTGGGTGTGTCTTGATGTGTCATTGTGTGATCTCCTATCACGGCTCCCTGAGAATGCGCGCGGCGGTCGGGGGAGGGTCCGATGTTTGGTCTGCATAACCTAGCCGCGCTCCTGAATACTGGCATTTGATTTGCGATGGTGCAAGCGTAATTACGACTTAAACGCTAAGTAGAAACTTAGACAAAGATAGAATCCAATTCTACTTTTAAAGCCCTGAAATCATTGACTAATACACTATAGATAGATATGTAGAGACATCTATATACTGTTTTTCAAGAGGTTCAGAGAGGCTCAGGGGCTTTTTTAAATGTGTCTCAGGGTTTCTAACTAAAACTTCTTAACTAAGGCTTTTTACCCTTTAACTTCATGGGCTTAAAAGTAGAATTTCCTTCTACTTATGGTTCTACTTTAGGGGGTTTTGCCCAAAAAACAAAAAACCCGCCATTTCGGGCGGGTCTTTCTGCTTCGGCTATGTTCGGAACCACTGAACCACAATCTCGCCTTTTCGCCGTCGCTTTCCGGCCCGCGACACCACTTCACCGCGCCCTTCCAGGTGCCTCATCGTGGCTTCAATCGTCGGCTTATCAATCTTTGACCTGCTCGCCAGCACCGACGTAGATGCCCCGTTTTCCGTGTCGATGTAGTTCATCAATCGAGCCGCAAGAGCGTCTTCAGGGCGCGCTTTTTTGTTGTCATTGGCAAAGACAAGCTGAACCTTGAAATCAATCTCGTCCTTGATAAATGCAAACGCCCATCGGACATGATCCATCGTGCGGATGCCGTCCGGGATTGCCAGAATGAAACTTACCTTCGCAATCAACTCATAGGCGCGCCGGATCATCGCCACGCTGGCCTCGCCTGTCTTTTCATCCATGTGTCCGGCATAGTCGATCAGCCACTCAATGATGGCGTCCAGCGCCTCTGCCGCCTCTGGCGTGGTGGTCACGTCCTTGCGTGGCCCTACATGCTCCACACGGCCCGATTCGTTGCCATAGATCACGCCCAGCTTGCCGCCCATCATTATCGGCATGTCGATCTTCTTGAACCCCTTGCGCGGGCGCGGGTTTATGTCTCGCTCCGCTACAATAATAGCGCGCCCAACGAAGCCCTGCGTCGCGGTTTCACCATCCATTACACCCTCGAACGTGCTTGGCGTCGTAAAACCGATGATTGACAAGAAAGGCCGCTCCAGCCCGTTGTCTACCATGCCTAGCATCCGGGCCGCATATTCTTCCCGATCTACGTCCCCGCTGTCTTGGGCCTTGGATAGCTGGCCGAAATACGCCTTGCGCAGATCCCGCTTGATATCGCCACCAAGCAAAAAGCGGCTGTTTGCTTTTGAATAGGCGTTCATAATCGTGCCGAACACGCCCTCAAGGTAGGACGCGCCGCCGCGCTGTTGAGCGTTGCGCACCTTGCTCAGAAAAATACCGATCTCGTCAATGTTGTAGAATGACGCTTGGTTCTCAATCAGGTTCCGCACGATCTCTTGTTCGCTTTTGATCCCGCCCTGTATCGCGCCCTGCATGCCCGCCGCTATATGAAGGTCCGTAAACGCCTGCATAACGGCTTCTTTGCCCGTGCTGGATGCCGCTACGCAAAAAGACAGCATGTTCGCCGTCACGCCGTCGTGCGTGTCATAGTGTGACATTCCGCCGATGTTGCCTATGGCCGTGATTGCGCTGGCAACCGCAAGCCTGCGTCGAGGATATCGGCACTGCCCGTCAATCCAATCCGCTACCCTGCCCACGAACCCTGGCGGGCGGGTGAGGTCTACGCCCGTCACGTCGATCGGCAGGGCAAAGCCGTCATCTTCTAAATGCTCCGGCTCCGGCGCAAACTTCTGTGGAAAAAATTCCTCATTGAAGTCTGAAAAGTCGTCATCTTTTAGCGATGCAACGGCAGATACGCGGGCTTGGGCAAGATCGTCTTGCATTTCGTCATAGCTTTTGCCCGTGGCATAGTCTGCAAGATTGAATGTTTTAGCGCTCATTTTCTGCCCACCTTAAAAATTTAATCCTGTCTTCAGGGGCCATGCGCCTAAATGCGGCAGCGGCAAGGCGCTTCGTTTGCTTGTGCGCCACGATGCTGTTTTCCAAGGCGTCAAGCGATGCAACGGCATATGCCTCCAGCTCATGCGGCGCTGCGATAGAAGCCCAAAACAAAGCATCCTGCCTGACCTGCTCTTGAAACAACGGCACGTCAGGCACGCCTGCACTGTGCTGCTCCAGAAACGCCGATACCGTGCCAATGCACAACTCCGCGTCATGGCGGTATATGTCGCATAGGCCGTAGTAGGTCTGTTGGGCGATGTCAGTCATGGCGCTGTGCCGGAGCCAAATAATCTGACAGCGCCTTGATTGTAGAGTATCGCGGGCTTGTTTGCTTGCCGTCGCGAATGTCTGCAATGGTCTGCGCAGAAAGCCCTGTGGCGTCTGATACCTTTGAAAGCACCCTATCTTGTAGCATGGTTTTTATATTGTCTAAATCTAGCATATCGCCACCTATATTTGGTATTACTATAATTTGTTCTTGCACAACCCCGCCAGTCATGCAACAACATTTAAGCGGGATTAGAGAGTGCGACCCGCCGCACGGGCCAATGCGCCAAACCAAAGGACTAGAATATGAGTATTCTTGCGACAGCAAGTAAACCCGCAGACCGCGCCGTTATGGTGACGATTTGCGGAGATAGCGGAATGGGCAAAACCAGCCTTGCCGCGACATTCCCCAAGCCAATTTTCATCCGCGCCGAGGACGGATTGCAGGCAATCCCTGCGGACATTCGGCCAGACGCCTTGCCTCTTGTATCAAACGGCGCAATGCTTTGGGAACAACTAACGGCGTTGATCCAAGAGGATCACGAATATCAGACAATCGTGATTGACAGCGTGACCGCGCTGGAACGGCTGTTTATATCAGAGGTAACAGAAAGCGACCCTAAGTCTAAGGGGATCAATCAAGCGTTTGGGGGTTGGGGTGCGGGTATGGACGCTGTTGGCGCGATGCACCGCCGCGTGCGGAAGGCATGCGGTCTATTGAACGAGCGCAAGGGGATGCACGCGGTTTTTATATCGCACGCTGACACTAAAACCATGAAGCTGCCAGACCAAGACGACTACATGCGCTATACCCTGCGTCTACACCAAGACAAATCAATGCCGCCCTACGTTGACGATGTGGACGTGGTGGCGTTCTTGCGCCAGCAAATGTTTGTTTCCGGTGGCGACGATGAGCGCAAAAAGGCACGCGGCACTGGTGCGCGTGAACTGGTATGCAACGTATCGCCCGCCAACGTATCCAAAAACCGCTACAACATCACCGAACCGATGGCGGTCAAGATGGGTGAAAACCCCCTTGCCGACTTCATCCCCGCCCTAAATGGGCATAATGCACCGAAGAAAAAGGACATCACACAATGAGCAGTTTTTGGGATCTAAGCGACGGCGAAACCGCAGCGGACACGCCAAAGGAATATGAAGTGCCGGGCGGCAACATGGAGCCAATCCCGAATAACTCGGACGTGCTTGCCATCATTGATGAAATCAAGTGGACCACGAACGGGAATGAATCCGACCCGCGCGAATACATCAGCGCGCGCTGGTCTGTGATGGCCCCAGAGCAATTCAAAAACCGAAAGGTGTTCCATAAAATTTGGGTTACGGACTTTGACCCGAACACCAATGACGAAGCCAAGGCCAAGGCTAAGCGTGACAAGGCACGCCGGATGCTGGCGGCGATTGATGCAAACGCAGGCGGTCAGTTGACCCGCAGCGGCGAGGCACCAACCAGCGACATGCTGGCTATGCACCTGACCAATAAACCGATGGTGATCAAGTGCATGGTGTGGAGCATGAAGGGCAACACGGGCGAAATGATGGAAGGAAACTGGGTATCTGCGGTTTCACCGTCTGACAAGCCGTTGCATGTGGGCGAGGCTACGAAAAAACCGGCGGCGAGTGGCGGGTCTGGCGGTCGCGCCGATCTGGATGATGAGATTCCGTTCTAAATAAACGGGGGCGACCCGCGCCGCGAAGGTGTGGAGCCGATTACCCTGAGTTATTCAGAGGCGCGGCGCGGGTCTTTTTAGCAGAAATTGGAGAATAACATGGAACAACGCGAACTAAAAGATGCCTTACTTTACTCACCAAAAAGCGGTGTGTTTTACTGGATAAAACCGCCAGCAGGACATGGCGACCTGTTAGGCGAGGCCGCTGGATCAATCACATCATCAAATGGGAAAGAATACCATGTAATCCAGTTTATGGGCAAGAAATTCAAAAGAAGCCATCTAGCATGGATGTATATGACTGGAGGCTTCTGCGACGATGATGTGATTGACCACGCCGATGGTAATTCAACAAACGACAAATGGGAAAATCTTAGGCCCGCATCTTTTATGAAGAACTCGCAGAATAGGAAAAAACCAAAGGACGGGAAGTCGCTTCCGATGGGCGTAAGGCTTCTTAAAAGCGGCATGTTTGGGGCAAGAATAACAGTAAAAGGATCGCAGATATCTCTTGGTTCATTCCGAACCCCTGAAATTGCTTCAATCGCATACATCAACGCAAGGGAGAAGTATTTTGCAGAATTCGCATAACATAACGCAACGATCTCCTGAATGGCACGCCGCGCGCGCGGGCCGGATCACCGCAAGCACGGCGGGGGCATTTCTTGGCCTGTCACCCTACATGAAGCCACAAGACGCCATGCGCGCTCTGGTGCGGTCCATGCACGGGATGGATACGGAGTTTCAAGGCAACGTGGCGACCGAATACGGCACTTTCCATGAGGATGGCGCGCTGGTGGAATACCAGATGGAAACGGGGAATGTGGTGGAGCCGCTGGCGTTTGCGCCTCATAGCGATTGGCTGGGCGCATCGCCGGACGGGCTGATCGAGCATGACGGCCTGCTAGAGATTAAATGCCCGTTTGGACAGCGCAAGAAAAGCCCGCCTGAGTTCAAAAGCATTGACGATCAGCCGCAATACTATGCGCAAATTCAGGTGCAGCTATTTTGCACTGGCCGCGAGTGGTGCCACTTTTTCCAGTGGTCGCCGCACGGCACAAAGCTGGAATTAGTCGCGGCAGACGCAGAGTGGATTGCGGAAAACATGCCAATCCTGCGCACCGCATGGGAAGCCGCCCGCCTTGCAGACCCCACAGAATACGAAGGGCCAAAGCGCACGGAGATTGACACGCCGGAAGCCGTGCGTCTGGTACGCGAATACGACGAACTGTCGGACGCGATGGATGCCGCAAAAGAAAAGCGCAACGAGGTGCTGGCAAACATGGTGCGCATCGGTGGCGGCAAAAGCGCGACAATCGCAGGCCGCAAGCTGACGCTGGTGGAACGGAAAGGGTCGGTTGCCTATGCAAAGGCTCTGGCCGCTGCCGCGCCTGATTTTGATTTGGAGCCATATCGCGGCAAGGCCAGTGAGGGGTGGAAGTTCACATGATTTGGGCAACAGTCATAACCGATGCCAGCTATTCGGACCAAGACAACAAAGCGGGGTGGGCCGCATGGATAAACATCGACGGCCTATCCTATCCTATTAAAAAATACGGCTCTTTTTCTAGCGACGTAAACACTAGCACAGATGCCGAAATAAAAGCGGCCCTTAACGGAATGTGGATAGCACGAAAATACGGGGCCGACGCGATACTTTTGCAAACTGACTGCATGGCGGTCGTTCATTTAATTGCAGGGTTTACAAAAAAGCCTAATCTGGTGTCCGACTGGAATCGCAAGATTGAAGCGGCTGGCCTTCTAGGTGTCCCGATACGTGCCAAGCACGTCAAGGGCCACACACAGACAAAAGACGCGCGAAGCTACGTCAACAGGTGGTGCGATACCCACGCAAACAAAGCGAGGCGCGCGCCATGACCCTCCGCCCATACCAGCAAGCCGCCGTAGATGCCGCATGGGATTGGACCACGAGCAGCGTTGACCCGTTCCTGATTGAAGCGGCCACAGGCGCGGGCAAAAGCCACATCATCGCGGAGATAGCGCGCAAGATCCACGTTCACACGGGCAAGCGGGTTCTGTGCCTTGCGCCCAGCGCGGAACTTGTCACGCAGAACCGTGCGAAGTATCTCGCAAGCGGGCATCAGGCAAGCATGTTCTCCGCCAGCGCAGGGGCAAAGGAATTGCGGCACCCCGTTGTATTTGGATCACCACTCACGGTTAAAAACCGCATATCTAGGTTCCAGGACGGCTATGCGATGGTAGTGCTGGACGAAGCACACGGGATAACGCCAACCATTCGGGGGATTATCGACGCCATGCGCGAAGGCAACCCGAACCTGCGCGTGTGCGGGCTAACTGCCACGCCGTACCGATTGGGGTCTGGATACATTTTTTGCATGGGTCCGAACGGAAAGATCAACACGCCAGACACGGCCAAAGATCCGTATTTTATGAAATGCGTGTCGCAGATTCAAGCGCCGGAATTGATTGATCAGGGATACCTGACGCCGCCCGTTGTTGGCACGGCTGGCGCGGGCAAATACGACACGTCGGCGCTGGTGGCAAACAAGGCTGGCAATTTTGACGCCGCCGCTGTTGATCAGGCTTATCACGGCCACGGGCGGCTAACGTCTGCAATTGTTGCGGACGTGGTGGCCCAAACGCGGGCGCGTAATGGCGTGATGTTCTTTGCGGCTACCGTCCAGCACGCGCAGGAAATCATGGCGTCCCTGCCCCCGCATATGTCCGCTATCGTCACGGCGAACACGCCAACGGGTGAGCGCAAGTCAATTCTTGCGCGGTTCTTGGCGCGGGATATTAAATATCTGGTGAACGTGTCTGTTTTGACCGTTGGCTTTGATGCGCCTCACGTCGATTGTATTGCTATTCTGCGCAAAACTGAAAGCGTTGGGTTGCTGCAACAGATCATCGGGCGCGGGCTTCGCTTGGACAATGGTAAAACGGATTGCTTGGTGCTGGATTATACCAGCAACATCGAGGACCACTGCCCCGACGGAGACTTATTTTCGCCAGTGGTGAAGGCCGGAATTGGCACTGAAGGCACAGGCATGGCCGCTGTGTGCCCTGAGTGCGCATATGAAAACACGTTTTCCGCCAACGTCAAACATCTGCAATATGACCGTGACGAAGCGGGGTATTGTCTGGATCTCGACGGGCAGCAGGTGCGGACGGACTTCGGCCCGCTATCCGCCCACCATGGCAGGCGTTGCTGTGGCATGGTGCAGGTCGGACGTAAGGGCCAGTATGATCGGTGCGGCTATCGCTGGACGTTCAAGGAATGCCCGCATTGTGATGCGCCTAACGATATTGCGGCGCGATACTGCATTGAGTGCAAGGGAGAGATAGTTGACCCGAACACAAGGCTGCGTGATGAATTCGCACGGATCAAGCGCACGCCCACAGAAAAGCAGACCGATGATATTTTGTCGCTGGATGTGCGCGAAGGTGTTTCACAGCGCGGAAACCCTACCGTTCGCGCTGATTTTGTAACGCCATGGCGCTCATTTTCGGTTTGGTTTAGTCCAAACTCAAACTACCCGCGCCAGCAAGCCGACTGGGCAACATTCCAGCGGGCAACCGCAGACGGCACGCCACGCACAGTGACTTACAAAAAAGACGCGCAAACAAAATTCTACTCAATTTTTGGATATAACAAAGAGGCGGACCGAGATGAAGCTATCTGACATCCCCCACAACGTCCGCCTGTTTGGCAACCCCGGGTTTCGCGGCAAGTGCGCGCCGGAAAGCATTGAGCAAGTGACGTTCTTCAACCGCATCCGGCGGGAATATCCCGAAACATGGGGCGCGCTTGCCATCCACGTAAAAAACGAAGGCAAGCGGAGCCGTGGGCAAATGGCGATGGATAAGGCGGAGGGCATGACGCCGGGGGCGTCTGATATAATCATTCCGGCGCGGATCACTTTTGTTTGTGAGATGAAGCGCCGCGACCACACGAAATGCAAATTCCAGCCCGGTCAGCTACCCTACCTAACCGCCGCCGCAAATAGCGGCTCGTTTGCCTGCGTGGCGCTGGGGTGTGATGCTGCATGGGAAGCGTTTGGGGAGTGGCTCTATGCCATGGAGTGAAGCCGTGCGCCCGTCTGTGTGGCTGCACCGCGTGCTGTCCGGCGAGATAGATATGAAAGACGCGCCCGAAGCAATAAGAAGCTGGGCGCGGCTGGCAATTTATCAAGGGGCCAAGGAGGTGCTGGCAATTCAGGGCAAAGAAAAAAGGCGGGCAGCGCTTGCGCGGGTGCCTGCCAATATCCGCCCATATATTGAGGCCGAGGTCATAAGGCTTTGGCGCGGTTAATCCCCCGCTATTTCGCCACCGCAAGCCGCATAGCCTGCAATGTCCATCCAGTTGTCTGCATAAGACGGATTACCCTTCATGCGCGCCAGCTTCAGTAGGATCATCATCGCCGCAACGTCTGCGCACCCGATATCCTCGCCAAGATATGAGGACCAGAGGCTTGCAATGGATGCAAACGTGTCCTCTGGATTGCCGTGCGTTGCGTCACGGTCTACGGTGACGGCTTGCGATGCTGCCGCTAGGATTTCTGCGCGGTTCATTCCGTAGCCTCCAGCGCCGCAAGCCCGTCCGGCGTGATTGTCCAGAGCCGTTCGATCATTTGCGGGCGCTCGCATGCGCAGCGGATATACCCGGCGCGATACAGCGCAGACAGCACGTTGCCCGTCGTGTCGCGGCAAGTGTGCCAGTCACCGTCTGACATGCGCGCGAGGGTGGTGCGTTGTTTGGGGGTCATACCTTATCTTTCTTTGCTATTCGCGCGGCCCAGCGTTGCATTGCCTTGCGCACTACCTGTGTGATTGTCACGTCCCGCTGTTTAGCAAGGGCGTGGTAGTGGCGGTGTTCTTCTTCCGTCACTCTGATTTGGAGCCAGTATGTTTTTGCCATGCCCCACTGTATCAATACGTCAATCAATACGCAAGGCGATATTGTGTATTGACGCGGCCATTTGCGCGGCGTAGGTTGATTGCAGGAACGGAAACAAAAGGAACAACACAATGACCCAACGATTCACCGCCCCCGCAGATTTTTACATGATTGCATCCATGCTTGAGCGCACCGGTAAGTGGGAAGTCATATCGGACGATATGCTTGACCGCGCGGACGCCGTTGAGCTTTACGCCGCATGGATGCCGACACTGCCCCGCATGATGGCACTGCACGTCACTGTTGACGGCCCATGCGTTGACGTGACCGACGCAATCAAACTGGAGGCAGCACAATGATCCGCGCATTTATCGGGGACGTGATCGGCGTCACATGCCTGGCCGTTATCTTTGGCGCACTGCCGTGGATTGTCTACGGGTTAGGGGGTGTGCAGTGAGCGCGCCTGAACGGATATGGGCAATCCATTGGAACACCGATGGGCCGGTATTAAACGGCGGATGGGCGGATACTATTCGCCACTTTGGCGGCGGCATCGAATACGTCCGCGCAGACCTTGCCCAGCAATGGCAGAACATAGCTGCCGCGCCGAAGGATGGCTTTTCGCTTTGCTGGGTAACTTGCGGCGGCGCGTGTGGTTTTGATGATTGTGGGCATGTGATGATCGTTGATCTCACAGGATACCATGGCAGCCACCCAGACCGCATTGGGTTGGATATCACCCACTGGATGCCTCTACCCAAACCACCGGAGGCAGCACAATGATCCGCCGCATCCTAGCCCTATGGCGCATCCTCCGCCGCCCGAAGCCGCCGCGCCGGAAAATCGACAACTGCATTGAGCACTTGAGCGAGGCCCCGATCTACACCCGCAGGCACCGCGACGAGATAGCGGATATGCAAAACGACACACATTTAGAGCGGCTGGCACAGATGCGCCGCGAATTGAGGGAGAGGAAATGAACATTTTTCGTCGCATTTTTTCTAGAAATCCCACCGTGTTTCGCATGGGTGTAGGGGAAATCCTAATCACCCACGGGACGCTTGATGGCGTGCCTGTTTTGGGCGTCGTGCACGCCCCAAAAAGCCAAACTGGATCACCTCGTGACGATGCTTCATGTCTGAAGGACTATATGAAAGACAATGGGGTGTTCTTTCAATTTATGACATCGGACAGCGCCGTACAAATGCTTGAGAACATCAAGGCCGCTGTTGATTGCGCGGTGCAGGAAAAGAACACGACGGAGGATCACCCCATGACCCCCTCCCCCGAAGTAACCCGCCGCAATGAATGGCTGTGGAACGTAGCCGGATGGATAGCCCTGCTGGCGCTTATCGCTGGCGCGGCTTGGATCACATGGGGCGCGATGCCCACAGAATTACCGAAAGGACACTGATATGACCACCTATGACGAATGGAAGCTGGCAAGCCCAGACGATGATCGGCACCAGATCGGCCATGATGATGGCGAGACGTGCGGGCGCTACGAAGAACCCGACGAAGATGCCCCGCGCAGATACAGGCCGAAGCCTTGCGCAGGGGTGATGGTCTACTCTTGGGCATGGTGCGGGGCGGTTGAGTGCGACACCTGCGGCGAGATTGGATACTGATATGACACCGGAACAAAAAATAGCCCGACTTGAAAAGACGCTAGGAACGCTAATCGCTTGGCTGTCCTTGGAATTGGGGGCGAATAGCGTTTCTGAACTACTGGAAATGCTGACAACGGAGGACGAGTAACAATGACACCGGAAAAGATTGACCTTAGATCGCCATCCGAACGGTGGGATGATTTCAAAGAAAACTGCCCCGACAAGGATGCAGATGCGGCGGAAGCTATGTGGGATATAGCCGACTACCTTTCTGACGCATATGACCGCGCGATTGTGCAGCGTGATACCATGGCCGCGCACATCATCGCGCAGAATGAGCAGATCGCCCAGCTGGAAAATCGGGTGAAGACGGCGCGGGAGTGCATCGGTTATTTTGCAGACAATGATAACTGGTTGCATGATCGCGAGTTAGACCCGAACAGCGGCAACTTTACGGGCACGATCCTTGCCCGTAACGCCCTCACCCTGACCCAGCCCACCCCCACAACACCCCGCACTGACGCGGCAACGGAGGAATAGACGATGATTAACCGCAAGCTGATAGGGTTGAGCGCAATGGGCATCTTAGCAAACCTGCCTGCCGCCGCACATGACATTGAAATTGAAATTGAACATGGCAAAGCCGCCCCGCGCAAGCATAGACAAACCAGCAATATCGTAAGCTCACCCGCCATTTCGCCAGATGTTGAGACACGTCAAATTCGCCGCGCAAGAGAACGGCGTGAAGCAAAGAACGGAGCAATAAATTGACCCCCGCACAGACAGACGAAGCACAGGTGGAGCGGGTTGCGCGGGCCATAATGGATCATCGATTGGGCGCAGGAACCTACGACAATGCGTCATTATGGCAAGGCGCTGACGCTGAAAAAGAAGAAACCCGCAGAGAGGCCCGCGCCGCGATAGCCGCCATGCAGCCCAGCGTTGCGCAGGCGGCGAAGGTGTTGCTGGACGCCTGCCCCAACCCTATCTTTGACGATCTGAAATACCCGCTCATGGGCGAGTTTTCACAGACGCAGCCATTTGTTGACGAAAACGGCGACGAAGACAGCATGAAAGTCACAATAGAATGGACGGTGATCAAGGAAATCATTGAAGCCACCCTCCGCGCTCTATCCAAGGAGACAGACGATGACAATGCGTGATCAGATAGCGCAGATAATTGAGGACACCTACGATGTGTCAAAGAAACGCGAAATTATTAACATTGACGAAATCGCAGACGCCATCCTTGCCGCCCTGACCGCCCTTCTAAGCAATCACAATGGAGAATGAAGATATGCACGATACGGCAGAACTAAAGCGCCAATACGAAGCGGCAAAAAGCAAGCAGTCAGACGCGGCGCACAAAGCATCCCAAGCCAAAGCTGCGTACAATGATGCCATGTGCTTAGATAAAGAAGCCGAACTTTCCGCCGCTGGGATGCCATTGGGATCGAAGGTAATAGCCCACTTTCGTGACAAAGTTAGGGGGCCATTTGTGGTGCATTCCGTAACAATGAGCACTTGGGGCGGCGGTGTTGAGATCAACCTCGCCAAGATAAAAAAAGACGGAACCGCGTATAAGGACGCGAACCGTGTTTCTTTTGATCGGCTGGAACCCGCGCCCTAATCCCCAGCACTCCCCCACCCCCAACATGGCGCATAGCCCGAAAGGATAGAACGATGGCAATCAAGATCGAATTTTCTCGCATAGACGTGCAGGGCAGCCGCGCAAAGCTGCGCAAGCGTGTGTCGGGTGGTGAGCGCGTACCATTCTCAATCTCGGGATACCTTGATGCACCTGAAAACGATGATGGTGTTTCACAGGAATATGCTGCCGTTGTGACAAGTTTTACCGTTGACGGCGAGACATAACCCCACCCCACGCGGGTACAGATAGGAGATAGACGGATGGATGATATTGAGCGGATGATTGATCGCGCTGGTCGAGACAAGGTGTTCTCCTTGGTGGAGAGTATGGGCTGGAAGCGCGGCGATTTTGTCCCTGTGCATGTTTGGCAGGATGCGTGTAAAGTGACTGCACCATCCCGCGCCATAGGAGGCAGAGACGCCCCCACAAACTAAAAAAAGGCCCGCCGCCTGATTAACAGGGGCGGGCAAGGTCTTGTGTGCGTACAGGCAAACGTAGCACAGCTAGAAACTGAAATATGGACCTTTCATAGTTCGTGTTATCGGCTGGCCCCGCCGTGGGTGATTGTAGTGTAACGCCCCGCGCGCAGTCGTCAAGGATTGCTTGTCAGTTTGGTCCCCGGTCGCGCTGCAAGAGTAGCTTAACATCATCGCGGCCCTCTTTAATATCTGCGCGGATCTCGCGGAACATATCCCGCGTTAGCTCAACATCCATGGCACGCTCTCGATCACGGCGGGTTTTTTCACCGTCAAAATCAGAACGCAGTGATTTGTGATTTACTTTAAGCTCAGTATATCCCGCGATAAAAGCAACAGCCGCACCGATTGCGGGCCAATAATTCAAGAAAACATCCACTGCGTTATCGTCCTTCATTTGTTGCTTTGCGTCGTGACTACGCGCGCGACAATGCCACCGGCAAGGTGGCACATGACAACTGCAAACCACGGGATTACCAGCTGGGAATTTATACTCAACATCGGTGAGCCAATCTCGACCTCGTTAAACAGGAATATTGGCAGGCCACCGCCGTACAGCGCGAAAAAAAGCCAATCCTCAACCGTGTCGCGCCCGTTCCATCCTTGGCGCAATATCTCAAACGCAGCATATCCCACCGCGACAACGGCCCACGTTGCGCCTTTTTGCGCAAACTCATTGAACACCGCGAAATGTGCCTGTGCCAAAAGTGACGCCGTGGTTATTCCTAGCGCGAAATGGGCAAGCTGGTTTTTCGCATAGCCGTACCAGTCGGACGGGTAGGCGTCCGCGCGCGATAGCTCTGCAAGGATAATGCGCATAATCACATCGCGCATCCCGCGTCGATTGTGCCGATCAGCGCCGCGCCTGATTGCTTTGCCTGTGCGTCAGATATGTTCGCAAGAGCCGCCGCGTGTGCCGTGCGCAGCATCGCTGTGCCGTCACAAACCGCGCTATCGCTTGGCACGGTCGCGCAGCCACTTATCAACATCAGCGCCATGAGTAGGGATATTCGCATCATCCATTTCCTTCCTTGTCTCAATGTATGTCTTTGTGGCGCGCTTTTCAGCCTTGTCAGACGCATCCTTACGCCCGCGAAGGTAAGCGCCCACCACGCCAGCGGCTAACGCACCAGCGGCGAGGATATAGGGCCAGACGCCGCCTAGAATGAGGTCGATCATTTGGTGAAGTTTGCCTTTACGGCCCACATCGCTGCCTGCTCATAGTTCGTCACAGCGATCGAACGCTCACGGTTTGCGGGCACGTTCGCTTCAATGAAGTGAAGTAGATCTTCCGTGCGCGACTTGATCCCAGCGACCACATCGCTACCCGATGGGTTGAACTCTGGAAGTGTTGAAGGTTTATCAGTCATTTGTTCGCATCTTTCTATTATTGCCCAGAACCGCTAGGCGCGGATTGAGTAGATTAGGCCAGCACCTATGCAATGCCGCACAATGCCGCAACAATCACCAAAACGATGATCAGCAGGCTGGAGCCGTTGGGATCATTTCGCGGACTTCCGATCGCGCCATTTGTCAAACGCCAGCCACGCCTCTGACAGCAAAAGCGCAGTCACCGCGACGATATCCGCGTTTTGGTAAAACACAGCGGCAGTCCCTTCTGTGGCAATCCCGGCAGATACAGCGGCAAGCGCGCCGAGGCGTAGGACCGTGCGGGCGATAAGTGCATAGTTCATTTGCGTACTCCGAAGATCGCAGCGAAAAGGGATGCCCAGAATCCCATCGCGGGATTGTCTGGCGCGTGGTCTACAAAGGCGGGCTTTGCGTTACTCACCCCCGCCCACCATGCGGCTGCGTCATAGCCGGGGCATTGTGTGGCCGCTCCGGGCATGTCGCGGTGGCCCTCGACCTTTGCATTTGGAAAGCGTACCAGCAATTCGCGGATCAGGGCAATCTGCGCCTTGATTTGTGCAGGCGTGCGGTTATCAACACCCACGTTTATGGCGGCGCGGGTCACACCGCCCTCAACACAAATACCGATTGAGTTTGAGTTGGATCCCTTGCAGTGCGCCCCGACTTCAAACTTGCCGGGTTGTGAAATATCGCGACCAGTCTCAACCATGCCACTTTTGCGGATGAAATAGTGATACCCGATCTCGCGGAACCCACGCTTGCGGTGCATCCGATCAATGTCAGCTGCGGTAAAGTCGCTTTCAATCGGCGTGGCGCTGTAGTGCTGCACGATGTAGCGCACGCGGCTGTCTGGCTGGTAGCTCATTTACTCATCTCCCTAAAACTTGCCATCCCACACGCGCAAATGCGCATTGTCGCTATCCATCATTTCGCGGGCCACGACTTCTTCCATAGCGGGGCCGTCTTTGTAGTCCACACCCCACTTCTTCGCCCATTCATAAAACATCTTCATGGGAACAAGGCCGACAAGTTTGTTTTCACCCGCCCCGTCGAGACCCGCGCTTTTTAGATCCTTCGCCCGATCCATCACGGGATTGAAGTCGTGCGTTTGGTGAATCGACAGCCGCCCCGTCTTTTCGTCCAGTGTCATCGTTTCTCTTAACTTGCTCATGTTCGGCCTCAAATTTCAAATGGGGGGAAATGTTGCGCAGCTTATCGGCGTTTTCTTCATCAAGATCGAACGTCTCACCCTTGCGGTAAAGCGTACCAGCGACAAACATGCCATTTACAGTGACTTTGTATTTCATGGGGTTCTCCTGACAGCTAAACGGGGCGGCTATTACACCGCCCCGCTATAATTAGCCTGTGATCGTGTTGTCGAACAAGCCGCCGGAAGCCGCCTCATTCTTGCACACAAGGGTCAGTTCAGTGATAACCTGACGCTTTTCATTGTCACCGGACTTTGCCAGCATTTCGTTCTTCGTCGCGCGAAGGACGCCCGCACACCACATATCAGACTGGTTGATAAAGATGTCACGCGAACGGCACTCGCGGCTCATCTGCCAAGTTACAGTACCCCATGGCGTGACGTAGATCGCCATTGCGTTGCGAACCTCGCCTTTCGTCGCTTCGATGTTGGCGCGCTGGTTGTTATTGCCGGTAAATCCCAGCGCCTTGTTCATCTGGTAGCTGGACAGAAAAACAGTGTCAGGCTTGCCGCCAGCATTCCAAATGCTTTCCATCACAGTATCAAACCGCGTCTGCGTGAACGCCACCAAAGTAGTCGTTTCGTCGGTACGTGCGTCTGTGCCGTCACCCGTTGGGCTTGCACCTTCGTTTGCGCCAAAAGCGACGTTAGTGGTCAGCCACGCAGGAGCGCCAGCGAGTTCGCGGGCAACAGTCGAGCTACCGGCTGCGCGAGCGTTGTTTGCAAACATGGCCTTTTCAATATCAAGCTTTTGCTCCTTGGCAATCTTCAGGACTTGATACGCCATTTCCTTTGCGCGACCCGCTTTATTCAAGCCGTCATCAGTGCCGGGGATAACAACAGAGTTCTTGAAAATCTGCGTGTAATCGCCGAGTCGGCTTGTTGCGCTGCGGGCTTCGGCAACAGTATCGTCGCCTTCGATGTGCGCGTTTGTAGCGGACGAACGAAGCGCGTCAGTTTGCCACTCGTGGTAGGTGTTGGTGGCTTTTACCTTCGCCATGCCGGAGTAAAACGGGGTTTCCTCCGGCGAGATGTCATAAATCGAATCCGAAAGATCCTCGCGGATACCCTTTACGTCGTAGCTGTCGAGTGTGTTGGTTGGCTGTGCCATGATATAATCCTATTTGGGGGCTTAACCGTTATCTGGCGCGAGCATTGCCGCCGCGAAGTCATCAAGACTTCCGCTAGACCTTGCTTTTGCCAATTGCTTATCGCGGGCAACGCGTTGTGGCTGCTGTCTGCGTCCAGTGGGCTTGATTGACTGCGAGGGCTTCGGCGCTGTTTTTGCCGCTGCTTTACCCGACTGCAATTCACGCCATTTCATCGCGTCCATCAGGACTTTGACCGCTCTGGAATCCGTGACCTCGCCCATTTCGTCTGGGCTATAGCCGTAGTTTTCCGTTCCCATTTTGAACAGCTTATCTCGGAGCGGCGCTGCCGTCTCAGGATTGGCAAACTCAGGGATTTCCGCCTGCAAGCGTTGCACTTGCTCTTGCAGATAAACCTGTTTCGCCTGCTGTTGCATCGCAGATTGCCGCTGCGTGACTTCGCTTATTTGGGTCTGCTGTGCAGTGTACCCTTCAAGCTCGGCCTCATAGCGCGCGTTTTCCTGCATGTATCCGATCGGATCGGAATTGAGCAGGTCTGCGTTGGGCTTTTGCGGTCGTGACCTCATACCGTTTTGCTGTAGGCTCTGGACGGTTTCAACGAATTTACGCTGTTCCGCTTGGAGTGAGGAATACATCTGCTCGGTCTGCTTGCGCATGTCGGCAGATTCTTGCATCCCCTTTTGAATGTACGCCTGCCCCGAATAGGAGCGTGTGAGGTCGTCAAGTGTCACCTGCTTGTCTACACCGTCAACCTTGACCGTGTAGCGCTTGGACGCGGGTTTCTTGTCGCCTTCGTCTTGTTCGGCTGCGTCATTCTCATCGTCGTCGTCCGAGTCGCCGCCTTCGTCTTCGTCAGGCTCTTCGTCGGTGTCGTACACCTCGACCTCTTCAACCTCTTCGATTTCGGGCGCGGCTTCCTGCGTTACCTCTTCGATTTCAGTTTCGGGTTCTGGCGCAAGCAACCCAAGGGCTGCCGTTTCGATATCAGTCGCTGGCACGGTCCTGATTCCTTTTCTCTAGAATTTTGCCCTCCACAATAAAAGCATGTAGTTGGCTTTGAACTTCTTTAATGGCAAAAGCCATTCGCCGGGCCTCAAGGACTTCCTCGTCGGTTGCCAGCTTATTGGCAAATATACCACAGTGGCGCTGATATGCAACACTGAAGGCATTTTGCAACACATCGTCGTTCACAAGGCTTTCTGCGTGCTTGGCTCTTGCGGTCTTATCCATTGTTCATGTCTCCAGTTGTTGGCGGGCAATGGCTTGCAATCCGCGCCGATGCAGTGGCGAAATAATCAGGGTCCATTTCAATCCCGATGAACTCGCGGCCAAGGTTTTTGCAAGCAACGCCTGTTGTGCCCGATCCCATTGTAAAGTCCAGAACGGTTTCGCCCGCGTTGGTGTAGGTGCGGATCAGGTATTCCATGAGGGCGACAGGTTTTTGGGTGGGGTGAACTGAGCCACGCTCTACTACTGGCATGGCGAGAACCTGTTTTGGGTATCTTGTTCCAAGGTTATCGGTTCTTTCGTTCGTGTAAGCACCATAACTTTCAGTCATTGACGTTGACTTAGTTGGGTCGCCTGCTTTGTTTTTATATGCCGTGCCGGAAGTCATTTGCGGATTGTAGGTGCATTGCGCTGCATAGAAAACCAGCACATCCTCCTTATCGCGCATTGGCATTTTCTTGGCGTTCAAGTGTCCCGTGCCTTTTGGCTTTTGCCAAGTCCAATCGTACTTAAACATCTTAACATTTGACATCACCAGCGCCGACGTGAACGGCTGCGATGCCGTAAGCACGATAGCCCCGTTTGGCTTTGTGACCCGTTTTAGCTGTTCCCACATTGGTTCAAACGGTATCACTGAATCCCACTTGCAGGCGGTCGTGCCATAGGGCGGATCCGTCAGGACCATATCAACCGACCCGTCTGGAATGTCGCGCATAACCTCAAGGCAATCGCCCAAGTGCAGCATCTATTCCATCCCCCCAAACTGGCGTGGCGCGTTCTGCTGCGCACTTACCGCGGCAACATCAACGCTCGCCCCGTACTGGCCCAAAATCTTAGCCGCATCGACAAGCAATTTCTGCGCCATTTCATCGCGCTTGAAGTCATCGCCACTGGCCATTTCAAGCATCTTGCGCTGGTGCTCCATTGCCGCCTTTTGCATATCCACCTGCGCGCGGGTCTGTGCCTTCATTTGTTCGGCTTGCAAGAACGCCGCGTTAGGATCGCCGCCCTGCCCCTGTTGCGCTTGTGCCGCTTGTGCCGCCTGCTGCATAAGCTGTTGCTCGATTTGCGGGTTCATGGGCTGCATGTAGCGGTCAGCGTTGTGGATGCCCCCGTGCGCCATGATGTCAGCTTGTGCGTTGCGGATATTGGTCATTGTCACCATGCCGTTTTGTGGACCGTACTGAGCATATACCTGCATTTGCAGCGCCGCGATCTGCTGCAGCCCCATCATCTTTTCGTCATGCTGATTTGTGCCAAGGCCCACGTTGGTCATCATGTCCAAGTCAACACCCCATGAGCGCGGGTCTACTGGCACGAATTGCCCATCGAGCCGCATCATTTCTTCCGCGTTGGGGTTCTGGCGTGCAATCTGCGCAATGACGCGGAACAGTTGTTTCATACCGCCTTCCGCAAGCGTGCGCGCGATAAGCTCCGAGACAGCCGTAGCGGCCTGCACAGCGGCGTTCACACCTGTCGCCGTCTGGTTCTGCAAGGCGTTGGCGTCCATACTGCCATTGGCCCCAGAGACGCCCGTCTTAGCACGAATAGCTTCATCGTAAAGCGCAATGGCCGGGATTGCCGATGCCGCTGCCGATCCGATGACCAATTCACGCACGGCGGTAGGATCGCCGCGAATAATGCGCCCGATCTCGTTGTTCAGCACATCGTCCATCTCGACAAGGCTGTCGTTCACGATCAACGCGGGGTTGTTCATCATGGCGATGTTATCGAGCAGGCCGCGCATCAACACCGTGGATGCGTCTTGGTCATCAATGATAATATCCACGATCGACCGGCCGAAGAACGTATGCGGCTCCGGATCAACCTCAAAGATTGCAAACGGGTTGAAGTCGCATAGCTCGTATTCCAGCAACTCGTAATTCAGGCCAGCGCACAGAAACTTGTACAGGCGCGCAACGCCCGTGCCTTCAATATCCATTTTCATGTAGGCTTCGCTGATACGGATTTTGCGCATGGATGGATCGTTTGTGTTTTCGTCGTCGTCACGCTCGCCCCAACCACTGCGGGCGATTTCCTCCTCCTCTGCAACCGACCCGCTGCCCGATCCGGCGTATTCATACACCTCATCAAAGTCAAAGCCCATTGCCACAAGATCCCCGACACGGCCCTCGGTTGTGTGGCCGCAGATAAAGCAATCCTCTAAGCTAACCGCCGCGCTATCAACAAAGAAGTCCTCCGGCGCAACGCTCTTGATTTTGATCTCGCCGCGCTTCTTTGTCAGTGCGACCTTGGCATCATAAAGCGCTGGCGTCATTGGCTGGCCCATCGGATCAAACGTGGCCTCTTGCGTCATTTCGGATTCAACAATCTCGGCACCATCGTCGCCGCCAAGGTCCGCCATCTGGTCCTCAGTCAATCCTGTGTATTCGTCAAACTCGACGTTTTCGGTCTCGTCGTAATACGCCTTTGCGATGCCAACCTTTTTAATCAGCGCATCGTGAAAAACGTCGCTTAGAACGCTAAATCCGTCACTGCGGTTGAACACATAAGAGCAATACTTGGACGCCTGCTCTGCCGCCCCTACGGCCTGTGGGGTACGGGGAACAAACTCGACAGGCATGCCCGACTGCAAGAACACGCGCATCAGTGCAGGCTTAATCGCGCGCACTGTGTCACGGCATTTTGTCGCCACGATTTTAGAGCGCCCCGGCTCGTGCTTCATGTTGGTTTTGCCGTCGAAATAGCGCTGCGCCTTGATCCGATCCGGCGCGATTTCGCTCTCGATAAAGTCTACGGCCTCGCGGATGGCAGTCTTGATTGAGTTGTCAATTTGGTCGCGGGTTAGCTTTTTCGGTTTCATAATTTACCTCGGGCCTTGGGGGCTAAGAAGCCCCATGCCTGCTTGGGCACCGCCAATGGTGGCCGCGCGTGTGCCACCGTCTGCGATGCGCGTTAATGTTTGCGTAACAGCACGATCAAGCGCGCCCCAGCCTGTTTTATCAGTCATAGCCGCCCGCACAAAGTCCGCATTTTCTGACAGCAAAACCCGAACAACCTCTTTGTTTTGAGCGTCGGTCAACTTTGCCCCGTCACGGCCAATAAAGCGGCTAAGAACTCGTCCCATGTCCATAATGCTACCAGTCGCAGCGCCCGCCATTTCTTCCGCGTTGAACGACCCACCAGCGCGCCCCGCTGCGGCCTGCGTTGGCGCGGTTGCGCTTTGGCCTAAAGCATATCCTTTTATGCTCTGTCCGGCATCCGCAATATCAATGCGGCGCAACACGTCCTCCATTTGCTCGTCGGGAAAGACTGTTCGCAATATTGCGCCGATGTTTTTCTCTTCGCTGTTTAGCTGTTTCATAATGCTGGCAGGCGTACCGCCTCTAAACCGCTTGCGCAGCTCATCCATAAATCCAGCGCGGTAGGATGCGATGGCGTCATCAGTAGGTAGCGCCGCAAAGTCAATCTGCACTTGGTCTGCGCCCGACGTTATTGACTTCTGCCCGCCGACAAACGCATCTCGGCTTGTCCGCAAGGCAGACGCGTCTGCACGCACGCCTCGCATACCCTCAATCCCGTCATCAATGGAACTGCGCAGCCCCTGCTCAACATCCCCAAACGCCGCGCCCACTGTTCCGCGACTGTTTCGATATGCTGCCGTCGTGCTGTCGCTGATACTCCTTCGGACGATCTCCGCTTCCATTGGCGTAGGCGCACGCGTAAAGACGGGCGCACCGTCAACCATATTAAACAATGGCTGCGCACCTCGCGCGCGAAGTGCGGTCTGAATGTCATCAGCCGCAGACGGGATTGACCGGATGGCCTTGCCAACCTGATCTTGGACCTCCTGACCAACCGAACCAGTTTCAAACTGCGAATAAGCTAAACGCTCCGCCGTCCGCGCAGTGTCATCACTCCGGCGGACTGCGCGCCGCACGTTATCATCTCCAGTATCCGCAAGGTATTTTTGGATTTGTCCCTTGGCGTCGTCAAACGTGCCAGCCGTCCGCGTGGTTAGCCCTTGGCGCATGTCAGTCTGTGCTTCACCGCCAACCATGCGCGCCAGATTGCGAACCGCGTCGGCTAGAGTTGCATTTTCCGCCATGATACGGCCCGATGCCAAGTCTGCGGCAATGTCATCAACGGTCTTTCCGGATTCTGTGGCAAGGCGTTGAAGCTCGGCTGTAACAGCCCGTGAGCCACCAGCGCCGAGCTTTTGACGCGCAATGTCTACCAGCTTCCCCGATAGATTTGCCACCCCACCAAGAACCACGCTGCCGCCCGCCCCCGCCGCTGCGCCACCAACCGCACCGCCCGGCACTCTCTTAAGCCGATCGGCGGCACCGCCCTCACCAGTGCCAGCCGCATAAAGCCCGCCTTGGCCCGCGCCAATAACTGCGCCGCGACCTGCTGTTGACAAAATACCAGTTCCGCGCAAAGCCGCAGGGAGGTATCTCGCTCCAACTCGCGCGCCCGTAGCGGCAGCACTGGCCGGAGCCGTAGCCCCAAAAGTGAAAAGCGCTGGCGCTGCGGCTCCACCCACCTCATATGCCAAACTCTCAATTGGCCGAGCGGCCTGATACGCCTTTATGTCCCCGCGCACCTTGTCAAGTGTTGCCGCCCTCTTTTTGCTGTCAAACGGGTTCCGAAGCCCCGCCTCGATTTCATCACCGAAACCAAAGGACAAGCCCTGAACCGCCGCGCGCGTGCGCTGTGTTGGCACTTCATCTCGGTCTTTTTTGGCGGTGCGCTGCTTGTCGCGGGATGCCTTGACGCTTTCAATCTGGCTTTGTGTCAATCCGGCCATCAGTTACTACCCCCGAAGTCTGCGCGCTGTTCGTCAGTCATTCCGGCCCAGATTTCGGGCCATTCCGCAGCGGTGATCCCCAACTGGAGCAATTCAGACGCGGCAAGCTGTGGCGGCGTTAGGCTCGCTGGCGTTTCGTATGCCGCGCCGGAATATGCAAAGTCGGGCAGCATTGTGGCGGGATCAAACCCGCTTTGCGTGGCGAATTGAGCGTACTGGTCAGATATCCCTCGGTATTGCTGCTCTGCACTAGAATAGAGCTTCGTGGCACGAGTAGCAAAATCGTCACGCTGGTTAGGAGCGAGGCGCGTGCCTTCGGTTACGTTATTGTAAAGCGCACGCACTCGATCATCCACGCCGCCGGAGTTTGCAGCTGTGGCGAATTCGCCCTCACGAACCGTTGAGCCGGGGTCCAGAACCTTCATAAAGTTAAAGATCAACGCCAGATCACCAGCAGGGCTAGGATCGTTTACTGAAGCCATCACTCGACCGTATGCCGTAGCTTGGTCAGAAAATGATTTTACAATCGGCAGGCTGGTAAACTCTTTGCGGAGCGTTGCCTGCCCCTCAAAGTCAGGGGCGGGTGCCTGCGGATTGCGCAATTGGTCAAGCTTAAACTGCGCGGTTTCAAGCTGCACAGCATCCATGGGATTAGGTGCCTGCATAGATTGCTGATACGCCTGCAACGCAGGCCCAACGCCCGCCGCCTCTGCCATTGCCGCAAACTGTTCGCCGCTTGGTTGGCTGCGCAGCCATTCAATCGTGCGGTTTTTCTGTTGTGCGTCACGCCGCCCCTCTCGCTGCCCCTGCACGTTCTGGGCCAGATTGGCGTCGGGGTTCAGGCGCATGGAGTTAAACCCCATTGCGAGGTTGCCCATAAGGTCTTTGAAGTTATCGCGCTGCCCGAACGGCATGGCAGTTTGACCTCCCGCCGCTTCGTCGCGCTTTTGCAATCCAAGTGCGCCTAGAATGCCTTGCGGCGCTTGCTGCTGTGCCATTTCCGGCGCTCCTCTTGTGCTATACGATACGGGTTGCGCCTGTGCTGGCGCGGCACCCTGTGGGGTGCCATTATACGCGGCCCGCAACCAGTCCGGCGCATTGGCCCCCTTGCCACCCGCGCCCCAGACGCTTTCAGGTCCGTAGCCAAGGTGCATCCGGCCCGCGCCCATGTAATCCGCGCCCTCACCGAAACCCGTAAGGCCATTTGCACGGCCCTGAGAAACGATTTGGCTCAATAGACCCCGATCCTGCATGTTTGCGGGGTCTAGCTTTCTGTCGCCTACGTAGAAGTCAGCATCAACCGAATTGCCGTGGTCGTGGCGTGTTGACCCCGTTCGATTAGGTCCGGTTGCATCCTGCCCCCCGCTTATGACGTTCATTGTTACGCCAAGGTCCGGCAGAAACGATAGCGCGTTGACAAGGTTGCCGGATAAGGGCTTGTTTCGCGTAGCTCCCTGATTTGAGTATCGCAGCCAATCAGCCATTACTGCACCTTGCCCAGAAGTTCGCCCTTTAGCCCTGCATAGTTTACGCGCAAATACCCGTCCGCGCCGGTTGTGACCAGTTGGGGGTGCGTCTTTTGCAGTTCGTCCGCCATGACGCCAAACGTGGCTTGCGAGACATCCGCAACGCGCTTGCCTTCTTCGTTCCAGTCCCAGTTATAAAACCGGACGCCGTCGATGTCGCCAACGTGCTGGATGTTTTCCTTCAGGCGCGGGTCGGAAGCAAACGCAGTTGCGCCTAACGACAAATAGTCAAACAAGCCCGGCTTTTTTGTCTGCGTTTCAGACTTGCCAAATTGCGCGCCGCCAAGCGCCTGCAAGGGCAGATTCAAAGCTTGCTCTGGTGCGCCTGCAAAGCCCGCGTACTGCTGCTTCCCTGCGTCAATCAAGCCCTGCATGAGCGCCTGCTGCTGCTGGCCCTGTTGTGCCTGCTGTTGCCCGATCTGCTGGCCAAAGCCAAAGCCCATGTTTGACAGATTGCCCATCTGGCCCGCCGCCTGTAAGCCGATGTTCTGCTGATTTTGCGCGCCGCCTAGTGCGGTGTTGAAGCCCTGCTGCTGAAGCTGGCCAAACGTGTCCGCACCCTGCCGTGCAAAGGCCTCGTTTGTCAGTGAGTCCGCAACGCCGTGACGTGACCCACCGAACGCGCCCGCCTGCGTTGCCTGTGCGCCCATGGTGTTAGTTGCCATCTGGCGTTGCCGCTCAAGGCTGTTTAGCGTGTTGTCCGTGACCTGTGAGGTGTACGGGTTCATGAACGCGCCGATGTTTGGCCCCGCTGCCGCTGCTGCTGTGCCGCCAAGGGCTGCATTGTACGCGCCAGCCGATTGGCCGTAGACACCGCTTTGCTGTGGTGCTTGCGTCTGTTGTGGGTTTGCTCCGCCTGCCATTTACTTGCCCCCGCCCATTCCTGAAGATCGTGAAGATTCCGGCAGGTTGTCATACTGTGCGTTTGGTGCCGCGCCCGTTTGCGGATTGATAAACTGGTCGGCCATTGCGTTAAACTGGCCGGGTCGCTGCTGTTGAAGCTGGTCAACCGCGCCCTGATAAATCGGCGCAGACGAATAACCCATCATGCCGTTGAAGTCCTGCGCTTGTGGCATACCCTCCATTCCGGTCATGCCGCCCCCCTGAAGGCCAAACGCGCCCGCCGCTTGCCCCGTGTTACCAAAGGCCGCTTGCTGCATTGGGTTGAACGCCGCAACGTCTGGCCCGAAGTATGGCGTGTAGCCGATCTGAGAAATATCATTTGCCCGCGCGAGGTTTGCTTTGGAAGCATCTTCCACGAACTGCGGGATTTTCACCTCGCTTGTTTGGCTTCCGCCTTTACCGCCGCCACTCATATGCTTTTCTCCATAACCGTTAGGACCGATTTCCAGCCCTCTTTGCCTAAAACCCGCAGCCAGCCGTGGCGACCGCTCATCGTGATGCTCTCGCAGCCTTGGGTTTTGCCCCACGCCTCCGCAGATTCAATCATGCCGACCAACTCTTGCTTGTCACCAGCCGCCAAAAAAACATGAAGCACCTTCTTTTTCGGGTAGCATATGATTTCTGTTATAGCACAACTGTTGCGGGCTGGCCACAGTTGCATTTTAGCCGATATAACGCCGCGCGCAACATCATCAAAATCATGCGTGCCGCCGCTATACGCCAGGGCGCTGTCGATCTGCTCGCGGTAGTCCTCAAGATTTACCATGTCGATATCGCCACCCGCTTCCATGTATCTGCTGCCGTGCAAACGTAGATGTATGCTGCATCCTGTGCCAATTCGCCCGCCTGCCCCGATGCTGTTGCGCTTGCGGGTACGCTCACGAATAAACCGACCTGCGCATATGCTCCGGCCTTGGACACCACGGGATAGCCCTGCTCGTTGTCCCAAAGGATTGTCCCATCCTCTGCCGCCGTTGCGCCGTTCCTGCGGTACGTTAGCCGCGACCACTGCGCGGCTATAGTGCGGCGAAAGTCTTGCGCCCAGACACGCACGTCAGGCCCGACTGGTGGCAAGCCGTTCATCGACGGCCTCCCGCGAAGGCTTCGACACGCATCACGCCCACCCGCCAATCTGCAAGCCGCTCGGCCTCAACCCGCATGCGAAACTGCCGACCTGTAAACCGCACGTCCGTTGGCGTTCCCATCGTGTAAGGCCCGAATGACTGCTCGTCGCCGTTAGGGTGGAAGCGTGTCTTAAATGTTGCAGTTACGTCGCCCTGCGTTTCCTCGTCGGGGATCAGGCTTGTGACGGCCATCACATTCTCGCCCGTGCCGATTGTGATTGGCCCGCTTTCCGCAAACACAGCGTCATCACCGTGTTGCAGCCCGACTTCATGCTCGTACACATTGCCGCTTGCGTCCACCCAAAGAGGATATTTGAACACGCCGCGAGGGACAGCCGATGTGCGCTCAATCGTGCCAATAGTCCAATGGCCCTCTGCGTAATCAATTGCGACATATCTATCACATTCAATGGACGCGCCGGATGGATAGAACCACCAGACTTCCCCGTGTTGGGCCAGCGATACCGCGTGAATTAGGCTGGCCTGTGATCGGTTCAAATCGCCAAACACATAGTCAGCAACGTCGCACGGCAACTCTTGCACGGCGCCGCCCGCAAACGTGAAGAAGGCGTTTTGCCCCATCCAGAACGCGCCCGCATCAACAGACGCCAAAGCCTTGCGCGATGTGATCCCGCACGATTGCCCGACGCGCTCAAACCCATAGACGAAGGGTGGCCCCTGATAGGTGGCCGTATGTGCGTCTTGGTCAGTCAAGATTAGCGACTGCCCGCGCACCTGAACGCCGCACATGATTTGACCAGGCGTTTGCAATTCGATATCGCCCGCCTCGTTTGTTGCTGCGGCAGTCCATACAGTATTGGCCTCGCGGTCGCACCACTGCACCTTGCGGGGATTGCCACCAGCGCCCAATGCGAACAGGAACCGCTCTGCCGTGACCAACAAGGATAGGTTGCCCGTAGGGGCGTTACTGATAGCCGCAGCGGGCGTGCCTGTATCAAGCGCCCACTCGTACAGCTTTCCGTCCTTGCTAGAGCAGGCCACAAGGTTTTCCCCGAAGTTGTCCAGCGCCCACGTTGTAGCCTCGGAGAAGTTACCCGTGTCGGATCGCTCTGTCCCGAATGCTCCGGACCCAAAGAACCCGCCACCGTAACCCGTAAACGCCGCCGACCGAACAAGACCAGTCGTGAACCCCGCTGGTGTGATGTCAGTTGTGACGTTGGATGCCGACGTGGAGAACAGCTTGTTAAAAGTCCCCGCAGCAATGCGCCGATCCCCGCTCAGATCCTCCCAAGCAAGCATCCCGCGCGGGGGCTGGTCATATGCCGTAGCGACCCGCGTGCGCCAGCCGCCAACAGGGCGCAGTGACCCGTCGCGCCAGCGCACTAGGTTAGCGTCACGCCAGCGGCCTGACTGGTCAAACTCGGTGCCGTTGCGGTAAACACCCGGCGGGATATCAAGGGGCAGTAATGGCATTGTGTATCCTGTCGCTCCTATCTGAAGATTGAAACGGTCAAAAACGTGGGATCAATTGACCCCCCATTAGCTGCGTTTCTTGATCTTAGTCTAACAGACCCCACAACGGGGGGGACGCTATCGTGAATTAAAACTACTGCAGAACTTGTCGCGTTGTCAGATAACGTCGCCTGAACCGAGTAACTTGCATCCTGCATTGCAGTTGTAAAATTCACAGTATAATCCCCGACACCGTTGCGGGTAACGCTGGACACGTTGCCACCCGCTCGAATGGTGCCAGTATTACCATTAAAATTCACCCACGCTCGGCAGGCGTACATTGGCGTCAGTGTTGTGGCGTTAAAGTTTGCGCGGATTGCCTGCCACAATCTCAGTCCGCAAACCGTCCCGAATACTTCGGACGTGTCGTCAATCACGGCCTCTTGCGATAGAGCCGCTGCCGTTAGTTTCGCGCCAACAAATGCTGTTGAGGCTAGTTGTGTTGTGTTCGTGGCCGTCGCTGCTGTTGGCGCTGTTGGCGCGCCTGTCAGCGCGGGGCTTGCGAGTGACGCTTTGGAGTTCAATTGTGCTTGGATAGAAGATGTTACCCCGTCAGTGTGGTTAATCTCCGCAGCCGTTGCCGTGACCCCATCAAGGATGTTTAGTTCTGCCGTAGTGGATGTAACGCCATCGAGGAGGTTCAGCTCAGCCGCAGTAGATGTCACAGCGACGCCCGCGACTTCCCAGCCTGTCAGCAGGTTGGGCGTAATGCCCGTTGTACCGTCAAGCAGATCGTCAACGCTGTCAAAGTTGGCGTTCAAAACACTCCCCCATGTATCCTCTGAGGCTCCAACTTCCGGTTTGGTTAGGTTGTAGGTCGCTGTAAATGAGTTTGCCATTTATGTTTCCCCTGAAATGCCGTGATTTCGATGATACCCAAGAATCGCTTTAGCCTTTTCGTAAGCAATAGAGGCTGCCGCAGCGCATTTGAAATACCCCAAATTACGATAAACGTCCCCGTCTTTTATTCGCGCAGTAAATTTGGCGCGCTCCTTTGCATAACTCACTCCACGGAACCCAGTTTCGTTATTGGATTGCATTCCCATGTTTTTATGGTTTTGGGCGTTTGTAACGTCGCGCAGGTTTTCAATGCGGTTGTCCATCTTGTTTTGGTTGATGTGGTCTATCGTGTTTTTAGGCATTGCGCCGTATGTATGCAGCCAAGCGAGGCGATGTGCGCGGTGTTTTTTCCCGTCAATGCATATCAGCCAATAGCCCTTCCAGTTTACGCCGCCCGCAACAGCACCAGCCGCAGCTTTTGGCCGACCGAACTTCCAAGTGAATACGCCTGTATCTGGATGGTAAAACAAAACTTCGTTTAACCGTTTTTGCGTCAGCGTTGTGGAATCCGCCATTTACTTGCCTTTCTTCGTGGTGGGCTTCGGCTTGCGCTTAACCGGCTTCATTGGTCCATATTTCATAGTCTACCCTTTACGGTTGCTTTGTCCAAGTCTCTGACGTGTCGTTTTGTTTGGCCCATGTCTCGGACGTGTCTGGCTGATCCACCCACAAGCCGACCTCGTCGAATAACCGCGTTCCAGATTCATCGAAAAGCCTCGCGCCACTCTCATCGAGTAAAATTGATGCCATCTATACCCCGAAACCAGATGTTGAAAAAATAGCGCCCATCACAGCGGGCCGACTACGGAAAATTCAGACCGCCCCAAAGTTGAAACAATCGAACGTGTGCCAGATGATGCAATCACAAAAATCTCCACATAGTCACCTTTACCAACTCGAAGCGTCCTAGAAACCTGCATCATTTCTGTCTCATAAGAGTATGTATTTCGTCCGACTTCGGAGCCGTTGACGTAGATTATTACTGGCCCTCCCGTGGCGTTTGCAAACTCTACACTGGCCCCAAACTCGTAAATACTAGGCACTTCGCAAACCCAACGATTTAGAGACGTGTTAAACTCGCCCCTAAGATCAAGAGTTGCATAATTAAATTGTACTTTGGTGAGCGTTGAGACAGGAAAGGAATGGGCCGATCCCACCCTTGCGCTCACGCGGGTTTTAGTCGATGGAATGAGGTTTAACTTTTGTGGGTTCGCAAACGTACCATTCGATCCAGCATCCGCCCTAATAAAATCCACAGTGTTTCTGTCAGTGTCAGACTCGGCCAACACAGCGTACTTGGCATACGGGCCAGTTTTAGCTACAAGGCCGGTTACGAGGTTATCTGTGCATCCCAAGCCAGCACCGCCGCCATCGAAGCGCACGACGGCGGTGCCATAGACGGCGCTCCGAGTGCCATTACGATCTACGTTTTCGCCATAGACACCATGCACCTGATTAAAGGAGGTTGCCTGTGTCGGGTTTCCACCGTTTCCTTCGGAAAAGCTGAGAACCTGATATTCGTTCCCGATCCCAGACACACCGAAAAATATGTTGTGCTGTGCGCCGTGAACAAGTTTGAGCGTAGAGCCTTCGCAGTTCACGCCGGTGAAGTTGCCCCCCATGCAACGCGAGGCGAATATATCCACGACCTCGCCCACATTTTCACCGTGCACGTTTCGGATGGTGTGGCCCAAACCTTTAGCAATATTTACAACATCTGACTGCATCCCGTTCGCTTGTGTCGCTCCGGCACCGCTGTTTCCAAGGTTGTAGCCTCGCATATTTTGGATCACACCGGGCGTGCTAACAGTGCTTGTGCTGTCGTCTAGGGATAGCAATGTTATCTGCAAATTGGAGTTTCCCCCCACTATCGCAGTGGTGTTCGTGCAATCGTAAGCGGCGCAATCCTCGACCGACCAGTCACCACTCAACCGGTTCATGCGCAGCAGAATCCCGCAAGGGAAGTCGCGGAACTTCACGCCCTTGATCTTGAGGTTGCGGCAGTTGTTCGCCCGCACGGCATCAAAAACACGGCCTTCTGTTTTCTGGTATACGAACTCGACGTCTTGAAGAGACTGGTTAATCTTCGGCGTAAAGGGCGAGACTGACATGCCGCTCATGTCCAGCACAAGGCTGTTCGTTCCTGTCCGCGCCAGCGCAGGATTGGTGTTGTTGAACCCCGCAGCCGACACAATGATGCGCCCGAATTTAGCCAGCTTTAGGCCGGTATTCGACGGCATTGTGATCCTTTGCGACCAGAGATAATCCTCTGAAAACCCGTGCAACACCTTGCCCACTGTTGAGCAATATGTGAGCCCCGCCTGTATCGCTGTGGTCATATCAGTTGTGCCGGGGCTGGTGTTGTCTGCCCAGTGGTCGATATATGCCGTGCCATCGGGCGACCACGTTCGCCCGCCTGCTGTTACCAGTGCCGTGCCTGCGGGGTCGTCCTTATAGTCCAGCAATCCCACATCACTGCGAACAAACAAAACCACCTGAGCCGCTGGCACATTTAGCAACAGCGCCTCGGCCCGCGTTGGCGCGTATGTGGCAAGGGCGTTGACTAGCGCCACGTTCCGCAGCGC
>Ga0306872_100027_pt1 | contig 65940 bp, 95 predicted proteins | sample AntRauMeHopE1498_FD_190455 | JGI IMG/M metagenome (GOLD analysis project Ga0306872, IMG submission 190455) | Saline lake microbial communities from Rauer Islands, Antarctica - Metagenome Hop E1 #498 (v2) (version 2) | ecosystem: Environmental > Aquatic > Non-marine Saline and Alkaline > Saline ...
CGCGACCGAACGCCCCGCCGCGCCAGTATGCCGACTTGACCCATGGCAGATTGCCAGCGGCAAAAGCCTTGTCCAGCCTGCGGATCACTTCGGCGTCTGACGGGTTCTTGTTCTTGTGGTGCGGGAACACCGTTTCCTTGATCGGATACATACCGCCGCCAGTCTCGTGATGGACCTGCGCCAAGACGTTGGCCATGTGGTGCAGCGGCAGGGCGCGGCCCGCGTCAAGCAACGCCTCAATTCCCTGCACCTGTGGCGTCGAAAGGCTTGTCCCGAACAGGCCGGAATTGCGGGCGCGTAGGGCTGCGAAGAATGTCTTGCGGTTCATTGAAACCACCCCATGATTACATCTTTGAAGAAAACGATCACGAACGTCGCCAGCGCCCCGATAAATCCCATGACGATCATTATCCCGGCCAGTTTGCCGCGCCACGACGTTACAAGATCAGTGACAGGCTCGATCCTGTCTAGCCGTCGCAGGATGTCGTCCTGACTGTTCTGCATTTTGGAAAGGTCATCGCTGACTGCTTTGCGGGCCAGTTCGGTTTCCTTTGATGCCTCTTTGCGCTCTTTGTAATCTTCCTCAAAGCGACGTTCCAGCCGCACAAGGATAGCAGTGTTGGCGGCCATTTCTGCGGCAACGGATGTAGGCATTAGGTTTCCCCTTCAATTTCAGTCAACAGGGCTTTCGCGTCTAGGATGTCGGCCTGTAATGACCGCGCGCAATGGTTGGGGTTGCGCTGCCAGAAGAACACTGCGTCGATCAGTTTTTCGCGCCTGCGCTTCTGGCGGTGCATCCGCGCGCTGACGCTTTCGTTTGGTCCCGTCTCCGTCAAGTCGCGCGCCGTCATAACGTTGAGAAGCTGCGACAAGGCTGACCCGATCATGATGAGGCGCTGCATCATGGCCAGTATTTATCATCGGTGTAGTTTGACGGGATCGGGTCCATGGCCTTGACTGTGCGGCCCGCGAAGATGTGCGCGCTCTGGTTCGTCGCCGCCGCATTTCCGAACGCAAAACACGTCTGTGCGTCCATCGTGGTCAGCGTGTTGTCAGCGGCAATCCATGTAAAGTCAGCCGCGCCACCGTGCCACCGCAGATTGCCCGCCGCCGCGCCCGCACCCATGGCAAACCCGGCAAGGGTTGCCGCGCCCGTGATCCGCGCGAGGCTTGCAGTGTCGCAGTCGTATGACTTGCCAGCGAAAGTGAATGTCGTGCCAAGGCGGCGGTCACGCTCTGCATTTACGGCGGCGCGGGCTTGGGCCAGTTGCTCAGCGGCTGTCGGCTCCGGTTCCGGTTCCGGCTCTGGCTCCGGCTGGACAATAGCCCAACGCTTGCCGTCCCATTGCGCGCGCTCTTTACCTGTCAATTCTGGCGGGTTCCCAGCGTCAACGCTCCCCGCTGGCAAGTGAAACACCCCCGGCTCCAGCGGGCTTTCGTCTGCCGTGGTGAAGCCTGCAAAGAAACCGTCTGCGTCAAGCTGAATTACTGTTTTCATTGTCAGACCTCAAAAGAAGATTACTGCGAGAAGGGCGATGTTTCGTGGGCGGGTTTCCGATCCGCCGGTTGATCCTGTATCGACAGTACCGGCGCTAGGACCACCGGCACCGGGCTCTATGCCGCCAAAGCCGCCAAAGCCGCTATTTATAGTCACCGTGTGTGCGTGTGCTTGGAGCAGAGCGGCCTGCGCCGAACCGAACGCGCGCCCGGAGTCAATTCCGCGCCCATCATCCCAGCCGCGCGCAAACTCGCCGCGCATGTCGGGAACGTTAAATGTGGTCGAGCCGTTGCCCGCACCAAAGGTTGTTCCGATCACCGCAAACAATGCCTCATAGGTGGTGCGCGAAACCGCTGCGCCGTTGGCCTTGAGCGTTCCGGTCGGCGCGGTGCTGACGGCATACCAAGCGACTTCACCTGCGCGTGATGTTCCCCCCGCCGCCACCTCCGTCAGCACAAACTCCGTTGTCGCAAGCTGCGTTGTGTTCGTCGCCGCCGCCGCCGTAGGTCCAGCAGGGACGCCCGTAAACGTAGGGCTGGCGAGGGCAGCCTTGGCGTCAAGCTGCGTCTGGAGCCCGCCTGTCACGCCGTCCACAAAGTTCAGCTCCGCCGTCGAGGCCGTTACCCCGTCGAGGACGTTTATCTCTGCCGTCGAGGCCGTTACCCCGTCGAGGACGTTTATCTCTGCCGCGGTGGCCGTCAGGCCCAGATTCGTCAGCGCGACAGCGGCAGTCGAAGCCCCAGTGCCCCCGTCTGCAACGGCGAGGTCAACGATACCAGTGATGGTACCGCCCGTGATCGCTACCGCCCCCATGGCAAGGGCATCGAACATATTGAGCACAGCCGCCCCAGACCCGCCGCCGTTGCAATAGATCGCAGCTGCATTGCCTGCCAGAACCGTGACGTTGGCCCCGGACCCTTGCGAGAACACCGCCGATTGGTCGCTGGCGTTGGTCACGAAGTAGATCTTCTGGGCGTCGTTGGGCGCCACAGTGATGGTGTGGGCACCGCCGGGCGACCCCGTGAGACGCAAGAACTTGGTCTGGCCATCCGAGAGCGTGCCATCGGCTGTCGTCAGTGTGGACGTGGCCCCCACAAGCGTGAGCGATACAGCTCCGTTTATCGCCCGGTCCACGATGTCCATGTTGAGATTGATGGTGTTACCCCACGTGCCTGACTGTTCGCCAGAGCCGGGCTTCTCTACACCGAGGTTCGTTGTATAGGTACTCGGCATGGTCTAGGCCTCACGCTGCAATGGTGACCCATGTGGGGGTCTGGTTCGGATTATCGGGAGAATACCCCGGATCTTGGTTTGGGGCAATGCCCACGTAGCCGGGCACCTGATCGGGGTTCTCGTTGCTCCATACAAGGGTGATGCCCACCCCGCCTACGGCGGCTGTCCCGACAACGGGGGCAACGGCGGAACCTGCGGTAGTGACTGCACCCGCGGAGCCTGCGGCCGTCACGCCAGTGACCCCAACAGTGATACGGAGCTGGATCGCAACATCGCCTACAGCGCTTGTAGCCGCTACACCAGTGATGGAAACGGAAACACCAACTGGGACTACGGCATCGCCTATGGAGCCTGTAGCTGCTACGCCGACAACGAGAGCAACAGCCGAACCTGCGGCATCGACCGCCCCAACGGCAGCTATGCCCTCCACGCCAGTGACAGCCGTGAGCGCGGTGGCGATGACAGTGACTGCGTCGATGGAGCTTGTAGCCGCTACGCCTGTGGGGGCAACCACCGCAGTGCCAAACGTAGAAACAGTGCCTACAGCGCCAGCAGCCGCCAGACCTGTGACTGGGCTGATCGCGGAAGCCGCAGTAGTAACCGTGCCGACAGCGCTGGTGCCCGCTGCGCCAGTGACTGCGACGGTAATCCCGAGCGGTAGCGTGACATCGCCCACGTCGCCCGTGGCCGCTACGCCTGTGATGGAAACGGAAACCCCAAGCTGGAGTGTTACATCGCCCACGGCACCTGTGGCCGCTACACCAGTGATGGAAACGGAAACACCAACTGGGACTACGGCATCGCCTACTGCACCTGATGCCGCCACGCCCGTGACGGAAACGGAAACACCAACTGGGACTACGGCATCGCCTACTGCACCTGATGCCGCCACGCCCGTGACGGAAACAGAGATATTGCCGCCACCTTCGTCGAGCAGTCGGTTACCGCTTTCGTCGAGTAGTTCGTTGCCGCTTTCGTCTAGGAGGCGGGTGGTCATGTGCGCCGTTCGACGGTTACTTGGCTTTCGCCTGCTATTTGGTTAACGGTGCCAGATGCCGCGCGCTCTTCACCCTGAACGCGGATAACATCTCCGTCCGACACAGCGAACGTGGCACTCATATGCGACGATGACTCATTATGGTCGTCGGCATTCCTGATGTAACCCGTCTGTCCCACGCCACTGACCTTAGTATTATTATTTGTAATCCAGATACCGACGTTTGGTCGCACCATTGGCACGCCCTGAGGTATGCTCTGAGATATGTGCGCCTGCACAGTTACAACCCCATCAAAGTTGACCGTGATGCTGTCACTGGCCAAAGTGTAGTCCGAGTCTGTTGCGTCGTTTGTTCCGCCGAACGGGATGTTTGCGGCAGTGGCTGGGTTGATGTTAGTCGATGTGTCAGTGTTGCGAACTTGACAAAAGCTGAACACGCTGCCCGCCGCCCAAGCCGGGATGCCGCCCGCAACTTTCAGTATTTGGCCTGTTGATCCAATTGGCAACCGCACAAATTGACCACCTGCACTTCGGTAGTAAGTGTCGCCCGTTGCGTCCGATGTGACGTTGATCGCCGGGCTTGTCAGCGTCTTGTTCGTCAGAGTCTGTGTGGTCGCTGACAAAAGCGTATCGAGCGCAGACACCAAAAAGTTTACCGTCTCTCCGCCCGGATCGTTCCCAGTGTCCGAAATATCGGTGCCAAGCAGCTTGTCGCCTGCCGCTGGCGTGGCGTTGGGGTATGTGTTGATTTTCGCCATGGCTCAGGCGATGCGAATAATGGCGTCTGTTGCATTCGCCGTCGGGAACACAATCGTGAAGTCCCCCCCGGTGGACGTGCGGTCGTTCCCGAAATCCAGCACAGCCACAACCGGGTTGGTGTACGTGTGGGTCGGGGTCGTGTTGTAGATCAGAGCCCCGCGCGCCGTGATGGTCGCCGTGGTGAACGTCAGGTCAGCAAAGTCAGTGAACGCCGTCGTGCCCGTGGCTGTCGGGTTCACGCGGGTCAAGGTGCCACCGCCCGCGGTATAGGAACCAGAAGCCCCAACCTCGTTGGTCGCCGTGTACGCCGTGGTCGCCGCTGTGAACGACGCGCTGTTGGTGTACATGGCCAACTTGAACGTGTCCCCGCCCGAGTTGCGGAAGTCGTGCACCCCTTCTAGCAGTTGCTGCTTGAAGCTGGTAGCCATGAAGTTGCCGGTAAACGCCATTTCAAAGTCTCCTGATAAGGTCTGCGAGTTCTGGATGCCCCGCATCCTTCAGCGCAGCATACACGGTTGTGCGGTCTGACGCGATAGCTTCTCTCAGGTAGCGCGCCACCACACTGCCGACCTCCCGCTTGTAGGCACGGGCTTGGTCCCGGATCTCCGGGGGCGCTGTGTCCGCGACGGATACGATCTTGTCCGCGCACCGCGCAGCGATCTCTTCAGGGGTAGCCCCTCGACCCGACGTTGTGTGCACCATCACCCGGGGTGACGCCATCGTTCCTGCGTTCATTCGACCCTCATATCCCCATCGCGGTAGCTGTCGCGCTTGCTCCGCACATCAATGATCCCCAGCTGGGCAAGGGCCTCGTCGTATCGGCCCTTGTAGACCGCCATCATGTCCGCGTCGCCCTTCATGAAGCTATACGCCTCGATCAGCGCGCCGTAGAGCAGCGCCGGAGCCGCGTTCTCGCCAAGCCATGACGTGCCCGCGTCCACTATAGATGCGGGGTCACGGTAATACTGCATCTCGACTTCGTAGTCCGCGTCGGGCGTGGGCCCCACCAAGAAGTACCCGGAGGGAGAGGCCGTATTGTCCCCGACGAACTGGGAATAGTATTTTGGCAGCCCTGTCACCGCCGGGTTGGGGTAGGCCTCCCGCATGAAGTTCATGTCCTTGTCGAGCAGGTAGGTGTAGACCCCTGCGGCGTTGATCACAGCCACAGAAAAGGCGGACAGGAAGTCGGTAGGGCGCGCGAGGTAGCGATTGCCAGACGTCAATGACCCTGAAGAATTGGCGCGGAACTCCGGGATGAGGACTGAGCGATAGATGCGGCTTTCGGCTTGCCGAACAAACGTGGGAATGCTCGAAACGAAAGTCGCCTCGAAGTTCTCCGTGTATTCTTGGATCGCCAGCAGCAGCTCTGCATAGGTCATGGCTTACCCGTTCTTGGTGAACTTGCCGCCCTTGGTGGCAGCGCCCATCCCACGAGAAGTGCCACCCGTCGAGGGTTTGGCAGTGGCCTTTGGGGTATCTGATTTTTTCATGGCGCGTCCTCGGTGTTTACAGTTACGGCTCCCACAGAGCCTACCATATATTGAGCAGGATTCCACACAGGATTCCAACCCCACAGCGCGTTTGCTGCAGCTTGTGACGTATCAGGGCGCGGATCGAAGAGCGACCGGGGGTCGTCCACCTTGAGCCGGCCTACGAAGTTCTGCGGGTGGTCGGGGTCGACCATGTCCTTCCCGATGCGAAAACCAGTCCGATGTCCGTCGCTAACCTCGTACACAAGATCCCTCAGAGGATACCTGAACCCCGTCCGGTCGCAGAACCCAAACGCTTTGGTTGCGCGTGCGTAGGTCATCAGAACCCCCTGCCGCCCGTGGGCACGAACCTGACGGATGCACGATCCCGGTCCTCCCCGGCCGCGCGGTCAAACTGCGCCTCATACTCTGCTTGGAGCCGGGGGATACGCCCTTCTGCCTGCGGCCGCTTGCCCGCGATGTAATAAGCGAGGCCCGCCACGAGGGCGGGCACAAAGCGAGGTGGGATGGACGTGACGTCGCCCCCGAGGCCTGATGCCAAGCCTTCGATGTACTTGAGCCGGTAGTAAACGAGGGTGTAGGCCTGCGTGCTGTCTGGCACGGGCCAGAGCGTCACCGTCGTGCCAGTGGCCCCGCGGTTCACGTAGATCTGGGTGGGGCGCGCGACCATCGCCTTGTTGGACTGCTGGGCATAGGTTGACACGCTGATCCGCTCCAAGAACGTATCTTGCTGCCCGGTACGCAGCTGGTGTTCAATCAGGTCTATCGTGTCCACAGGCATCTCGTATGACGCAGTGCCCGCGGTGAGGGGGATCGTGCCCGCCTCGATGGTAAAAAGGTTCAGGCCCCGGTTGGCCCACTCCAGCGACAGCAGGTTCAGGCTGCGCCGAATAGTCTTCAAGTCGTAGCCTGAACGCATCTCGAGGCCAGCCCGCTCGAAGGCTTCCTCGAAGAGTTCTGAGAGGTCAGGTACGATGGCGGCCATGGTCAGTCCCTAAACTTCGCGGTCTTCTTCGCGATCTTCTTCGGCTGCTTCACGAACTGCTTGCCCTTGGCAGTGCCCGCGCGCTTCGCCTTCGTGGTGGCACTGTACTCTTTGGCAGACAGAGATTCACGCGCTTTCTTCGGCAGGTATCTTTCACCTGTGGCCTTGGCCCCTTGCGTCGAGGGTTTGCCGCTCTTGGTCCCCCAATCCTCCTTGCCCCAGCTCTTCAGGCTCTTCTGCGGCTTCTTCACGAGGAATAGCCCCCGCCGGCCGCCTTGTATCGCTTGGCCAGCATCTGGGCTTTTCTGGCGCTCCATTGCCCCGGCGCACCACCTTTGCCTCCAGCCTTGATCGTGCCAAACAAACGTTTCCGCATGGCGGGCTTGGTATAGTTTCCGGCCTCGTTGACCTTGGATTTTGCGGGGGTCTTCGCCATCACTTAGCCTTTTTCTTCGACTTCTTCTTCGCCTTTTTCTTCTCGATCATTGCGAGGAAGCGGTCCTTGCCAGACATCTTGCTCTCGTCGGCCTTCTTGGTGGGCTTCTTCATCGCATGGCCCCCCGGGTCTTGCCCTTGACGCAGACGCCGTCGCCACGGGCCTTGCCACCCTTGGCCATCTTCTTGACCTTGCCGCCAGCCTTCATGGGGCTGACAGGCATCATCGGTTGAGCAGGCGTCATCGGCATAGCCATCTGATTGCCCATCATCTGATTGCCCATCATCGCACGGTTCATCATCGGGTATCCCCCATCTAACACTTCCACGCCCTTAAACTTTTATTCACCCGGCTGTTCGGGTCAGCAGCCGTCTTCTTCGAGGTCAGCTTCTTCTTTAACCCCGTCATTCTGGCACAGAAGCTCTTCTTGCGAGCGCCTCCTTTTGGCTGTGGGGCCTTCAACCCCGGCTTCCCGGGATTGGCCTTGTTGTATGAGGCCCGCCCCTTGGCGTTCAGCCCGCCTTTGGCGCTCTTGCCTTCAGACCTTTGCCATGCCGGAGACTTGGCCATCAGGCGTAATAGATTGTTGCAGAGGTGATATTGGTCGCCACGGACACAAACGGGTCGCCCGCAGAGAGAATACCCTCGTCAGGGATGTTTGCGATGTGCGTAGAGTCCGCAACAAAGTCCAAGTCCAAAAGGACTTCGCCCCCGTTACCGCTTGTGATCGTCAAGCGGCCCGCGGTGCCCCCGGTCGTTACGTGGACCTGACGAAGCCGGGCCCGGCCGACGACAAGCGCGCCAGTGCCAGTGACGCGCTTCATCTTGATGTCTGAGGACATGACTTACTCCTTGGCTTTCTTGGCAGCCTTCTTGGCGGCGGGCTTCTTGGCAGGAACGGCTTCGGGCTCGGAAACTGCTCCGCGGGCCTTCAGTTCCTCGGCGGACGGAGCCGCCCAGACAATAGCTTTTTTCATGGGGGCTGTCCTTATGATGCTGCGATGGTTGCGCCGGTATCGGAGCGCTTCCAGTTTGTGCCGTCAGAAAAGGCGAGGATCGCTGCACCGGCTGCGCCGTTGGACACATAAATGAGCGTGCCTGCACCGGCGGTGGCGGCGGAAGGCGCGGCGGCCACAGTGTATGTGGGGAGCTTGATAGCCCCAATAACGTCCCCGGCGAAGCCGTTGGTCGCATTGACGGGGCCTGAGAAGGTAGTCGTACCCATGATGATCTCCTGTCTGGGTTAGGTCAGCGGCACAATGCACGCTGTCAGGGATAGCCTTGAGGATACACTACCTCTTGACAAAAGAAAAGGCCCGCCGAAGCGGGCCTAATCATCTGATAACGCTTGATATTGCTATCAGGCTCCCGGCGAGGCGTAGATGCCCAAGGGATCTGAGCACCCGAAAGAATATCTTTCGCGTGCTTTATAACGGACGTTCCCGGTGTCGAAGTCGCCGTCCATTGCAGTCGTCATCGCCGCCCGAACAAAGTGTTTCATCCCGTTCGGCACGTCAGTTGTAAGGAACCACGCATCTGCATCAGTCAGGTAATGGTTGACGCGGTAGCCTTCAGGGATCGAGCCGTTGGTCTTCAAGGCGTTCAGATCGTTGTCAGCAGTGCCGACACGCAAGTCCGTCTGCAGCAGACGGGTTGCAACGAACATGAGGCCGGGCGGGATAATCAGCTTGCGAGGCATTGCAGCGATCAGCAGGCCACGCTCATCCACGTACCCCGCAATGTCGATCACAGCTTGCTCGAGAGCCGTCTCGTTCAGATCGACCGCAACGCTGGGCCGGTTGGAGTTGGTCACGCCCGACACCGTCGGATGGGCCGTTGAGAACAAGGCAACCCCGTCCCCGGTCAGGAACGTGGTGAAGCCCGTATTCAGCAGTGACGCTGCCTTGACCTGCTTGGTATAGGCCATGCCGCGAGCGAGCGCCTTGGTGTACCGGCTGGACAGGGAGTCGTAAAGGTTGTCTTCCATCGCTTCTTCGGTGATGGCAAAACCCATTGCCACCGTCTCATGAACGTAACGTGCAACATAGGACTCTTGCGCGTTGTCATAGGACAGTGACTGTCCTTCGCTCTTGACGGGGGCTGCGCCGAAGCCCGACAACTTCAGCTCTTCTTCGTACGACCGCTCGGAGTTCTCGGTCTCGTAGATCTCCGAATGCTCATCTTCATACTTCGCATATTCCAGACCGAACAGCGCGTTCAGTCCGGGGAGAAGCTCTTTGAGGGCCTGTGCCCGTGAAATTGCCATGGTCAGTCCTCCTCAAAGGCCAACAGCGTTGGTCATGCTGTGGTAGCCGGGGTTAAACTTGACCAGAACATCTGGAAAAGCGTCAGTCAGCGGAGATACCGCCGATACGATGCGGAACGCCGCGGTCGTGGTGACCGTGGTGGATTCCAGCGCCGAGGTGGACACACCCAGCGCGACGTTGCCAGTCGAAGTGGACTGGGCGGCGGCAAAGAAGGTGTTGGCCCCGATGTCCGTCTGGTCGGCAACGCCGTCCAGCTGGGCTTGGAACAGGACGTCCGGATCGTCGACGACGAGCGCCTTGATCTGAGTGCCCGCAGGTGCAGCATAACCCGAAGGGTAACGCTGCGAGAAGACCAGCTGGCCTTCTGCGTTGATGTACTCACAACCCATGAAGACGCCCAGCGAGCCCGTGAGGGTCGTGCCGGTCGGCAGCGCGTTGGTGGTGCCGTTGGCGCCAGTTGCGGTAGACAAAGCAAGGAAGCCGTCCGCGCCGATGTGTACAACTTGCCCGACAAACAGGTTCGTTGCTTCACCGGCAGGGTCGATCAGGTACTGGGACATAGCCCCAGCATAAGGCATGCCGTCAGCGCGCTTCACGGGCTTCAGGCCATAGGGAGAGGCAGTAAGTGCCATTTCTCATCCTCCAGAATCGTATCGAGGAGGCAAGGTCAGCCCTTGCCAAACGAATTGCGGGACGAACGCTCCGGCGCAAGCACGGGCATCCGTGGGTCAGACTCCTTCATGTAGTTCCGGTCGACTGCGTCCATCTGGGCTTTCGCCTGCTGGGCCTGACCGTGAATACGTCGGGTTGCCTGTTTGTCGGGGATGCTGCAGAGCAACAGGCCTCCAACTTCAATGTTTTCCGGGAACCGGGAGTCCACGTCAGACATGATCTTCAGTTCGGGGAACTCCTTGGCGAGGACAGGGACGTAGCCTTCACGAAAGCGGCGTGAGACGTTTGCCATGTCAGCGTTGCCAACGGCAGAAGTGCGAACCCACCGGAAATGGATACCATCTCGTGGTTCGGGGGAGGGGAGCATAGATTCGCGTTTCCACGGCGTGTCGTGGGCGTTGGCTTCCCGCGTCTCAGAATCTCTGGGGGTACGATCAGCCATTCTTCAGCTCCTTGATGATCTGCGCCGCATACTGCTCTACCGTCAACCCGAGTTTCTTGGCGAGAGAAACCTGAGTCGCTGTCAACGTGACCTTGCGTGGTGCTGCTGCGGTACTTCTACCGCCGGGGGCCACCACGGAGCCCGGCTGCTTCCGAGGCGTTGACTCCTCGGGAGACGCGAACTTGTCTGGAAACCGCTGTCGCATAGCGGTGTCTATCTGAGTATAGTACGCTTCACTGTCTGGCGCAACACCTTCTCCAATCGCCCGCTCGTGGACGCCGAACGCGAGAGCCGTCATCTCCTTGTCCACACCGAACCAATCGTTCGTGGTGGCCCATGCTTCCGCACGGGGCGAGGGTTTTGCCACCACTGGGCGCGCAGGCTGTGGGGCCGGGGTAGTGGCGGCGGTTTGCTGTGGCTGGGGCGGCCGGTACGACGCAAGCCGTCCCTCTTCGCCCTTGATGGCCACCAGCTCGGCGCTTGCTGCCACGAACGCCTTGGAGTCACCGGCCTCGTGGGCCGCTTCCATCTTGGCCGTCACCTGCTCCAGCTGGGATCTGACACGGCCTTGCGCCTGTGTCACGAACGCTGCGTCGCCGTCGGCGAGGCGCTTGCGGTAGCCAGTGATCTCGTCCTGCTGTTTCTGGGCGTAAGAAACAGCCTCGTCCCGCAGGCGGGTGGACTCTTCCGCACGGCGGCGCTCTTCGTGAAACTCGTACTTGAGCTTGCTGATGCGCTTCTTCACGCTGTCAGAATACTGCTCCAGATCGTCGTCTTCCGGGATATCGGGCGTGGCGCCTTCAGCACGGCGCGGTCGGCCCTTGTCATCCGCAGGTGTGTCATCGACAATTTCGATCTCGAAGTCGTCGTCTTCAGCGGGCTTCTTGTTGGTATCGGTCATGCGCGGCTGTACCCCCGTGGGTCTTCGACGACCGCTTCCACGGTATCGTCATTGATGATGCGGAACTCTTTCCCGTGTACCTTGAAGCGGGTGCCGGAATACGAACGGAAGATGATGAAGTCCTCCGCTTTGCACCAAGGCCCGCCGGGAAATTTCGTCTGGTCTGCGTAGGCGTCGTCGCCCAGCGCAAGGACGTACCCGATGACGGAGGCGGTCTCTTCGGCCTCACGACGCTCATCAGGGAGGTGTACCCCCCCTTCAGTCGTCTTGTTCATTTGGGGGACGGCGATCAAGAGCTTGTAGCCCTTGGGGACGGGAAGTTTTGCGCGCAACTCCGCGTCGACTTTTGGATCGGATGGCGTAAGCATGGTCTCTCCGCAGCGTTTAAGGTACGCCGTTACCTAGCGTGAGTTTGTCCCACGGTATGGGGTCATATAATAGCGAGAAGCAGTTTATTCTTCAAGTTGCTTCTTTTCGATGTCGGCGATCTCCGCCAGCACCATATCCAAGGCCCCGATAGCCCCCACTGTCTTGGCGTAGGCCACGTAATCGACGGCACCCCCCGTAGCCAGATAGTCCGCGAGGTCGTTGCGCTGCAGGGTGAGTATGTGACGGAGGCGTTCAATGATTTCCATCAAACGGCCTCGTAGGTCGCAGCGAAGATGTCGGGCTTGCAGGCATAGAACTCACCCTGAATGCCCTTGATGATCCAGTCGCCCTCGGTGGCAACGTGTTTTGCGCGCCCATCCGTGCCATCTTCCATCGTGACGATATCGGCCTCAGCCTTTGCGCCGGGGTGCCGCGCTTTGCGAATGTTTCTCAGCACAGGGCAAAACTCGTGCAACGCTGACATGTCGCCCAAATAGAGGAATTGCATTGCTTCGATGACGACAGGCTTCTTGCGGTATTTCATGGTTTTTCCTTCACCTTGTGCGGCCACCGGCCAATGATCAGCCCAAACACCCATGGCGCCGCCCACCCGGGCAGAGGGATGTTATCGAACACCCACGCGGCAATACGACCTGTCATGCTTTTCCTCCCTTACGTGCCAACTCCTTGGCGATGTCGATGCCCATGGCGAGCCCCTTGGCCTTGTCTTCCCGTGTCGCGTTGGTCGCGTCCTCTGCGACCCGCACCCCGAGCCGGGCGCCCTCGCGCTTGTCCTCGGCCGCGATCCGTTCCCGCTGGACAGCCGAGCCGTCGGCGGCCTTCATCGCGTCGAGCTCGAGACGCTTGGTCTTGATCTCCGCATCGAGCCTGATCTTCATCTCTTCGAGCTCCAGCTCCTTCAGCTGGATCTGCGTGAGCGGGTCCTTGGCCACCTGCTCGGCCTGCTGCTGTGCAGCCTCGGCCTGATTTTCCTGCAAGAGCTTGCCCGCCGCCGCAGCCACGAGCCTTGACAGCTCCACCTCGACGTCCTCGGGCAGGGGCTCGTCCTCGGCTGGCAGGGGCACACCCAGCTGGGCTTCCAACGCCTTGCGGTATCCCAGCGCCACGTGCTCGGTGATATGCGCAGCCAGAGCACTCTTGATTGCCCCGGCGAACGGGGACTGGCCGACGATCTGTGCCAGCTTGGGGTCCTGCGCGGCAGCCATGTGCACTGCGATGTGCGCCTCGTGATCCTGATACAGGAACGCCTTGACCGGCTCCTGCTTGAGGACGGCCACGTTCTCCGCCACCGGGTCTTTCGGCTTCAGCTCACTTGGCAGCTTGATGATCTCCGAGGCGTCTTGGATACCCAGCACCTCCAGCATCTGCCGGTGCAGCAGTCCCATGTCGTACAGCTGCGGGGCCTGCGTCGAGAGCTGGAGAGCTGCCTGATACTGCATGATGCGCTGTGCGGTGGTTGCCGCGTTGGGGTCCGACACCGGGATGATGTCCACTCCCGAGCCAAAGTCCTTCGACCGGTCGAAGTCCTCGTCGTCAAAGTAGTCGTATTGGCCAGACATGAAATCGCCGATCACCCGGGCGAGCAGCCGCAGCTCCTGCTTCATAGCGGCGTGCAGGCGGTGTTGGATGCCCGACATCACCTTCATGTTGCGCTCGAGGAGCGCCAGTGTGGTCCCGACCGGGGCCTGTGCGCTCATATCGCTGACCTGCAGGTCCGCCATGGAGCTGATCCGGCGGCCTTCCTGCACCACGTTGCCCAGCAGCTGGTACAAGACCACGCTTGGTTCCTTGTAAGGCATCGGGAACAGGGAGTCGCGGAGCGATCCGCCCACGATGTCCACGTCACGCCACTCGCCCGGCTTCAGGGGGCTGTTGTCCCCCTTGATGCGCAAGGATCGCGACTTCAGACCGGCGGGCAGGTTTGACAGCGTACCCGCGTCGATCAGCTGGCGGAGAATGGATGTGGCGGATTTCGTGAGGCCGCCCACAAGGTGCGTGAGACCCGTGCCATAGAACCCCATCCCCGGGAGGTAGGGGTAGTGGGCGAAGTGCAACCGCTTGGTCTTGGTCTCGTCTTCTTCGTACCAGTTACGGTAGATGGCCAGCACCTTCCTTGAGGTGAGGTCGATGGTGACGACGTAGGGCCGGTCGATCTCCTCCGGGTCGTCAAGCGGCTCAGGGAGCGAGATGTCGACGTGCATCTCAAGCAGAGTGTGCCGCTCTTCGTCCTCGGTCGGGATATCCACGCCGGTGATCTTGGCGTAGGCCTCCTCGATGTCGGTGGTCTCCCGCACGGGGCTGTCGAGGGCCTCGTCCAAGTAGAGCCCTGCCACCTGCAGCTTGCGCACCTCGTTGGATGTCCGTTTCATCACGTGGGTGTAGCGGGGGCAGTCCTCCAGCCCGGCGGCGCCGTAGGACACGACGAAGTCCTCGGCCTGCACAAACACCGACCGCGGCCGCTTCATGGACGGATCGTAATAGACCTTCTTGAACGCGGAACCCGCCAGAGGGAGCTTGAACAGCATGCTCTCGGTCTCTTCGCGATACCCCGGCATGCGCTCGGTGATCTGGTAGTTCAGCTCCTGCTCGACCCGCTTGGCCTGCTCGACCTTCTCCCGGGTGGATTTACCCATAATCTTGGTCTTGGCCGGGCCCCCGGAGGGCATCATCTCGCCCATGGCCTGCGCTTGGAACCGCACGACAGCCTCGGCCAGCATGGGGTGGAACACGCCGGATGCGCCGTCCCACGGCTCCATGCGGTCCTCGATCTTCATCCCGAGCAGCTCCAGCCCCTTGATGTATGACTCTGCCCAGTCCGCGCGGCTGCGGCGGTCCATCTCGAACCCGGTGATGAGATCCGAGGCGAGCTCTGCAAGAGCCTCCTCGTCGACGAACTCCGCGAGGTTGGCGTCGTGCTCCATGCTTTCAGGAGGGGTATCCGTCTCATCGCCGAACTCTACCGTGACGCTGCCATCCTCGCCTTCAATGGTGATAGACTCCGGGTCAAGGAGTTCGATCTCCATGTCAGGCAGGTCTTCCTGAGCCAGAAAGTCTGACGGCTGCATCGGCTTCTCAATCGCCATGTTTATTACCTCTGCTGCTGCCCGAAGAACCTGCCCGGTCCTCCGTCGTAAAACCCGCGATCTTCGCCGGACATGCGCTGCTCGGCAAGCCCTGAAATCCCGGTACCCTTACCTGACAGCCCCCTGCCTTTACCGGCACCGGGTATGCCCATACCTCCTCCGAGCGCCATCTGGGCTCGCTCCCGCGTGGCGGCCTGCGCCGCGGCCAGTGCGTCGAAGTTCGGGGTGTTGATGTTGATCTGCATGCCTGTAGGTGGAGCCTGCGGCGCTGCCATCATCTCTTGGGACGGCCGCACCCTGTTCAAGAGTTGTGACCCGTATAACTGCTGGGCGCTGGGAAGTAGCTGCGCCAGCCCCTGTGGCATGGCTTGTGGCATGGCCTGCTGGGGCGCCATGCCTTGCGGCATACCCGGTGGGGGCGCCATGCCTTGCGGCATACCCGGTGGGGGCGCCATGCCTTGCGGCATACCCGGTGGGGGCGCCATCCCCCCGCCTGTTGAAAACTCCATGGCTTACCTCGTCAGCATGTATGTTGGCCGCACTATAACAGCAAAGTGGCCTTGAGCGGAAGTCACTTGCTGGAGCCCTCTTCAGGGCTAATGAAGGCGTATGTCCGCTCAAGGTTCCTGATGCTGGCGTTGAGCATGTCGATCTCGGTTTTCACGAAGTGCGGGAGCTTGCGATGCGCAGTGTGCGCCCCGCTCTGGAGGAGCCTGCGCCGCCGCTTCCACAACTCTGTGTATCTCGCCTGCATCTCAGTAGTAGGCTGCACGTTTCGGGACATATTCGGTCTCGTCCTCATCCTCGTCTGTGGGCAGGCGGATAAACCCGCCCTGTCGGAACCTCGTCAGGGCCATCACTGCGGTATCCGCGAGGTCATCGTGGGCGCCGACCGGGAAACTCGCGATCTCCTCCACCAGCTCCTCGGCCCAACGGGTCGTCGGCACCCAGACGATGCCTGCCAGCACGATATCTGCCACGGCCTGCATGCGCGCGAACTTGTTACCCGACCCACGGTGGGGGGTAAACTCCTGCAGCATCATGCCTGTGCGCCGCAATTCTTGAAACAGTGCCACCCCGGAGCTCTTTTTCTCCACGATGAACGCATCCGGCTCCCACTTCTGGTACAGCTCCGTGGCCAGCGCCCTCAGTTCAGGGTATTCGACCCGGCGCCGCACCGCGTCCAGCAGGATCAGGTTGTTCGTGCGCTCTTCCTCATGAAAAAACACGCCCCACGTGGTGATCGCGGTATAGTCGGCCTGTTCTTTCTGCTCCGCAGCAGCATCAAGTGCCATGATGATGTAATCCACCTCTGGTGGCTCGGTTCCCGTCCATATCCGCCACCATTCTCGTTTGATGAGCGCTGAACCTTCCGCCGTGGGGTCCTGCTGGTACTGGGCGTTCCACTGGAACGTGGGCATCGAGGCCTGCGTGCGGTGCAAGGCTGCCAGATCGAAGAACGCGGGCCACAACGCCTTCTCCTTGATCGTCCCATCAGGCTGCTTGATCTCCATGATGGCTGGAAACTCGACCACCTCGTACTGATCGGCGTTGTCGTTCTGGGTCATGTCCTGCACGACTCGCCCCGTAAGGTCCAGGACATGCCAGCGAGTGTTATGGCTCACCAGCCCGTTCGCTATGAAGTTCTCCGTGCGGTTTATCTGGACATCGAACACTTCTTCCCGCCCTGCAGGGGTGATCGACTCAATCTGGTCTTCGGTGAAGTCGCAGGTACTCGGCAACCGCAAGGGCGGTCTCTGCAGTTTTTGCGTATCCGGCGGCAAGGTTGCAGTCGTTGCAGAGCAGGGCTCTGACATACCCTCCCTCGTGACAGTGATCGACGCACAGTTTGTTGTTCCAGTGCGCCCGGGTGTTGTGCTTGCTGGGGGGTTGCTTGCAGATAGCACACTTGCCCTCTTGGGCGACCAGCATCCTGTCGTGCTCCTCCATACTAAGCCCGTACCGGTGTTTAAGATGTATCCTGCGTCTGTCTTCGGGGCTCTGACTCCTCTTTCCAGATGCCCACAGGCTTTTGTTATAGTGGCTTCTGCAAAACCCTTTAGCTTTCGCAGGGGCATCACAGCCTTCGATAGAGCAGCTCTGGCCCACGTGCTTCCCCCAGTGACCCACACCGCGCCGGGGCGCGTCGGGGTTCTTCCGGTGGTAGCAGTCGAAGGATTTGTGAGCCCCTCACTTGCTCCGCTTGGTTGTCGCGCTAGATGGGCGGTCGCATCCTTCAGCGATACAACGAAATCCCCCGTCCTCAAGTCTTTCAGGCGTACCCATGCAGTCTCTCCCGTTTGTGTGCGGACCAAGAACGGATGTCGTTCGTTCGCCCTCACAACAATACCAGAAGTCATCTTGATTGCATATATGCAATCTATACCATTTGACTGATGGTTCACCACCTTCTCATAGTCTAGGCGCCCGTCGTCATATGTCGCAACGACGTCTCCGACGCGGATATCCCGCAGGGGCTTCCCGCGCCCGTCCTGCATGAGGACCGGGGTGTCGCCTGTCATGCACTGGACCAACGCCACGCAGCCCCCGGGCATGAGGCGTGTCCGCGCGCCGAAGGTGAACCATTGATATGCCTTGTCGAACACCTCGAAATTGCCCGCCAGCACGTCCTGCTCGGAGTGTGGGTCGTCGATGATCAGCATGTCCGCACCGCGCCCGGCCAGACTTGAGCCCACACCGGTGGCGTAATACTCGGACCCGTGGTTCGTGCTCCACCGGCCAGCCGACTTGGAGTCCTGTGCGAGGGTGATCCCTGCGAATATCTCCTGATACCGCGTGTCATTCATCAGGTTCCGCACCTTGCGGCCGAAGTCCACCGCCAGATCGGTGGTGTGGGACACCATCATGACCTTCTTGCCGGGGTTACGCCCAATGTACCACGCGGGGTAGTATATGGAGACAAGCTGCGAGTTGTGCGTGGGTGTCAGATTCCGGCCTACCAGATACAGCCCGTCCGGGCTGTCTACCTGAATGCAGTGCCCCACCTCCCCGTTGGGGTTCAGCCGGATAGCTGCGATTGCCTTCCTGCGCTGCGGGGCCAACCGTTTTATATGTTTGTGGGGGATGTGCACCGGTATATCAATGGTGGGCTGGAAACCCACATAATACACGACTTGCCTGCCCACGATCCCGCTCGTCGATGTCGTTGGCGGTTGCTCATACATATAGGGCGCCTGCCCAAGCCCTGTCAGCATCTCCAGCAGGGAGTCCTTCAACGGGGCAGAACACGTGGCGATCCGCACGCGCCCGGTGCTGCGCTCGACGTGCCCGTCAGTGTCGATGAGCCCCGCCAAGAGATCGAGCCTCTGCTCCAGAGATGCCCTTATGTAGATGTCGGGTATGTGCTTGTTCCCCAACACCCCCACGTGCCGGAGAGTCTGTTTTATCCCTTGGTAGCAAAACCCTGCTGATATGACCCCGGTATCCTTGTGCACAGCCTCCCAAGTTACGCGAAACCCTCGGCGCTGCAGCTCTGCTCTAGGCTGCGGGTAGTCCGGGTGATATACGAAGTCAGGGTGCGTCGCCCGGCCGTCCCCTAACCAAACCCCCAAAAAGTATGGGTCCAGAGGCAGCTCTGCCACGGGAAACTCCAGAGGCGTGATTTCAGGTAGCTGGTATTGGAACCGATTGCCGTTGGTGAGGTTACGTGGCTGGCCAGCTGTGGGCCCGACCCTGCTTGGCTCTAGGAACCATTGGGTCTCCTGTGTTTCCCACACCCTTTTCGGGCGACTGTACACAGTCCACTCATGGGCCCCATGGCAGCGTATGGTATCCCCGTTGGTGAACTCCACCTCGTAGTCCGCAGGAGCGGTGTCGGACACTGCAAGCACCTCGACAGGTTCGCCCGACGGGTGAAACACATAGTCCCCTACCTGAAGCTCCCCGTGAGTTCTCCATCCGGCTGGTGTAAGGACGGGCGTGCTGTCTGCTACAAGTTTGCCGTGGCGAGGAGGCATGTTCACTGCCACCCGGTCCTTGGCGCCGTTATCCAGTGCCATAAGCTGGTCAGCGAGGATGCGGTGGTGTCGTCCCACCTTATAGTCAGGCTGCATATATTTGCAGAACGCGATCAAGTCGTCGTAGGCCGCTTGCCGGGCCGAGCGATCCTGCAGGTCGGAGACCATGGCCTCCACCTCCGCCGCCTCGTCGTGCGTCAGCTGGTCGATGTTTGCCAGCAAGGTGCGCAGCTCGGCTTCGGAGAACCCAACGTCAGACATCAGTGGCAGTCCCGATCACGCCCGTCCAAGGCGTTGTGCACAAACAAGTCGAGGACCTCCTCGTCACGCACCGGTTTGCACCAGCAGTTGCGGGATATCTCGTGCTCCTTGGTGTCGCTGCCGGGAACGACGTGGAAGTCGGTTTTCCTGTCCCTACTCATCTGCGACGTCTCTCGTGATCAGCTCTTCGGCGGCCGTCAGGCGCTCCTGCAGCCACTGCACGTCTTCGGCGTTGTCCACGTTGGTCCATGTGTGGATCTGTCCTGACTGACGCACGACGATTATGGCGGACACGTCAGGTTCGCACGCGTGGCGCCCCATCCGCTCGCGCGCGAAGTCCACCAAGTCGTTGCCCATGACATGGGTGACGGGGTTATCTCCTTCCCACGCAGTGTCTGGCAGCTCCGGCACGTACCAGCCGCCCTCTGCACCTACGATCAGGCTGCTGCAGGCGGTGCACGTGAGGACCCCCTCGCCGCCCAACGCGAAGCTGGCACAACCGCAGCCGCACACCCACACCACCTCGGGTGGAGCTTTCGATGGGAACGCGATCACTTCACTCATCGTAGTCTTCCTCCTCCGGTTCTTCTGGCTCATCATCTATGAAGTCTGCGTCCTCGACCGTCAGCAGCTGCTGCAGCTTGGCACGCAGTCGATCCTTCACGTCGTCGGTAGTCTGGTGGGTGACCGTGACCTCACGCTTCTCGTTGAACAGGCCCACGTCGCCAATCTTGCCGAGCAGCTCCAAGGCGCGCAACCGCACCCGCGGGTCAGGGTTCTCCGTCTCGACCACCAGCTTGTTGGTCACGAGGAACCGCACCTGCTGTGCTTCCTGCACCACCTTGTGGCCGAACTCCTGCAAGATGTGTTCTGTGAGCAGCAGGGCCGCCGGGGTCTGCTTGAGCAGTCCAAGGGCCGCAGCCTTCAACATCAGCTCACCCGGCTCCTGCGCCGCCTGCCGGGTGATCCCCGCCGCATAGTCGAGATCTGCATCTGTGGGGGCGAAGGTGAGACCTGCCTCGGCAAGCAGCCGGGCCGTGGCCGCAGCGGCCTTCAGTGTCGGCACGAACCGATCAAATTCATCGTTGTCGGGCATTGGCATATCTACCTCAGGCGTCAGGCATATCATCGTCATCAGCGCCTCCTGACACAATATAGCCCCCCTTGGCAGAAAAGGGGAGTACCTAAATAAAACAGGGGGTGGGGGTCTTCTGAGGGTGGCGACCGGCTGAAAAAATAATCAGGGGTGGGGGTCTATGCTTCGCCCCTGCGCACCGAGACCATCAGTCTGAGCGTATAAGCCATGACTGGGCCAACAGCACGATGCTGGGGATCGTAAGGGTTCTCGTAGCGCCGGATCGTGCGCCCCCCATTCGCACCCATCCCCCACTCGTCAGCCAGCTCCTGCTCGTCGAAGCCAAGGTATTTGCGAGCGGCTTTGAACTCCGAAGGCGTCATGCACCAAACCCTATCAGTGCCCCTAGCACTGCGCCCACGACGATGAACCCTGACCAGAGCTGTTCCCCTGTTGCGGTCCCTTCGATGACGGACACGGCCATGCCCGTGAAGTAGCCCACTGCTGCACCTGCGAGTGCGCCCACGACGATCATATTGTTGCTCCTTGGTTGCTGCCTCGTAATATATTGCACCTTATAGTGGTGTGTCAAGGGGAATAGTGGTGGCTGGACATATATAAAATATATGCTGCAACGCAGAAAAACTGAAAATGGTTCGTGTGGAATAGTAATATATACAGCGCCCCGCCCGCCCCCTCATATGGGGTGATACCCCCTGCGTGGGGTTCGCTGGATTCACCCTCAAAAACGACCCAGCCCCATTAGCCCGCTGGCCTAAGTCTATTGATCTTAACCCAAGCCTATCCTATAAGTAGGTTGTCAGGACGGAATAACCCGTTCCCGACATTCAATCGAAAGCAAAACACACTATGGAAAACACAATCAACACCCCCCGCGATACTTCAAACGATACCCCCCGCGATCTTTCCTTGATCCTTTCGACGATTCCATTGGCCATCCGCGCAATGGGGAAGGAAGCGACTGCCACTGTCGCCGCTGACACCGCCGCCATGGCGGTTCATGACGCGGCGGTAGCTACGTTCGGCACTGCGCGTTGTTTGACCGCCACGTCACGCGACAAGGACGCCACGCCTGTTGAGGCGCTGGCCTATATTGACTGTAAGGAAGCGGCTGTCGCTGAAGTATGGGGCAAGGCGTTCGCTGACAAGGTAAACAATGGTGGCGCGGCAAAGGAAAAGATTGGCGCGCCCAAGCGTGGCATGGCGTCTAATACCCGTTCATACTGGCAACAACAAAAAGGCAAGGTTTGGAGCCGGATAACAGCACGCATTGCCAAGGTACTGGCAGAACGCCGTGCCGCACAGGATACGACAACCGGCGGCACGAAAGCACCAAACCGCAAGGCTGGGGTGGACGAACGCGCAATCGCCGCGCTAGGCGTACCGATGAAGGCAATTCGCAAGGCGATGGAATCGACCGATGGCAAGGGCGAACAACTGCCGCCCCATATCGACGCGAATGCTTTCCTTCGCTTGTCTGAATTGGCATTGCTTGCCTTGTCACCGATTCGTGCCAAGCAAGAGCAAGCCCGCATTGCCCTGACCGCGTATGATGCAGCGGTGTCGCTTGTGGGCAAGAGCAAGCCCCGCCCGACTGGCAAGCTGGCAAGCAAGCCCAAATCCTAAGATACAATTGCCCCTGTGCCGCAAGGCATGGGGGCTTTTTTGTGTCCATTTTTTGGTTCCCTCACAGAAACCAGTTCCGTAGCAGGTACGGGCCTGACCCACTTAGGCGTCAGGACTAAGTGCCGCGCGGGCCGGAAACCAGTTCTGTTGCAGCTGTGAGGCGAGGTGACGCCTAATCGTATCGACCGCTCTCGGCGAACAAGGGGAGATCCTCCCCCCACTCATTGGCGCGCTTCCGTGTGGCCACCATGGCGAGCTTCGCATCCCTGCGCAGATTGCTGAGGTGCTTGCCAGTTGTCGTGGTCTTGAGGGCTGTGGCACACCTGCTGCACACCGGGGCCAACGGATACCCCGCGCAGGCCACATCAGGAAAGCCAATAGGTGCGAGAAACAGGGAGCGGCCCGACAGTGGGCCTTGCCCACAACAATGACAGCTTGAGCCATATTGGCGGACCGCGAGGCCGCGCAGCACAGTACGTTCGGAGGGCATGATGTGTCCTTTCAGGATGGAAACCAGTTTTGTGGCAGCTGTGGGACTTAGTCCGCACGCCTATGTCCGTCGTCCGGCACCGGGGCGATCTTGTAGCCACCTATGGTGGCCTGCTCACGCGTTATTTCGATCATGGCGTTGGCACGTCTGCGCAAGGTCTGCACGATTGCCTTCCGTGTGACCCCAGCCTTGAGGTGGTTGTGACACTCTTTACACAGTGGGATGTGGTGATGGTTGGGTCCGATAGGTAAAACGAACAAACCACGTCGATTTAGCGGTCCTATGGCGCAAACTTTACAATGCGAACCGTAGTTTCTTATTGCCTGTGCTCGGTCTAGCTGGTGCTCAGTGGCCATTTTGGGCCCTTTCCTAATGTTCTGAAACCGACGAAAATCCGTCATCTGGAAAGTTTACATCAGTATCAAGAGTTCTGCAACAATAAATTATAGTTCCACAGGTCCTGATATCGATGTAAACTATTCTTATCTCGGGCCCCGGAACATTGGTTTTCGTTAGATATCAATGACTTAGCTTTTTCAATGTTTTGCAATGTTCCGGCCCAATGTTCGGCGTAAGTCATTGATATTGCAGCGTTGTTGCAATGTTCCGCGATTTGAAGGGTAGGGGGGTGGCTTGAAAAACGAAATCAGCGAGAAACGGTCCGTTTTGCCAATGTTCAGCACCGAGCACAAAAAAATGTAGTTGAGTACCCTAAATCCCGGAACATTTGCACATCCTCCTAACACATTGATATATATATATATATTTAAGAACATTACTACAACAATAAGAACATTGCTCGCCTGATACCTCCTGCAACCCCACGCTGCCGTGCCACGCCCGGTGCAACCCCACGCCACCACGCAACGCCACCTGATACCGAAATCAGTGTTAGAAATTCTATCTCCGTAGTTAGATTTTTTATCTACCCCACGACTAAGCCTCCGAGATAAAACTTCTATCTCTCCCCCAGCGATGCCAGTTTTACCGCCATAAACCACCAGAAGAAACCTCCCACTTTCAGAAGAAACTGCTTGATATAAGGTGCCGGAATGGTATTCTGATGGTAGAAAGACGAGTTACCCCGGTGCCTAGACCACTTAGTCCTGACGCCTAAGCCAACCCAAAGAAAGGTTAACCCCATGCCCAAGCAAGCCAAGAATGCGTCGATCACGTTCCAGAACGTGACGAAAACCAAACTCCACACCGTCCAGTGCGATACAGCCTCCATCGGCCAGATCATCGAGTGGTACGCCGCGGCGCACTCCGGCGACCACATCAACATCACCACGTGGTATCCCAAGCGCGAGATATGCCGCACGCTGAATGCGCCCCCCACCATTTTCCCCAAGCTCTGAGAAAGGTCCTCACCATGCCCGACCAGAAACCCCACTTAGTCCCCGTGCCTAAGCCAACAGAAGGAAGACCCCGATGCTAAAACTCAGAGCGTTCCTCAACGGCATGTTGGAGTTCCGCACAAGCTGGACGACAAACTATCCCGACGACGCCTTGATGGAAACCTACGACAGGGGCCGCGACCCCGCGCACCGGCTCACCTTTCGCAGATATGAAGAGCGTTGACCCACCAACCAACCCAAAGAAAGGTTCACACCATGCTTCTCAAGATCATGCTCGCCCTGCACTATCTGTTCCTCGCAGTGGCGCTATGGTTCCCCTTCCTCGCCTTCTGGTTCCTGACACCATGACCCCCTTCCACCCGGACTACGGGCTGGGCGACGAGCACCGCCTTGCAGCCTTGCGCTGTGCCGAAACCATTGGCCTCCGTCGTGCAGCGGCGGTGTTCAACGTGCACTTGTCATCCCTCTACAGGTGGCGAAAGAGCTACGACCCCGAGCTGCTGCGCTTCGCCGCGCGGCACGAGCAGCTTAGGCCTGACGCCTAAGCCAAACAAAAGAAAGGTTCACACCATGCAAGTCCTCCAGATCCTGCGGGACATAAAGACACCCTCCGATGCCAGCGAATGGCTCGCCGAACATGACAGCTGGCATCCCGACGACATCGTCGATCTTGCCGAGGAGGCACAGTTCGACCGCGCACACGACGCGAGCGACTACGAAGTGCTGCCGTGCAGCTGCTACGACGTGACCGTAACACTTAGGCCTCAGGTCTAAGTCCACCCAAGAAAGGAATAACGATATGCCCTACAGAGTTCAGATCACCAAAGCCAAGTGGCGGGCCCTCGGAGGGTTCCGCAATTCCTCGCTGTTCCGCTCCCAGCGGGGCCAGCGGTGGGCATACTTTCGCCTGCTGGAGGGTCGGACATGATCTGGTCCTTCCTGCGCCCGCTGGTGCACCCCGCCGACATCTACGTCGACCGCGACGGGTACGGTTATGGCGACGGTGCATACAACGACATGCTTGGCCACTACGGCCAAGGTAGAGGCGACGGCGGGCCCGGTAATAGCCGCTCCCACGACACAGGCGAAGGCTTCTACTACGGCACAGGCTGCGGCTACGACGACGACAACGACTGACTTAGTCATCCCGACTAGGTCCAACCCAAGGAGATTACCATGAACTTCAAGACCCCAACTCTCGCGATCCTCGTCATCACTGCTGGCCACGTCATGGTCGGCCGGGCGCGGAGCAACGACGACGGCTTCGTCGAACTGTTCGACGCACGCACCATCCGCAAGTGGGGGACGGCCAACGGCCTGAACCAATTGTATGATGGTCCCACCAGCGACACGGTGCTGGATGCCAAGGCACCTCTCATCTTGGTGCCGAATATCCACATCCTTTTCACCCTGCCTGTGAACGAGAGCGCAGCATGGATCGAAGCACTGGCATAATGATCTGGGCGTTCTTGCGTCCGTTGGTGTGGCACAGGTCCCGATGGGGCGACGGCTACGGCGACGGCCACGGCACCGGCTACGGCTACGGCTTCGGCTACGGCAACGGCTACGGCTACGGCGACGGCGACGGCAACGTCAACGGTAACGGCTACGGCGACGGCGACGGATACAGCGGCGACGGCAACAACTGACTTAGTCATCCCGACTAAGTCCAACCAACTGAAGGACACGACATGACACGAGCAAACGCAATCTACGACGTCAGCCTTGACCAGTGCGCAAGCCTGATCGAGGCCTCGGGCAGCACGGTGACCTACCTGCTGCAAGGCGGGATCGGTATCGGCAAGTCCGCTTTGCTGGGCCAGATCGGCAAGAGCATGCCCGGCCACCTGCAGGTCTACTTCGACTGCACGACCAAGGATCTTGGGGACATCATGATCCCCAACCTTGCCGAAGCTGCGGGCGGCACGCCCTACGTGCGGTTCGCGACCAACGAAGAACTGGGCATGCACCTGTGCGACCAGCCTATCATCCTGATGATCGACGAGCTGGGCAAGGCCAACCCCTCGGTGAAGAACGCACTGACCCGCATCCTCTACGAGCGCAAGATGGCCGGGTATACGATGCACCCCGACAGTATCGTGTTCGCCACCACCAACCTCGGTGCCGAAGGCGTTGGGGATATGCTGCTGCCCCACCAGTGGAACCGGATCTCGGTGCTGACTGTGCGCAAGCCCGACCACATGGAGTGGCTCGAATGGGGTATCAGCAACGGGATCGACCACACCCTGCTGGGCTGGGTCCGCGACAACCCGCAGCTGTTCCAGTCCTTCGAGGACGTCAACGACGCAGAGCAGAACCCCTATATCTTCCACCCCCGGGACCCCAGCCGCAAGGCGTTCGTGACCGGCAGATCGCTGGAGAAGGCCAGCCACATCATCAAGGCCACCAAGGGCAAGGTGGACGACATGACGCTGACTGCCGCCCTGATGGGCACGCTGGGGGACCGCGCGGCGATGGACCTGATGGCCTTCGTGCGACTGGCCAACGACCTGCCCAGCCATGCCTCGATCAAGAACGACCCGCTCAACGCCAAGGTGCCCGCCTCGGCCGCCGCAACGTGCATGGTGGTGTACCGGGCCTTGTCTACCATGGAGGCCGACTGGGTGGACAACTGGATGATTTACGTTGAGAGGTTGGACACCGAGGCCCAAGGCCTGTTCGCCAACGGCGTGCGGTCGCCCAAGTACGCCAAGCAGTCGGTGGTGTTGCTCAACAAGAGCTTCACTCGCTGGGTCCAGAGCAGGGCTTACCTCTTCGGCGCGGATCAGTGACATGATCTGGTCCTTCCTGCGCCCGCTGGTGTGGTGCCTGTGCCGCTACGGTAGGGGCGACGACGCCCCTTTTGGGGACGGCTACTACGGCAGCAGCGGCGGCAACAGCTCTGGCGAAGGTTACAACTATGGGCATGGCGCCGGTGACCACTGCGATCTAGGCTGCGACTTCTACGGAGGTCGGGGATGATCTGGTCCTTCCTGCGCCCGCTGGTGTGGAGTGTCGCCCCATATGGCTCAGGCACTAGAGGCTTCCTCCACGGCGAAGGCTTTGGCGATGGTGGCGGTTACGGCGGCAACGGCGATGGCTGGGGCTACCACGACAGTATGGGCCGTGGCTTTGGTTACTACAACGGTGACGGGGCCGGGTACGGCCTCGGCGACAAGAACGACGACATGACTTAGTGCAACCAAGAAAGGAATACTCCCATGATGGGACTTCGTATGCCGGACGTCAGGGGCGTCGGCACCTACGCGCAGGCCGCTGCACTGTTCGACAGGGCCAAGGAGCGCAAGAACCCCTACCACTCCGGCACACATGCCATACCCGGGCACAAGGTCACGTTCACAGGCCTGTCCAAGGCCGCCGACGGCACAATCAGATTCACCTATCACAGCACTGACGTGGTGGAGTGGCACCCCGACGACACCTGCACGCTGGACATCGGCTGGAAGAGCATAAGCACAGGCACGTTCGCTGATCGCTTTGCGCCTGTTGGGGTGGGCATCTATGGAGCGTGCAAAGCCCTGCGTGTGGACGGCGTCTACTACAACCCACATGGCATTGTGCGCCTCGACGTGGAGGGACGGCTGACCCACGCCAGCGAAGACACGCGCCCGATCCTTCAGGTGCGTGTAGACCGCAAGAAGGCAAAGGCTGCATCGGAGGAGTCTGGTCTCACGGCTTTCCTCGCATGGTACAAGCCCATGGCGGCCCTGCTGGGCAACGAGCAGATGCACAGGGAGAACCACTACAACTCGGACCTCGTTACGTCCTTGCTCTACAGGGATCAGTGGGAAAAGCTGCGCACCTGTAGCAGGCTTGCCGGTGCCCGGGCCCATGTCTCCGTCGTAGAGCGGGCTCTGCGCAAGGCCGTGTACGAGCGTTACGACGCCTACTACACCACGGAGCACGCAAGCGCCCCCGATTACGGGTCGTTCACTGCGTGGACCCGGGAGTGATCTGGGCTTTCCTCCGTCCGCTGGTGTGGGCCAAGTACGCGTGGGACGGTGGCGGCGACGACTACCCTTTTGGGGACGGCTACTACGGCGACGGCGACGGCGACTGCTATGGCGAAGGTTACAACTATGGGCATGGCGCCGGTGACCACGACGGAAACAGCAGATGACTTAGTCATCCCGACTAGGTCCAACCAAGAAAGGACGACCCCATGTTTGGGAACGGAAAACTTACACCAGAGCAACGCCTCCAGAAGGCGGTCATTGCGATCATGCATCACGACAGATACCGCGCCTTGGCGGGGGTGCTGATGATCGGCAGTCGCAAGGTGGGCACCCATCTGGGTCGCACCGCTGTGGACACCGCCGCCACAAACGGCATGGACGAGATGTACAACCCCGATTTCATCACGTCGCTCAAGGACTCGGAGCTGCGGTTCCTCGTGCTGCACGAGAACTACCACAAGCTGTACAAGCACCTGACCACATGGCGGTGGATGTATCTGCGCCATAAGCAGGCGGCCAATGCTGCCTGCGTGGTCGGGGAGACCCTTATCACGATGGCAGACGGATCGTTTCGTGCCGCCGAAAACATTCGGGTTGGGGATAAGGTGCGGACCCCGTTTGGTCCTGCGCCCGTGCTCGCTGTCAAGGCCACTGACAACCGTCAAGTATGCGAACTTGACATGGGTATGGGATATAAACTACAATGTACCCCTGACCATAAACTACTGACGGATCGTGGATATGTCGAAGCCCAATGCCTCACAGAAGCGGATACAATCTACTTGGACGCCGGAGATGGACGCCTTTGTGAAGGAGAATCATGGCGTCATGCAGATCAAAGATATGGCCCCACACTTGGGGGTGACGGCAATGTCTGTGTACCACAGGCTGCGGAAGCTGGGCTTGGCGTCTACTCGGATGACCGTGAAACAGCAATCGCTGAAAGGCTTGGGTCTCTGGCAGCCTACGGACTGGGCGTACTTCGCCGGCTTGGTGGACGGGGAGGGCACGGTTACGTGCCAGATCACACAGGGCAAGTACCTGAGGCCAACACTATCCGTGACCAATACGAGCTACAGCTTAATGCTTTGGTTGGAGTCGCTGGGGATGTATTGTGTGCTGGCCCGAAACAACTACGGCAATATGTACTGGAAGGCGGAGGTTTCGGGCTTCGGGATATTGCCGGTGCTGGAGGGGATACGCCCTTGGGTGAAGATACGGACCCGTCGCTACGATATACTCATGGAGATAATCCGCATCCGAACCTCGGCGGGCTACCGTTTCCAGCCGACTACCGCCATCATCTCCTTGTTAGCGGAATTGAAGGCCTTGAACCTGCGAGGCTCACAGTTAGAAGATTCCTTGGCGAGAGCCGGAGAGTCTACGACATCACTACGCCCGCACAGTGTTTTGTTGCAAACGGGGTAGTCGTGCACAATTGCGATTTTGTCATCAACATCAAGCTGGTGGACGACAACAAGACTGACCGCTTCGCCACCATGACAGGGGGCCTGCTGATCGGCTGCTTCGACGAGAAATATAGAGACTGGGACAGCGCTGCGGTGTTCCACGACCTGCTCAAGAACGCCAAGCAAGGCGGGGGTGGCGGCCAAGGCGAACCCGGCCAACCCGGCGAACCCGGCGAAGGCGAACCGGGCCAAGGCTTCGACGCCCACGACTGGGACGGGGCGCAGGACATGCCCGATGCTGACAAGCAGGCGCTGGCACGCGACATCGACGAGGCGATCCGCCAAGGCGCGCTGATGGCAGGCAAGACCGGGTCAGGCGGTGACAGGTCACTTGATGATCTGATGCAGCCACAGGTGGACTGGCGCACGGCGCTGCGCGACTTCATCACCACGACCTGCGCAGGGTCTGACTTCTCCACGTGGAAGCGGCCCAACCGTCGCTTCATCGGCGCGGGCTACTACATGCCCAGTGGCATCACGGAGCGTGTCAAGGATATCTGCGTGGCCGTGGACACCTCGGGGTCCATCAGAGGGCCGCAACTGGCATCGTTTCTGAGCGAGGTCCGGGGCATCGCCGACTCCGTGCGGCCCGAGCGCATCCACCTGCTGTACTGGGACACGGCAGTGTGCCGCCACGAGGTGTATCTGGAGCAGGACCTGCACAACTTGGTCCAGTCGACCAAGCCCGAGGGCGGCGGAGGCACCATGGTCGAGTGCGTGCCGGAGTTCCTCAACAAGATGGGGATCACCCCACAAGCGGTTATCGTGCTGACCGACGGCTACCTCGGCGGCAGCTGGGGCACGTGGACCTGTCCGGTCCTGTGGACCATCCTCGACAACAAGAGCGCCCGCCCTGACCACGGGGCAACGGTGCACATCAAGGGTCACGAGCTGTGATCTGGAGCTTTCTCAAGCCGCTGGTGTGGTGGGGTGACAACTACGGCGATGGCCGCAACGGAGCCGACGGGAACGGTTATGGCGACAGCATCTTCGCATATGGAGGCGATGGGACGGATAGCCATGGCTTCGAGTACGGCAATGGTGACGGCGTCGGCTACCACGACACTGAAGGTCGCGGCTTCGGCCGTGACAATGGGAACGGAGGAAGGTCATGATCTGGGCCTTCCTCAGACCGTTGGTGTGGTGCGAGACCCGCTACGGCGACGGCAACGGCTACGGCTACGGCGACGGCGACGGCAACGGCTACGGCGACGGCGACGGATACAGCGGCGACGGCGACGGCCGTGGTCGTGATGACTACCACAACTGACTTAGTCATGAGGACTAAGCCCAACCAACCAACGAAGGACACGACATGTCAAAACCAACCCACCCACCCGCGTGGTCACTCGCCGAAGTGCAGACAGACGGAGGGGCGATGATCACCCTTCACGTACCTGTGGCCCCGGGAATTGCTGAATATCTCGCCCAGAGGATGCGCGATACCGGGTTCCTGACCCTGCGGAATGACAAGGAGTCCCTCTCGATAGCGGCGGATCGTGTCGTCGCTTTCAAACTGACACGTATTGTAGGAGAGCAACCAACATGAAACTTCCAGTATTCGACCGCAGCACTGCCCGCTGGGACCGCTTCCGGCGGTTCTACAACGAGCCCGAGCATAACCTGATCGTGTTCGAGAGCGGCGAGGTGATGCTCGCGTCGCGGGACTTCAAGCCCGATCAGCGCGGGGTCAATCGCCCCCTTGGGCGGGGCGAGAGTGACCTGCGTGTGGTCAGCACCACCGACGGCGACTGCCCGGCATTGTCGCTTGGCAAGGACAGCCTGACCCCAGAGAGCCTCGCGGTGCTCGCACTGTGCCGGCAGGACCCGACTGCGCTGGCAGCAAAGCCTCTGCCCAAGGTATGGATCGCCGAGGGTCTGTCACGGCAGCTGCTCGTCGACGCAAGCACCGGGCGCAGCGTGGGTATCGGTGGCGACAGGAGCGACAAGGGGCGCAACGCTGCGTGGCAGTGGGCACCGTTCCCGGATGCGGAATACTACCGGCCCATGGCCTATATCCCCAGCCCACAGAGCAAGGCCGTCGGGGAGAACCTGAAGATCGCGGTGCCCGTAAAGCTGACCCCGGAGGAGAAGAAAGCCCTGAGCGACCTCCATGCGGCCTGCACCGCGTGGTGCGAGCTGTGCAGCTGGGACAGCGCGAAGATGGCACCGAAGTATCACCGTGGCCGGTATGGCTACCGATACACGGGCGTTCGCTCCCTACACCAACCATGCCTGCCCAGCGAGTTGCCCGAGGGCGTGGAGTCGGAGCTCTCCGATCTTGGGCCCGACCAGATCTTCCAGATCGCAACGCACGGGTTCGAACGCGCGACACACGATATGTGGGTAGAGTGCCTCTACGCAGCGATATGATCTGGGCGTTCTTGCGACCGCTGGTGTGGAACAGGTCCGCTGACGGCTTCGGCTATGGCAACAACCACGGCACCGGGGCGGGCAAAGGTGACCTCAACGGTTGGAATAGCGGCAACGGCCAAGGAGAGGGGTACAGCTGGCACGTCGGCGACGGCTACGGCTACGGATATGGCTTTGGCGAAGGCGACGGTGGTGACTACGACGACGGAAACGGAGGTGACCTATGATCTGGATCTTCGCCCGACCGTTGGTGCTGCCCGGTGGCTGCTACGTCAGTGCCTTTGGGCAGCCGTTTGGCGATGGCGTATACAATAAAAACCTTGGCCATTATGGCCAAGGAAACGGCGATGGCAACGGCGACGGCTACGGCTTCGGCCATGATAGAGAGAATGAAGGCAGCGGCGACGACTACGGCCACGGTCGCGGCTTCGGCCGTGGCAATGGGAATGGAGGTGACCTATGATCTGGATCTTCGTCCGACCGCTGGTGTGGCAGAGGCAGAACCGAGGCAATGGATACGACACCGCTTACAACAACGGCAGCGGCGCTGGTATGGGCGATGGTACGGACAGCAGCACGGACACCATCCACGGCTTTGGCAACGGCAACGGCTTTGGCGGCCACCACAACGGCTTTGGTAACGGCTCCAGCTGCTACGACGGAGGCAACGGCAAAGGCCGTGGTTTTCACCACCAATGACTTAGTCATCCCGACTAAGTCCAACCAAAGGAAAGACAATGATCAATATCACAAACAGACCGACCCCTATCCAGCTGCCTGCGGGCTTCGGGCAGACGGCACCTTCGGTGTCCAGTGCTGCCATGCTGGTGGATCTGAGTATCTCGGTGTGGACCGCACGCAAGCGCGACAAGACGGCATCCGAGGCGGTGACCCGCTCCAGCGGTGCCGCAAGAGGTGTGGCCAGCGTGAACAAGAACCTGCTGGGCGACTGCGCAGAGCTGGACGCGGTGCAGAAGTTCTCGGAGAACGTGCGCAGCTTGCACCGGTCCATGACCATGCCATGGTCTGACCTTGGCCTCCGCCTGCTCCCCACGGCGCAGTTCTTCAAGTACCAGAAGCAGATGACGGCCATGCAGGACGAGTTCACGCGCCTGTCTGACGGGTTCCTCAGCGCATACAGCTACCAGATCGCTGCTTCGGAGCTGAAGCTGGGCACCCTGTTCAACTTGGGCGAGTACCCCACGGTCGACTCTATCCGGGACAAGTTTGCGTTCCGCATGAGCTTCGTGCCCCTGCCCGACGCAGGTGACTGGCGTGTGGAGATGGAAGCCGAGGCCAAGGCGGCCTTGCAGAAGGAGTATGCCTCCTACTTCGACACGCAGGTCAAGGCGGCGATGGATGACATCTGGGTCCGGCTGCGCGACACCCTGACCACACTGACCCGGCAGCTGGAGCCGACCGCGGATGGGGAGAAGGCCCGTCGCATCTACGACAGCGTCATCGAGAGGGCCAACGATCTCGTGGCCATGATGGAGACGTGCAACATCACGAAGGACCCGGCCATGGTGGAGATGCAGCGCGTCCTCAGCGAGACCCTCAACGGCACCTCTGCCACCACCCTGCGCGATAACCTCGACCACAAGGCCGACACGAAGAAGCGGCTGGACGCGGCCATCGCGGCCCTGCCCGGTCTGGGCTGGTAACATGGGGAATGGAGAAAAGAAAAGCAAATGGCGAGCCCTCCGGGACTTGGTACAGACGGGGCACTCAATGGAGCAGCGCGTAGTGGTAACCCGCTGGATAGCCAAGGCCCACCCTTACCAGATCCGGGCGGAAGTCATGGACGACAAGCGTGTCGTGCTACAACCATTCGACGATATATGGGTTGATGTGCTACCAACCGGCGACTATACTCTCGGCACCGAGCCCATGTGGGTGACCGACCGATTGATGGCTTTGGGGCTTATGGAGATACCTCCGCCGCCCCGGCCCATCGAGGGTGTGGGGATACGAATGTCTGCAACGGTCTTCTGGATCATTGCCCCAACGAAGGAAAAGTAGTGGCCGACACCCCAGAGAAGAAAGTAAAGCGCAACGTCGTCTCCCTGCTGAAAGGCATGGGGGCGTACCACTTCTTCCCTACCACCGGGGGCTACGGTGCCTCCGGGGTACCCGACATAGTAGGGTGCTACCAAGGCGTTTTCTTTGGCATCGAGTGCAAGGCGGGCAAGAACACCCCGACCCCGCTCCAGACCAAGAACCTCGCAGCTATCACGGCTGCGGGGGGCGTCGCCCTCGTGGTAAACGAGAACAACATCGCTGAGATCGCCATCACGCTGTACGCGGCGTCAGCTGCCAACAACAGGAAGATCGACCAATGACGAGAATCACAATTACGCACCGACTACCTACCGGCACGACGTTTGCCGTGACTGCTGACGGGCCCCCCGAGGCAGTGTTCGTGTCAGGGCGCGTGGCCGACGTCGCTGGCGCCGAGATCGGGCTCACCTACGATGCTGATCTGGCTGCGAACCCGCGCGACAACGAGCGCACCCCATGGCAGGCGCTGTCGATGAAAACCCTTGGCGGCCCGACACCCCGGGGCCGCGTGATGGAGGTGCTTGAGCTTGGCGGGGTGTGGACCCCTGCCGAGATGGCTGCGCAGATCTTGGGGGAGAACGAGGCATCCGTTCGTGGCACTCTGCTGGGGATCTTCAAGGATGGTGGCTGCGCCAAGTTCGAGCTGCGCACCTCGCCCGTCAGCGCCCTGCCCGCCAAGGAATGGTTCACCTGCACACCGGACGAGGCCGATGTCAGCGAGTGGGAGAACGAGGGATGCTGACCTGCCCTGACTGCCCCGGGGCTCCCAAGCTGGTGGTCATCAACACCCGGCGGCGGACCTATGGGAAGACCGAGACCCTGCACCGGGCAAGACGGTGCATCGTGTGTAAGAAAGTGAAGTTCCATACAGTCGAGGTGCCCGCCGCGTGGGCCGACGACCTGTTCAACGAAGAATGAAAAGGAGAAAGCTATGAGCAAGATTAACAGAGGCAACCCCCTCACCCGCACAAGCGCCATCCGAGTGCTCAACATCAAGTTGCCATCGGTCGACTCGGAGGAGTCTTGGCGGCACGAGATCCAGCAGATGTGGGTCGACTCGCAGACCGGAGAGGAAACGTGGGTCGCGATACCCGTCGTCGAAGAGGACCGTTCGGGAGGGGACGACAAATGACCTCAATGACCGAAGTTATATGCGGCAACAAAAAGTGCAAAAAGCCCTTTCAAGCGCGCACGGCAGATGTGGCGCGCGGCTGGGGCAAATTCTGCTCAAAATCTTGCAAGGCCCACAAGCAGGGGCGATTGCCAATGTCGAAAGAAACTCGCGCGATGTGGCGCGAATACAACAGGGAATTTCCCGACGATCACGCAAAGGATAATCGTAGCGAACACGAGATTATTCTGGATGAATTGGGAGAAAGCCCCGAGGAGAAATATGGTGGCAGCGGCGATGGAAGGATGTTCCAGTGGTGACGACCCAAGCACAAGAGAGACAGCGTGCCGTTGCCGTCGATGCGTTCATGACCTTTCAGGCGGACCTTGAGTTCGATCAGCTCTGCGACGCGTTCACTGCGGCCGCTGAGGCGCGACCCGATATCGACCCGGACCTGCTGACGGCCCTTGGCAACCGCCTGTGCCAGATGGCCGACGAAGTAGAACGTGAGCAAAGGAGAACGAGATGAACACCCGAGACGAAGCAGAAGCCAAGCGCGATGCCCTGCTGGCGCAGATGCGGGCCCCGGCACAGGTCAAGCCACTGGTCTGGGAGCGCCACCCTGTGGGCTGGATCGCAGTGAGTGCGGGCTACGCCTACCACATCGACAGCCGGGGCAAGCGACCCCGCATAACAAAGGGGATATCGACCTGCCCCGAGTGCGAAGACTTGGAAGCGGCCAAGGACTGGTGCGAGGTCGACAACATCTCCCGGATACGGGGGGAGTTGGTGTGACCAAAGCGAAGCGTAAACCCCCCGCACAACCACAGCTCTTGGCGGCTCTGGCCCGGCTGACCCCGGCACAGCTGAGGGGTGCACACCGCATAGCTAAAGACCCCACACGGGGGCTGCGGCCATTCTTTACTGCCCCTTACGCTATGATCGCCTTGCGCACAGCTGCGCAGCGTGATATGCTACCGTAAACAACAAACCACTGGAGTACACCATGACCCCCGCATCGAAGATTGAGCAGCTCGCGCGGCTGTATTGCAAGGAGATCGGGGAGGACCCCGATAAAGAGTATCTGGCTTACAGGGGCCCCTTTACAGGGGCGGTCTACCGCCCCCGGTGGCAGAGCCACATAGACAAGGCGGCGGCCGCGCTCGAACCTATCGCGATGGAAGCGGCTTTGCGCCAGCTGGAAGCAACGGAGGTCGTAAGCCTCCACCACGACGAGATACTTGCGAAACTGGAAGGGTGGGAGATATGATTGAGAACCCCGACTACGTAGGGCTGGGCCGCGCGCTGGGTGCCGCCTACAACCAAGCAGCTGTTGGCAAAGGCAAGGAGCGCCACGCCAACGGCAAGCCTTTCGAGCGCCAGCCCATCATGGAGATCGCCCGCATGGTGGGGCCCGGCTACCAGCTCGGTCAGGCCATGAAGAAGTCGCAGGAAGCCGCTGGCATGCTGAACCGGGATGAGCCCGACCGGGCACAGGCCGAGATGCTCGGGGCCATCAACTATCTCGCAGCCTGCTGGCTGTACGTCGAGGAGACGAAATAGTGGACCAGAGCAGCTTTGCCCTATCGGACTGCATGGACTTCATGGCCCAGCAGCCAGCGAATGCTTTTTCCGCGGTAGTGACTTCGCCCCCGTATAACATAGGGGTTGACTACGGCGAGGCTTGCGACGACGCCCGCAGTTTGGAAGACTACGAAAGTTTCACAAAACAGTGGCTGGCAGCAGCCCTGCGGGTTGCCCCGGTCTTGGCCATAAACTTTGGGGCCAAGACATCTAACCCGGTGATGCTGTGCCACTTTGGGCTGTGGTGTCACGAGGTGGGCCACCTCCAGCAGAGTATCACGTGGGCGAAAAGTGTGCATGTCGATGGGGTGTCCACAGGGCACTTCAAGCCAGTGAACTCTGAAAGGTATCTCGCTAACGTAACCGAGCAGATACTGATAGTGTCCCGAGATGGGAACGCGCCTCTGAACAAACTGGCCGTCGGGGTTCCATACCAAGACAAGAGCAACATAGCTCGCAGGGGCCACGAACAAGACATCCGAGACAGGGGGAACCTGTGGTTCCTGCCCTACCCTACGAGACAGAAAAAACTCAGTCATCCGGCTACCTACCCGGTGGTTCTCGCGGAAATGATGATGAAGTTGGTGGCGACGAGTGGGGTCATCTACGACCCATTCTGCGGTGTAGGGTCAACTCTGACAGCAGCAAACCTACAGGGATGGGACTCGGTAGGGACGGATACCAAAGAATGGCGACCCCTTATTGAGGAGACGAAATAATGCACATCATGCTCGACCTAGAGACCATGGGCACCCGCCCGGACGCACCGATCATCGCCATTGGCGCAGTGGCGTTCGACAAAGACGGCATTACCAGCCCGTTCTACGAGGTTATTGACCTTGCGTGGGCAGTGCGGGATGGGGCCACGATGAGCCCCGAGACAGTCATCTGGTGGCTGAAGCAGTCGGACGAAGCGCGCGCAGCCATCACCCGCAGGGGGATTGAGCCCAAGGTGGCGCTGGAGCGGTTCCGTCGGTTCGTTGAGCTGCACGGCGGCGACGGCATGTGGGGCAATGGTGCCAGCTTCGACAACGTGATCCTGTCTGAGGTGTACCTGCGGTTGGGTATGAAGGCCCCGTGGCCCTTCTGGACAGATCGCTGCTACCGCACTGTCAAGGGCATGTATCCTGACGTGCGGATGGAGCGCAGTGGCACCCACCACAACGCGCTGGACGATGCCCGCTCGCAGGCAGAGCACCTGATCGCTATCAGCGCCAAGCACGGCGACTTCTTGTGAGCGCGTGGGAAGCCCCCGGCGCAACAGACGATTGGTATACCCCCAAGTATATCTTTGACGCCTTGCGCGTTACCTTTGACCTCGACGTTGCCTCCCCTGAGGGAGGGCCGCAACACGTGCCCTGTAAAGGCTGGATCAGCACAGACAGTCTGGCCGCGCAATGGCAAGGTTTTGTCTGGATGAACCCGCCCTTCGGAGGGCGCAACGGGCTGTCGCCGTGGCTGGACAAGTTCTTCCTGCATGGTAACGGCATTGCGCTGACGCCCGACCGCACAAGTGCGCCATGGTGGCAAGACGCCGCCAAGAAAAGCAAAGGGATGATGCTGGTGCTGGGCAAACCAAAGTTCGAGAGGCCCGATGGCTCTGTCGGCAAATCCCCCGGCCACGGCATAACCCTTTGGGCTGCGGGCAAACGTGCCGATACTGTCCTGTCGAAGCGCGCTGGTGCCCTCGGCAGCTATTGGCGGAGGGTGCCGTGATGCGTCTGTTCCTCGACATCGAGGTCTACAAAAACTACTTCTTGGCCCTGCTTATGGATGAGCAGGGTCGGACCCGCTATCTCGAGATATTTGAGGAGGAACTATCTGGCCTGAGCCCCGATGAGCTCTTGCAGATCATAACCCACGACGACGTTGAGCTGGTGACGTTCAATGGCAACACCTACGACGTTCCCATCCTGAGCTTTGCGCTGCTGAACTTGGACACCTACCTGATCAAACGGGCGAGTGACCGGGTCATAAAAAACAACGTCAGACCTTGGCACTTCTACCGGGATAACAGCATCCGGGAGCCGGAGCTTAACCACATCGACCTGATCGACGTCGCCCCGGGCATGGTCAGTCTGAAGATATACGGCGGCCGCCTCCACAGCCCGAAACTGCAAGACCTGCCCATCGAGCACTCGGCCATGATCCTGCGGGAGCAGGTGCCGATGCTGCGTCGTTACTGCCGCAACGATGTGCGTGTCACCCAGATGCTTTACGAAAATCTCAGGGGTCAGGTCGAACTGCGCCGCGTCATGAGCAAGACCTACGGTGTGGACCTGCGGTCAAAGTCCGACGCCCAGATAGCCGAGGCCGTGCTCAAGGCGGAGTACGCCCGCCTGACCGGCGCCCTGCCACCAAAGACAACACTTGCGGATAGCAGCTTCCTTTACGATCCCCCTGCCTATGTGCGCTTTTCCAGTCCTGAACTGAAGCACGTGCTGGAGACGGTGCGTACCGCAGAGATGATCATCGACAACAAGACCGGGCATGTGAAGATGCCCAAGGAGATTGCGGCCCTGAAGATCGAGATCGGTGGAAGTCGATACAAGATCGGTATCGGAGGTCTCCATAGCCAAGAGTCGGAGGTCACACATCTTTCTGACGAAGACGACGAGCTGATCGAAGAGGACGTCGAGAGCTACTACCCCCGGATGATGCTGAACATGGGTATGGAGCCGGGCGGGTTCGGTCGTCACTTCAACCCGGTGTTTGGGGGCATTCTTGAAGAGCGTTTATCGGCGAAACACGCAGGTGATATGGTCAAGTCGAACGCTCTGAAGATTGTTCTCAACGGCACCTTTGGCAAGACATCCAGCCGCTACAGCACGCTCTACTCTCCAGACTTCATGATCCGCACAACCATCACTGGCCAGCTGACCATCCTGATGCTGATCGAGGCGCTTGAGGCTTACGGGATACCTGTGATCTCGGCGAACACCGACGGCATCGTGACAAAGTGCCCCCGGCACGAGCGTGAAGCCCTGCGGATCATCCTGCGGAAGTGGGAAAAACATACTGGGCTGAAGACCGAGGAGACCCTCTACAAGGCCCTCTACTCGCGTGACGTGAACAACTACATCGCGGTCAAAGCCGATGGAAAGGTCAAGGCCAAGGGGGTGTATGGGCCGCCCTCGATCTCGAAGAACCCGCAGAACACCATCTGTGCGGAGGCCGTCATTGCGCATCTGACCACAGGTGCATCTATCCGGGATACGGTCCGGTCATGCGACGACATCACGAAGTTCCTCACGCTACGCACGGTGACGGGCGGTGCCGTGAAAGACGGGGAAGCGGTCGGCAAAGCGATCAGGTGGTACTATTCGACGCAAGAGTTCGGGTCCATTCACTACGCCACAAACGGGAATACCGTGCCCCGTTCGGAAGGTGCTCGGCCCTTGATGGATCTGCCGGAAAGGTTCCCGTTCGATCTGGATTTTGAATGGTACATCCGTGAGTGCGAAGAGATACTGATGTCTCTTGGGGTGAAGGAGCGGCCCTTCGTCGAGAAGCTGCCCCGCAAGAATAGCAACGCGTGGAAGGCACTGCGCGACACTGGAAAAATCAGCGAGAACCGCAAAGGAGAATGGTCTTGGGTGACGTAAACAAGCTACCGGCATGGTCGTTCAGCAGCCTCAAAGGCTTCCTGACCTGCGCCAAACAATACTACCACACCCGTGTCACCAAGGAGTACACGAGCGCTCCGACGGCGGCCACCACCTACGGCACCGAGTTCCATGAGGCCTGCGAGAAATACGTGCGGGACGACACGCCGCTCGAAGGTCGCTTCGCTCATGTGAAGCCAGTGCTGGACGCGTTGAAGGCGATCAAGGGTGAGCGGTTATGCGAACAGAAGATGGCCCTGAACACCAAGCTGGAGGGCTGTACGTTCTTCGCCAAGGACTGCTTCGTGCGTGGCATCGGTGACCTGATCATCCTGCAGCGTGCGAAAGGCGTGGCCTTCTACGTGGACTACAAGACCGGCAAGTCCAGCCGGTACGCAGACACCGGGCAGCTGGGGCTGATGGCCCTGATGATCTTCGCCCTGTACCCCGAGATCAAGGAAGTGCGCGGGGCCCTGCTGTTCGTGGTGCCGAACCAGATGATAAAGGCCACCTACCTGCGGCGAGAGCGCAAGAAGATGTGGGCAGAGTGGCTGGCTGATTACTCCAAGCTGCTCGGAGCCTTCGAGACCGGCGTGTGGAACCCGAGCCCCTCGGGCCTGTGCCGCAACTATTGCCCTGTAACGGAGTGCCCACACCATGGCCAATGAGGTTGGTCCCTTGGGGCACCACCCGTGGTATAAGTAGGCGAACAAGCTCTAAAGGAGGCTCCCATGCCCTACACAAAATCGCCACGGCCCTACAAGCGCGAATACGAACTGCAGAAGGCGCGAGGGGAGCACGAGGGTCGCATGGAGCGGCAGCGCGCCCGCCGCGCGCTCGACAAGAAGGGCGTTTCCCGCAAGGGCAAGGACGTCAGCCACAAGAAAGCCATCGCCAAGGGCGGGAAGAACTCTGACGGCATCACGCTGGAAGCACCGTCGAAGAACCGCGCCCGTAACGGGCATAAAAAGGGCGAAAAGCCTTAACCACTGGAGAGACCATGCAGATCATCGACAACAAAGCCTTGCTCCTGCGCGTCAGGGAGCCTGCCCACATCATGGCGGCAGTAGACAAAGCGCACCTCGTGGGCCCCAACGAAGTGCTGGTGCGGTGGGACTTGGCCACAGCGCAGCGCCTGCGCGCCATGAACATCAAGGTGCCGTCGCCCATAGAGGGGCGCTACCAGTGGACCGGCCTGCACAAGCCCATGGGGCACCAGAAGCAGACCGCGGCGTTCCTCACGCTGCACAAGAAGGCTTTCTGCTTCTCCGAGGCGGGGTCAGGCAAGACGGCCAGCACCATCTGGGCCGCAGACTTCCTGATGAAGACCAAACGCATCCGCAGGGTGCTGGTGATCTGCCCGGTGTCGATCATGGATGTAGCATGGAAGGGCGACCTCTTCAGCTTCGCCATGCACCGCACAGTGAGTATTGCCCACGGCACCCCTGTGAAGCGCAAGAAGATCATGGCGGAGGGCGCCGAGTTCGTGATCATCAACTACGACGGCGTCGCCATCGTGAAGGACGAGATCATCAAGGGCGGGTTCGACCTGATAATCGTCGACGAGGCCACGTCCTACAAGAATGCGCAGAGCAAGCGGTGGAAGGCCCTCAACGCGATCCTGAAGGCATGCCCGGACGCATGGTTGTGGATGATGACCGGCACGCCTGCCGCGCAGGGGCCAGAGGACGCGTACGGCTTGGCGAAGCTGGTGAACCCGACAGGGGTGCCCCGCACGTTCGGTTCCTTCAAGGACATGGTGATGATCAAGGTGACCCAGTTTAAGTGGGTGCCCCGAAGGGAGTCGGCCCTGATCGTGCACAAGGCCCTGCAGCCTGCGATCAGGTTCACCAAAGAGGAGTGCATGGACCTGCCCGACATGGTCTACGTCAAACGCACGGTCGAGCTCACCAAGCAGCAGAAAGTCTACTACGAGCGGCTGCGCAAGAACCTGCTGCTGGAGACGTCCGGGTCGGTGGTGACCGCCGTAAACGCTGCCGTGGGCATGAACAAGCTCCTGCAAATCAGCTGTGGCGCGGCCTACGACGACGACGGCAACGTGTTGGAGTTCGATATCGGCAACCGATACGCGGTGCTGAAGGAGGTCATTGCCGAGGCGTCCAAGAAGGTTCTGGTGTTCGTGCCCTATACGCACATCACCGACATCTTGGTCGAGAAGATGCGGGCCGACGGTTACTCCGCGGACATCATCCGGGGCGACGTGCCTGTGAGCAAGCGCACCGAGATTTTCCAGAAGTTCCAGCGCGAGGCGGACCCGCAGGTCTTGCTGATCCAGCCACAGGCGGCAGCGCATGGCGTGACGCTGACGGCAGCGAACGTCGTGGTCTGGTGGGGGCCGACACCATCGCTGGAGATATATGCACAGGCCAACGCCCGCGTGCACCGCTCTGGCCAGACCCACAAGTGCACGGTGGTGCAGCTGCAGGGGTCGGCCGTCGAGAGGCACATCTACGACATGCTGGACGCCCGCGAAGGGAACCACACGAAACTTACGACCCTCTACAAACAAATGCTTGACTAGACAACTGCGCACCATTAAATAAGCGCTATAGCCACTGGAGAACTGCAAATGACATCCGAGACAACGGAGACCGTACAGGTCGGCAAGATGACGAAAGCCTACGTTCGCATCCGCGATGCGAAGGCGAAGCTGAAGGCGGAGTATGACACCGCGGACAAAGTCTTCACCGAACAGATGGACACCATCAAACGCGCTTTGCTGGACCACTGCAAGGAGCACGGGGTGGACTCTGTTCGCACGGAGAACGGGCTGTTCTACCGCTCTGTGAAGACCCGGTATTGGACCGGCGATTGGGCGGCCATGCACGCCTTCATCATGGAGCACGGCCTGCCTGAGTTCCTCGAGAAGCGCCTGAACCAGACTGCGGTGAAGACGTATATCGAGGAGAACCCCGAAATCACTCTACCGGCGTTGAACGTCGACTCGGAGTACAACATTTCTGTGAGGAAAGCCTGATGTCTACTGATACCCCCTATGTGACGCTGGAGGCTGCTGCGCAGTATTTTCAGGTGTCGCTTTCCACATTCCGCGGCTGGGTAAAGAAGGGTGCGGTCCCCAAGGGTAGCTATATCCGACAGGGAGCCGTATACCGCTTCAACCTACCTGCGGTAGTCACCGCGCTACAGGCCCACGCAGGGGCCGCGCAAGAGAAACCCACAACCACTGGAGACGACAATGAGTGACGCAATGACACTTTTCGGAGACGAAGGAAATTCGCTGGTGAGCAGTGATCTGTTCAAATCCCTGCTGGAGACCAACAAGACGCTTTCGGGTGGCCCCGGCGGCGGCGTTCCGCGTATCAGCATCAAGGGGGGTCGCTTCCGCGAGATGATCGGCGGCGAGCAGACACGCACGTTCAAGGGCGACAAGATCAACCTGATCATCGTGAACGCGGCACCGCTGGCACGCACCTATTACGAGGGCACCTACGACCCCAACAATGCGGCGCCACCGGTATGCTGGTCATCTGATACCCGGGTGCCGAGCCCTGACGTGCCTGAAGGTCAGAAGATGTCGGACAGCTGCTCGACATGCCCAATGAACATCAAGGGCTCCGGTCAGGGCGACAGCCGTGCATGCCGTTACAGCCAGCGCCTTGCTGTGGTGCTGGAGGGCGACGAAGACAACATGGTGTATCAGATGCAGCTGCCCGCCACGTCGATCTTCGGCGAGGCCCAGAAAGGCCTGATGGGCATGCAGGCCTATGCGAAGCTGCTGGGGGTGCACAACACGCCGATCACAGCCATCGTGACAGAGGTGGCCTTCGATACAGACAGTGAGACGCCGAAGCTATACTTCAAGCCTCTTCGCCCCCTCGAAGAGGACGAGCTGCGCATGGCGGTGGCCGCACGGGACAGCGAAGAGGCCAAGGCGGCGCTCACAATGACCGTGTCACAGGCAGATGGCGTCAAGGCGAAGGCCCCGGCACCGAAGCCCAAGACCAAGGCCAAGGCTGCCCCGGTCGACCCCGACGATGACGAGGAAGAGGCTCCCAAGCCGAAGGCCAAGCCGACGCCCAAAGCCAAGGCCCCTCCGGTCGAGGATGACGACGAGGACGAAGAGCCCGCGCCAAAGCCGAAACCAAAGCCCAAGCCCGCACCGGTCGAGGACGAAGAGGAAGAAGAGCCTGTGAAGCGCACCACCAAGCCCACGCGCGCCGCAGAGACCAAGACGGATCTGGCCAGCATCATCGGCCAGTGGGATGATGACGACGATGACGACGTATAAGGTCGCGCGTCACTGACACGAACCCGCTGAGGTAATAAGAACAATCGGCCTCAGCGGGCCATCATCCAAAGCGGGGCGGCTATGGAAACGTTAGACTTCATACGGCAGGTCACTGGGGCCGCCGGGCACTACAGTGTTCTCGCGCTTGGGCCGACCAAGGGCAAGCGCATCCAGAAATTCTACACGACACCTGAAGCTGCACTCCATGCAGCGCACAATTTCGATGCCAACGGCAGCGATGCCTATTTCGCACTGGGGCGCTTCGCTTCCGACGATAGTCGTGAGGCGGCCAACGTCACCGAGCTAGGGTCATTCTTCCTCGATCTGGACTGCGGGACGGGCAAGGATTACCCGGACCAAGCCGCTGCGCTGCAGGGCTTGCGGGGCTTCGTCAAGCAGCTGCGCCTGCCCAAGCCAATCATTGTGAACTCCGGCCGGGGCCTGCATGTGTACTGGCCGCTCACCACCGCGGTGCCCTATGCAAGCTGGCTGCCTGTGGCGCTCAGGTTCAAGTCGGCCTGCAAGGCGCTGGGTTTCCGCTGCGACACGACAGCGACGTCAGACGCCGCACGGGTCCTGCGCGTACCGGGTACGCGCAACCACAAGGACAACCCCCCGAAACCGGTGGGGATACTGGCCAACGGGGAGCACGTGAAGACCTCGCTGGAGATGTTCGATGCGTGCGTGGCCCCTCACTCGACGGTCGCTGTGCCTTCAGGGCTGTTCGCTGACCCCAACGCAACGGTTTCGGCGGCGGCAAGGGCCACGGCAGGCACCAGCGCTGTCATGGACGCCCTGCGGGGCAATATAGAGGCCTCGTTCAAGAAGATCGCCCGCAAGACCGCTGCAGGCACCGGCTGCGCACAGATAGGTGCCATGCTGACAGACCCTACCCAAGTGTCGGAACCTCTTTGGCGGGCCGGGCTGTCCATCGCGGCACACTGCGCCGAGCAAGAGGCGATCCACTGGCTGTCGTCAGGCCACCCGGAGTACGACGCCGAAGACACGGCGCACAAGGCGTCCCATATCAAGGGTCCCTACCTCTGTGTGCGGTTCGACGAGCTGAACCCCGGCGGCTGCGAAGGCTGCCCGCACTGGGGCAAGATCAAGTCGCCTATCGTGCTGGGAAATTCGCTGATCGAGTCCGAGGGACCGGTGGAACTGTCGATGGCACCAACAGGGGTGAAGGCAACCCCAGAAGTCTTCACCGATGGCAAGACTCCTTTCCCTGACTTGCCAAGCCCCTACACCCGAGGCAAAAAGGGGGGCATATACTACACGACCCGCGATGCTGACGGCGTAGAGGATCAAAAGCTGGTATGGCTGCATGACATCTATGTGGTACGACGTCTGGTTGACCCTGAGCAGGGGGAGGTTGTCGAGATGCGGTGCCACCTGCCCCAAGACGGTGCACGCACGTTCGTCGTGCCGCTCTACGCCGTCACATCGAAAGAAGAATTTCGCCGGGCCCTGTCGATGCAGGGCGTGGCCGCTATCGGCAAAGAAGTGGACGCACTTATGCAGTACACACAATCATGGGTGAGAGAATTGCAACAGCTATCACAAGCAGACAATGCCCACCGCCAGTTCGGCTGGATCGGTGAGTTCAACGGGTTCGTGCTGGGCGACAAGGTTGTCCAAGCGGGTCGGATCGAACACAATTCCCCCGCCGCTGGCACGCGCGGGCTGACGGAGTTCTTCGCCCCCAAAGGGACGATGGAAGGGTGGAAGGAGACAATGGCCTTCTACAACAAGCCCGGGTTCGAGCTGCACCAGCTAATTGTCTGTGCCGGGTTCGGGTCGGCCCTGATGAAGTTCATGCCAGAGAGCGCGGCTCTCCTGCACCTGTGGTCCAAGGACTCCGGTTTCGGCAAGACAACGGCCCAGCTCGCGGCGCTGTCGATCTGGGGGAACCCCAAGAAGCTGATCCTAGATGAGCGGGACACCCACAACTCCCGCATGAACCGCGCCGACGTGATGCACAGTATCCCTGTGTGCATGGACGAGGTGACCAACATCCGCGCCGACCACGCCTCGGACCTGATCTACCAAGCGACCGGCGGCCAGCAACGGAACCGGATGTCGTCCAGCGGCAACGCCGAGCGCTATCGCGGAGACCCATGGAACCTGCTGTTCATCACCTCGGGCAACGCCAGCCTGATCGACAAGGTGGCCAGCGCCAAGGCAATGCCGAAAGCAGAGGCACAGCGGGTGCTTGAGATCGAGGTGGGGCGGCTGTTCTCGGAGAAGTCCGACAAGGAGGAGACTGACAAGTTCAGCAGGGACCTGCTCACGCACTACGGTCATGCCGGTGTGCCCTTTGTGCAGTACGTCCTTCAGCACCTGCAGGAAGTCCAGATGCTGGTGCAGACCATCCAGCGCCAGATCGACACCACCGCGAATCTGGGGCCAGAGAACCGCTTCTGGTCGGCCGCCATGGCAGCGTCTATTGCGGCCGCAGTGATCTGCAACCACCTCGGCCTGCTCGACTATGATGTGAAAACCCTGCGGGATTATGTCGTTGCCAAGGTGCTCCGCCCCAACCAGCAGGCGAGCGGTGACCTTACGATTGACGCCGTGGCGCTGGTCAACGAGTACGTCTACGAAAACTGGGGCCGCATCCTGCAGATCAAATCGACCATAGACCTCCGGGCCAAGAACACCGCCGCCACCATGGAGCATATGTCTGTGCCCGAGCAGATGCCCCGCAGCACCGATTTCGCCGGGCGGTACGAGACGGACATCAAGCAGCTGTACCTGCTGATCCGACCATTCAAGGAGTGGTTGTCCGAGCAACAGATTAACTATGCGTCGGTGCAAGAGGAGCTTATGAAGAAGGTGAAGGCCAAGAAGACGCGCATACGGCTGTCCAAAGGCACCTCGATGAACCTGCCCCCGGTGGATGTGCTGAGTATACCCATGGAGTTTGAGGCGCCCAATGACAGTGCGGACCCTACTTGACCTCTGCCCCGATGGGCTGAGGATCGTCGTTCCTTGGAAGAAGCTCTATCCGGGGATGTCGGTGTTCGTGCCCTGCATAGACGCCCGTGCCTGCCAGTTGCAGGCAGAGGAGATCGCCCGGCGCTTGGAGATCCGTGTCGCCTGCCGCCGGGCCTTCAAAGACCACATTTTGGGGTTGCGTATATGGCGCACCCCATGATATAGTCCACTAGACGGAACCCCCTTGTTCTTTCTGTCGCCCCTCCCAGTGGACCGCCTAGCCCGCTCTTCCTCCCCGAAGAGCGGGCCTTTTTCATCCTTGGTAGTCGGTGAACCGGGCTCGCACTTCGTTCACCAGTCGCGCGTTGAACGACACCCCGTTGAAGGTCCGCTCGTTGGTGCTGTCCCGGCTCCGCATGGAGCTTGCGAGGAACTCGCGATCCACCGCCAAATACGGGTGATCCTCATTGTAGGCAGCTATGTCCTCCATCAGCTCACGCAGTGCCTCTCGGTTGCCCTCACGCAGTGCCATCTCGTAGCGATCTGCCAGAGCCGACCGCCGCTCCACGACGCCGCGCTCGAACCGCTTGCGTGCAGAGTTGACCTCCTGCGTAGCGACGATCTCTGCGGGCGCAAAGCCGATGGCCTGCGCGAGGAGGTGGCCGGGGTGAATATCTTCCACGATGCTGTCTCCGGCACGGGTCAGTGACCCCTCGTTTGCGTACCGCCCGCTCCTCAAGATATACCGGAGCGCTGCGGGCGAGGCCGACTCGATGCCCCGCTGCCATTCGCCAGAAGCCATGTCGTTGATGCCGCGCTCGAGGTTCATGTACGTGCCGACGGCAGGGCCGCCGAACACTTCGGCGAGGGTCCACAGACTGGACTGGTCCTTGTCGATCATCGGCTCCCGGAAGAGCACATCTGCCAGACCCACGCGGGGCGCGACGCTGACGCCAAGGGTATAGTCGAGTATCCCCCTGTACATGCCGTCACCCAACCCCTCCCGCACAACCGACTCGAACCGGGGCTCGTCGTCATCGGCGAACAGCAGGTTGTACAGCAGTGCGACCACCCCAAATACGGGCAGACCTGCGACACCGGACAAGAGTGTTGTGGCCCCCAAGAGGCCGCCCAGCTGCTTTGCGGCGATCATCTTTGCTTCAGGGGACTGGTCCTTGAGTGCCCGCTTCGCAGTATCGAACAGCAAGGCGTACATGGACACCCCGTACCGCTTGTACATGAACACGACGGAGCCGAGCCCATTCTGGGCAATGCGCGGGGTGGACGCTGCCGCGGTCCCACCGTTTATCATCTCTGTGAGGTAGACGGCCTGCTTGGCAGCGTTGCGCATGACGTCCGGGGTGAGCGCGGTGCCCGCCGCCTCAAGCCTGCCCAGCTCGAGGAAGTAGGACGATGCCAGTGCGACCTCCCGGTTGGCGCGCTCCGAGTGATGCAGCATCCAGCCTGTTGCGCGGTTGAATTTCTCCGAGACGGCCTTCGTGCCGTCGATGTCCATGATGTCGAACGTGATGGACCTGTTGAACTGACCATTGGTTCGCCCGACCTCCACGAGGTATCGCAGCTTCTTCATCTCGTCCGATTGATCCGGGCTGTTGAAGTCATAGTTCTCCAGCGAGGGCTGTGCAGCCACCCGCTCCCGCACCAGCCCGGTGCCGTCGGGGTTGTAGGCGTCGATCTCCCGCATCATGCCGCTCCCTGCGATCAACCGTGTCGCTGCGCCCATGGCACGCGTGGTCTCCCGGTAGCCGTACTTTGCACCGAGGAAGGGCAGGCCGATCATGGGCATCTGCATGAGGTTCAGCATGGCTGTCGAGATGTTGAAGCCAAGGGTCATGTTGAACGCAACCGACCGGAGCGTTTGTGACCAGCCCGGCAGATCAGGGTTCGTGCCGAAATCAGCGAACGCGTCAAGTTGATCGCGAAGCTGCTTGATCTTGGGCGTCTCCGAGATCCCGCCCTGCTGGGCCTCTCCAGCGAACCGGCTCTTGAGCGCGGCGAACTTCGAGCCATACTTCAGCCGAACGATGTTCCGCGCGAGCGTGTTGGCCTTCGTCGTGTTGGTGTGGATCGCGTCCTTGTTGAAGCCCAACGTGCCTTTCCGCTGCCGGTAGGACTGCAGGAACGACGTTTCCGGCACCGTGTCGAGGTAGAGGTTGGTGACCAGCCGAACAGTATCCTCGTCCACATTGGCCGCCCGGAGCTGGTTGTTGAGTTTTGCCACGAACGATGCCGGTGGCGCGTTGGCGAAGCCGTCGCTGTCGAGCCGCAGCATCTGCTTGAAGTTGGCGGCCTGTGTCGCGGGATCGCTTTCCAGCTCGGTCTGTGCACGGGCACGGGCTGTCTGCGTCTCGAACGCCTCGACGAAATACTCGACCGATCCGCTACGGGGGTCGTAGGCGTTGTAGGACAGCCAATAGTCGCCGCTCCGCCCCAGTGCAAAGTAAACGGAAAGCTGGTCTTTCGCGGTGAGCTGCTTGTAGAGGTCGTTCCGCACCCGTGATCGAACCTGTGCGTCAGGGATGGCCGACTCGAGGCGGGCATCGAGCGCCGTCATGAGGTCAGCATGCAGCGTGCGGAACACGTTGCGGAGACCACGGTATTCGGCCTGCCCCGAAGGGCCCACGGCGTTCCAGTCGGCCATCACGGCGCGGTACTGCTGCATCCGGTCTGTGTCGGACCCATATGCCTTCAAGGCGGCAGCCCCGGTGATCTCGGGGTCCACCTGATAGAGCGTGGAGTAGTTGATGAGCGCGTTGAACCTGTCCACGAGGTCGCGGTTGCCGCTGGCCCATTGGCCTATCTTGTTGTTCAGGGCCGTTGTCCGCTCGAGCACCCGCGCGATTTCTCCGTTGGCCTCGTTCACCAGCTCGTTCAGCCGGGGCGCGCTCGGAAAGTATGGCTCAGCCACCTGCACCAGATAGTGCAGGGGCGTCAGGCGCAGCACAGCCTCCTTGAACAAGGAATTGGTCCCGAGCCTCGCTTCTGCGCCCGCATCAGTCAGGATCTCCGTGAGCCTGCCCATGCGCGCCTTGTTCGCCTCCACCGTGTCGGCGTTCACCAGATTGGAGAGCAGGCGCTTCTCGGTGCCTTTACGGTGTGCCATGTAGAGGGCACCGGAGTTCCGCGACTCAGGCGATGGCGCCAGCATCCCCATGATGATCTCGTCACCCCGGGACAAGGCGGAGCCCATGATGCGCTGGTTCATGCCGAGCAGGCGGCGCACGTAGTTGCTGAGGGCATGCAGCACCCGGTCCAGCGCGGAGATGTTCTTCCCCCGCTCGTTCAGCTGGGCCAGAGACTGGCGGAACTTGACGCTGGCCAGCACCTCTGCGGCGAACTCCTGCAGGTTTGTGGTGCCGTAGGCCGCCCCCAGACCGGGCTTCGTGTTGGTGAACAGCGTCTTCAGCTGCATTGTCAGCGGGTGACCGGGCTTGGAGAGCGTCGTGGACACCGCCGCGTGTGTCATCTCGTGCAGCACCGTGTGGAAGTTCAGGCCCGTGTTCACGTCGAGTGAGATTGTGTTCGTCGCCGGATCGAACTTGCCAGAGGCGGGTGATCCGTCCTCGGCCGTGAGATCGTTCACCAACTCCACCTTCGTCGTGCCAGTCACGCGGGACAGCGACCGGGCAATGCGCGCCACGCCAGAGCTTTCGGCAGTGGCCGCTATGGCTTCAAGGGCACCTTTCAGGTTGCCCCCGATCAGGAGGCGTCGCACGCTTGGCAGTATGGGGCGGTCGAGCCCCGTGGCGGCGTCGGTCTTGAGGGCAAAGCCCTGCTGCTTGGAGTAGGCCCACCCGTCGTATATCTCCATCATGTCCGCGTCTGACAGAGCCTCTTGTTCCGCTTTGGTATAGATGTCGCCGAGGAACACCTCGAAGCCAGTTTTACCCTTTAGCCGTGTGGTGTCGCGGCCAGTGGGCGCGGGCGTCTGGAGCGCAGGCGGCAGGGTTGTGGCCCCGAGGGCTCTTGCCGCACTGTCTTCTGCTTGTCCCGCTGCGAGGGCGCCGCGCACGGCCCCTACCGTAACAGGCATACCCGCCAAGATATCGTCGTTCTGCTTTGCCTCAGCTTCAAGAGCCTGCTGTGTCTGAGCAACCGGGTCGGCACCGCGCTTGCCGCGCACAGAGATGCGAACCCCTGACATCCGGGCGTCTTGCCGGGCTTTGCGGAACGCTGCCCGCACCGGGGGCGACATCCGTGTGAGTGCCCACTTGCCTGCCAACATGGCTGCGTCTTGCCCCATGCCTGCATAGAACGCAGAAGCCACGGGGCTGTCCCCGCGCTTGTCGAAAGTCTTGGGGGCGAGCACTGACTGTGATGCGATCTCTTCCATCGCCTCTGTGGGGTTGGTGAACTTGGAGAAGAATTTCTTTGCCGCTTTCTCCTCTGGGGTCTTGGCCCCGCGCCGCGTGAGCAGCGAGAGGATCAGGCTCTTGTCTGTGGAGTCCGTGACATCGGGACGGTCGGCCACCTCGTTCAGCCCAAGGAAGTCCTGCTGTGCCTGCGACATTGCGCTTCGCACCCGTGCTGCGATCTCAGCGCCAAGCGCACTGCTATCGTTCGGCTGTGCGGCCGATGTGGATATCGCCGCCGATGGCACCGGTGCCGAAGCTGTGCCACGCACCCCTTGCGGGATAGTCTGCCCAGCCGTGCCCAAGGCAGCGCCGGGGATGGTGCCGCTCATGGGCCCATAATCAGGCAAAGGCACAACAGGCGCGGCTGGGGGCGGGGGCGCAGGTGTTTCGGCAACAGGTGCCACAGGCGGCTCGACCACAGGTGCCGGAGCAGGTGCCATCGCCGCACGGATCGCTTCTTGTCTCTCGGGCGGCACAAATTCGTTGGTCGTCAGCTTGTTGAGGAGCTCCTGCACGCCGGGGTCAGACAGGGGCTTGCCGCCCAGTGCCGAGGTGTTTTCAGCTGCTTTGGTGGGGGCGGCCCCCTTGGAGAAACCGAAAGACTGCATGAACGCCGGAGTGAACAACTGCTCTGGGGCTGCCTCAGGCTCTGCAGCGATGGCATCAGCGGAAGCGATAACTGGCGCGACAACGGGCGTAGCCTGTGCTGGCTCTTCGATCTGCGCCTCCGGGGCGGGCGCCACTGCGTCTTTTACGGCAGCCTGCTCCGCGGGGGTGAGCTGCGTCCCTTGTGGAGCGGGGGTCCTCTCGACGTCAGGGCCAGATCGCTTCTTCTCGGCCCCAAGGAACGCCGTGGTGTTGGCCTGCCATGCAGAGAGCGCGACTGGATCTTCGGCCGAGGGCACGCCGATACGATTCCGTACCTGCTGCACGAACTCGTTTCGGAGCTGGATGCGTTCGTTCCTTGCAGCGTTGCGGGTCAGGTCCTTGATCGTGTCCCCGAGATCCTTGGCGCTCTCCGCTGCGGTCTTGCCCTTGGCAGCGTCGGCCAAGATCCGTCTCTGCACCCCGAAGGCTTCCGCCTGTGCAAACGCTGTCTCTTGGGTTTGCTGCAGCTGCGTCAGCGCCCCGAAGGCATCGCCCGCAACGGCCGGCCGCATCTCCATGCCCGTGGGCAGGAGCATCTGCTCGTCGTCGAACGGCTCTTCTGCAATGGGGCCCTCTGCAAGGGGATCGACAGCACCTGCCTCTGGTGGCACACCAGCTTCTGCGAGGGGGACAACAGGCGCTGCCGCAGCGGCGCTGGCACCGCGCCGCCTGCCGGGCAATACCAGCTCAACGAGCGCTCCCACAATGGCACCGACACCGCCGCCCAGCGCCGCAGCCTCGCCGATCCCGCCAAGGGCGTCCTGCTCTGGATCATAGACGCCTTGAGCAATGAGGTTCTGCGCCACTTCCTGCGCGGCTTCCTGCAGTGCTTCTTCGCCACTCTGCTGGAGGATACGGCCCAGTGAGCCTTTCAGCCCCTGCGTTGTTGCAAGCCCAAGGCGACGGGTCAGTCGTGAGACAGGGATGAAGTCGAACGAACCGGGGATGAGGCCCAGCGCAGCCGAGAGACTGCGCTCGTCTACCGTGGCATCGGCCGCACGGGCCCGTTCAGATGCTTCACCTGCACCAGCCGCAGCCGCGAGCCCGATACCGGCACCGGGGCCGCCTATCAGCGTGGCCCCAACGATACCGCCGAAAGAGCCGACGCCTTCCGACAGCGTGCCTACGAGGTTGTCTTCGAGCCCGATATCCGCTTGGGGCGACAGGTTGTATGACGTGCGGCGGATGGCCTCCCGCGTCGGATCTTCAAGCCGCTCAGGGAGCAGGGCGGCGGCACCGAGGGCACCTGTCTCCAGAATGCCAACACCACCGCGAACCAGACCCTTGGGTATCTCCCCGAGGATGTTGCCAAGGCCCGAGCCTTCGTCGTAGCCGAGAGAGCCGTATCTCTGCTCATAATCTGTCTGGAAGCCCTGTTCAGTCTGGCTGATGAAGCTGTCGATTCGCTGCTGCTCATCGACCGTGGGCGTGTCCCCGAGGATGTTGATCCGATAGCCTCTACCGCTGATCGGGCCGGGAACGGTGATGATAGCCATACTGCGCCTCCATGGTTGAGACGCAGTATACGCACGTTTGGGCGTCTTCGCTAGTCTTAGCCTGCTGCGTCGAAGGCTAGGGCCGGGGCACTGCCGCCGCCAGCGTTGAGGCCTAGTATACTCATACGCTGGCGGTCTATCTCGCTTTGCTGGGCCACCATTGCCTCGTATTGATCTATCGTTGCGGGGTTGGGCATACCGTCGATGCCCACCATGCCGCTGATCTGCTCGCCAAGCATGGCCGATGCGCTCGTGAGGTTGTCGAAATACTGGTCCATCGACCGGAACCCGCCGACGCCACCGCCACTCCCCCCACCACCGGCGGCGCGGGCTTGGGCCATGGCCAACTGCTGCTGCGCCAACTGCGCCCCAAAACGCTGCTCCATCAACCCTATGCGGCTTTCCTCAGCGTCGTCACGGCTGCCCCGGAACGCAGCGAGGCCCGTGGCCCCTGCTTCGCCGAGTGCGCCACCAAGCGTCGGCTGGGTGGACGACATGAGGGCCATACCGGCTTGGGCCAGTGCCAACCACTTGTCCTGCTCCGCACGCTCTTCACTACGAGTGATGGCATCAGTGAGCTCTTGCTCGTAGGAAGACATGCCCCCTGTACCAGCGGGGGCACTACCGCCGCCCGATCCGCCACCAGAGCCTGCACCGGCAGGTATGCCTGCGGGACCGCCGACGGTTGGCGCTGCTGCGGGATCTGCGGCAGGGTCCACCGCTGCGGGATCTGCAGCAGGCTCTGATGGGGCTTCGGAGGGCGTTCGAGGAGCTGGGATGACCGAACGGGGCGCAGCCTCTGTCATGGAGCTAGGCAGGCCTGAAAGCTCAAGAGGCAGGTCGGAGACGCGGGCCGACTGCTGGAGTGCCGTCCTGACGGCAGGCGTGTTCAGTTCGGTTGCCCCAACAAGGTTGGTTCCATCTTGCACTTGCCGGTCGTTGGCTATGGCCCGCAAGCCTGTAGCGAGCCCCGCGCCGCCCCCGCCTGCGCCAAGCGCCGTCCTAATAGCAGGCGTATTGAGCTCGGTTGCGCCCACGTTAAGTTGAGCAGGCCTTTGCCCACCCGTCAGGTCGAGATCGACCGGTGCAAAAGGCACGTCGAGGTTTGGGGGTATCAGTGGCCCGCTCATTGCGACCGGGGGGAGACCGGGCAAGTTGCGTGGAGGCACCATCGGCCCAGTGACTTGGGGCGGTGGTGCAGGGGGCACTGGATCAGCGAAAGGATCAGGCCGTGAGGCGCTCTCGGAATAGCTGGGGTTTACCCCACCACCCGTCGGGGGGATGATGCTCGAGATGAAGTCTTGCCGGGTGACCGGTCCTGTCACGCTGTTGCCCTGCATCTCGATGCGGGCCAGCTCGCTCCGCCGCGCCTCGTCGGACATCTGTGCCCATATCTGCGAAGGTCGAAGCCCCATGCGGGCCGCTTGCGCCTGCACGGCAGGATCGCGGAACCATGGCATCGGCGGCTCGTCAGAAACAAACCCGCCCTCCTGCATCCTCTGCACCGGGGCGGCCCCTTGTTGGGCCTGAGGCATCCCTTGCGGGGCTTGGGGCAGAGCACCGATCCCGCTGTTACCCACGATGTCTGACTGGGGTGCCATGGCCATGGCCATACGGCCCAGCCCCTGCTGGGGCATGCCTGCAGCGGCGACGGCCTCTTCGGCCACGGTTGACTGGGGGCCCTGCTGCTCGCGCGCCGCCATCTCATCGCGCATGGATTTGCGGCGGGTGATCTCCGACAGCACAAGATATTGTGGCATTTGCCCGGAAGGCATCTGCATCTCGGACACGAGCTGCTGCTCTGACAGCCCTTTGAGCTTGTCCTGCTGGTCGAGGATATTCATTACTGCATCCCTCTGTAGAGCCCGAGGGCCGAGATACCCATGCCCAACGCCTGCTGCACCGGGTTGTAGGGAGTCTGCGTGCTGGTGCTACCCGCTGGCTGCACGGGCAGGCCGTTGATCATGGCCGAGAACTGCTGCAGCTGCTCCATCGGATAGCCTTGCTGGCGTAGGAAGTCCTGATAGGCGATGTCCAAGCCCGCCTGATCGCGCGCCTCGTTGGACCGCCCCATGACCTCAAGCAGCTGCGCTGCTTGGATGTCGCCTGATCGAGCCTGCTCTGACAGGGCCGCAAGCTGCTGTGCCATACCGCTGGACTGCGCAAGGGCGTCCAGACCGAACTGATCGCGTGCCAGACCTTCCCCCGCACGCGCACCCTGCACCCGCCCAAGCTCGCCAGCCTGCGCCTGCTGCGTTGCAAACCCTGCGTTGCGATCAGCCTCGAACATCCGCTGCGCGTCGCTATAGGCGTTCGACAAACCTTCAGCTTGGATCTGCCCGGTGCGGGTCAGCAGGTCGCGCTCGGCCATTGCCTCTTGCACAGCTTGACGAGAGCCTCCGAAGGCCCCCGCTTGGATGGCGCCAGCGTTCCGGGACTGCTGTGCGATCTGATAGTCTGTGGCAGCTTGCTGCTTCTGGATATCCACCACGTTCTGCATGAACGGGTTCATGTATTGCGCGACGGCGTCCCCGGTGAACTGCTGCGTCGGGGAGAAGCCGAACTCCGAAAACTGAGCGTTTGGCTGTCCGCCCATACCTTGCGTGGCGAGCGCGTTATTCGCCGTCAGACCTGTGGCGAGGTCCAGCCCCGGCTGCCCGTTGGTAGCGAGGTCCCGCACCATCTGCTGCGAGTCGAGCGTATCCCCCGTCTGCCCAGTCAGCCGTGCTCCCCCGTAGGGGATATATGGTGCCTGCGACGCAGCTTCGCCCCGGATGAGCATCCGCTCGAAATACGGCTTGAACTCGTCAGGGATGTTCTGCTGCGTTACCGTCGATGTGGTATTCCCGGTCTGACTGACCTGCTGAGGTTGGCTTCCACCTTTACCGCCCATCGTCTAGCTCCATCCTGAACGCCACATACTCTCGGCGCCAACCCTCTTTGCCAAGCCACCGCATCCAAGCCTCGCGACCATAGCCTTCCATGTGCGCGCAATCGTTGCGGGCGGCATGCTCTTTCATAACACGCATCGCCAGACTGAACCACACCTTCATGCGCGTGCCGCCGATCCAGTCGAGCGCCATGGCGCGTCGCTGGGGGTATTCGATCACGCGCGAGGTTATTGTCGCCGTGATGGTGCCGTCTACCGTGACAACCCATATCACATAGGCCCCCAGATAGGCACCCTCCAGAATGTCAGAAACGACGAGCTTGTCCGGTGCAGTGAGCACCGCCTTCGCAAGCATCGGCTCCACCACAGGCCAGATCGTAGCGAGGTGCTCGCGCGGCACCGCGAGGCACTGGACATCGCTCATGCGGCTACCCGTCGCTTCGCAGCAGTGGCCGCCCCTGCACCGGCGTCGTTGACCTCGTCGAGGAACCCGTCCCCAAACTGTCGCTCGAGGGCGTCGGAGGCGTCTTTTCGCATCACGAACTCCCCGTCCGACAGCAGCACGTCGCCCGAGCCATCATCCATCCGTGCAGGCACCTTGTCGTCTGTGCCCGAGCCGTCGCCGACACCGCGAACCTCACCGTTCTCGCCACTGCGGAACCGCTCGGCTGTCTCGTCCACTGCCCCAGACCGCACCTTGCTCACGAGATCGCGGAGCGCTTCCTCGCCGTAGGCGGCAAGGAACATGCCAAGTGCGGCTTCAGGCTGCGGGGAGTTCCCCTTTATAGCCGCCACAGCGGCGGACACGATCTCGCGCTCGTTGGGTTGTGGCGACGGCCGACCGCCCTGCTGCGGCATCTCTCCACCTTCGGCCAAGGCAACAATGCCCCCGCGTGCAAGGCGGACTGGCCCGAGCCCGGGCATGTCGGGGTTTGCAAACCGCGAGATCATGCCCCCATTGGCAAAGCGCCCTATGCTTCGGTTGTAGTCGATGATGTCCCTCGCCGACTGCGGAGTGCTGATCCCGTAGTCGAACTCACCAGATACGCCGGGCTGGTAATCTGAGCCGGGTATCATGGGTGTTCTTGGGATTGGCGACATCTCGGTCTTTGCATTCTGGTTCTCTTCGCCTTCTTCCCCGCCGCCGCCGCGACTCCCGAACATCCCGGCAAGCGCTGGCCCCGCCATGGCGCCAAGGCCCGCGCCTATACCTGTGGGAGACATCGCAAACGCCTTGGCGTCGCCAAACATATTGCCCAGCATGCCCCCGGGCGCAGCTGGTGGGGGGAGCAACTCAGCCCCTGACAGCCCAGCAATCCCCGGGTTCCCCGGAGCAAGAGCCGTCGATGCGTTAGCACCTGTTCCCGTGGCGATCTGGCCCGGTTGCAGTGCAGCCTCTGCACCCGCACCGCCGCCTCCGAACAGTCCGCCCTCTGTACCCGCACCACCAGCGCCTCCGAGCAGAGGGCCCAGCAGAGACCCCCCAGCGAACGCGCCAAGCCCGGTAAGCAAGCCTTGTTCGAGGTCCCCTGTCTGTATTGCACCGCCAACACCTGCACCAAGAGCGCTCGCTGCGAGCGCCGACATGCCCGTGCCAGCCAGCAGCTGTGGGGCAAGGAAGGAAAATAGAAGGGGCAGTGCCATGGGTCATCTCCTGAAGGCTTGGCGCAGAATAGCAAGATTTTACAGAGAAGGATAGCTCACACCACGATGCGAAGTTCTCCGGCAGCGGTCTTGTATACGTCGTTCACGGACAGGCCCCCCGTGACGGCGGCCGCATTGTTGGCGAAGATCGGCAGGTTCAGCAGGCGCAGAGTAGACATCACCCCCGGGCCGGGGTTGTTGACCTGCTGCACAAACACGGAAAACGCACGGGTGACCTGTGCAAAATATCGCTGATCGTACGCTGGCGGGGGTGCTGCAAAAAACGGTGCCGGGTTGGAAGAAGCCATTATCGCCTCCCATCTGTGCGAACTTCGAGCCGGGGGCTGCCCAGCCGCCACGCGGTCCCGGTCTGCGCCGACTCCACCCGCAAGGACAAAGACCTCCCCCTGATGCGGATAAAGAGCTGGTCGGTGAACCGCTCGACAGGTAGTGTGGCCGTCTTGACCACAGGGTTCGAGTCTGCGCCGCTGAAGGCGTCGCCCGGGAAGTTTCTTGCAGAGATGCTCATGGTGGCAGTGGCGTCGGTGGCGGTAGACGCCCGGAATGTGATATCGGGGATAAGTCGTGAGGCGAACATGAACTGATCGCCCTCGCCCATGTCGACCACGCTGGACTCGATGTAGGGGTTGAGTGGCGCAGGCGGGTTGACGCTGCCATCATCCAGACCGAACTCTTGGAAGTACACCTCTCCGTCACTTGTCGAGGCCAGAGGGTACTGCACCAGCCCGGTGTCCGCCCACGCCGTCCTGTTCATGGTGCCGTAATACCAGAGCTTCTGGGCGTAGTTGTACACGACATAGCGGTCGTTGTTCAGGCTGGCCGCAGAGGGGTAGAACCACCAGATCTCCGAGAACCCGCTGTTGTGCCCCGTGCATATCTTGGCACCCTGTATCCGGTTGATGTTGCTGAACACATACTCCTTCACATCGCAGGGGAGCGGCGTCACCGAGCCATCGTATATGTGGAAGTCGCCAAGACCCATCCAGTATACCGCATCGCCCACGGCAAGCACTGCGTTCGGCCCGATCAGGGAAACCCCCGAGGCGACCTCTTGGGTGCTGAATGTGAACGGCGGCCCGACAAACTGCATGGCGTGCAGCGACATATCGGTAAAGACCGCGATCTGCTGCTTGGTCTGCACCGCGGCTATGAACGTGGAGCCCGACCCCAGCCGGATCTCCCCGGCGGTGTTTGTGGCGCTCGTGACGTCCCAGTCGAGCAAGGTCTCTTGGCTGGAAAACCGGATCAGAAGGGGGTCCGCAACGCCTGCCGAGAACTGACTGTCGCAGCCGAAAGCGATGGTATGCCGGTCCCGCTCCGACACGATCACCTGCTGTGCAACTGTCGGGGCTTCAGAGGACCCCACCAGCGCAGCGATGTTGACTGCCCGCGCTGCGAACCCTGCGCTTGTATCCCACAGGAATATACCCCCACCCCTCGGGCAGATGAGCAGGTCTTCCCCAAAGTTGTCTTCGCTCCATATCCGCAGCTGGGCGCCAACGATGCTGACATCAGCGGCAGAACCCCAACCGCCTCGTGACCACGCGCCTGCGCCCCAACCGCTGCCCAGAGAGGTGCTGTCGAGGCCCACCGTGAGCTGGTATACAGCGATAGTGCTCGCGCCCCCGTCTCCGCTGTCTGAGGCGTTTGCAGCGGCGGTCAGGCTGATTGTGTAGTTGTTGGCATCGACAATGCTCGCGATCTGGTGCTCTGTGTTGAGCACTGCTGCAGTCACCACGCCCCCGAGCGAGGCTGCGCTTGAAAAGGTTACGAAGTCGTTCAGCGAGGCCCCATGCGCGGTGTCGGTCACGGTCAGCACAGTAGACCCGTTGGTGGCCGCAAAGGTGGCGTCCCCTGCGGCCGTGGTTGCCCTGATCGGAGTGATGTCGTTCGGTGCGCCGCCTTCGAGGACGTAATACTTGAGCTGCGTCCCTGACCCGATGTAGGTGTCTCCGTCCAGCGAAGCCCATGGGAACAGGCTGCGGGGCACCCCGAGCATGGCTTGCCGGGTGTACTGCTCCCACCCTCCGATAGTCTCGGGGAGCCCCGCGCGGAACCTGATCTTGTCGCCGTCGATCCACCCGCCCTCGTTCGTATAGGCCGTGGTCTCGCGGTTGATGCCCGGACGGAACTGCAGCTTGATGAATGGCATGGGGTTCTCCTGTGGCGAGAATATACCGCTAAATAAGCCCCGCGTCGATAGGCTGGGCGGACGGGCTACAACGCCTCGCCCGCCAAACGACATTCGCCGCGCACCGCCAAGACCGCAGGGCCAAAGTGGCCACGCAATGTGTCTGGTCCATGATGTCTCGGCTGGCAAAGGTCCGACAGGTGACAGCCATACCGGACTGCAGACATACGATCATGACCGCGATCATCGGGCGCACCCCGCGTCGAGTTCTGCAATCAGCCTGTCGCCTGTCACCACGAGCAAAGGCGTGCCTTCGGCCAATAGTGCGGCGGCATGAGCGTCGGTCGACTCCGCGGTCCGCACACAAATTGCATCAAGGCTTGGGCGTGCGGTGCCGCAGGCGCTGACGAGCAGCAGCAGCATCAAGGCTGCGCACTTGGTCGATACGCCGCCCGGTCTCAAGGCCATCTTGGATTGCATCGTCTCGCTCCTCCTTTTTACCTTCGCGCTTGCCGCGCATCCGTCCGAATATCTGGCCACCAATTGCGCCGATTGCCAGTGCGATCAGGCCGACGATTCCTGCGATGATTTCCGTCATGTGTCGTCTCCTTGCTTCACCAATCGCCCGATCATGCCAAGCACCAGCAGCGCGCCCGTGACCCACGCGGCGGTGTCATCGCCAGCGCGCGCCTTGAGGTCGTCGGGGATAAACACCCACGCGCCCTGCAATGCGAAGGCGGCACCCATTGCTTGCATAGATATCCAGCGCCACCACCGGCGCGCATCGTCTACGAATTTCATGTGCCACCTCCGGGCGCGCGTTCTTGGCCTTTATGGATTCCATACACGACCCATTTGTCGTATCCGCTGTGAAGCGCGCCCGTGGCATGCCGCCAAAACGCTTGGTGACGATCAACCTGTATCGCGTGATAAACGCCACGAAAATACCGAATGATTGGCAGGCGCTTCCATGCTGGGGCTGTTGGCATAACCCACCCGTTTGCCGTGCCATCCTGTAGCCAGTGGTGCATGCTCATGTGCGCTTGCCTTTAATAAGGGATGCCAGCAATTCAAGGATACGCGTCAGCCAGCCTTGCCGCTCACTTTGAGCGGGTTTCTGCACCACAACGGGCGCGGGGCGAGCCGTGGGGGCCTTGTGCGCCACCCCTGCCCACCACGCAGCCGCATCATAGCCGGGGCACTGCGTGGCCGCTCCGGGCATGTCGCGATGGCCTTCGACTTTGGCGTTGGGGAAGCGCGCCAGCAACTCACGGATCAGCGCGATCTGTGCCTTGATCTGGGCCGGAGTCCGGTTGTCAACTCCCACATTTGGCGCAGCTAGGGTAACGCCGCCCTCAAGGCAGATGCCGACCGACGCACTGTTTTCGCCCTGCGAATGCGCGCCGGTTTCAAATCGCCCCGGCTGAGACAGATCGCGGCCAGTCTCAACCTCCCCGCTTTTGCGGATGAAGTAATGATAGCCGATTTCGCGGAACCCGCGCTGGCGGTGCATCTTGTCAATATCGGCGGCGGTGAAGTCGCTTTCAATCGGTGTCGCGCTGTAGTGCTGCACGATCCAGCGAACCTGACTATCTGGTTTATAGGTCATTGAAACCACCCCACGATAAAATCCTTGAAGAAAACGATCACGAACGTCGCCAGCGCCCCGATAAATCCCATGACGATCATTATCCCGGCCAGTTTGCCGCGCCACGACGTTACAAGATCAGTGACAGGCTCGATCCTGTCTAGCCGTCGCAGGATGTCGTCCTGACTGTTCTGCATTTTGGAAAGGTCATCGCTGACTGCTTTGCGGGCCAGTTCGGTTTCCTTTGATGCCTCTTTGCGCTCTTTGTAATCTTCCTCAAAGCGACGTTCCAGCCGCACAAGGATAGCAGTGTTGGCGGCCATTTCTGCGGCAACGGATGTAGGCATTAGGTTTCCCCTTCAATTTCAGTCAACAGGGCTTTCGCGTCTAGGATGTCGGCCTGTAATGACCGCGCGCAATGGTTGGGGTTGCGCTGCCAGAAGAACACTGCGTCGATCAGTTTTTCGCGCCTGCGCTTCTGGCGGTGCATCCGCGCGCTGACGCTTTCGTTTGGTCCCGTCTCCGTCAAGTCGCGCGCCGTCATAACGTTGAGAAGCTGCGACAAGGCTGACCCGATCATGATGAGGCGCTGCATCATGGCCAGTATTTATCATCGGTGTAGTTTGACGGGATCGGGTCCATGGCCTTGACTGTGCGGCCCGCGAAGATGTGCGCGCTCTGGTTCGTCGCCGCCGCATTTCCGAACGCAAAACACGTCTGTGCGTCCATCGTGGTCAGCGTGTTGTCAGCGGCAATCCATGTAAAGTCAGCCGCGCCACCGTGCCACCGCAGATTGCCCGCCGCCGCGCCCGCACCCATGGCAAACCCGGCAAGGGTTGCCGCGCCCGTGATCCGCGCGAGGCTTGCAGTGTCGCAGTCGTATGACTTGCCAGCGAAAGTGAATGTCGTGCCAAGGCGGCGGTCACGCTCTGCATTTACGGCGGCGCGGGCTTGGGCCAGTTGCTCAGCGGCTGTCGGCTCCGGTTCCGGTTCCGGCTCTGGCTCCGGCTGGACAATAGCCCAACGCTTGCCGTCCCATTGCGCGCGCTCTTTACCTGTCAATTCTGGCGGGTTCCCAGCGTCAACGCTCCCCGCTGGCAAGTGAAACACCCCCGGCTCCAGCGGGCTTTCGTCTGCCGTGGTGAAGCCTGCAAAGAAACCGTCTGCGTCAAGCTGAATTACTGTTTTCATTGTCAGACCTCAAAAGAAGATTACTGCGAGAAGGGCGATGTTTCGTGGGCGGGTTTCCGATCCGCCGGTTGATCCTGTATCGACAGTACCGGCGCTAGGACCACCGGCACCGGGCTCTATGCCGCCAAAGCCGCCAAAGCCGCTATTTATAGTCACCGTGTGTGCGTGTGCTTGGAGCAGAGCGGCCTGCGCCGAACCGAACGCGCGCCCGGAGTCAATTCCGCGCCCATCATCCCAGCCGCGCGCAAACTCGCCGCGCATGTCGGGAACGTTAAATGTGGTCGAGCCGTTGCCCGCACCAAAGGTTGTTCCGATCACCGCAAACAATGCCTCATAGGTGGTGCGCGAAACCGCTGCGCCGTTGGCCTTGAGCGTTCCGGTCGGCGCGGTGCTGACGGCATACCAAGCGACTTCACCTGCGCGTGATGTTCCCCCCGCCGCCACCTCCGTCAGCACAAACTCCGTTGTCGCAAGCTGCGTTGTGTTCGTCGCCGCCGCCGCCGTAGGTCCAGCAGGGACGCCCGTAAACGTAGGGCTGGCGAGGGCAGCCTTGGCGTCAAGCTGCGTCTGGAGCCCGCCTGTCACGCCGTCCACAAAGTTCAGCTCCGCCGTCGAGGCCGTTACCCCGTCGAGGACGTTTATCTCTGCCGTCGAGGCCGTTACCCCGTCGAGGACGTTTATCTCTGCCGCGGTGGCCGTCAGGCCCAGATTCGTCAGCGCGACAGCGGCAGTCGAAGCCCCAGTGCCCCCGTCTGCAACGGCGAGGTCAACGATACCAGTGATGGTACCGCCCGTGATCGCTACCGCCCCCATGGCAAGGGCATCGAACATATTGAGCACAGCCGCCCCAGACCCGCCGCCGTTGCAATAGATCGCAGCTGCATTGCCTGCCAGAACCGTGACGTTGGCCCCGGACCCTTGCGAGAACACCGCCGATTGGTCGCTGGCGTTGGTCACGAAGTAGATCTTCTGGGCGTCGTTGGGCGCCACAGTGATGGTGTGGGCACCGCCGGGCGACCCCGTGAGACGCAAGAACTTGGTCTGGCCATCCGAGAGCGTGCCATCGGCTGTCGTCAGTGTGGACGTGGCCCCCACAAGCGTGAGCGATACAGCTCCGTTTATCGCCCGGTCCACGATGTCCATGTTGAGATTGATGGTGTTACCCCACGTGCCTGACTGTTCGCCAGAGCCGGGCTTCTCTACACCGAGGTTCGTTGTATAGGTACTCGGCATGGTCTAGGCCTCACGCTGCAATGGTGACCCATGTGGGGGTCTGGTTCGGATTATCGGGAGAATACCCCGGATCTTGGTTTGGGGCAATGCCCACGTAGCCGGGCACCTGATCGGGGTTCTCGTTGCTCCATACAAGGGTGATGCCCACCCCGCCTACGGCGGCTGTCCCGACAACGGGGGCAACGGCGGAACCTGCGGTAGTGACTGCACCCGCGGAGCCTGCGGCCGTCACGCCAGTGACCCCAACAGTGATACGGAGCTGGATCGCAACATCGCCTACAGCGCTTGTAGCCGCTACACCAGTGATGGAAACGGAAACACCAACTGGGACTACGGCATCGCCTATGGAGCCTGTAGCTGCTACGCCGACAACGAGAGCAACAGCCGAACCTGCGGCATCGACCGCCCCAACGGCAGCTATGCCCTCCACGCCAGTGACAGCCGTGAGCGCGGTGGCGATGACAGTGACTGCGTCGATGGAGCTTGTAGCCGCTACGCCTGTGGGGGCAACCACCGCAGTGCCAAACGTAGAAACAGTGCCTACAGCGCCAGCAGCCGCCAGACCTGTGACTGGGCTGATCGCGGAAGCCGCAGTAGTAACCGTGCCGACAGCGCTGGTGCCCGCTGCGCCAGTGACTGCGACGGTAATCCCGAGCGGTAGCGTGACATCGCCCACGTCGCCCGTGGCCGCTACGCCTGTGATGGAAACGGAAACCCCAAGCTGGAGTGTTACATCGCCCACGGCACCTGTGGCCGCTACACCAGTGATGGAAACGGAAACACCAACTGGGACTACGGCATCGCCTACTGCACCTGATGCCGCCACGCCCGTGACGGAAACGGAAACACCAACTGGGACTACGGCATCGCCTACTGCACCTGATGCCGCCACGCCCGTGACGGAAACAGAGATATTGCCGCCACCTTCGTCGAGCAGTCGGTTACCGCTTTCGTCGAGTAGTTCGTTGCCGCTTTCGTCTAGGAGGCGGGTGGTCATGTGCGCCGTTCGACGGTTACTTGGCTTTCGCCTGCTATTTGGTTAACGGTGCCAGATGCCGCGCGCTCTTCACCCTGAACGCGGATAACATCTCCGTCCGACACAGCGAACGTGGCACTCATATGCGACGATGACTCATTATGGTCGTCGGCATTCCTGATGTAACCCGTCTGTCCCACGCCACTGACCTTAGTATTATTATTTGTAATCCAGATACCGACGTTTGGTCGCACCATTGGCACGCCCTGAGGTATGCTCTGAGATATGTGCGCCTGCACAGTTACAACCCCATCAAAGTTGACCGTGATGCTGTCACTGGCCAAAGTGTAGTCCGAGTCTGTTGCGTCGTTTGTTCCGCCGAACGGGATGTTTGC
>Ga0306872_100028_pt1 | contig 65421 bp, 68 predicted proteins | sample AntRauMeHopE1498_FD_190455 | JGI IMG/M metagenome (GOLD analysis project Ga0306872, IMG submission 190455) | Saline lake microbial communities from Rauer Islands, Antarctica - Metagenome Hop E1 #498 (v2) (version 2) | ecosystem: Environmental > Aquatic > Non-marine Saline and Alkaline > Saline ...
CCAATTTGATTGGCGCTAAACTTTGGCAGGTGCCCAAGGGCATTTTTCGCCACCCTAGCTCAGTTGGTAGAGCAGCTCCCTCGTAAAGAGCAGGTCAGCGGTTCGATTCCGCTGGGTGGCTCTTGATCAGGGCGAAGCCTCAGCCCCATAGCTTCGAGCCAAATACTTCTACTTTTCCACCGGCCATGTAATTCAAGCCATTTGGAATGTCTTTTGTGATTAACAATGGTCCGTCGATATCAACAAAGTCACAGTGCTGGCCGATTACATAGGCGGGGGCCATGGACAGCGAGGTGCCGGTCATATTCCCGACCATTATCGACTTCCCGTCTTTTTGGGCGGCCGCAACAATTTGCAGCGCTTCGGTCAGGCCACCACATTTATCCAGTTTTATGTTGATCACTTGGTAGTTCTTTGAATTGGCTTCATATTCTTCGAGGTTTAGGACGCTCTCGTCCCCGCCCAAAGGAATTGGGGAAACAAAGCCGTCAAGTTGGGAGTCATTGCCTCTGGCTAGAGGTTGCTCAATCATGTTTACGCCTAGGTCCCTAAGAGCCGGAATGAACTTTTTTAGCTGTTCAAAATTCCAGCCCTGATTCACATCAACAACCAGGTTCGCATCCGGCCTGGCCAGTCGAATTGCAGTCAGCTTTTCGACCGGAAGGTGGTCATCGAGCTTAATTTTCAAGTTTGAAAAGCCACTGAGTTCTTTTGCTCGCAGGGCCATCTTTTCTGGTGTGCCTATGCCTATGGTGGCGACGGTGCTTAGCTGTTTTGGTTTTAGTCCAACTAGGTCCCAAATGCTAGCGTTTGCAATCTTGCATTCCAAATCCCACATCGCAGCATCGAGTGCGTTTCGCGCCCCATTAGAAGGCATGAGTTCGTTGATTTCTTGACGCGTAGCACCCTGCTCGACCCTTGGTTTTATTTCTTCAAGGTCTCTAAACATCTTGGCTTGGTCATCGCCCAGGTAATAGGCTCCAACGCCTTCGCCTCGCCCTATAACACCGTCTTTTTCCAGAGTCACCCAAACCGCATTTAGCTCCAAAAACGTGTATCCGGTGATAACAAAGGGCGAGTGCAGCGGAAAGTTTTTGCGCTCGATGGACATCTTCATTTTTGGCTCAGAAGATTGTCTATTACCTCGTCGAGCCCAGAGACTAGAGGGTCCATGGCGGGAAGGCGATATAGTGAGCTCAAATTAGCAAGGTATGCGGCCCGCTCATGAGCCGGTAACGCGCTGGTGTTTACGCTGATTCCGATGCATCTGATGGCTGGGTTCACGCTCCTGGCAATCTCAATTGTCCTGTCGATGACTTCTTGAATGCTTGGCAATTCGAAATCGGGCCAGCCTTTGATGTGAGTGCGAAGCGCCTCGGTGCAAACCACAAACGCATCTGGTTGAGAGCCCACTAATAGACCGGTGCTTACCGATGAGTAGCCGGGGTGAAACAAGCTTCCCTGACCCTCGATGATGTCCCAATGGCCAGCATGGTTGTCCGGAGAAATCATTTCTGCTGCACCGGAAAGAAAGTCGGCAACCACCGCGTCAATTGGGATGCCGCTTCCGGCAATCATTATTCCGGTCTGGCCGGAAGCGCGGAAGTCGGCATCGACGCCCCGTTCTTGCAGTCGGTTAGCAATTGCTAAAGCGGTGTATTTTTTGCCCAGTGCACAATCAGTGCCAACGGTCAGAAGTCTTTTTCCGGTTCGTTTCTTACCGGTTCCGACCGGGATGTTCTTTGGTGGCACTCGGACATCAATCAGCTTGGCTCCCGACTCGTTCGCCGCCGCAACCAATGCTGGAATGTCATTCAACTTTGTGTGAACTCCAGCGACGATGTCCATACCCGCCTTCAAGGCGGCAAACAGGGTCGGCATCCAAGCCTCTGGAATCGCACCGCCCACAGCCGATGTTCCAATGACCAGTGATTGAGCCCCGACTTCGGCGGCACTTGCCACGCTGTGGCTGGCAAGGCCTAGATCAATCGTGCCGCCTTCTAGACTCAGTTGGCCCATGCAGCTCTCTGGGCGCCACTTGGCGAGCCCTGCCGCAGTCTTGGCGTAAATCGGCTCGGTCTCGCTGCCAACGAACAAAAGGTACGGGGTACGTAGCGTGATTACTATCAATTGATCCTCGCCAGATTAGATATCCACATGTTTCTTCACTCTAACTAGATTTACGTCCTTGAATTTCGCTTATTCGCTTATTCGCCTATTGGCAACTGGCACTCCGGTTTGCCGCTGAGAAGCCGGTGCTGGTTGGCTCCAGGTTCATTGATAGTCTCCTGCTTTTTTGGAACTAAACCTTTGATAGAGCTTTGAACTTTAGGATGCTGGCCGGGATGAATATGGCCAATAGCAATCCGATTCCAATAAGGACAATCATTAGCGGGTTTTGTTGCACAAAGCTGTCCCCAACAGGAGTACCCGCTGGGATATTTCCAAACAGTTCGCGACAGGCCTGAATCAAAGAGCTAACCGGATTCCACTCCGCAAATAATCGAAGTGGAGCCGGAAGGGTGTCTGATGGTACAAAGGCATTCGACAAAAACGTCAGCGGAAACAGAACCAAGAAACTAACGTTATTGATAATTTCAGGTGATTTGACCGACATGCCGATTAGCACCATTACCCAGCTGAATGCGTAGCTGAAGCCCAACAGCAATCCCACCGCAAGCATTGCTTCGGGTAAGGAACTTGTTACTCTCCAGCCGACTAGGTAGCCGGTAATAAGCATCGCGACCATAGAGGCTGCGTTTATAACCAAATCTCCGGCGGTCCTTCCGATCAATAACGCTGCGGTATTCATCGGAAGGGTTCTAAAGCGGTCGATGATGCCGTCTTTGAGATCCTGCGCCATCGCGGAACCCGAGTAGGTGGAGCCAAACACGATTGTTTGAGCAAAGATGCCCGCCATCAAGAACTGGGTGTAGTCGCCACCTTCGATTGAGATAGCTCCTGCGAATACGTAGTTGAACAGCAACACGAACATGATCGGCTGGATCAGGGTGAAAACAAAAATCTCAGGGTCGCGACGAAGCTTGATGATATTTCTTTTAGTAGTAACCCAGCTATCGGAGACCAACTGGTTGAAGGGTCCTTTTACATCTACTTGGTATGAAAGTGTCATTTTGCGACCTCATCTTCTTGAGCCTGGCGGCCGGTTAGGTTTAAAAACACATCGTCTAGCGTTGGCCTTCTCATACCTGCATCATTCAGGTCAATCCCCGATTCTGAAAAAAGCTTGAGTGCTGTCTGTAGTTTTTCGGGCGCAGAATCTGCGGCAACCGACAGGGTTCGGCCATCGTTTCCGATAAACACCTGCTCGTTGGAAATAGATTGCAAGAGGCCTTTGCCCTGTTCTATGTCCTCGAGCCGCACCAGGGAGAACTCGATGTATTGGCCGCCAATCTGCCGCTTTAGTTCGTCGCTTGTGCCCTCCGCGATTACCAGACCGTGGTCAATAACCGCAATCGAATCGGTGAGCCGATCGGCTTCTTCGAGATACTGGGTGGTGAGTAGGACGGTGGTGCCGTTTGTGACCAGGTCTTTGATTACTTTCCAGAGATCGAGCCTACTCTTGGGGTCAAGACCCGTGGTCGGTTCATCGAGAAACAAAACGGCCGGATTGATTATCAAAGCTCCGGCAAGGTCAATTCTTCTTCGCATACCGCCGCTAAATCCTTTTACGGGTCGGTTCGCAGCTTCAACAAGATCAAATAGCTCGATGAGTTCATTGGCTCGTTTTTTTGCGGCCGAGGCACCCAGGTGATAAAGCCGGCCTATCATCTCTAAATTCTCGAAGCCGGTCAGTTTTTGATCCACCGCGGCATATTGCCCGGAAACCCCAATCATCCTGCGGATTTTCTCGGGTTCCGCAGTGACGCTCACCCCGTCGATAAAAGCTTCACCCGAGGTGGGGGTGGTGAGGGTCGTGAGTATCTTCACAGCGGTAGTCTTACCCGCGCCATTTGGACCCAAAAGACCCTTCACTGTTCCCTGAGGGATCGAAAGCGATAGCCCGTCCAGGGCCTTGATGTCGCCTGATTTTGACTTGTAATACTTTTTTAGGTCTTTGGCTTCAATGAAGTTCAATGATCCCTCTCCTGTTTTATTCAAAAAGCGATGCTGCTAATAGCTAAGAGGGTTTGAATCTGATCATTATCGTGTGTTGGATAAATTTCGGATTCGGTCGAGCGGCAACCGTTCCCCCGTTTCGACAACAAGGCTGACTGTCAGTTTATGCCGGCAGAATAATCGCTTGGGGTTTCTACTGGGGGTATTTTGCGGCGCTAAGGAATCTTAGACTCGTGTAATCGGGCCCAGGCTTCCCAAGGCAGGGCCGTTGTTCCCTTCTAGTACCAAATTCCTCGGATTCCGGACCTTCCAAGCAATGAAGAAGGCCCCATCCTGAGCGGCGCTATCCGCAAACTTATATTTTCTAAATACCCAGGGGGGTATAATAAAACCCAACACCTTCAAAAGATTCAAATGTCTAATGCCTAATCCAAGGAGATTCAAATGACCACCAAGTCGTCCCCAAGACCAATCCCAGCATCGACCATCGCGGTCATGAAAGCGGTTTCATCTCCAGTCGGCCGCTGGGCCCGAATAGTTGGCGGACCGGTTTTGATTGCTGGAAGCATTATTTCTGGCGGCTGGGCTTTGGCGCTTATCCCACTTGGCATCATGATGTTTACCACTGGCTTATTGAACCTTTGCCCGGCAGGACTGTTTTACCGGACACCACTAAACGGCAAAAAGCTCCTAATCTCCTTTGATCAGGTTGATTCTAAGAAAATTGGCTTGAAGTAACACAAAAACCTGAGCTGGCGAGCTCACTGTTCTCTAATTTATGCGCCCTGCTAGCAATTCTTTGATCAGGAGATTTTAAAAGACAACGCGGTGTTTATATGCCTTTAGATTGCTCTAATCTTTGACTAAAGACCACTCGGACTCCAGCCGTAATTACAACCATAAAGACAGGAGCGCTTTGGCCACCCCTTTTACAAACTTGAAGCCCGCCTATTTTGCTCTGCCAATAGTGGCCCTGGTTCTTCTGGCTGTTTCCTGGAATGCGGCGGTACCAACGCTTTTGCTTTTTGTGCTTGGTGGGGTGTTGGTCGCCACTGTATTTGTTGCCGTATCTCACGCCGAGGTGATTGCACTCAAGGTCGGGGAGCCCTTCGGCTCTCTGATTCTTGCGGCCGCAGTAACAATCATCGAGGTTGGGATGATTGTGGTTCTAATAATCGATAATCCCGATGCCACCAAGAATCTGGCTCGTGACACCGTGTTCGCGGCCATCATGATCACCACAGGATTGATTATTGGCGGATCGATTCTGATCAAGTCTTTTAGGCTCAAATTCGCAACCTTCAATGCAGAGGGCGCTGTGCCAGCGCTATCTGCTCTGGCATCCCTAAGTATTCTGAGTTTGGTACTGCCAACTTTTACTACCTCCACTCCCGGTCCAACTTTCAGCCCAGCTCAACTTGGCTTCGCGGCTATCACCTCACTGGTTATTTATGTCACTTTTGTCGCGATGCAAACCGTTCGTCATCGCGACTTTTTCTTGCCGCCGCCCAGAGCGAATATGCCACCGAGTCAAACCGCTCACGTTAGGGCTCCAACTAAGAAGCAAGCGCTTTGGAGCGTGGCTGGGCTGCTGGGTTCTTTGGTGGGGGTGGTTGGCTTGGCAAAGGTGACAAGCCCAATCATTCAAGGGGCGGTCACCGGTCTGGGGCTTCCTCAAATGGTGGTGGCGTTTTCGATTGCGATTGTTGTGTTGCTACCTGAATCAATTTCGGCCCTGAAAGCCGCCTATTATGGCCGCACCCAAACCAGCATTAACCTAGCCTTAGGCTCCGCCTTGGCGAGCATAGGCATGACCATCCCAACGATTGCTGTTATTTCTTTGCTGTTCGGCTTTCAGGTGAATCTGGGCCTTGGTGCAACAGAAATATCATTATTGTTTTTAGCGCTTTTTGTTAGCGCACTTACTCTCTTGCCGGGTAAGGCTTCCATTTTGCAGGGTGCTGTGCACCTAAGTATATTTGGCGCCTTTGTGCTGGTTGTCTTCACACCTTGAGTTTCTAATGGGCTGGGCAAAGCAGCATCGGTCATAGAAAGTGCATTCAAGCCCAATGCTGAGCTACGACGGAGAAGCTTGAAAGCTCATTTACTTAAAGTATCTTGTCTTCACCAAAAAAGGCCAGCAGGTTTACCTGCCGGCCTTTTTAGTGATTGGAACTTTAGAACTGAATACCTCTTGTCAATGCACCATCAATAATAACCTGGACCCCTAACTCTAGGATTTAAGCGAAATCATTCATTATTTTGCTAACTGCGCAGCAAGTAGTTTGGATTCACATATTTTGGGGAGGGTTAGACTCGCAGCATGCATCAACTGCAGAGGGGATCGGCTCATGGAATCAAAGGTCTCAGCAACTAAAGCGCCGTCCCCTGCGATGCGCCCCGCCTTTTCCTCCACTGATGTCTACGAGCACTTAAAGCGTAGGATTCTAGAACATTCAATTCCGCCTTCCACCAGGCTAAATATTATGCAGATTGCTAAAGAGTTGAAAGTTTCGGCAACCCCGGTCAGGGAGGCGCTGAGGCTTTTGCAAGGTGACAATCTTTTGGAAGCGATATCCAATAAGGGCTATCAAACCACCCCGGTTTTAAATGCCCGCCAAGTCAGGGACCTATTCGAGTTCAGGCTGTTGATTGAGCCTTGGGCGGCAAGCGCCGCAGCGACTAACCGACTGCAAAACCCAGGACTAGAACTTGACCGAGAAATTAAAAATTTTGACTCATCGGCCAGACCCACCAGGCAAATTATGCTAAACCACGACCATAAATTTCACAAAATCATCCTGCAATCCACTGGAAATTTCGATGTGGTCAGGGCTTTTGAACAATCTCACTGCCATCTGCACTTATTTCGAATGTCTGGCGGTAATTGGGACTTTGAGTCCAGCGTCGAAGAGCATAGGGAAATTGCCAAGTCCATTTCAAACGCTGACCCAAAGGCGGCTGAGGAGGCAATGCGCTTGCATTTGCATTCCGCTTATCGCAGCAATGAGAGGATGACAGATGACACGCTCGAAACTCCCCTTGGCGAATTTTCTTCGAGTAGCATGCTTCGACCATTAAGTTGATTTGTTTGTAAATTTTAGGTCAGGGCCTTTGGCTGGGAGCTAGTAAACAGGATGAAGAAATCCTTCTGCATCTCATGATGTGCCTTCAAGGCTATTAATGGGTAACTGGTTGGAAAATTAATAAGGTGAAACCTGCCCGAAGCTTGGCCTAGTTTTCTTTGCGAATACTCCAGCTGATGTCATGTTTGTCGAGTTCAAGCTAAGAATCAAATCATTGTTAGCGCGAGGCCAGCATCCAATTCAGCATTTGAACAAGTGCTGTTTCTTCTGAGCTCAACCACTTCTCTTCTATAAACCTTCGCATCACTGTTTCAACTTCTTGAAAACAGTGCAAGAGTGGGAGCAGCGCTTTAGGGAGGGTATTTTGAGTCAGCAAGAAAAAAAAGAAAAATCCGAGAATCTAGAAACTAAATCGCCGAGCGAGCAAGATGGATCATCGGTGCCCGAGGAGCAGGGCCAAGAGCCTGCTGCGATAGATCATGGCAGCACCAAAGGACACTCCACTCATGCTGGACACGGCGATCACGTCGCGCAATATCGGCGACTTTTTTGGGTGATGCTGCTGGTCGCGATTCCCGTTGTAATTCTTTCTCCGATATTTGCCATGTTGGTTGGATACGAGTTGCCCAGCCTTGATTGGCTAAGTTGGCTGTCACCAATCTTGGGCACGGCGATGTATGCCTTTGGTGGTAAGCCATTTTTAACAGGGGCAATCGATGAGATTCGAGCGAAAAAGCCCGGAATGATGCTCTTGATTGGTCTTGCTATCACCGTCGCATTCTTGGCATCTTGGGGAGCGAGCCTGGGATTGCTAGATAATCGCCTAGATTTTTGGTGGGAGTTGGCACTGCTAATCGTGATCATGCTGCTCGGGCACTGGATTGAAATGAGTTCGCTAGCTCAGACAACCTCAGCACTTGATTCACTGGCAGCGTTGTTGCCGGATGAAGCCGAGCGAGTTGAGGGAGAACAGATTGTCGTGGTCTCCCCAGCGGAGCTGGAAATCGGCGATGTGATTGTGGTGCGCCCAGGCGGTCAGGTCGCAGCCGATGGCAAAATTTTGCAGGGGTCCGCCAGCATGGACGAATCCATGCTGACCGGCGAATCGATCGCGGTCCGAAAGGGCGAAGGCGATTTAGTTATTGCTGGAACAGTGGCAACGGATTCTGGACTTCGGGTTGAAATTACCGCGGTTGGCGAGGGCACGGCCCTTGCTGGAATTCAAAAACTCGTGGCCGAGGCGCAGTCTTCGACCTCCAAAGCTCAGCGTTTAGCCGATAAGGCTGCCGGCTGGTTATTTTGGTTTGCACTTTCAGCAGGTGTAATCACGGCTGTTACCTGGAGCGCTCTAGGAATGCCGGATTCTGCGGTGATTCGAAGCATCACTGTTTTAGTTATCGCCTGCCCCCATGCGCTGGGGCTAGCAATTCCGCTGGTGGTCTCCATTTCCACCGAGCGAGCGGCTAAGGCTGGAGTTCTGATCAAGGACCGATTGGCGCTTGAAACAATGCGCAAGGTCGACACTGTTTTGTTCGACAAGACCGGAACTCTGACTAAAGGAACACCAGTTGTTACCGCAATCGAGTCGGCGGCTAAGTTGACTCAGGACGAGCTTTTGGCCCTTGCCGCAGCAGCGGAAGCTGATTCTGAGCATCCGCTGGCCAGGGCGATTGTCAGTGCTGCCCAAGATAAAAATTTGGACGTTCCAAAATCCAAAGACTTTGAATCCTCTCCTGCGGTTGGAGTGAAGGCCAAGGTGGGGAGCCAAGTCATTCAAGTGGGTGGGCCACATTTATTGACCCAAGAATCTGGTTCAGAGTTGCCAATTGCCGATAAGTGGCGAAGCGAAGGCGCGATCATTCTGCACGTGTTTGTTGACGGGAAGGTCGCAGGCGCTTTAGCTCTTGCCGATGAAGTCCGTGAAGAATCAAAAGCCGCTATTGCTGCCCTTTTTAGAAGGGAAATTGACGTAGTCATGATTACCGGGGATGCCGAAGCAATTGCTGCAACCGTGGCAAAGCAATTGGGTATTGAGCGATTTTTTGCCGGTGTGAAGCCCGAGGATAAGGCCGCGAAGGTCAAAGAGCTGCAAGCTGAGGGCCGAACCCTTGCAATGGTTGGGGATGGCGTGAATGACGCCCCAGCTTTGGCTCAGGCAAATGTTGGAATTGCCATTGGCGCAGGGACCGATGTCGCAATCGGTTCGGCTGGAGTGATCCTGGTGAGCGATGACCCGCGTTCGGTGATTTCGGTCATTGACCTATCTAACGCGGCTTATAAAAAGATGACCCAGAATCTTTGGTGGGCGGCGGGTTACAACTTGATCTCTGTTCCGCTTGCTGCTGGCATCTTGGCGCCAATCGGTTTCATTTTGCCAATGTCAATTGGGGCGCTTTTGATGTCCCTGTCAACGATAGTTGTCGCTCTAAACGCCCAGTTACTGAGAAAACTTGATCTGAAGCCTGAGCTAGTTACCGAGGACTGAGCCTAGTTTTCTATTTCGCTACCGAGGGCAGTTGGTAGTGCTGTGTTCTGGTGAGCCACTCCGATCTACTAGATACTCTTAGGCCATGAGGCTTGAATCTGAATCCGATCCACATGGTAATCCTGTCGGTGTCCCGATTGCCGATTTCAACTTGCCACAATTGCCCGAATCCGCCTTGCCCTTGCTGGGTCAACTTTGCTGGCTTGAAAAGCTTGAAGCTGACAAGCACGCGGCTGATTTATTCGAAGCTTTTAGTTTAGATAGAACAAACAGCCTCTTCACTTACATGCCCCATGGGCCATTTCAATCCGAAGCCGATTACCGCAGCTGGGTTTCGAGGTTTCAGCATCAACAAGACCCGATGTTTTATGCGGTGGTAGATCTTGAAACAAAGAAGGCTGTGGGAGTCGCTGCCTATCTTCGAATAGATCAAAGAGCAGCTTCAATTGAAGTTGGCTGGATAACTTTTTCACCTTTGATGCAGCGAAAGCCCATCGCCAGCGAAGCCATGTTTCTAATGATGCAATACGCATTCGAGCTTGGGTATAGAAGATACGAGTGGAAGTGCAATGCATTGAATAAACCCTCCATCCAAGCCGCTATGCGGCTTGGATTCTCTTTTGAAGGGGTGTTTCGCCAGGCAACCATTGTCAAGGGGCATAACCGCGACACCGCTTGGTTCTCGATTTTAGATAGGGACTGGCCCAAGGCAAAGCTGGCATTTGAGGCTTGGTTGAATGCGGATAACTTCAATCAATATGGCGTTCAGAAAACCCGACTCTCTGATCTCACGGCAGGGCTACTCGAGGATGCCTGGCCTAATTTGACAGTAGATGTCTCAAAGCTGGAGTGATTTTTTATTCTGAGTAGCCCAAACGTTAGGGCCTACTCGGTAGCTGCCAACAGCTGTCATTCGTTCGCTGAGAGTAGGTTTCTGAGCGAAATTATAAACCTGATGCCAATGATTGCGATGATCAAAGAAATGCTTCCAGCAATCAAATACGGCATCCTCAAACCAAACTGGGCAATCACCCCGCCAACTATTGAGCCAATCGGCATCATGCCCCAAACCAGAGTTCTCCTGGTGCCATGGATTCTGCCGAAGAGCTCATTCGGAATGATCTGGTGGTAGCTGGACATCAAAAGAATGTTCCACCAAGTAATGGTTATTGCATTGATCAAGCCAAAGGCCACAAAGAAATACACCGTTGGCGAAAGCCCGGTTGCAACCGTTATTGCCGAACTGGTAACAATCGCAAAGGCCATCACGTTAGTTCTGCCATATTTGGCCGAAACCTTTGGTCCTGTGATCGAGCCAATAATGGCTCCGATTGCAGGGACCGTGAAAACAAAGCCGAAGAATGCCGGTGTCACCTCAAGGGTTTGGGTTAAAAATAGCACCATGGTTGAGCCGGTAGCAGCCCAGAAAAACCCGAGGGTGGAGGTAAATAGAACGAGTTTTAGAAGCACCTTGTGGTTATAGAGGTAGCCGATACCAAAGCGGATGTCTGACCAAAATTTCGTCTGGGCCATTGGCTCTTGATTCTCATTAAGCTTCATTAGTATTTTGAAGTTGCCTGGGATTGTCAGCACCAGGATGCCCGCCACCAAGACTCCTGCACCACCAACGAAAAAAGGTATTGCAATCGCAACGGCAAATAATATTCCCGAGATTGGTGCGCCGATGAATTCGCCAACTGTGACAGCGCCAATCTCGAGGCGGGCGTTGCCGCGCTCGAGGTTCTTGGGTTTGAGGATCTGCGGAATCATTGACTGGGCCGTGGTGTCATAGAGCACCTCGGCAATCCCAAAGATAAAGACCACTAGATACAAAATTGGAATCGTAATTAGATCAAAAGCCACCATGCTCGCTAGATAGGCGGCCATTAGGAACCTCACCGCATTGGCGGTTGCTAATAAGAGCCTGCGGTCAATGCGGTCGACGATGCCACCGATTGGGATTGCGAACAACAGCCATGGCAGCATCACAAGTGCTGCCATGAGAGAAATGACTATGGGGTCTTTTGTCAAGGTGGCGGCTAGAAGCGGAGCAGAGGTCTTGAAGATGCCATCGGCAAGGTTTGAGGCTAGAGAAGCCGACCAGAGCCTATTAAAGCTAGGCCCGAGGCCTTCGGCTTTGGTTTTGGTCACCGCATAAGCTTGCCACCTTTAGAAGCTTTTAGCGCAAGAACAGAACCGGCACCATCGAGGCAACCAGAAGTAACCCGGCTACCCAATTAAAGACTTTGCGTTTTTTGGGATCCATCAGAAAGTTCCGCAGTAATTGCCCAAACCCAGCCCAGGCTAAGGCGCCTGGAACCTTGGAGATTAGAAAAACAGCGGCTAGTGCAAGGGTGACTTGAAGACCTGCTCCAGCGGGGATGTAGCCGGCCATAAAGCTCGGAACTACCACCCAGACCTTGGGGTTCACAAACTGCAGGCTGACGGATTGGAAAAAGCCAATCACCTTGGTGTCTTTATCGATTGGTTGATAGCCAGAGCGAATGAGCGAAATGGCAAGATAGAGGATGTAACCAAAGCCCAAGTATTTGATGATTTGATATAAAACCGGAACGGTTGCGAATACTAGATTTAAACCAAGACCAACCAGGGTGAGCATGCCCATCAGGCCAAAGCTGATTCCGAATAAATATGGCAGTGCTTTTCTAAAACCGTGATTGACCGCGGTGGCAAGCAAAATGGTGTTGTTGGGCCCCGGGGTGATGGATGTGACAAACCCGAAGGTGGCTGCAGCGATTATCAAACTTAGGGTTAGCACCTAAGTATCTAAGCAGTTCTCTTGCATGAATCTCGACACCATTATTTGGAGATCGAAAAACAATCTCCGAGTTAGTGTCAGAATCAGGCTATGAAGACTGAGATTGCTTTAGAGCCGAGACAGGTACCAGATTATAAAGAGGCTATTGAGTCGGTTGGTGGGGTTGTTGCTCCATTGACCGGGGATGTCAAGGCCATGGTCTGGACTGATTATGCCGACCCGGAAGGCCTAAAGGCATTACTGATTCAAAACCCACAGCTTTTATGGGTGCAGTTGCCATTTGCCGGGGTTGATGCTTTTCACGAGGTGCTACAGCACCCAATTATTTTCACCAGCGCTAAGCGTTCATATTCTGAACCGGTGGCTGAACACGCTCTGGCGCTTTGCTTGGCACTATGTCGAGTCCTTCCAGAGCGCGTAAGAGATCAGTCTTGGGGTCGGCAGTTTGCCGACTCTTTATTTGACGAAGAGGTTCTGATTATCGGCGGCGGCGGCATTGCCGAGCAATTGGTGCAATTGCTCGTGCCATTTCGCTCTCAGGTCACAGTCATTCGAAAACACCCGGATGCTCCCTTTGTCTCGGGGTTTCAAGGAAAGGTCTTGGGTTTTGATCAGTTTGAGACCGAGTTGGCAAAAGCGAAGTTCGTGGTCCTGGCTTGCGCTCTGACTAAAGAGACCCACCACCTGTTTAACGCAAGGGCTTTTCGGGTGATGCGGAAGGATTCTTATTTGGTGAATGTGGCAAGAGGCATGGTTATCAACCAGGACGACCTGGTCGATGCGCTGCAGTCAGGAGAAATAGCGTCGGCTGCGGTGGATGTGACATATCCTGAACCATTACCTAAGGAACATGCGATGTGGGGTTTGGATAATCTTCTGATTACCCCTCACACCGCCGACACCATGGAGATTGTGACCAGGTTATTTTCGCAGCGCTTGCGTGAAAATGTGAGCGCTTGGTTAGAGGGTTCAGAACTCATTGGCGTGGTGGATCCGAAGCTCGGTTATTAGTTATCCGTGGCACTCGAGACCTGGATTATTTATTCTTTAGCAGCACTTGGTTTATCTCTTACCCCGGGGCCTAATGGCTTATTAGCACTTACCCATGGAGCTCTATACGGTGTTAAAAGAACGCTGGCTACCATATTGGGTGGCTCGCTCGGTTTCGCGCTCATTATCGGTCTTTCGATGTTCGGCCTCGGGGCTTTTTTGGTGGCGGCACCGGATTTGATTATTTGGCTCAAATTGGCCGGTGGCCTGTATCTGATTTGGTTGGGGATTCAGGTTTGGCGAGCCCCAGCGATGAGGGTGGGCAAGGTCCAGGAGGCGACTTCGCTGTCTCCTCGCGCCTTATTTAGGCAAGGATTATTGGCCGCTAGCTCCAACCCCAAGGGAATTTTGTTCTTTGTGGCATTTTTGCCGCAGTTCGTGGTGCCAGAGCGCTCATTGCTAGTTCAGTTTGTGATCATGGCTTTGACGTTTGTGGTGATTGAGTTTGGTTATGAATTTATGGTTGCGTTTTTTGCCGATAGGTTGCAGCCATTTTTAGCGAAGGCTGGCAAAAAGTTCAATCGCTTCTTTGGCTCTGTGTTTATCGTTATTGGGGTGCTGCTGCCGCTTCGCTAGAGACCTAGTTCGGTTTGTAGCATGTGGATGTGACCCTTGGCCTTGACGTTATAAAAAGCGTGGCTGATTTTGCCTTTTTGAACAACAAAGGTGGAACGAATGATGCCCATATACTCTTTGCCATACATGCTCTTTTTACCAAAGGCGCCATAGGCCTGGGCAATGGCGTTATCGGGGTCACTCAGTAGCTCAAAGTTAAGGTTCTCTTTGTCTTTGAACTTTTTGAGCTTGGCTGGCTTATCGGGGGAAATGCCTAAGACAGTAAACCCCTTGGACTTGAGGGTGTTGATGTTGTCCCTTAGCTCGCAGGCCTGGGTGGTGCAGCCGGGTGTTGAGGCGGCCGGGTAGAAATAGACAATGACATTGTTGCCAGATTCGGCAAGAGAGGTTTCTTTTTCATCTTGGTTTTCTAAGGAAAAAGTGGGGGCAGTTGCGCCGGGCTCTAGCTTTAGTTCGCTCATGCAAATTTCAAACTGGATCTACTGGAAATAATTCCTCTTCTAGAATCAGGTGAAGCTCGAGAGGTTTTCATGCTGGCACTTGTTACCGGTCTATTGACCGGGCTCTCACTGATTCTTGCTATCGGTGCTCAGAACGCTTTTGTGCTTCGGCAGGGGCTTCGGCGCGAGCATGTTTTGTGGGTGGTGGTGTTCTGCTCACTCAGTGACGCGGTCCTGATATTTTTGGGCATTGCAGGCCTTGGGGCTTTGATTAGCTCGGTTCCGATTGCCCTAGAAGTGATTCGATATGCCGGAGCCGCATATTTAGTCTGGTTTGGCTTACTCGCTCTCAGGCGAGCCACTAGGCCGCAGGCTTTGGACCCTGCTTCTAGCTCGCCATCCTCTCTCAAAAAAACCATCTTTGCTACCGCCGCCATCACCTTTTTTAACCCGCACGTTTATCTTGATACGGTGATATTGCTCGGGGGAGTGGGTAATCAGTTTGGCGATGAGCGCTGGGCTTTTGGGTTTGGCGCTGCGGTGGGCAGCGCGGTTTGGTTTGTTATTTTGGGCTACGGCGCGAAACTGGCGACTCGGTATGTATCAAGGCCAGGCTTTTGGCGAGTTTTGGATTCTGTGATTGCGGTTGTGATGTTCGGCATTGCCATATTGTTATTGACATTTCAGTTCTAAAACGACATCCCAGATTGGATTCAGGAGGATAATCGGAGTGGTGATGAGACCAGAAGATTCATTTGGAAATTATGCCAATCGTTCGAGTGCGAAGTGGAAGAAGTATTCCGAAACGGTGCTTCCAATGCACGTGGCGGAGATGGACTTTGTGGTTGCTAAGCCAATTAGTGACCTAATCATCTCATTGGCTACCAACTCAGATTTGGGCTACTTGGGCCCGCTACCTGAGCTTGCTCCGGCCTTTGAAAAATACGCTTTGGATAAGTGGGGCTGGCAGATTGATCCCAAGGGTATTTCGATGGCTACCGATGTCGGGGTCGCTGCGGTAGAGATTATCAGAGCGGTCTCCACTCCCGGAGACCGGGTTTTAGTAAATTCTCCGGTCTACCCAAACTTTTACTCTTGGATAATAGAAGCTCAGTGCCAAGTTGTAGATGTGCCCCTGAATTTAGAAGCAGACGGCTGGCAGCTGGACCTTGCTGGGATCGAAAAGGCCTTTGAGTCAGGCGTAAAAATATTTTTAATCTGCAGTCCGCAGAACCCGGTTGGTCGAGTTCACTCGGCGCAAGAATTGACCCAAATAGCTGATTTGGCAAAGGCTCATGGAGTTCTAGTTATCTCTGACGAGATCCATGCCCCACTGGCTTGGGTGCCCTTTACTCCCTATCTATCCGTCTCGGATACCGCGCGCGAAACCGGTGTGGTTATCACGTCAACTTCCAAATCTTGGAATACCGCTGGTCTCAAGGCTGCTTTCATCGCTACCCAAAGCGAGGCCGTTCGCAAAAGGCTCTCGGGCATGCCCGACGCGATGCTCTGGAGAAGCTCCCTAATCGGCGGGCTTGCAATGGTGGTCTCCTATAACGAGTGTGGCGGATGGATTGAAGAAACCGTTTCGATCCTGCAAGAAAACCTTGACCACCTTCGTCACGAGCTCGCTAGCATGCTACCCAAGGCGACAATGGCGGACATGGACGCCACCTATTTGGCTTGGATTGACTTGGCCGCTTATCACGTTGAGCGCCCTATGCAATTTTTATTATCAGAGGCTAAGGTGGCGGTTAATCCGGGGGAGGATTTTGCACCTCAGGATCAGTACTCTTCATTCATTCGCTTCAACTTTGCGACCTCAAAGCCAAGAATTACCGAGGCCGTTAGAAGAATGGCTGCGGCTTTAGAGGGCGCTCACTAATAATTTATGCAAGAACAAGTCATTGAGTTAGCAATTAAGTTATTTCAACAGCACGGGATTGTGAACTACTCCTTCGGTTTCGATAGAGCAATCAGGCGTGCAGGAGTTTGCAATTACCGCGATAAGCGCATCACTTTGAGTAAGCACTTGGTTCTCAATGGCGACATGCATCAAATCGAGCAGGTCTTATTGCACGAAATAGCCCACGCGATTTGCGGCGAAGGTGCCGGGCACGGCGCTAGCTGGAAGAAAAAAGCAACTGAGCTCGGTTATTTGCATCAAAGAATCGATGGTAATCAAATCGCCCGGGAGAGCGCTAGATATTTGGGGGTTTGCCCGGGCGGTCACGAACACTTTAGGTCTCGCAAGCCAACCAGCTTGCTCTCTTGCAAACACTGCGCGCCTAGATTTTCTCGGCGCCACTTGATTGCATGGTCGCTGCGCTAGATTTTTTTAGCTTGGACCAATCAATAGCGCGCTCACAAGGGCTCCTGCGAAAAAGTTGAGCCAAATAAATACTCGCCAACCGCGATGGGCTATTTCGCAGGTTTCGTCGGTGATGAAAAACTCGCGACCTACTACCAAAAGGTATGGGATTGCGGCCAGGGTCGCAAATGCGAACCTATCGGGCAGGGTAAGGGCTGAGATCCCCGCTAATAGGTAACCCACTAGGGCCAATCTGGTGGTGATTCTGGCGCCAAACCTGGTGGCTATTGAGTGGATGCCAGCTTCGCGATCCGCCTTGACGTCTTGAACAGCCCCGAAGGCGTGAGAGGCCATGCCCCAAAGAAAAAAAGCAATCAAGGTGGCGGCAAGGCCCCGGGTGTCAATTGAAATCCCACCCATGGAAAGGCCAATCACTAACGGTCCAACAAAGTGCAGGCTTGAGGTAATCGAATCTAATACTGGTGTCTCTTTGAACCTCGAGGCCTTATGGCTATAGGCAATCACCATGAAGATCGTGAACCACAACACCAGCCACGCACTAGGTTTTAGAACCGTTAGAGCTATTGCAAAAGGAAGGGCGAGTAGGTAGGCCCAGTAAAGAATCGCCTTGTGATATTTGGGGGCCAATAGCCCACCTTCGATGCCGCCTTTGCGAGGGTTGCGTAAATCTGACTCGTAATCGTAGACATCGTTCACCCCATACATCAAAAGGTTGTAGGGAATCAGAAAAAAGAAGGTGCCAATAAAAAATGCGAGGTCAAGCTCTCCGGTTCCGAGGTAGTAGGCGACTGCAAATGGGAAAGCGGTATTTATCCAAGAGATTGGCCTTGAAGAAATAAAGAGTTTTTTTAGGATCACAATTTGGTCCGAAACAAATTAAACAGGGACGGGATCAGCACCAGTGCCAAAACCGTATAGGCAAAGTCCTCTATGGGAGCAAGGCCAATCATGATGCCAGAGATCTTTTCTTGATCGTAGGCAACTATGCCGGTGCCGATGATCACATTGTCAAAGATTGCGGTGAGGGTGAGCATTACGACGCCCGCGTATAAGACCGGCTTCAACGGTAACCACTTGCGCATCAAGAATGCGTAGATGGCTCCGAGAGATAAAACGACTGTGTTGAGCAACAGATAGATCACTTGGCAAGCCTCCTTGCAAAAAAGCCGTATGCCAACAAGGTGTTGTAGCAAAGCAGTATCAAAAAGAACAGTTCCTCAATCGGCAGCTCTGGTGCCAGCAAGATTCCACTTAGGTGTGGGGCATTGCCTCGGAAAAAGATTCCCAGCGCTATGCCTATTAGATCCCAGATAAGAAACACCACCACGCCAATGCTGACCGATAAAAGGGTTGCTCTGGTATGCACAAAAAGCGCAATTTTTTGCTTGTGGTCTATCGCCCCGAGTCCGAGAATAGAAATAATCAGAGCCGCAAGGTAACCAAAGCTGACGAGCTCGAAACTCACCTGAGGCCCTTCCAGTTGGTTACCTCGGTTAGCTCGCCACTTGTCGGTCCAGCACTCTTGTCGTCGATTAGGTGCTTATACACAAGCTCCGCACCGATTAGGCACATCGGCAAGCCGATGCCGGGGATGGTGTTATGGCCCGTGTAGAAAAGGTTCTTGAGTTTCTTTGAGAAGTTTGCCGGTCTAAAAAATGCACTCTGGGTGAGGGTATGCGCCATCCCCAAGGCGGTGCCACTCCAGGCGTTTAGCTCTTCTTCAAAGTTCTGCGGGCCTACGGTTCTTCTGACCACGATGCGCTCGGCCAGATCGGGGATTTCGCACCAGTCTGCTATTTGCTGGATGATGCGATCGGCCTCAAGCTCGAAGTGTTCATCGCCGGAGCGCTCAATGCCGCCTCTTCCAATCGATGGGTCAGGGGCAATCGGAACTAGCACAAAGACATTCTCAAAGCCCTCGGGGGCGACGGTCTTATCGGTCTTGGAGGGCATGCAAATGTAGAGCGAGGCTGGGGATGGCACCTTGCGCTTTCCGTCGGCTTTATGAAATACCTCGGCGAAGTTGGTGTCCCAGTCCTCGGTGTATAAAAGCGTGTGGTGATCTAGCTGCGGAAGCTTGCCCTTGACACCCAAGTAGATCAGCATCGCTGAGGGGCCAGGAATCTTTTTATCCCAGAATTTCTGCGGGAAAGTCTGCTCTTTGGGTTCGAGCAGCTTGGTTTCCACGTGGTGCAGATCGGCGCTCGCAACCACTACGTCGGCTAGATACTCGGCTGGGCCGACCTGAATGCCAACGGCTTTGCCGTTTTCACTCAGGATTTTGGTGACTGGCGAAGAGGTGTGGATTTCGACTCCGTGCTTTTTGGCAAGCCGCTCAATTGCCTGAATCACGGTGTGGATGCCACCCTGCGGGTAGTAAACACCTTGATTCATATCCACGTGGGTCATCAGGTGGTACATGCTCGGGGTGTTGTAAGGCGATGCCCCCAAAAACACGGACGGAAAGTTCAGCATCTTTTTTAGCCGGTCGTCTTTTACGTATTTACCCGAGTAGTCGTAAAGGGACATGGTTAAAAGCTTCAGGAACTTAGTAAGTTTTTTTAGAACATCGGGGTGCACAAAACTTCTGACGTCGCGGAAGTTTGTGTATAAAAAGTGCTTTATGGAAAGCTCGTAGGTTTCTTCCGCGCTATCAAGGTATTCCTGCAACTTCACCGAACTGCCGGGCTCGATTGAATCGAAGAGCTCTTTGATTTCGGGCAGGTTTTCGCTCATGATCAAGCGATCATTCATACCCTCGTTGCGGGTTTGATATGCGGGGGAGAGCCGCTCAAGGTCAAGTTCCTTATCGGCCGTGGTACCCATCAGGTTAAAGAACTGCTCAAAGGCATCCGGCATCAGATACCAGCTGGGGCCCATATCAAATCTGAAGCCGTCTTTTTCCCAGCTGTAGGCTCGGCCGCCAAGCACTTCCTTGGCCTCAAAGAGCTGCACCTTCATGCCGGCTTTTGCCAAAAGGGCTGCGCTTGCAAGTCCTGCAATGCCGCCGCCGATTACTACCGCTGTTTTTTGAGTCAAGGTTTAGCTCCCATGATTGCTTTGATTAAAAGCGCGAGTTTTTTTAGGTTATTTACGCTGATACGAGTGTTAATCAAATCTTGGGCGCTAGTTGTTCCAATTTTTTGATTTAGTTCTTGAAATAAAAGCTGGGCTGCGGTTACCGCTCTTTTGGCGCTGCTGGGCAATAGCCCCAGCGAGGCTGCAGAGATCATAAGGTCCTGATCGATATCTTGCACCAAACGCTTCTTGGTTTCCTCATCAAAGTTATTGACATTTACATCTGGAAAATAGCTTCGATCAAGCCTTTTGAAATCGGCTTCGAGGTCTCTTAGGAAATTCACTTTTTGAAAAGCGCTACCTAGTGCCCGGGCACCCTGCACGAGTTTTTGCTTTTCTTCCAATGAGTAGTTGTTGCCGTGCACGAAAACCGCTAGGCACATCAACCCAACCACTTCGGCTGAGCCGTAGACATAAGTGTCGAATGACTCTTGGGTATGAGCTTTTTGGTTAAGGTCCTGGCGCATCGAATAGAAAAATGGCGCCACAATATCCTTTTGGATGCCGACTTCTCTGGCCGTTAGGGCGAAGGCGTGGATTATCAGATTGGTGCTGTAGCCAAGCTGCATCGCTCGATAGGTTTCCTGCTCAAACTTGGCTAATTCCTCTTCTGGGTTCAGGTCCGGAGATATTTCTGCCGCCTGATGGGCTGAGCCATCAACAATCTCATCGGCTACTCGCACGAGCGCATAAATGTTTTCGACTGAGGGTCGCAGTTTTTTGTCGAGCAATCTGGTAGCCAAACCAAAAGAGGTCGAGTAGGCATAGATGACCTCTTTAGCCGCTCTATGAGCGGCGATGTTATAAAGATTGAGCCCGGTCGGGACTTTGGTCGTATCTTGTGGTTGCACCCGCTCAGGGTACTAGTTTTCCCAACTAAGATTAAGTGCATGACAAATCCCATGAAGCCCCGCTCTTACCTTGTTACCGATGGAATTGAACGCGCCCCAGCTCGCGGAATGCTTCGAGCGGTGGGAATGGGAGATGACGACTGGGTAAAGCCTCAAATTGGTATTGCATCCTCTTGGAACGAACTTTCTCCTTGCAATTTGTCTCTAGATCGACTTGCCAAAGCCGTCAAGGTTGGAGTGAAGGACGCTGATGGTTTCCCGATGCAGTTTGGAACAATTTCGATTTCCGATGGTATTTCCATGGGACACGAAGGCATGCACTTTTCACTTGTTTCCCGAGAGGTAATAGCCGACTCGGTTGAAACAGTGATGCAGGCGGAACGCCTAGATGGCTCGGTTTTGTTAGCAGGCTGCGATAAGTCGCTACCCGGGATGTTGATGGCTGCGGCAAGGCTTGACCTAGCTTCGGTATTTTTGTATGCCGGCACAATAGCCCCGGGTTGGGTAAAGCTAACCGATGGGACCGAAAAGCAAGTAACAATCATCGATGCCTTTGAAGCGGTCGGCGCCTGCAACGCTGGAATCATGAGCCTTGAGGACTTAGATCGGATTGAGCGCGCGATCTGTCCTGGTGAGGGAGCCTGTGGTGGAATGTATACAGCCAACACACTTGCCTCAATCGGTGAAGCGCTGGGAATGAGCCTTCCAGGGTCGGCAGCGCCGCCAGCGGCAGATCGTCGACGCGACATTTGGGCGCAACGCTCGGGTGAGGCTGTAGTTAATCTGATCTCTAAGGGCATCACCGCTCGCATGATCATGACCAAAAAGGCTTTTGAGAATGCGATTGCGGTTTTGATGGCCTTTGGTGGCTCCACCAATGCCGTGTTGCACCTTTTGGCAATAGCCCGCGAGGCCGAAGTGGACCTTAAGCTTTCGGACTTCAACCGGATTGCCGATAAAGTTCCGCAACTCGGAGACCTCAAGCCATTCGGCCAGTACGTGATGAACGATGTTGACCGTGTTGGTGGCGTGCCGGTTTTGATGAAGGCGCTCTTGGATGCGGGCCTTTTGCATGGTGATGTCTTGACTGTAACCGGCAAGACTATGGCCGAGAATTTAGCCGATATTTCTCCACCAGACCCAGACGGCAAGATTATTCGCGCAATGGATAATCCGATGAACGCTCGTGGCGGAATTAATATCCTGCACGGCTCCTTTGCTCCAGAAGGCGCCGTTGTGAAGACCGCAGGCTTCACACTTGCCGGATTCGAGGGCCCGGCCAAGGTCTACGACAGAGAAAACGGGGCCTTGGACGCTCTAGCCAGAGGTGAAATCAAGCGTGGAGATGCGGTCGTGATTCGCTATGAGGGACCAAAGGGTGGCCCGGGGATGCGCGAGATGCTCGCCTTTACTGCAGCTGTTAAAGGTGCAGGACTTGGCGGTGATGTCTTATTGTTAACGGACGGAAGATTCTCAGGCGGCACAACCGGCCTTTGCATCGGACACATTTCTCCAGAGGCCACCGAAGGTGGACCGATTTCTCTGGTTCGCGATGGAGACTTAATACGAGTCGATATCGCTACTCGTTCACTTGACTTACTCGTCGACGATGAAGAGTTGGCTCGCCGCCGGATCGACTGGCAGCCACTACCACCGCGCTACACGAACGGTGTTCTCGCAAAGTTTACGAAATTAGTGCATTCAGCCTCAGAGGGCGCATACTGCGGTTAGTTTGCTAAAACGAATGAGGATTTAAATGCCAACTGAAACACTCACCGGAGCCCAAGGAATCATCAGATCCCTCGAGCTACTGGGCGTGACCGATATTTTTGGTCTGCCCGGCGGTGCAATCTTGCCAACCTATGACCCGTTGATGGATTCCAAAATAATTCGTCACATCCTGGTTCGCCACGAGCAAGGTGCTGGTCACGCTGCCGAGGGCTATGCCGCAGCAAGCGGCAGGCTCGGGGTTTGCATTGCGACCAGCGGGCCGGGTGCGACAAACCTGGTGACAGCAATTATGGATGCCCAAATGGATTCGGTTCCAATGCTTGCGATCACCGGTCAGGTGAACTCGCACGCGATTGGCACCGATGCATTCCAAGAGGCAGACATCGTGGGCATCACAATGCCTATTACCAAGCACAGCTTTTTGGTCACCAGGAGCGAGGATATCCCCGGAATTATGGCCGCGGCTTATGAGCTTGCTACTACCGGACGCCCAGGCCCAGTATTGGTAGATGTCCCAAAGGACGTGCAAAATGGCAAGTTTGAATTCAGCTGGCCCCCCAAAACGGACATAGCAGGCTATAAGCCGGTGACAGTTCCTCATGGCAAGCAAATCCAGGCGGCAGCCGAGCTCATTCTCTCCAGTGAAAAACCAATGCTTTACGTTGGTGGCGGAGTGATCCGGGCTGGAGCGTCTCCTGAGTTGGCAAGATTGCAAGAGCTGATTAATGCCCCGGTGACAACCACATTGATGGCTCGCGGGGCATTCCCGGATTCTCACCCGGCACACCTCGGCATGCCTGGCATGCACGGCACCGTGCCCGCGGTTACCGGATTGCAGAAAGCAGATTTGCTTATCACTTTGGGTGCGCGCTTTGATGACCGAGTAACAGGGGATGTGAAGAGCTTTGCTCCCGGAGCCAAGGTGATTCACGTGGATATTGACCCGGCCGAGATCGGCAAGGTTCGCCACGCTGATGTCCCAATCGTGGGCGACGCCAAGGTGGTTATCGGCATGCTTATCACCGAGCTCACCAAGCAAATGGCGGGTAAAAAACCTGATTATTCTTCCTGGTGGGAGTATGTCAATGGGCTCAAAGAGCGCTATCCACTTGGTTACACCGAAGAAGAAGATGGCAAGCTGGCGCCACAGTATGTGATTGAGAGAATTGGCGCGATTTCCGGCCCCGAGGCGATCTTTGCCGCAGGGGTTGGGCAGCACCAGATGTGGTCGGCGCAGTTTATTAAATACGAACGGCCCAACTCTTGGTTGAATTCGGGAGGCGCCGGCACCATGGGTTACTCGGTGCCAGCGGCAATGGGTGCCAAGGTTGCGCAACCTGATCGGGTAGTTTGGGCAATTGATGGCGATGGCTGTTTCCAGATGACCAACCAGGAGCTAGCCACCTGCACGATCAACAATATTCCAATCAAGGTTGCCATTATTAACAACTCCTCATTGGGAATGGTAAGGCAGTGGCAAACCCTGTTTTACGATAAGCGCTACTCAAACACCGATTTACACACCGGCACCGACACCCAGATGGTGCCGGATTTTGTGAAACTCGCAGAGGCCTATGGCTGTTTGGCAATTAGAGTGGAGCGCGAAGAAGACGTTGACGCTGCAATCAAGCTCGCTCTAGAAACAAACGATCGACCAGTGGTAATCGATTTTATTGTTGGTCGAGATGCGATGGTCTGGCCTATGGTAGCGGCCGGTGTTTCAAACGATGCGGTGCAATATGCTCGAGATGCCAGGCCGGTATGGGAAGGGGATGAGTAAAGATGTCTCAACACGTACTTTCACTTCTGGTAGAAAATAAACCAGGCATCCTGACCAGAGTTGCAGCGCTTTTTGCAAGGCGTGGTTACAACATCGAGTCACTAGCGGTGGGAACCACCGAGGTCGATGGGCTCTCGCGAGTTACTGTCGTAGTTTCTTTAGATGGTCAACCACTCGAGCAGGTCACCAAGCAGCTCAATAAGCTAATAAACGTGTTAAAGATAGTTGAGCTTGAGTCAGACGCTTCGGTTGCTCGCGACCACATGTTGATTAAGGTCAAAACCGATGTCACCACTCGGTCCCAGGTCCTAGAGGCCGTGACGCTTTTCAGGGCTCGTGTGATTGATGTTGTGAGCGATGCGGTGGTTATTGAGGTAACGGGCGATAGCGCAAAATGCCAAGCATTTATTAAGGTTCTTGAGCCATTCGGTATCAAGGAATTGGTTCAATCGGGGGCTATTGCTATCTCTCGCGGATCAAAGTCCATGAGCGAAAAAGTTCTTCGCTAAACAGCTTTTCAAATAAAACAAGGAGATAAAAAATTGGCAGAAATTTTCTATGACAAAGATGCCGACCTAGGCATCATCCAGGGTCGCAAAGTGGCAGTGCTTGGCTTTGGCTCGCAGGGTCATGCTCACGCGCTAAATCTAAAAGATTCCGGCGTTGACGTCGTAGTTGGTCTACTTCCAGGCTCCAAGTCCACCGCCAAGGCAGCCGAGCAGGGCCTAAAGGTTTTGACTCCGGGCGAAGCTGTTAAATGGGCGAGCGTAATTGTCGTGCTAGCACCAGATCCAAAGCAGCGCGATCTTTACACCACCGATATCGAGCCAAACCTACAAGCCGGAGACGCAATCGTCTTTGGCCACGGTTTTGCGATTCGCTACGGCCTAATTGTTCCCCCCAAGGAGGTTGACGTATTCCTGGTGGCTCCAAAGGGCCCGGGTCACACCGTGCGTCGCGAGTATGTTGCGGGTAAGGGTGTGCCCAACCTGATTGCTATCGAGCAGGATGCCACAGGTCACGCCATGGAGCTGGGCCTTTCTTACTCAAAGGCAATCGGTGGCACCAGGGCCGGAACCATCAAGACCACCTTCACCGAGGAGACCGAGACCGATTTATTCGGTGAGCAGGCAGTTCTTTGTGGCGGCGCATCGCAGCTAGTGATGTACGGCTTTGAGACCCTTGTCGAAGCTGGCTACCAGCCAGAGATTGCCTATTTTGAGGTGCTCCACGAGCTCAAGTTGATTGTTGATCTGATGTACGAAGGTGGCATCGCCAAGCAGCGCTGGAGTGTCTCTGACACTGCAGAGTACGGCGATTATGTTTCTGGTCCGCGCGTTATTGACCCATCGGTCAAGGACAACATGAAGGCCGTGCTAACCGATATCCAAAACGGTGCATTTGCCAAGCGTTTTATTGACGATCAGGATGCCGGTGCTCCGGAGTTCAAGGCACTTCGCGAAAAGGGTGAGGCTCACCCAATTGAGAAGACTGGCCGCGAACTGCGCAAGCTATTCAGCTGGATCAAGTCGGACGACGACTACGAAGAAGGCAGTGCTGCTCGCTAGAGACTAAAAAGCAAACAAGCCCCTCTCTGAAAATTTTCAGGAAGGGGCTTGTTTTTAGGAATTCCATTCATGTCGCCACCCTAAAATGACGGTGAAGAGAATCGGATTGATTCGGGGATTGGCGCAGAGATGTTCTTGCTTAAATTTCGAGGACGTGGTTACATTGAGATACATCTCCAGCTGTTGCGATGGCTGGATCAGACTCCCTCGCTAGCGAGGGAGTCTTGCCTTAACTCCATTTTGAGGGTCGGCTAAAATTCCCACTTGAGTCCTTGAGGAATTCGGGAAACTGCGAATCCATAACTGCGGCCTCCCTAATAATTCTTGAGATTGCAAACTTTAGGGTCAAAAATGCCGCCGGAAAGTTTTGACTTGGAGAGAACACCGCAAGTTCAGTGGCAAATTCAGTTTTGACCAACTCGAGGGTTGGGATGAAGTCCGTGTCGCTTGAAATTAGAACGTAAAGGTCTGCCAAGTCTTTGGAGGCATCCAGGACCATGTAAGAACCCAGAGCCACATCGGAACCCTTTTCTTCGGTGCGCAGGATTCTCACTTTTTCTGGTTGGTCATTTTCATCCATGGTGAGCGGGTGTCGCAATTCCCATTTGGCGCGAGTCACCATTTTTCCGAAGTGAATCGAGACCCTAGGTTCGATAGTCGCTAGCGCGCGAAGGTAGAGGTCTTGGCGGATTGACATGTCTGGCTTCGTAGATCCCGCCTTGACCTTCGAGGTGAAATAGCGAATCAGAATCACTCGGTGTCCGGGGAGCAGCACCTCACAGAGCTTAGATAAATCAAGCCACTTGGTCCCTTGCCTTTTAGCTAAGAGCCGGTAATAAAGGTTCAGGCCGTCGACATAAACAATTGCCTTTGGTCTTTCATCCATGGAGCTCATTTCATCCAGCGTTGGCTGGCTGAAATGCTAGGCGGGATTGAGCGTGTTGTGTTTGAGGAACCGCTGCCCTGTGGATAACCAGGGTTAGCTAAATAGTGCTAAAAGTTGCGAGCTAGCTCTTTGTGGCCGGAAACCTACTGAATGCGACCAGCACTGGCAGTGCCAATAAAAAGTGCATCAACTGAAGCCAAGCAATTGTTGTCCAGTTATCAGATCCGGTTAGCGGCGTGACAGCCATCGCTCCGAGCACTAAAAAGCCAAGCAGCATCGCAAGACGCCTCGGGTTCTTGGTCATAAGCGACACCCAGGTCGCAATAAGGGCTCCAGAAATGGAAATCATTGAAACAGCAGCAAAGGCGCCAAGTGGCAAGGGGCCATTGAGCGCAGGCGTTGTAACCGAGAGCTCTTCACCGGTTGCAGTGGCAACCAAGAAGCTAGCAATCACCAGGGCGAAGCCAATTAGGCCGGCTAGCAGGACGTTTTTATAGTGGTTCATATTTGCCTTTCCTAATACCCTAGGGGGTATAATAAAACCTATCTTACTCAAGAATGAAGGATAAATAGTTATGTGCTCACAAGCCACTTGCTACACCTGCAACAAGATCACCTGGGAAGGCTGCGGCCAGCACGTTGAAGAAGCACTTGCCGGTGTTCCAGAATCGCAGCTCTGCACCTGCAAATAATTCTTTAGCCCGCACTTGATTCGCTAGACTGGACACTGTCCCCCTAATCATTGTCGATAAGACGTTAGGTTTGCCATTGTCTAAGCCAGTTGTATTAATTGCCGAAGAACTCTCACCCGCCACGCTAGAAGCGCTCGGTCCGGATTTCGAAGTTAGAAATGTTGATGGCGCTGATCGCTCAGCACTATTGCCAGCTCTGAAAGACGCTCACGCTGTCTTGATTCGCTCGGCCACCAAAATGGATGCTGAGGCTATTGCCGCGGCTCCTCTGCTAAAGGTGATAGCCCGAGCCGGTGTCGGGCTAGATAACGTCGACATCAAGGAGGCAACCAGTGCCGGGGTCATGGTGGTGAACGCCCCAACCTCAAACATTATTTCCGCTGCCGAATTGGCCATTGGTCAGATCATGGCGCTTTCGCGCCACATCCCGGATGCCAATGCCTCTTTGAAAAACGGGCTCTGGAAGCGCAGTCAGTACACCGGTGTCGAGCTTTACGAAAAAACCATCGGCATCATTGGTTTGGGCAGGATCGGAACCTTGGTCGCCCAGCGGCTAGCTGGTTTTGGCGTCACCCTGATTGGTTACGACCCTTATGTGACAGCTCAAAGAGCTGAGCAAATCGGTGTTGAGCTTTGCGATATTGAGACCCTCATGAAGCGCAGCGACTACATCACCATCCACATTCCAAAAACCCCCGAGACAACCTCGATGATTTCTACCAACGAGTTTGCGATGGCGAAGCCAAACCTGAGAATTGTGAACTGCTCACGCGGCGGCATTATTGATGAGGCAGCTCTTTACGAAGCGCTCAAGTCCAATCGAATTGCCGGAGCAGGGCTTGATGTTTTTGTGAATGAGCCACCCACGGATTCACCACTACTAACTCTCGATAACATCCTGGTCACCCCGCACCTCGGGGCCTCAACCGATGAAGCCCAAGAAAAGGCTGGCATTTCGGTGGCTCGCTCGGTGCGGCTAGCGCTGGCCGGCGACTTGGTGCCTGACGCTGTGAACGTAGCTGGTGGCGTCATCGATGCTTCGGTCAAGCCCGGCATTGGTCTTGCTGAAAAGCTCGGGCAGATTGTCGCGGGCCTTGCCCACACTTCAATCGTCTCTGTAGAGTTCGAGGCTCTTGGGGAAATCGCAGCTCACGATGTCACCGTCTTGAAGCTTGCCGCCCTGAAGGGCCTATTCCAATCCATGGTCACCGAGCAGGTGTCCTATGTGAATGCTCCGCTATTGGCTCAGCAGCGCGGGGTTGAGGTGCGCCTTATTCAAGACCTGGTTTCTGATGAGTATCGCAATGTCACAACTTTGAAGGCCGTGCTGTCGGACGGCAGTGTTGTCTCGGCTGGCGGAACTGTAATTGGCCCTAAGCACCATCAAAAAGTGGTCTCTATTAATGGATACGATGTTGAGCTTTCGATGGCCGAGAACTTTGTTGTTATGGTCTACCAGGATCGCCCGGGAATCGTTGCCATTTACGGCAAGGCGTTTGCAGAAGCTGGCGTGAACATTGCAGCAATGAACATTGCCCGCCAGCAAAAAGGCGGCAAGGCGCTTGCTGTTATCACAATCGATAGTCGGATTGACCAAGCGATTTTGGAAACTTTGCGTGCCGAGATTTCGGCCGACCTTATGCAAGCCATAGCCATTACCGAGGCTTACTAAACGCTTGTTACCCAGCCAGTAACGATTACTCGACTAAAAAGGCTGGGGCAGGAAACACCCAGGGTCGCTAAATCGCGACCCTTTCTTTGGCATCCATTCCGCTTCGCCACGTGGTGTAACCACCGTCGAGGTTGCGGGTGTTAATGCCGTGGCTGCGCAATATTTGCGTGGCTGTGTGGCCGCGCTGGCCAACAGCGCAGGTCACAATCACGTCCTTACCAGCTAGTTCGGTCAGGCGTTCCCTGAGGGTATCAACCGGAATCAGTTGAGTGTTAGGGATGCTACCGGCTTGGTGCTCTTCGCTTGAACGAACATCCACCACGATTGAGCCTTGTTCCTGAGCGGCTTTGAGCTCGTGCCATTGAATGGTTGGGGTCTTGCCATCTTTCACGTTGTTTCCAACATAACCCGCCTGATTGATGGCGTCTTTGGCAGAGCCAAAGGCCGGAGCGTAGGCAAGTTCTAGATTCATTAGGTCATCAATACCGAGCCCGGCGTAGATTGCGGTTGCAATCACATCCATCCGCTTATCAATCCCGTCCATACCGATGGCCTGTGCTCCCAAGAGCTTTCCGGTTTTGGGATCAAACAGAATCTTTAGTGAGACTCGTTCGGCACCGGGGTAGTAGCCGGCGTGGCTGCCTGGGTGCAGGTGGATCACGGTGTGCTCAATGTTCATGCGCTTGGCCAGACCTTCGGTGATTCCCGTGAGTGCTGCAGCCATGCCGTAGGCACCGATGATTCCGGTACCAATCGATGGCCGAGCCGCTACTTTTTCACCAGCTACCACATCGGCTACTAGCCTCCCGTGACGATTTGCTAAGTTTGCGAGCCATATCATTTGGGGCTGCCCAGTCAGTGCGCTGGTCTTCTCGGCCGCATCTCCCACCGCGTAAATATCAGGGTCAGAGGTGCGCATCTGGTCGTCAACCTTTATGCCGCCGGCAGTTCCAATGTCTAGGCCTGCGTCAACGGCTAGGTGATGATCTGCCACAACCCCAATAGCTGCAACCACTAAGTCTGCCGGAATTTCGCGACCGTCTTTGAGTAATAGAGTGTCGGCTTTTACTTCGGCAGTTTCTGAGCTAAGTGCAAGCTTGATGCCGCGCTCAATCAAAAGTTTTTGCATCGGCTCAATCATCTCGGGGTCGAACTGTGGCAAGATGCTGTCGCGGAATTCTACGATGGTGGTGTCAATACCGCGGTGCTGAAGGTTCTCCGCAAGCTCCACGCCAATGAAGCCAGCTCCGATGATGACAGCGGATTTTATCTTCTTATTATCAACCAACTCTTTGATGCCAATCGCATCTGGCACATCTCTGAGCACGTGCGCACGCTCGAGCCCTGGGATGGGAACCATTCGAGGCTTGGCCCCGGTGGAGAGAATTAGCGAGTCGTAGCTCTCGATGTATTTTTCACCAGTTTTTAGGTTTTCAACCTCTACGGTTTTACCTTCTGGGTTAAGTCTAATGACACGATTGTTCACTCGAACATCCAGGTTGAAGCGGTCTTTGAGAGACTGGGGGGTTTGAAGCAGCAGGTTTTTTTCTTCGGGAATGATTTCCCCGATGTGATACGGCAAGCCACAGTTAGCATAGGAGACATGGGGTCCCTGCTCGAAAATGACTATCTCGGCATCCTCGCGAAGTCTGCGCAACCTAGTTGCCGCGGACATTCCGCCGGCTACTCCACCAATAATTAGAACCTTCATGGCTACTTTGCTACTTTCTGGCCGGCACGCTTCCAGCCCATCATTCCACCTGAAACATTTGTCACTTTATATCCGGCCGCGGCAAGAATCCTGGCCGCTTGGGCTGAGCGCATTCCAGATTGGCAAATCACCAATATCTCGCGCTCTTTTGGAATCTCGTTGAACTTTTGCTCGAGTGAACCCAGGGGAATGAGTTTGGCGCCCGGGGCGTGTCCCGAGCGGTATTCACCAGGTTCACGAACATCGATCAGCATTGCACCGGCGTCCTGAGCTGCCTTCGCTTTTTCTGGTGAAACGGTGTCAAACTTCTTTTTTAGAAAATCAAATAAACCCATTAGTTTTGCTCCTGAAATGTAATGTCCTTGCCAGCGGCTATCCAGCCACTGGTTCCGCCGGCTACCGAAACTGCATCAAGGCCCTGGGCCTCTAGGTAGTTGGCAGCGGTCATGGATCTTCCGCCGGATTGGCAGATGATCCAAATCTTTTTATCCCGGGGTAATTGCTCTAGGTTCTCGGGCACCGAGGCCAGCGGCATGTGAATCGCGTTGGGCACATGTCCGTCTTGGTATTCCCAGTCTTCCCGAACGTCGATTAGGTACGCGCCCTCGCTTAGGGCATCGGTTAGATCGTTAATGCTTACTTCTTGTGCCATTTAGTAATTCCTAATCTTTAGCTGAGTGAAAGAAAAGCTTTTTCGAGCTTGGCACGGTCTTTTTGACCGGTCTCATCCTGCGCGCAGTTGGCGATACCCGATGCGATTAGCGCGAATGCTCCGCGGGAGATAGCAGCTTGAGCTGCCGCGAGCTGAGTGAGAATGTCGGTGCACTCTCTACCTTCTTCCAGCATCTTGATGATGCCGCCGATTTGGCCTTGGGCTCTGGCGAGCCGTCTTTTTACTGAGTCGAGATCATCTTGTGGGATTTCCAAAATCAGCTCCTTTCAGCTTGACACCTAGAACCCTAACACATACCCTAGGGGGTATCCTGAAAGGATCCGAATTGAAGATTCTCAAGTTTTTAGCTGCCGCCCTAATTGCCCTTTTCGCAGTGAGCTCACTGGCCGGTTGTTCAACAGAAAAGCTAGACCCGCAAAGCTACGCTGCGATCATCGACGTGCGTGAGCAGTCCGAGTGGGATGGCGGGCACTTAGAAGGTGCCGTGCTAATTCCCATTGCGGCAAGTGATTTCCAGGCCCAGATTTCGGAACTAGACCCGAGTTTGGACTACTACATTTACTGTCGCAGTGGCAACCGCGCAGGTCAAGCCATTACTCAGATGCGCGATCTTGGCTTCACCGGTGAATTGATTAACGGGGGCTCTGTGGCGAATGCATCCAGTCAGCTTGGACTCGCTGTCGTAAAAGACTGATGAGTGCGCTATCCGCCAAGAACTGGGATGCGCGTTATTTAGCCACCGAGTCCATGTGGTCGCTAGAACCCAATCAATTTGTCCTCGAGGCGCTTAGTGAGCTGCCCTCGGGGTCAATGATTGATTTGGCTGGCGGGGAGGGGCGCAACGCGCTTTGGTTTGCCAAAAAAGGTTGGCAGGTTGAAAATGTCGAATTCTCAAGGGTTGCCCTGGATAAGTTTTTGGCAAGAGCGCAAAAGCTAACTTTGGCAAAACCGGTAATTGCAAATCATGCCGATGCCACCAGCGCGGTCTTTGGGTCAGAGCCGAACCTGACGGTAATCGCCTATCTGCAGCTACCTTGGGCTCAGCTAGAGCTTGCTTTAAATAATGTTTTGGCTCAGCAAAAAACCGGTGTAGTTTTTGGCGTCTGGCATTCTCTTCTGAATTTGACTGAAGGCTTTGGTGGACCACCCTCAAAAGAGCTGCTTCCGTCAAGGTCTCAATTAGAGGCCTGGGCGCTGTCAAAAGGACTCAAGTTTGAGGTTTCGGATCGAACTCGAGAGGTTTCAACAGATTCGGGTATAAAAACTGCGTTGGATGTAACTCTTTTAGTGAGGCTTTAGGCCCGATAAGCCAATAAGGTTAATTCAAATAACCCGTGAGGTCAGATTTGAATTCTATTAACCTTGCCGTAATTCCAGGCGATGGCATTGGACCAGAGGTCACAAAGGTTGCGCTTTCGGCGCTTGGCAAAGCCCTAGGCGATGTTCAAGTAAATGCCACCGAGTATGACCTCGGAGCAAAAAGATACCTGGCCACCGGCTCGGTATTGGAAGAATCAGATTTAGTTGCCCTTGGAAATCACGATGCGATTCTTTTGGGAGCGATTGGTGACCCTCAGGTTGCCTCTGGAATCCTAGAGCGCGGGCTGCTACTGAAGCTGCGTTTTGCATTTGACCACCACATTAACCTTCGCCCATCAAAACTCTTCGCCGGGGTTCAGTCTCCGCTTTCAGGAATCGAAGGTTTGGATTTTGTGGTGGTGCGCGAGGGCACCGAGGGTCCCTATGTCGGTAACGGCGGGGCAATTCGAATTGGTACCGACCAAGAGGTGGCCAACGAGGTGTCGGTCAACACCGCCTTTGGGGTCAAAAGAGCCGTGGAGTATGCGTTCGAGCTTGCTCAAACTCGAGCGCGCAAGCACGTCACGCTGGTTCATAAGACCAATGTCTTGGTGCACGCCGGCAAAATTTGGCTTCGAATGGTGCAGGAAGTTTCGGCTAGGTACCCGGATGTCACCCACGATTACATGCACATCGACGCGGCAACTATTTATATGGTGACGGCTCCGAATCGCTTTGATGTGATTGTCACTGACAACCTATTTGGCGACATCATTACGGATTTGGCAGCGGCAATTTGCGGTGGCATTGGGCTGGCTGCATCGGCTAATCTAAACCCAACCGGAGCGTTCCCCTCCATGTTCGAACCCGTTCATGGCTCTGCTCCGGATATCGCTGGCAAAAATCTGGCTGATCCAACCGCGGCCATCCTCTCCGCGGCGCTCATGGCAAAAACCCTCGGGTTCGATTTGGCTGCGCAAAAGATTGAAGTTGCGGTTGCCCAAGACCTACTAACCCGCGGCAATCAAAAGCGAACCACGGATCAGATTGCAGAATCTATCCTTGGCCTTATCTAGAGGTAGAGATGAAGTTTGAAGTAACCCGTAACCCGAAACCGCTCAGTGACTCTGAGCGCGAAGCCGCCATCTCCGACCCTACTTTCGGTAGCCATTTCACCGACCACCAGGTTGTTGTGGTTTGGGAAGAGGGCATCGGTTGGCACAGCGCCCAGGTGATCCCGTACGGCCCAATTTTGATGGACCCTTCCTCAGCGGTCTTGCACTATGGCCAAGAGGTTTTTGAGGGCATCAAGGCTTATCGCCATAAGGATGGTTCTATTTGGACCTTCAGGCCCACGATGAATGCTGCCCGCATTCAGCGCTCCGCAAAAAGAATGGCTTTGCCCGAGCTGCCAGCCGATGTCTTTATCGATTCGCTTCAGCAGTTGATCGCGGTTGATGGCGACTGGGTGCCAAAGCCCGAGGGTGAAAAAACGCTTTATTTCCGCCCTTTTGAGATTGCTGCGGAGAACTTTTTGGGAGTGCGGGCTGCTAAGCGCGTTGAGTACCGAGTGATCGCATCTCCGGTGGGTCCTTATTTTGTCGGCGGAGTGAAGCCGATCTCGATTTGGATTGCTCTGGATTCTTCAAGGGCTGGCAAACACGGCACCGGTGAGGCAAAAACCGGCGGCAATTATGCGGCCTCGCTTTTGGCTCAGCAAGAAGGCTATGACCAGGGCTGCTCCCAGGTGGTATTCCTAGATGCCGAGAGCTCAACCTATGTCGAAGAATTAGGCGGTATGAACTTGTTCTTTATTTATAAAGACGGCTCGGTTGTTACCCCCGGGCTCGATGGAACCATTCTGCGGGGTATCACCAGGGACTCTCTGATAACGCTTATTAGGGACCGTGGGATAAAAATAACTGAGCGCAAAGTGACCCTGGATGAGGTTCGTGAGGGAGCCAAATCCGGCGAAATAGCCGAGGTTCTTGCCTGCGGCACAGCGGCGGTTATAACTCCAGTGGGAATCTTCAGATCTCGTGAAGAGGAAATAGTGATTGGCGGAAATGAGCCCGGAGAGCTTACGGTCTCGCTTCGTGAGGAGCTCACCGGCATTCAATATGGAATTGTGGCTGACCGTCATAATTGGATGCATAAGCTGGCAGACTAGCTAGGTGCGTATAGCCAGGTTTAGTCACCAGTCCGTCATCAAATACGGCGAAATTCAAGACACCCAAATTAATGTTTTTGCCTCAAACCCAATCGAGTCACTGGAATATTCTGGCGAGGTGTTGGCGCTATCCGGAGTCAGGCTATTGGCGCCAGTAGTCCCTTCGAAGATTATCTGCATCGGCATGAACTATGCGGCTCATGCCGCAGAGATAGCGCAGGATCTGCCCGATGAACCACTAATGTTTTTTAAGCCGATAAGTTCGATCATCGGACCGGGGGATGCAATTGTGCTTCCCAGGCAGTCCGACCAGGTCGAGCTAGAGGTCGAACTTGCGATTGTTATTGGCAAGCAGGCTAAAGACATATCTGAGTCTGGAGCCAAGGACCACATCTTTGGTTACACCATCGGCAACGATGTCACTGCCAGAGACCTGCAGTTTTCAGATTTGCAGTGGGCTAGGTCTAAGGGCTTTGATACTTTCTGCCCACTGGGGCCTTGGATCGAAACCGAGTTTGAGCCCAAGGGAAAGAGGATCGCATCCAGAGTTCAGGGGGTCCCGAGGCAGCTTTCGATCACTAATGACATGATTTATAGCATTGAGCAGATTGTGTCTTACGTTTCCCAAAACGTCACGCTGTTTCCGGGAGATGTAATTCTCACCGGTTCACCAGCTGGGATAAGTCGAATTGATGCTGGAAATATGGTGGAGTGCGAGATTGAAGGAATAGGCGTTCTTAGTAACCCCGTCAAATAAGCTTGGGAGCCTATGTCACTTATAACTGCCCCCACCACAAAAGCCACAGGTGTTGACACCAGAGTTCGCTTTTGCCCCTCACCCACCGGAACTCCACACGTTGGATTAGTTCGCACCGCCTTATTTAATTGGGCCTATGCCCGAAACCAGGGTGGCAAGTTTGTCTTTCGGGTTGAGGACACTGATGCGGCGCGTGATTCCGAAGAAAGCTACGAGCAAATCGTTGAGGCACTTCGGTGGCTCGGTTTGGACTGGGACGAGGGTATTGAGATTGGCGGTCCGAACGAGCCCTATCGTCAATCCCAGCGCGGGGAAATCTATTCAGAAGTAGTTGAGAAGCTCAAGGCCTCTGGGCATTTATACGAGAGCTTTTTATCCTCCGAGGAAATTGAAGCGAGAAACATTTCTGCTGGTCGCGCCAAACAACTTGGCTACGACAACTCTGAACGCCAGTTATCGGATGAGCAGAGGGCTAAGTATTTAGCCGAAGGTCGCCAGCCAGCTCTTCGGTTGCGGGTTCCAGATCAAGATATCACTTTTGACGACTTGGTTCGCGGGGAGATTACTTTTCCGGCGGGCTCGTTTCCGGATTTTGTCGTGGTTCGACCCGGCGGCCAGCCGCTCTATACGCTTGTGAACCCGGTTGATGATGCCCTGATGGGCATCACCCATGTCTTGCGCGGCGAGGATTTACTTTCTTCCACCCCCAGGCAGATTGCACTTTATAACGCAATGTTTGAGGCCGGCATTACCAAGTTCATTCCTCGCTTTGGTCACCTGCCGTTTGTAATGGGGGAGGGTAATAAGAAGCTTTCGAAGCGCAACCCGGAGAGCAATCTTTTTCTACACCGCGACCGCGGCTTTATCCCCGAAGGGCTGTTGAACTACCTTGCACTTCTAGGTTGGTCGATCTCTCACGATAGAGACATATTTACCCTGCAGGAACTCTGCGATAACTTCGATGTGAAAAGCGTGAATCCAAACCCGGCCAGGTTTGATCAAAAAAAGGCCGACTCCATTAATGCCACCCACCTGAGAATGCTAGATCCCAAAGATTACGAAATAAGGGTGCTGCCTTATCTTCGAAGCGCTGGGGTTCTGCCTAGCGAACCGAATCAAAAAGACCTAGAGCTTCTTAGCTCCCTAATTCCTCTGATTCAGGAGCGAATCACCGTGCTCTCAGAGGCCCCGGGGATGATTGGCTTCATGTTCCAGAAATCCAGTGAACTGAGTCTTGATGAGGATGCGCTTGGGTCACTACCTGCTAATGCCAAGGAGATTATTGAAGCGGCGATCAGCACTCTAAATCAGCTGGCCGAATTCAACACAGCTGAGATTCAGGCGGTGTTGAGCGCAGCTCTTGTCGAGGGTCTGGGCGAAAAGCCGAGGAACGCTTTTGGGCCAATCCGCACTGCCATTTCTGGCCGCAGGGTGACTCCGCCATTATTTGAGTGCATGGAGTTATTGGGCAAACAAGAGTCACTGGCCCGACTAGAGGCATTCGCCCAAGGCCGCTAGGATAGAGCCTCGAGTCGCAAGATTCGACCATTGGGGTATGGTGTAATTGGCAACACGGATGATTCTGGTTCATTTGTTCTTGGTTCGAGTCCAGGTACCCCAGCAAAGACGTTTCATAACCGGAGGTTCGAATGCTCGACGCATTTGCCTCCGGTTTTTTAGTTTTTGCTTACCTCGCAACCGCGCTCTTTCAAATCGCAATAGTCTTTGGGGCTCCACTTATGGAGTATTCCTATGGCGGCCACAATAAAGGTTCACCTAGTGGTAGGTATCGAATTCTAAGTGCTTTTGCCGGCCTTGGAATTATTGGAATAGCGGGTCACTATATGGCTCAATTGGGTATATTTACCCCGCTGCTGGGAGCAGAGCTGAATGCAGTTGCGAATTGGGGTTTTGCCGGCTTCGCCTTGCTAGTGGCAGTTATAACCAGCGCCTTTGGCAGCAAAAAGGAGCGGGGTTTTTGGTCCCCAATTGCAATCGCTATGTTTTTGGCTGCCCTGGTAGTGGCGTTCTAGAGCTGCCAGCTTTGACCAACCTCTAAATACCTAAACTCACCACCGTTGGATTCGGTTACCTCTTTCACGCGCTCATTTTGCAGTGCGTGGCCATTGTCATTCAAAAGTGCGTTGTGGGTGGGGAATGATCGCTTCGGCTTTACTGCATTTAAGTAATCAATCACATCTGAAATTCTGAGCCAAGGGCCGGAGGTTGGCATTGCTAAAAGCTCAACCGGGTATTCGGGTTGGGTATAGCTGTCTCCCGGGTAGTAGAGAGCTTGATTGACCAAAATTCCGACGTTTTGAACAATTGGCATGCTGCGATGGATTTCTTGATGCAGGTCTCCAAAAAACTCTAGGGTGAAGGGGCCGACAGAAAAGCTATCACCGTGATAGACCGCTTGAACACTTAGGCCGCTTAGTTTTTCGACAACATCTTTTGGGCCAAAAAGCTGGGCGTTCGGATTCTGTTCCAAGATCTTTTCGAGGTGAGGCAGGTAGCTATGGTCATCATGAATGTGGCTTAGTGAGATCGCAACAACATTTTTTTGCACCTCTAGTTGGGGAGTGTAGACGCCCGGGTCGACTAAAAGATGTTGCCCCTGTAGCTCGATATCTAAATATGCGTGCTCGTGTTTAGTAATTTTCATGAATCTCCTTGTTAGTTCAGTCTATGTTTACGTGCATTGCGAAAGGTTCTAGATGAAGCCGTTGGGTGTATTGGTAAATCCGGAGGCTAACCGGGGCAAGGGCAAGGCCGTAGGTGAACGGGTATTTGAGATTCTTGCTAGCCATGGATTCTCGGCCATCAACCTCTCGGCCGAATCGGCTATGGCGGCGTTGGATAAATCCCAGCTTGCCATCACGGATCAAGAAATCTCTGGTGTTATTGCCGTCGGTGGCGACGGAACCATACAGCTCGGTGCAAACATTTGTATCCCCAATCAGCTGCCGCTTGGGATTGTCCCAGCGGGTAGCGGTAATGATATTTCTAGAGAGCTCAGTATTGAGCGCGGGAACATCGAGTCTGCAATGAAAAATATTCTTTCAAGCCTGGAGAGCCCCCGAAGAGTTGATGCAATGCGGGTTGTAACTGATGATCGAGAGTTTTGGTCGATTGGTTCGATATCTGCCGGCTTCGATGCGCTATGCACCGAACGCGCCAACAGACTCACCTGGCCAAAAGGGTCAAATAGCTACATAGCCGCGTTGCTATTGGAGCTGCCAAGCTTCAAATCGATTAGGTATCAGATCGAGGTGGACGGCGAGCATCGCGAGATTGAGGCGATGCTGTGCGGAGTAGCAAACGTCAAGAATTTTGGCGGCGGAATGCAAATTTCACCACAATCAGATTTCGCCGATGGTGAGCTTGAGGTCTTTATTTTGCATAAAGTCTCAAGACCGAGGTTGCTAAAGATTTTTCCAAGCGTCTATCAAGGCGGTCACTTGAAATACCCCGAAGTGGAGATCTTTAGGGCAAAGTCAGTCAGGGTCTCAAATAGCGGTTTTCCGATGACCTGCGATGGCGAAATAGTGGGCAAAGCGCCTTTTAGCGTGCAGGTCCATCCGGCCGCTTTGGCCCTTTACACTCAATAGACAAAGCAGTGGATTTATGGCATACTTCACAGGCTGTCAACGGCTCCATCGTTTAGCGGCCTAGGACGCTGCCCTCTCACGGCAGTAGCGCGGGTTCGAATCCCGCTGGAGTCACAAAATCCCGATCTTGATGACAAAATCTTGGGAGCGGGATTTCCAATTTTCGGCCAGAAACATTTATACTCCTAGGATGGCAGACATTCCCAAAAAGGCGTTCTCATCATCGGTAGCCGGCTATAGCCGGTCCGAGGTAGATGCGCATGTTTCCAGCTTGATGCTGGAACTTGAGAAGATTGAAACATATAACGGAATGGCGATGCGAGAGCAAAATGCTCTTCGAGAAAGAGTCACCGAACTTCAAGAGTCGCTCAAGCTTGCCAAATCCCCCGGCTACGCCCAGGTTGGTGCTCAGTTTGAGCAAACCCTTAGGCTTGCAGAGACCGAGGCTGCCAGGCTAATCAACGACGCCAGCCGCGAGGCCATGAAACTTCGCGATCAGGCTCGAGCGGATCTAGAAAATTCGCGAACTCAGTTCGAAGGGGAAGCTGCAACAAATTTAGCCCAGGCTGAAAAAGAAGCCAAGCTGCAGCTCTCACAAGCTAAAAAGCGTTCAATTGAAATTCTTGAAGAGGCTGAAGTTGAGCTAAATCGCGCCACCAAGGAGCGCACCTCTCTAGAAAAGCAGGCCAACGTGATTCGGTCTGAGGCGGACAACTACGCAGCCCAGGCTAGAGCTGAACTGCAAGCTGAAGTTGAAAAGATTCAGAACGCAAATGCCAGATTAGTCAAGCGCAATGCGGATCTAGATGCCGAAATCACTCGCAAGCTCGACGACGGTGAAAAGCAAGCACTTGAGATATTCCGCAGGGTCGAAAATGAGGCTCAGCAAATGCAAGAACTGGCTGAGCGGAACCTAAAGGACGCCACCAACGAGGCCAGCTCACTGGTCGAAAATGCTGAGCAAAGATTGCAAAATGCCAGGGTTGAAGCGGATCGAATTTTCAATGATGCCAAGGAGATGGCGTTGAATATCATGGAGGATTCCAGAACTCGTGCCGAGCGACTTGCAATCAAGTCGCTTGACCTAACCCGGGACGCGATAGTGGAAGCCGAGTACCGCTTGGCCAAGCTTCCGATGCAGCAGGCTGCACTCGAAGAATTCATTTCTGAGACCGAAGGGTTATTGAGCCCTGAGCAACAGGTTATGCTATCCAGAAGGCAGTCGATGAAGAGACTGGCCGAGGCGAAGGCAATTGAACCTGAGGTAATCCCCTCAGAAGGTTAGGTAAATTGCCATTGTGCGCCATGAAGTCCGAATCTGGCCCTTGGAAGGGAGATTGCAATTTTGGTCGGTGATGCGACCCAGAAAGCACAACTTTTTTCATGGCATTTTTTCAAAATAGAAGGACTTCACAAACCGAGTTGTCCGAAGCAGCTGGCGAGGAACTTCTAAATTTGGAACACAGCATTCAGCACTCATTCGCCCAGCTCCGAAATGAATATCCAAAATCAGAGCCTTTGGAAATTGCCCCAAGCGCGTTGCCCGATCCGAATCGCAAGGCGATGCGATCAGCAGCAAAAAAACAAGTAATCGAGCTTTCTCAAGCCGAGGCTTTAGCTAAACCAAAACCCCGCAAGCCCAGGGCAGCACCACCAGAGGCGCCAGTTGTTAAGGATGTCGTGGAACAAAAAAAGCCTGCTACCAAGAAGCCCGCCTTAAAGAAACCAACTCCAAAAAAACTCTAGGCGCTCCAGCGCCTAGAGAAGCTAGTGGCAATAACAATCATGGCAACGGGTAATAGAGCGGCAGCATTGAGGCCGCCGAAACTGTAGACGGTGAGTATTACTCCCGAGATGGCTCCACCAAATGCCCCAGAGAAGCTCATCAATGAGTCGCTAAAGCCTTGAACCCTTGGTCTTTGCTCAGTGCTCAACACTTCACTCAGTAGAGCACTGCCGCCCACGGTCGCCGCAGACCAGCCCAGCCCCAGCAAGAACAATCCGGTCACTACGGCGGCGAAGTGGGATTGTCCGATTCCGGCAACCGCCAGTGAGACCAGGAAAATCAGTTGGCCCAGGACTATGGTTCGCTTAGCGCCAAACTTGTCGGTGATATACCCAAATACCGGCGCAAAAGCATACATTCCGCCAATGTGCAGTGAAATAGTGAATCCGACATCGGCCAGCGAGTGGCCCTCGGCCGCTAAGTGGGCCGGAGTCATCGCCATGACCGAGACCATAATCATGTGACTCAGAGCAATGCTCAAAACGGCATAGCCGGCCAGCGGCACGGTTTTTATTACACCAATTGCGGAGAGCAGCCCGTGGCGTTCCGGTTTGCCAATGAGCCCTGCGTGCTCGCGCGCAACTAATAACGGGTCGGGCCTGAGCCCGAACCAGAACACGGCCGTTGAAAGCGTCTGCGCCAATATCGTAAATAAAAATGGGCCAGCAAGATGCGGCATTCCGATGGCTAGCCCTATTGCCTCGCCAGGTGCGATTAGATTCGGTCCTACCACGGCGCCCAGGGTCGTGCCCCAAACTACCAAGGACAGATCTCGACCCTTGGGCCTACCGGTAGGGATGTCTGTGGCGGCAAATCTTGCCTGCAGGCTGACTGCTGAAGCTCCACCTAGGAATATCAGGGCAATTATTTCAACTGGAAACGAGCGCAGCCCAGCCGCAAGAATCATGCCCGCGGCGCCCAGAATAGCTAAAAATGCCCCCGCCCCCAGAGCAATTCGACGCCCCTTTCGAGCCGCAAGGTTCGCTAGCGGAATTGCGCTAAGGGCTGCACCGAGGGTGCTGAGAGTCGCCGCGGCCCCCGACCAGGCGGTAGAGCCGGAGAGCTCGACGGCCATGAGGGCCCCAACCGAGAGGGTGGAACCGAGCCCAAAGCCTCCCAGCGCTTGACCCAAGGCAAGTCTTTTCACAGTTTTTTTCTGAAGCGCAATGAGTTGTTCTTGGGTGTAATGGATCACCCACACAATCTACTCCTTGGGGTAAACTTCTTGTTCACGCAATTTAGAGGTGAAAAATGTCAACCAAAACCATGACTCTGGCGCAGAAGCTCTGGAATGACCATTTAGTAGTAAAGGGCGAAAATGGTGCTCCGGATCTTTTATATATCGACCTGCACTTAATCCATGAGGTCACAAGCCCCCAGGCTTTCGATGGGCTAAGACTCGCTGGTCGAGATATGCGACGCAAAGACTTGACCATTGCAACCGAAGACCACAACACGCCTACAGAGAACATTCATTTGCCGATTGTGGATCCCACTTCAAGACTTCAAGTCCAGGCGTTGCGCGACAACACCAAGGAATTCGGTGTCAGAATTCACTCGCTCGGTGATAAAAACCAGGGCATTGTTCACGTGGTCGGACCCCAGCTTGGCCTTACCATGCCGGGTATGACAATTGTTTGCGGTGACTCCCATACTTCAACCCACGGGGCTTTTGGGTCATTGGCAATGGGTATCGGCACCAGCGAGGTCGAGCACGTCATGGCGACTCAGACTCTGCCGTTGCAGCCCTTTAAGACCATGGCAATAAATGTTGATGGTGAGCTTCGCCCCGGGGTTGGCGCCAAGGACATTATCTTGGCGGTAATTGCCAAGATCTCCACCGGCGGCGGCCAAGGCTATGTTTTGGAATACCGCGGTAGCGCAATCAGGGCTCTTTCAATGGAGGGTCGGATGACGATTTGCAACATGTCAATTGAGGCAGGGGCCAGGGCAGGCATGGTCGCGCCTGATGAAATTACCTACGAATACCTCAAAGGTCGCCCACATTCGCCGGAAGGCTTGGAGTGGGATAAGGCTATGCAGTATTGGGAAACACTAAAAACCGATCAGGATGCGGTATTTGACGCAGAGGTATTTATCGATGCCAATACGTTAGACCCATTTGTTACCTGGGGCACCAACCCCGGCCAGGGTGTCTCGCTGATGGATAGTGTTCCAAATCCGGCGGATTTCTTGGACCCTAACGAGCGTTCAGCTGCCGAACGCGCCCTGGAATACATGGATCTCAAGGCCGGAACCAAGATGAAGGACATCATCGTGAACACGGTGTTTTTGGGATCTTGTACTAATGGCCGGATTGAAGATTTGCGGGCCGCAGCAGAGGTGATCAAGGGCAAAACAAAGGCCGCTGGCATTCGCATGCTGGTTGTGCCGGGATCTCAGAAGGTGAAACTACAAGCCGAGGAAGAGGGCCTGGATCAGGTTTTCAAGGACTTCGGCGCGGAATGGCGCTTTGCCGGCTGCTCGATGTGTCTAGGGATGAATCCGGACCAGCTTGCTTCGGGTGAAAGAGCCGCATCGACTTCCAACAGAAACTTCGAGGGGCGCCAGGGTAAGGGTGCCAGAACCCACCTTGTTTCGCCGGTGGTTGCTGCCGCTACGGCGATTCGCGGCACGCTTTCTAGTCCCTCGGATTTGGAGTAAAAATGGACAAGATTTCCAGATTTGAGGGACTTGCCGCGCCTCTTCAAAGAAGCAACGTAGACACCGACCAGATTATCCCGGCGGTTTATCTAAAGCGCATCACCAAGACCGGCTTCGAGGATGGCCTATTCGCGAATTGGCGCCAAGACCCGGAGTTTGTCTTGAATCAGCCGCAGTTTCAGGGAGCCCAGGTTTTGTTCACCGGTCCCGATTTTGGCACAGGATCTTCTCGAGAGCATGCTGTTTGGGCACTAAAAGATTTCGGCTTTAGGGCCGTATTTGCATCAAAGTTTGCAGATATCTTTTCGGGTAATTCAGGCAAGCAGGGCTTGATTGCGGGTGTTGTGAAAGATTCGGACATAGCGGCCATCTGGGCCAAGATCGAGGCAAATCCGGGGATTATCGCCAAGGTGGATCTGCCTAATCAACTGGTCTCGGTTGGTGATCTACAAGTGGGTTTTGGGATAGACGAATACACTAAGTGGCGTCTTACAGAAGGCTTGGACGATATCGGCATCACGTTGCAAAACGAGGCTGCTATCTTGGCTTACGAGGCAAAAAGAGAGTCTTGGAAACCCAAGACCCTGCCAGCCAAAGGAGTCTGATTGAGCCAGATCACCATCAATGGTGGCAAGCCACTTATCGGTCGCGTAGACCTAAAGGGCGCCAAGAATCTTGTCACCAAGGCTATGGTTGCGGCTTTACTTGGGGAGACCAAATCAATTCTTCTGGATGTCCCAAACATCTCCGACGTTGAGGTTGTAGCCAGGCTTTTAGAGTTGCATGGGGTAAAGGTGGAGCATGACCCCTTCACGGGCAACATGACTCTTGACCCTTCCAATGTCGAGCAGGCCCGGATGGTTGATATTGACACTCACGCTGGATCTTCAAGAATTCCAATTTTATTTTGTGGCCCGCTCTTACATCGCCTCGGCGAGGCGTTTATCCCTGGTCTTGGTGGCTGCGAAATTGGCGACCGTCCAGTGGATTTCCACTTTGATGTGTTGCGCAGTTTCGGCGCGGTGATTGAGAAGCTTCCTACCGGAACTAGGCTGAGCGCCCCCGATGGACTCCGCGGGGCAAAGATCTCTTTGCCATACCCTTCGGTAGGAGCAACCGAGCAGGTCTTGCTCACTGCGACCATTGCCGAGGGTGTTACCGAGCTAACGGGTGCCGCTATTGAGCCTGAGATTATCGACTTGATTAGCGTCTTACAAAAGATGGGTGCGGTGATATCGGTAGATACCGACCGAGTAATACGAATTGAGGGAGTCAAAAATCTCAAGGGCTTTACTCACAGAGCGCTTTTCGATAGAAATGAAGCCGCCTCCTGGGCTGCCGCAGCGCTTGCCACCGAGGGGGACATATTTGTCGGGGGAGCCTCTCAGGTCGAGATGATGACCTTTTTGAACGTCTTCCGCAAAGTTGGTGGGCAGTTCGAGATTGAAGACGATGGCATCCGCTTTTACCACCCCGGCTCACCACTTCAGCCAGTTGTAATCCAGACCGATGTTCACCCGGGGTTCATGACCGACTGGCAACAGCCGCTTGTGGTTGCATTGACCCAGGCCCAGGGGCTCTCTATCGTTCACGAGACTGTGTATGAGAACCGCTTTGGCTTTACAGAGGCCCTGAACCAAATGGGCGCCAAGATTCAAATTTATCGTGAATGTCTTGGAGGTAATCCCTGCCGTTTTGGGCAACGCAACTTCAATCACTCCGCTGTTATTTCGGGCCCAACTCCGCTGCATGCAGCGGATATCAGAGTTCCCGATCTGCGCGGTGGGTTTAGTCATGTTGTTGCAGCCCTAGCAGCCGAGGGAACCTCTAACGTCAGCAACATCCAGCTAATCTCTCGCGGTTACGAGCGCTTTATCACCAAGCTCGGAGACCTCGGCGCCGACTTTGAGTTCAAGGCCTGAAGATGACCCAAGCAAAAATGCCCAAAGTTTCAAAGCGGGAAAACGGTCTTTTGTTCGTGTTGGTCGCTGGGCTAATCGGATTAGTGTTGCGGCTGATGTTTCGTATCAAGACCACTGGGATAGAGAACCTTCCAAAGGGCGGCTACATCTTGGTTGGTAACCATGTCAGCTACCTTGACCCATTCTCTTTTGCATACTCCGTTTACTATCACATGAAAAGAACCCCGCATTATTTTGCCAAGGAGTCCCTGTTTAGGATTCCGATCCTCGGCAAGCTGCTGCCAAAAGTGGGTCAGATACCAATTTCTAGATCCGGCGGAAATTCGAACGAGGAGCCACTTCGTGCCGCTAAGGACTTCTTGCTAGCCGGTCAGGTAGTGGTTGTTTTCCCCGAGGGCACACTCACGCGTGATCCCGACCTATGGCCAATGCGCGGCAAGCCTGGTGCGATTCGAATGGCTATTGAGCTGGGGGTTCCAATTGTCCCGGTTGGCCAATGGGGTGTGCAAAAAGTGCTTGGAAACTATGGCAAGAAATTCCGACCCAATCCTTTTCATGTTGTGCAGGTCAAAATTGGCAAGCCGTTGACCTTTGAGCAATTGAATCAAGAGGGGCTCAGCACCAAAGAGGTCACTCTGGCTGCGAGCGAGGTAATGCGCGAGGTTGCCAAGATCGTTGGCGAACTTCGGGGCGAGACGCCACCTGAGAAGCTTTGGGATCCGACCACCAAGGGCCAAACCGAGAGCGGTAACTTTAGGAAACGCAAGTGAGTCGCATCGTTGTTATGGGTTCGGGTAGTTGGGGCACCACGATTGCCAAAGTCATCGCCGATGGCGGAAGTGAAGTAACGCTTTGGTCTAGGCGCCAAGAGGTCGCCGATGAGATAAACCTCGAGCATCAAAATAAAAGCTACCTTCCAGGTATCGAGTTGCCCTCCAATCTTTTTGCCACCACAGATTTAGCCGTTGCCCTAAGCCAAGCCGAGCAAATCTACTTCGCAGTTCCTGCTCAAACTCTTCGTCAGAACCTCACTGAGTGGAATCCTCTCATTCCCAAATCAGCAACTTTGATTTCTTTAATAAAAGGCTTAGAGCAGGGTAGTGGTTTGCGGATGTCTCAGGTGATGACTGAGGTAACCGGTTTTCTTAGGGATCAGTTGGCCGTGATTTCGGGTCCAAATCTGGCATTGGAGATCGCGCGATCAGAGCCTGCTGCTTCGGTTTGTGCTTGCGATGATTTGGAGCGCGCAGAAGATGTGGCAAAAGTCTGCTCGAGCGAATACTTCACTGTTTTCACCAATAACGATGTGGTGGGCACTGAACTTGGTGGTGTTCTAAAGAACTTAATTGCCGTAGCTATCGGAATCGTCAACGGTTTGGGCTATGGCCAAAACACTAAGGCTTCGATTATGACCCGGGGCCTTGCTGAGATTATGCGATTGGCGGTGGATCATGGAGCCAGAAGGCGCACCATGTTTGGCCTGGCTGGGCTTGGAGATTTAATTGCAACCTCCGAGTCGGCTTTATCTAGAAATTTCAGGGCCGGTGAAATGCTTGGTCAAGGTTTTTCCAAGGTTGAAGTTTTGAAAAAAATGGAACAAACCGCAGAGGGGCTTAGCTCTTTGCAACCGGTTCTAGAGATCGCAAAGGCCCGCGGAATTGAGATGCCGATTGTGCAGCAGGTGAGCGATGTACTTGAGGGCAGGATGGATCCAAAAGACTTTGGTAGACAGCTGAACCTTGCCGATGCTATTGAGGTAGAGGCCTGATGAAGACAAGAGTTGCGCTGATTTATGGCGGAGCATCCGCTGAGCACAGCGTGTCTTGTGTGACAGCGCTTGGCGTTAAGTCAGCCATTGACCTCGAGCGGTATGAGCTGATTGAAATCGGCATCACCCGAGGGGGAAAATTCGTTTTGGAGTCAATTAGTGCCGACTGGAAGTTGGCCGATTTTCCAGAGGTTTCGAGCCTGAGCCCAGCAGTAATAATGCCGCTTGGGGGTGGTGAGCTTAGATTGAGCTCTGGTGAGGTGTTGGGCAAAGTCGATTTGGCTTTTCCTCTACTGCACGGCCCAAACGGTGAGGACGGCTCAATTCAGGGTCTTTTGCAACTTTGCCAAATCCCTTATGTCGGTAATGGTGTCTTGGCATCTGCGGTTGCGATGGATAAGTCCAAGGCTAAGGCGGTTTTTCGCGATGCCGGTATTCAGGTGTCTGAGCACGTGTTGATTTCTCGAAGCGAGTTCTCCAAGGATCCGAACTCTTGCCTGGAATCGGCGGCCGAATTTAGCCAATTTCCAGTTTTTGTGAAGCCGAGCCGATCTGGTTCCTCGGTAGGAGTCTCTAAGGTTCACGAATTCTCCGAGCTGAAGGCGGCACTCGAGCTTGCGCTTAGTCAAGACGAATCCGCTTTGGTCGAAGAGTGCATCGTTGGTAGAGAGATTGAATGCTCTGTACTGGAGTATCCAAATGGCGAACTCAAGGTTTCTTTGGCGGGCGAAATCGTGGTAATCGCCAGGGAGTTTTACGATTATGAAGCCAAGTACCTAGGCGGTGGGGCGGATCTTAGGGTTCCCACCAACCTCAGCGCCCAGGAGCTTTCCGAGCTACACGAGCTCGCCATCAAAGCCTTTCGGTCGCTGGGTTGTTCGGGCCTGGCCAGAACAGATTTCTTTCTAACTGCCGCAGGTTTTATCTTGACCGAGGTCAACACCATGCCGGGGTTCACTCCGATTTCGATGTATCCAGCGTTATTTAGGGCCGGTGGAGTGAGTTATCAGAAGTTAGTAGCCACCTTATTGGAAACCGGTTTAGCTAGAGGCTCAAGCTCGATTTAGTCGGTTGCGACTGTGCAATTCGCGCTAAGCGGCAGTTTCATAACGGCTTGGGCCACTGAATCCAAAGCGGTGGCTCCGCTGGCCTGTTCAGAATCCACAATTACCTCAACCGCAGGGGTAGTCCCAAAAGAAATAAACCTAAAACTCGGTGCATTGCTGTCATCCACCAGCCAATCCACATCACTTGCTGTCACACATGGAAGAGTCGAAATTACCACTGGCTCAAGGCCGCAGCGAAATAATATCGCTGTTGGTTCGCCCCAAGCCTTGGTGGCTTGGGCATTGGTGAATCGCTGCGGGAATTCTCCAATTTGATCCGGTAGTCGAACTGAAACCTCGGCGCAGTTGGGGTCGTTGGCAAACTCGGCAGCCTCTAGGCTCACCACAGCCGAACAGCCACTTAGGAGAATCGTGCTGATCGTGAGAAAAAGGATTTTACGCATTGATAAAAGGCTAGCGTTGCTTTGTGAATAATTACGACCCAACCGTCTTTGAATTAGGTGAGATTGAGGCACTCAAGCGTGCAGTCAGGATCTTTAAGCCTGTGCCAACAACCCTGGTTGGTTCAGGGGATGATGCGGCGGTCATCTCAGTTTCTGATAGCCGCTTTGTAGTTACCTCCGACACCATGGTTGAAAATCATGACTTTAGAACCGAATTTTCCTCAGGTTTTGATCTGGGCTATAAAGCGATTGCCACGAATCTGGCGGATGTTGTCGCGATGGGCGCCACTCCCAATGCTGTTGTGGTGGCGATGGTCATTCCAAAAACCACCAAGCAGTCTTGGCTAGAGAATTTTGCGAGGGGTATGCAGGAGGCAATTGATCACTTGGCGCCGAGTTGCGCGGTGGTGGGCGGAGACCTTGCAGCTGGCGACAATATCGTGATAGCAGTGACGGCTCACGGCGATTTAGAGGGGAGGAATCCTGTATTGCGAAGTGGCGCTAGGCCGGGTGATTTGATTGCGGTGGCGGGGACTCTGGGCTGGGCTGCCTGCGGGCTGGATCTCTTGATGCACCAGGACCCCACGCTAAAAGCCGCCTATCCGGAGTTTGTGGATATTCAGCTGAGACCAAACCCACTGATTGGGCTTGGTTTAGAGGTTTCGAAGTTTGCAACGGCGATGCTCGATATTTCAGATGGCCTGTCACTCGATGCCTCGAGGCTGGCAAATGCTTCGGCTGTCAGCATTTTATTTGACCCCAGGGCACTCTCCGGCTTCGAGGCGGTCTTGGAGCTAGCCGCTCAGTCAATCAGTGCAAGGCAAGAAAAAATGATTAGCGAGCGAGATTGGGTCTTGCACGGCGGCGAAGACCATTCGTTTTTATTTACCTGCCCCAAGGATTCGGTTTTGCCAAGGGGTTGTAAGGTCATCGGCCAGGTGGTTGAGATTGACAAAAAGCCGCTTTATTTTGGGACCGAAGTTTTAGAAGCTAAGGGCTGGGATTCAATCTCGAATTAGGCGTGCAGATCTGGGTTTAGCGTGACGCCGTCTCCGGATCTGGTGATGGCTTCAACCGCTCCAGTTTGGGAGTTTCTCCTGAATAAAAGTCCAGGCAATCCACTGAGCTCGGAAGCCTTGACGATTTGCGATCTGCCGTCCACCAACAGGGTGAGCTTGCTACCAGCGGTTAGATAGAGCCCCGCTTCAACAATCGAGTCATCACCGATTGAGATGCCGATGCCGGAGTTTGCTCCCAAAAGCGCGCGCTTACCGATTTGAATGCGGTGAGTGCCGCCGCCGGACAGGGTGCCCATAATTGACGCCCCACCGCCAATATCGGACCCGTCTCCGACCACTACCCCCTGAGAGATGCGGCCTTCGACCATCGAAGCACCTAGGGTGCCGGCATTGAAGTTCACAAAACCCTCGTGCATGACGGTGGTTCCTGGAGATAGGTAGGCGCCGAGTCGAACCCGATTGGCGTCAGCAATTCTGACCTTTTTGGGCACCACGTAATCAACCAGCCTTGGGAACTTATCGATTGAGTGAACTATCACTCCGTGGGTTCTTAGGGTCATGCCGCGTTTCTCGAACTCTTGAAGGGTCATAACTCCCCTGTTTGTAAAAGCAACGATCGGCAGCTGGGAAATCAGGCCTTCAAGGTTTATCGTGTTTGGCTTCACCACGAGCTTGGATAGAAGCTGTAGTCGAAGATAGGCATCTTGGGTTGAATCAACCGGCCCGGATAAATCAATCTCGGTGCGAATCACCTCGGTCCTAGTGTTGCGAAGCTCATCCTCACCCACCAGTTCATCTAGTTCCTTGGGGGAGAACCACTGCAGGTCTGTTTGGGGGGTGGTGCCAAGCTGGGGATCCGGATACCAAGCGTCCAAGACGTTGCCCTCAGCGGAGATTGTGGCCAGTCCGTGACCCCAGGCCTTTGATTCAAGATAGTTTGCGCTCATCGACTCAAGAATACAGGTAGCCTTTTTGCCATGGCACTTCACAAAAATCTCGGTCTCATCGAACTCACAATGGCTATTTGCGATATCGAGTCGGTTTCCGGAAACGAAGGCCAACTGGCCGACCAAGTTGAGCAACTTCTTAGCTTCGCACCCCATCTGAAAATTATTCGAGATGGCAATGCGGTGATCGCAAAAACTGAGCTGGGGCTAAAAAGCCGAGTGATTATTGCCGGACACCTAGATACCGTTCCGGTCGTGAATAACCTTCCAACTCAGCTCCATCATTTTGAGCGCGAGCAAACCATCATCGGCCGCGGCACGGTTGACATGAAAGGCGGGGTGGCAGTGATGCTCAAGCTCGCCCTAGAAGTCACCAACCCCGTGAATGACATCACCTGGATTTTTTACGACAACGAAGAAGTGGCTGCTGACCTGAACGGATTGGGTCGAATTCAGCGGAACCACCCTGAATTAATGCGGGGTGATTTTGCCGTTCTTTGCGAGCCAACCAGTGCGTTGGTTGAAGGCGGCTGCAATGGCACCATGCGCATCGAGCTTCACACCAAAGGCAAAAAGGCGCACTCTGCAAGACCCTGGATGGGCGAGAATGCCATCCACAAGCTCGAGCGGGCGCTTGGGATTCTGAACTCTTATAAACCCAAAACCATTTCGGTAGAGGGGCTCGATTTTCGGGAATCTTTGAATGCGGTTTTGGTGCAAGGCGGGATTGCGACCAATGTGATTCCAGACCTGGCAGTTCTGACAATCAACTATCGCTTTGCGCCAGATAAAAATGCCGCTCAGGCAGAGGCTCATTTGGAAGAAGTGTTTAGCGAGTTTGAAATTAGAGTCACCGATAGTGCTTCAGGAGCGAGACCGGGGCTCAACACACCCCTAGCTCAAGCCTTCATAAAATCTGTCGGAGGAGACCCAAAACCGAAGTATGGCTGGACGGATGTGGCACGTTTTTCCGCGGCCGGAATACCAGCTGTCAACTATGGTCCGGGTGACCCGAGTCTTGCTCACGCTGACAATGAAAACGTTCCTGTTGGTCAGTTGTTCGATTGCGAAAAAGGTTTGCGAGGCTGGCTGGCGCCATAGTCGGCTGGCTTTATCTCGGAATTTCTGGGATAATTGCGGTTTCCACCTGAATTCCCAAGGAGCAGAGTCTTATGGCAGCAATGAAGCCGCGTACCGGTGACGGTCCTATGGAAGCAGAGCGCGAACCTCGCGGTCTTATCGTTTTGAGAGTGCCATTAGAAGGCGGCGGTCGACTAGTTGTCTCGGTGAATGAAACCGAAGCCAAAGAACTTCATGCAGTTCTTCAAGGCGTAATCAAAAAGTAATTATCAAGAGGCCTTAACGGCCACTAACAATCCATCGCCAACCATTGAAAGCGATGAAATAAAGTCTTCTCGGTCCCCAAGATTCCGAATTACATTCCTGAGACTTGAGGTGTCGTCATCCCGCAGAGCGGGGTTTGGAACCCGATCTCTCCAAAGCGCGTGAGCCACAACAATGGTGCCGCCCTTTTTTATGAGCCCAATAGCGTCCTCCAGGACGGCTTCCAAGTCTGCCGGGTCAATGTCAATGAAAACTAAGTCGTAGGCTTCCTCCGCCATGTTTCCAACCACAGCCTTGGCCTTGCCGGTGATTGCCCTTATTCGGTTCTGGGCAATGCCGCTTTGTTTGAAAATCTCCCGAGCCACATTTTGATATTCGGGCTCGTCGTCGATTGTGGTAAGAACGCTCTCGTCCGATGCCGAAAGCAGCCAGAGTCCTGAAACTCCAGCGCCGGTACCAATTTCTACGATGCTCTTGGCGTTACAGATTGCGGCAATTAGGGCGAGTTGGTTACCGGTGCCACTTGTCACTGGCTCTACGCCGAGCTCTTGAGCATGCCTTCTCGCATTGGCGATGTGCTCGGGTTCGGATGCGAACTCTTCGGCGAATTTCCAGCTTGCAATTTTGTCTATCATCTTGGCCTTAAGTGTATGAGCCCAAAGCCAAATAGCTGGGATTCATTAGGTAAGCTCATCTCATGTTTGGTCTTAGCGCAGAGAAGCTGTTATTGCTTGTGCTGTTGGCCGTCTTGATTCTTGGCCCTGAGCGGCTCCCTTACTACGCCAAGCAACTTGGCGAATTGGTGCGCAAGGGCAAGAAAATGGTAGATAACGCGCAAGTTCAGATGAAATCTGAATTGGGCGACGGTTACCAGGATCTAGATTGGAAGAAACTCGACCCGAGACAATACGACCCGAGACGCATTGTTCGCGAAGCCTTGCAGCCTGAAAAAAAGACTTCCAATATCGTGGATCGAGTCAAAGAGCGCCCTCCGCAGCGAAGGCTGGAATTCGGTGAGGCACCACCATTTGACCTAGAGGCTACCTAAATCAAATCCAGCGAGCTAGTTTCGACATCAACGGAGCTAGTTTCTCATAATCCTTAGCCCTAGTCGGTAATCCAATTGGTAGTTTGTTTGCAACCCCAATTGTTCTAGTCTCGGTGAAACGCAAGAGCCCGCCAGGGCCAGACCTGCGCCCCATTCCCGAATGTTTCATGCCACCCATTGGGGCTGCCATTGATGCCATCGTGGCGCGGTAACCCTCATTCACATTTACCGAGCCCGCCATTATGCGAGAAGCCAACTTCAGGGCCGCTTTTTTATCTCCAACAATTGAAGCGTTGAGACCAAATTCGGTGTCGTTCGCAAGCCTTACCGCTTCATCCAGCGAGTCGTAACCGCAAAGCACAATGACCGGACCAAAGACCTCCTTGGTCAGTATTTCGGAGTCCGAGGAGGCGTCAGCTATCACCGTCGGAGCATAAAAGTTGGGCCCAATTTCGGGAAGCGCTTTTCCTCCGGCGACAATCCTTGCTCCTTCGGCCTTGGCCCTCTTTATAAAACCTTCCACTCTTTCCAATTGGGCGCTTGAAGTTAGCGATCCGATATCGAAGTTGTAGTGATCAGAGACCCCGAGAGTGAGCGAGTTAACTCTCCTGGCCAAAATCACCTCAAACTCGTTGATGGCATGATTTGGAACATATAACCGCTCGATTGAAACGCACAACTGACCGGCGTTGCCAAAGGCTCCTCCGATAGCGGTCTCAGCGGCCATTTCTAGATCAGCACCCGGCATCACAATCATGGGATTCTTGCCACCAAGTTCGAGCGAGTATCCAATTAGCCTTTTCGCAGCGCGTTCGGCGACGATTCTGCCTGTTGGAGTGGAGCCGGTGAAAGCGACATAGTCAACGTTGTCGGTAATAGTGTTGCCGACCTCGGCTGGTTCGCCATGGACGACCTGCCAGATTGCTTCAGGCACTCCGGCCTTTACGGCGATGTCTCTGGCCAACCTAATGGTCTTGGCGGTTTGGTTATCTGCTTTTTGAACCACCGCATTGCCGGCCATAAGCGCAGGGATGACATCCATCATCGTGAGCGCGAGTGGGTAGTTCCAGGGGGTGATAATCCCGACCACTCCCAGAGCGTTTGGTTCGGTATAGGCCTCTAGCATCACTGGCACCCCGGCTTTGAGGCGCTTGCGCTTCATGGTCTTAGCGGTAATTCGTGCGTAGTAGCTCACTGCCGCAAGCCCACCGGTTAGCTCTTCAAAAGCGTGGGCTCGGGACTTACCGGTCTCGGCCTGAAGGATGTCCATAAGCTCATCGCCATGCCTTCCCATATCCTTTGCGATTAGTTTCGCTATCGCGGCTCGGTCTTTTGCCGCCCTCGCAGCCCAGGCTTTTTGAGCAACTCTGCCCAGCTGAACTGCTGCAATTACATCCTCGCTGGAGTGAGACTCCAAATCGTGGAGTTTGGTGCCGGTCAGTGGGTCAACAACTGTAATTACATCCATAGTTATATCTAAACCGGTTTAAGGCCAAGAGATTTCCCTGAAAGCCCTCTGGGTTTTTGGGCTATGAATCTAGCCAGGTCAAAAATATTCGAGCTAATGGCTGAATCCGGGTCGGAAATCACAACTGGCACTCCCTGATCTGAGCCGATTCGAAGGTTTTCGCTTAGGGGTAATTTAGCTAATAGTTTTACTTCACCACCACTTAGCTCTTGGAGCCTTGAGGCCACTGACTCGCCGCCACCTTGGCCAAAAATGTAGAGTTTTTCACCAGCGTTATCTAAGTGGCTCATGTTCTCGACTACCCCGAGAATGCTTTGGCCAGTCTGTAGGCCGATAGCTCCGCTTCGCTCTGCAACTGATGCCGCGGCGGATTGCGGGGTTGTGACAACTAGGGACTCGGCTTTGGGCAAAAGTTGACCAAGGGAGATCGCAACATCCCCGGTCCCCGGGGGCAAGTCCACCAATAAAAAATCTAGATCGCCCCAGTACACATCGGTCAAAAACTGTTCGATGGCGCGGTGCAGCATGGGACCGCGCCAGGCGACCGGCTTATTATCCGCCACAAAAAAGCCAATTGAAATAACTTTTACATCAAAAGCGATTGGTGGCAGCATCAGTTCACCGACCTTGGTAGGGGTCGTGGTGATTCCGAGCTGGCCGGGAATCGAGTAGCCAAAGATATCGGCATCCAATAGGCCAACCTTGTGCCCGAAGGTCGCAAGAGCAACAGCGAGGTTGGCGGTGATGCTGGATTTGCCCACCCCACCCTTTCCAGAGCCCACAAAGATAACTCTCGTGAGATTCTCCTTTTGCGCAAACTGATTGAACTTCATCGGTTTATTGCCGCGCAGCTTGGTGGTTAGCGCTTGACGTTCTTCACGTGTCATCGTAAGCATCTGCACTGAAACCTCGGAGAACCCCTTGGCCAGCGCCTCATGGACATCTCGCTCGATGCTTTGAGCGGCGGGACAGCCAGAGATTGTTAGCTTTATCTCGACAACCACGCTGTCTTGAGTTTCAGTGAGCTCCCCGACCATCCCAAGATCCGTGATTGGAGCCCTGAGTTCAGGATCAATAACAGTGGCAAGAAGTCCAAGAGCTTTTGAGCTCATTTGGTTCTCTTTTTTGAAGACTCATCATTGTTTATTTCAGCAGTGAGCTGTTTGAGCATATCTTTTAGTTCATCTCGAACAAAATCCTTTGTGGCAACCTCTTCAAGGGCCAGCCGCAGCGCTACTACCTCTCGAGCCAGGTATTCGGTGTCGGCGAGATTACGCTCTGCTCGCTGACGGTCCTGTTCGAATTTCACTCGGTCACGATCTGCTTCTCGATTCTGAGCCAAAAGAATCAGTGGCGCCGCATATGAGGCTTGCAAAGACAAAATAAGTGTCAAAAGCGTGAAGTTCAAGGCCCTGGAGTCAAACTGTGCACTGACCGGTGCCATCGTGTTCCAGGTCAGCCACACCGCGACAACCAAGCTCATGGCGATTAGAAAAAAGCCGGTGCCCATCGCTCTTGCGATTGCTTCTGATATGCGACCTATGGTGTCTTGGCCAAAAGTGGGTTTGCGAAATAACTTACGCCTAGTTACCGGAGTCTCAAGCTCATAGGATCTGCGCGCCATTTCGCTACTCCTCTTCACTTCGCCAGTCCTGCGGAAGCAGGTGGTCCAATACGTCATCAACGGTAACTACCCCTAAAAGGTGATTACGCTCATCAACTACCGGGATCGCGATTAGGTCGTAGGTAGCCAGGTCTCGGTGAATTTGAGCAATCGGGGTATTGACGCCGATTGCTTGCTGCTCGGTGTCTAGTAGCGAGCTTAGGCTCTGGTGAGGGGGGTATCTTAAGAGCTTTTGAAAGTGCACAACCCCCAAATATTTCCCGGCTGGAGTTTCATAAGGCGGCAGCGTTACAAAAACCTGCGCCGCCAATACCGACTCAACTTCCTTTCTTCGAATCAAAGCCATGGCCTCTGCAACAGTGGTGTCCGCGGCGCAAATTATTGGTTCGGGGGTCATCATTCCACCGGCGGTATACGGTCCATACTTCAAGAGCGATCTAATGTCTTCTGCTTCTTCTGGATCCATCAAGTCAAGAAGGATCTCGGTTCTCTCAGCCGAAAGATTCGCCATAAGGTCAGCCGCATCATCTGGCCCCATCAGATCTAAAACCTCAGCCGCTCGATCGTCTTCCAAACCCCTCATGATTTCGAGCTGCTCTTCCTCGGGGAGTTCTTCTAATAAATCAGCTAGTCGCTCATCATCAAGGCCTTCGGCAAGGGCAATCATGCGGTCTTCGGGCAGCTCGAGCATCGCAGTGGCGAGGTCGGCCGGTCTTAGGTCAGCGACGGTGGATAATAGTTGCCGGGCATCTTGATCTGCCGAGTTTTCATGGTTCTCGCTGGCTTCATTCCAGTTCACAAATATCGTGCTGCCCTTGGCAAAAGGCATTGCGGAACTTTTGGCCTTTCGCACAAACAGCTCTGTCAACACCCAGTCGCCACGCTTGGTCTTTTCAATAGAAAAATCCTCAATGGTGGCAATTCCCGAGCCATCAAGCAAAGTGACTTTCCTGCCTAGCATTTGGGCAATCGCCCTCACTTCTTGGCCTCGCTGAGAGAATCTGCGCAGATCAATAAAACCGTTTGACATAAGTTGGCCGGGCGCGATTGCAGTCACTCGGGCGATTGGCAAAAAGACTCTGCGCCGCCCCGAAATCTCGATTATGAAGCCCGTGGCCCTGGGCGGCTGAGTCGCTCGATAGGCCATCAGAACATCGATAACCTTTCCAACTCGATCGCCCTGTGGGTCAAAAACCCCACAGCCTGCCAGTCTGGCTACGAATACCCTGGTTGCGCTCATAGAGATAACCCTATGGCGCATAACCAACCTAGTGTCACAATTCATGGCATGAGCGATGCAAGAGCGAGCGCCAGGTCCAAGCGAACTGGGCCAACAATTCCCACCGGTCACACGCTGGGTAATTTCGCCAATCACAAAGAGGCTTCGGTCCTTGTCGAAAAGCTAATAGCGGGGGATTTTAGCCCTCAAAAAGTTTCCATCATTGGACACGATCCGGTGATGGTGGAGCGAATTCGGGGCCGATTGGGTTATGGCCGCGTCGCGGCATCGGGTGCAATCACCGGATTGTGGATCGGGCTTTTGATCGCTTTGCTATTGGGTTCGGGAGTTCAGATGACCCAGGACGGCTCCACGGAGTTCTTGGCTGAGCAATTTATATCGGTGGTCTCTGTCGCAGCCGGCCTTGGAATGCTTTTCAACATCCTGCGGTTTGCCGCATCTAAAAATAAACGTGGATTTTTATCCACCCAGATGCCGGTGGCATCTCGTTATGAAGTGATAGTCCCAGAGGTGGATGCCCCAAAAGCGCTAGGAATCCTCTCCGCTAACTCAACCGCCAAGTAGTGCTTCTGAGTACCAGGCTTCAATACCCTCTGTGGTTCTAGGGAGTGAGTCGCTAAGATTCTCTACCCCTTGGCTAGTAACTAGGACATCATCCTCAATGCGAACCCCAATCCCGCGGAGTTCTTCGGGGACCAATAGATCATTTTTGTGAAAGTAAAGACCCGGCTCAATTGTGAAAATCATGCCCGGTTGCAAGATGCCATCTTGATAATGCTCGCGTTTGGCTTGAGCGCAGTCGTGCACATCCATTCCAAGGTGATGGCTAGTGCCATGGACCATGAATCTGCGGTGGTGTTGGTTCTCTGGCAATAAAGATTCCTCTGCAGTCACTGGCAAAAGCCCAAACTCAGCAACCTTGTTGGCGATTACCTGCATCGCAGCGTTGTGAATATCGCGGAATCTTACCCCCGGCTTAGCGGCAGCGAAAGCGGCATCAGAGGCTTCTAGTACTGCGTCATAAACCCGCTTTTGGGCCTGAGTGAATTTGCCATTAATCGGTATTGTTCTTGTGATATCGGCCGTGTAAAGAGAATTCAGCTCCACTCCAGCATCGACCAAAATAAGATCACCATTTATGACCTCGCCATCGTTTCGGGTCCAATGCAGGGTGCAGGCGTTTGGTCCTGCGGCGGCTATTGTGTCGTAGCCGAGCTCGAAGCCATCCTGTCGGGCTCGAGAGTAAAAGGCCGTTTCTACAACCCTTTCACCGCGCGCGCTGGCGGCAGCTTTTGGCAAAGAGCGAGCAATATCGCCAAAGCCCCTGATGGTGACATTCACTGCTTCGCGCATTTGGGAAATTTCGTAATCATCTTTCACAAAGCGCATTGTCGATGCCGCTGTCAGCAGTTTTTTACTTTCAAGATTGAGGTGCTTACCTAATTCTTTGAGGTTCTTTTTGAATTCGTGAATCGAGGCTGTCCGGATATCGAGAATCTCGGACACTTCTTGCAGTCCGGGCCTTGCCCCAACCCAAAACTCTCCGATCGCCGGGTTTGCAAAGAATTCATCGGTTTCTCTTCCTGCGGTTGGCAGAAAATACAGCGTGCTGATTGATGTTTCAGCGCGGGCGTCAATTACCAAGATTGAGCCAGGTACAGCCTCAGAACCCCAACCGGTGAAGTAAGAAAAGGCGGTGTGGGCTCGATAGCGATACTCAGTATCGTTCGAGCGGGTCTTCATTTCTCCAGCCGCAATAACCAAAACTTTGCCCGCTAGTTGTTTGGCTATCGCCTCACGCCTTATTTTTGCATAGCTCGCGACCTCCCAGGGATTTTGAGTCGGAGGCACTTGTTTTTGCCAATCGGAGGCAATGAAGTCCAAAAACTCCTTGGAGTGTGGGGTGCGTGATCGGTTAGTTGCGTTAACTTTTTTTCCCATGGCACTATTCTCCTACTGTGATCGATCTTCATACCCACTCCACTCAATCCGATGGCAAAGATTCTCCAAGCAGGCTTGTTGAGCTAGCGAGCCAGCAGGGCATAACCGTGCTGGGGGTGACCGACCACGACTCAACCGCTGGTTGGGCCGAGGCGATAGCTGCCGGAAGAAGGTTTGGCGTCGGGATAGTGCCTGGTATCGAAGTGTCCACTCGATCTGAGGCCTCGGACGGCCGGGGCATAAGCGTTCACGTGCTTTGTTATTTGCCGGACCCCGATAATCACGCCTTAGCCAACACTCTTTTGGCAACTAGGGAATCCAGAGTCATTCGCGCAAAAAAAATGGTGGCACTCTTGGCGAAGGACTACCCAATCAGCTGGGAGTTGGTTTTGGCGCAACTACCGATCGGGGCAACCATCGGAAGGCCCGCTATTGCCGATGCACTGGTTGAATTGGGCATCGTTCCGAATCGCACGGACGCTTTCACTTCTATTCTGAATTCGAGCGGCCGTTACTACATTTCTGAGTTGTCACTTGAAACTGAAATTGCAATCAAGCTGATTCGAGAAGCCGGGGGAGTGTCCGTAATGGCCCATCCCCTGATGGATTTTCCGGCGGGCAAATCGCTCAATGATTTATCCGGCTACCACTTTGAAAAACTAATTGCTGCCGGGCTTGATGGGCTTGAAATTGATCACCGGGCTGTTCCAGATCGTGCCAAGAGCTGGCTACGCAACATTGCCCTCAAGCACAATCTGATCGTGACCGGTTCCAGTGACTATCACGGGGTTGGCGGCAAAGATAATGAGCTAGGTGAGAACCAAACTACTCAAGCGATGCTCGATCGAATAATCGATCGAGCATCCGGCTCTCAAGCCTTTTTGTAGTTTCGGCTTCTAGTTCTACTTCTAGGAGCGGGCGTCGACTGGGTCGCAGCTTCGCGCTTTGGTGCAGCGGATCTTGGCTGCGAAGTTCTTTGGCTAGGTGGGCTTTTTTTAGCCTCTGGCGCTCTGCCGATTCGACCCTTGGTGCCCTCGGGAATCTTGAGATCCTCGAAGAGCTTGGGTGAATTGGAGTAGGTTTCGGTTGGCTCTGGAGTGTTTAGCTCCAGCTCGCGGTTAATGTGTATCCAGCGAGTCATGTCCTCCCAGTCCACAAATGTAACTGCTACGCCGAGCTTGCCGGCGCGGCCGGTGCGACCAACCCGGTGCAGGTAAGCCTTTTCATCCTCGGGCACCGAGTAGTTGATGACGTGAGTCACATCGTCAACATCGATACCACGCGCCGCCACCTCGGTGGCCACAAGGATTTCCTTCTTACCGGCTCTAAATGCCGCCATGGAACGCTCTCGAGCTTCCTGAGACATGTCACCGTGCAACGGGGTGGCTAAAAATCCCCGATCCATTAGCTCTTCGGTTAGCTTGGCCGATTGGCGCTTGGTACGAACAAAGACGATGGTTTTACCGCGACCCTCGGCCTGCAAAATGCGGCCGACGATCTCGTCTTTATCCATTGAGTGGGCGCGGTAAACGAACTGCTTGATGTCTCTTTTGGTCTTGCCTTCATCCGGGTCCGCAATGCGAATGTGAATCGGGCGGTTCTGATACCTTCTCGCCAAATTCAAAATAGCTGCCGGCATAGTTGCCGAGAACAACATGGTCTGACGTTTTGGTGGGGTGTAGCTGAAGAGCTTCTCGACATCGGGAAGGAATCCGAGGTCTAGCATTTCATCCGCTTCATCGAGCACCATGAATCGAATTTGCGAAAGATCTAGCAGTTTCTGTTTTGAAAGATCAATTAGCCGGCCCGGCGTTCCAACTACTACTTGCGCACCTCTTTTGAGGGCTTCAATTTGGCCCTCGTAAGCCTTGCCGCCATAAATAGCGACTACCTGGGTGGAGCGGTTGGCGCTCGCAAGCTCTAGGTCGGAAGCAACCTGAACCGCGAGTTCGCGGGTCGGCACAACCACTAGAGCCTGAACTCCGTGAGCCGGGTCGGTGCCTAAAGATTGCAAAAGCGGCAAGCCGAAGCCTAAGGTCTTGCCAGTGCCGGTCTTGGCCTGCCCGATTACATCGGTGCCAGATAACGCAACTGGAATGGCTTGAAGCTGGATTGGGAATGGTTCGGTGATTCCTCTGGAATCTAGTGCGGCGCAGATGTCTGCATCTATGCCTAGGGATTGAAAACTCAAAAAACTCTCCGTTTGATTTTGGCCAGCCATCGTAATTCGGCGGGCGCAGTTATAAGATTGCTGGGTGTTGGATTGGTTTCGTAGAATACGCAAGGTGTCTCAGAAGCTAACGCTTCCTTCGAGGGACTCCTCTTTGGGACGCAGCCAAATCCAACTGAACCCATCAAAGCTTACCCCCGCGCCAGAGATTTATCTCGGTCAGCTTGCTTCTAGTTCACTGGCAATCGCCGACTCTCTCATGTTTGCGGCAAATAAGGCACCAACCAGGGCCTTGAAGAACGAGCTCAACACCCTGGCTGATTACTTCATTGTGAGGGAAAAAACCTGCGCCGCTCTTTTGCGAAAAGCCGGGATCGACTCCTCCGCACTGCACGAACAGTTTGATAATCGATACGAAGAGCTTTTTGAAATTACCAAGGGCGTGAGCTTCATTGAAGAAGTTGCCAGACTTTACGTATTAGTTGGAATCATGGAGGACTCTGCTCTGAGGCTCAGCAGAGGCCTTAGCCCGGCAAAGAGAATTCAAATCGAGCCGGTGCTATTGCGCAGCGACTTGGAGCAAAGTTGCCAAAAAATGCTGCAAAACCTTCTTGCAAGCTCCCCGGACATGATTGATCCGTTGGCGCTTTACTGCAGGTCTGTTGTCGCCGATGGATTACTAGAGATCAGACACTCGGTGGATCTAGCGAAACTGGGAAAGATAGTGCAGGCCGAATCAAAGGCCGACATCGCAAGAGAAGAGTTCAAGATTATCGAGCCATTTACCGCCGAATTGATTTCGGCGCATAATCTGCGGATGGACTCTTTAGGACTTACCGCGTAGTTCGGAGTTCGGCTAGCTCTTTTGCTTCAGCTGCAAACCTTCTCGAATTCAAGAAACCAGTTATAAACCAAATGGCCGCCGGCATTCCCAGCATAACTATGAACCAAATCCAGGCTTGGTCGTAGCTAAATCCCAGCCAGGTGAAGATTATCCAGAGCGCGCTCCCTGAAACGGCCGCTATGCCAGCGGGGACCAATCTTCCGTAGAAGTCTGATTTTGGAATCACAAAAGGGGCCACCAACGCCAAGATTGCGGTGTAGCCCAGAAGGACCAGAATTTCCATTAGGCCAGGAATCCGACCCGACGCTTGTCCTCGACGCCGATTTCAACATAGGCGATTGAGGCGACTGGCACCAAGATCGTGCGACCCTTATCATCCTGCAAGCTAAGGACGGTAACTTTCTCGTTGAGTGCCTTGGTTACCTGCTCTTGAATCTCTTTGGCACCAAGCGGTGACTCAAAGCTCAAATCGCGAGCATTTTCTCTGATTCCGATTCTGATTTCCATAATTCTCCTTAGATGCATCTCAAGGTTACGACACGAAAATGTCGACGAGTGCAAATAGATTGGCAACATGGCCAATGATATTCCGCTATTTGCGAATGCGCCCGCAGCTAGCGGTGCAACTTGTTTGCAACCAAAAGAGCTGGCCGAGCTTCTCAAAGCTCAAGTTAGCTTGATTATTGGTGCCCCTGGTACGGGCAAGACCACTAGTTTGATTCAGCTAGTGTCGGAGCTCGAATCCAAAGGCTTATCAGCGAGCCAGGTTTTGGTTCTAACCCCTTCGAGAAATGCCGCGAGCGCCTTGAGAAATCAATTGGCTCTGAAATCTGACAAAACTTCTACCAGTGCTAGGGCTCAATCAATTTCTTCTTTTTGCTTCGGTTTGATTCAAAGATTGAATCCTGATTTAAGGCTCCTTTCTGGCGCGGGCCAACAGAACCTCATATCCCAAATCGTTGAGAGCTTGGAAGCTTCGGGTCTTGCAAGAAGTTGGGGTGTAGACCAACTGAGTCTCAATTTGCCAAGCTTCCACATTGAGCTCAGGGATTTAATAACAGTGGTTTTGGAGCACTCACTAAGCGCGACTGACCTTGAAATGCTAGGAATTCAATTTCCCAAATTAAAACATCAGGTCCTAAAGGACCTTTTGCCTATTTATCTTGAGGCGCTAGAGCAGCAAAGCTACCTGGACCCATCTACTTTGATTGCGCGGGCCAAAGATTCGCTAGGTGAGCTTAAAGACGTGAAGTACGTCCTTATCGATGATGCTCAGAATCTTTCGCAGTCCGGGTTGGAGCTTGCGCTAGAGATGGCACGGGGCCGCAATTTAATTATGTTGGGAGATCCGGATTCGGCAACCAATTCTTTTCGTTCTGCAGACCCCGGCGAGTTTATTTTGGCCACAAAGCGAGCATTTACAGATGTCAAGATTGCCTTTTTGCAGAGTTTTCAACCGCAGTCAAAGCCCATCGCTGCCGTGATGGCTAGGGTCGCACAGCGACTACCCACTTCGGCGGCCGGCCCGCAGCGCAAGCCTTTTCTGCAAATTGAAGATACCTCTGGAATCCTTGCCACGCTGCACGATAACCAGCAATCTGAGACGGACTGGCTTGCGGCGAACCTCAGAAAGCTAAGACTTACTCGCGGTCTTGACTTTTCGCAAATGGTGGTGGTCGGCAGAACTAGAAGGCAGCTGGAACAACTGGCCATTTCTCTTTCATCAAGAAATGTGCCGGTCAGAATCCTGGGCTCGCAGGCTGCCTTGCGAGACCAGTTTGCCGCCCGAGCGGTCTTGGATCTAGCAAAATTAATCTTCGGCCAAAACGAGCCAGATTTGATCCAGGCGATTCTCCTGTCGCCCTTTGGAGGCTTTGACTCGATTAGTTTCCGAAGACTGATCCGACAACTAGCTCAGGACCCATTATTTGATGGCCTTGCCAAGTCGGAGATGCTTTCAGCTATGGTTTCCGAAACCTTCGAATTAGATTCTCCCGAGGGTCGAAAATTAGAAAAGCTCAAAGCCCTGATTAGGCAGCTGAAAACTAATCCCCCCTCTTTCGCTCACGAGCTGGTTTCGATGATATTTTCCGATGCCACCGCTTCGCGCTGGGCCGAGGCGGCTCGTGGTGACACTGAGGTCGGTTTCGCAGCCAATCGCGACCTGGATTCGGTTCTCGAGCTTTTCGCCGCGGCTCAAAGATTTGACCAAAGAGAACTCGGCTCACCAGAAGATTTTGTGATTCAGCAACTGGCACTTCAGGTGCCTGAGGATTCGCTGGCCAAAGCTGGTCAAAAGTCAGCTGTGCTTATTGCAACACCCAGTCAGCTGGCGGGGCAGAGCTTTGAGGTGGTTGCTATGCCGAGACTGCAAGAGGGAATTTGGCCCAATTTGCGCCCAAGAAACTCTCTTTTAGGAGCGAATTCCCTGCAGGCTTATCTGTCCGGAAAATTAGAAGATCCAACCAAGCCGGCCAAGTCCGAATTGGCGGATGAATTAAGAATGGCTTATAAAACTATTGGCGCTTGCCGAAGCGTGCTTTTGCTCTCCGCCATGCAGGATGCTGAGGAGCAGCCCTCGCAACTTTTTGCACTATTTGGGATCTTGCCTCTTCGGGATAATAGCGAGATTGATTTTGATTTACGAAGGCTGGTTGGCAGGTTGCGCGCCAAACTCGCAGCTGGGGATCGAGGCGCGGCAATCACCCTGGCCAGTTTTGCAACGGCGGGTGTGGCGGGAGCCCACCCCTCGCAGTGGCTTGGCTTACTGCCGCTTTCGGATGACTCCGAACTTGTTTTGGAAGATGAGCAAATACGTA
>Ga0306872_100029_pt1 | contig 64343 bp, 65 predicted proteins | sample AntRauMeHopE1498_FD_190455 | JGI IMG/M metagenome (GOLD analysis project Ga0306872, IMG submission 190455) | Saline lake microbial communities from Rauer Islands, Antarctica - Metagenome Hop E1 #498 (v2) (version 2) | ecosystem: Environmental > Aquatic > Non-marine Saline and Alkaline > Saline ...
GCAAGCGCGCTGGCGGGGATTGCGATTGACACAGTGGCTCCTCCGGCTGCAATTCTGGTATCTATCGTCTTTGGCATTGCAACCTTATTAGCAGCCATCTATGCCGCCAGAAACCTCAATTTGGGCTAAGTCTTTTTTCTATGTAGGCGCAAGCGATCTTCTGGCCTGACTGACAAAAATAAATGCCTGGCGCAATTCCCCGAATGCCAGTTGTCAGGATCCGGACCCACAGCTGCGCATTCCTTGCTACCGCTTCAATTCATTGGCGGAATAATCTGCCGTCTGGCATTGTAGGAAAGATGCAGATAAGAGGGCGAGGAAGCTTATGCGGGTTTTAATTTCAGGAGCATCAGGATTAGTGGGCACGGAGCTCAAGTTGCAGCTCAAGGCTCTCGGTCACGAGCCAGTGTCGCTGGTGAGGAGAGATGCAAAAAATAAAACTGAGGTTTCCTGGGATCCGGCGTCCGGAAGAATTCCAGCTGATGTGATGGAAACTATTGACGCTGTGGTGAACCTTGGCGGTGCAACTACCGGCAAAATTCCATGGACAAAAAAATACAAAGAAATACTGATTTCATCCAGGTTGGATTCCACTAAAACTCTGGTCGAAGCAATAAATAATGCCTCCAAAAAACCGACAGTCCTGATTTCTGGATCGGCCTCCGGATTCTATGGAGAGTGTGGAGAAAAAGAAGTTACCGAGGCCGACCCGAAAGGCAGCGGCTTCCTAAGTGACCTGGCCGAGGCTTGGGAAAAACAAGCGTTGAAGGCCAACACTCGGGTGGTTTTAATTCGCACTACCTTGGTAATGAGTAAAAAACTCGGTGCCCTCGGTAAATTACTACCCCTGATTAAATTAGGCATCGGTGGACCGCTTGGCTCGGGAAAACAGTGGTGGGCATGGATCTCTTTGGATGATGAGGTGCGCGCGATTCTTCACCTAATTGAAAACCAATCCACCGAAGGCGCCTACAACCTAACCGCCCCGGAACCGGCAACCTGCGCTCAAATGGTTCACGAGCTGGGCCGCCAGCTCAAGCGCCCGACCTTTTTGAAAGTGCCAGCTTGGGCCATGCGGTTACTAATTGGGGAGGCCGCTCAAGAGCTCTTGCTTTGCTCACAGAAAATGAAATCCCACCGACTCATCGACTCGGGCTTTGAATTCAAGCACCCGAGTCTCAAAGAATCGGTGAGATACGTCCTGAGCTAGGCGCTACTTAGTTGCTGGCTTTTTTGCAGCTGGTTTTTTCGCTGCAGCAGTTTTCGGCGCTGCCGCGGCTGCTTTCTTAGCTGCTGGCTTTTTGGCAGCAGAAGTTTTAGGAGCTGTTGCTGCTGGCTTTTTGGCGGCTGGTGCCTTAGTAGCTGTGATGGTCTTGGCGGCGTTTTTTCCACTCTTTTCCACCTCGGCCACAGTTTTCTTCACGGCCTTCTGAGAGGTCTTTGCGGTATCGCCGACTGCAGCCTTGGTTACTTTCGCAGACTTCTGCCCGGTTTTAACCGCAGTCTTGACAGCTGATTTTGCCTCACCCGAAACCTTTTTGCCGGTTTTGGCAACGGCCTTTTTGACAACCTTTACCTCTTTGGCGAGATTGGCGCCGGTGGCCTTGGCGTCCTTAGCTACCTTGTCACCAGCCTCAGCGATTGTCTTTTTTACTACCTTTTTGTCTTTGCTAACTTCTTTTGAGATTTTCGCCGCCGCACCTGTGGCGCTTTTGGCAATACTCTCTCCGGCCTTGTCAACTGCGTTAGCTACTGCATTGACATCTTTGGAGACCTCTTTGCTTACCTCATCGGCAAATATCTTGGATTCTTTGGAGACCTCTTTAGCGAAGCTGTCTCCAGCCTTGGCTCCAGCGGTTGAGGTGTTCATGAAAAACTTTTTGATGGACTCGAAAATTCCCATAATATCTACTCCGATTTGTTTTCTAGGTTGAAATCTATATAGAGCTTATTGCGCTTGAGTTAAATTGCACGCCTTCTAGCGAGGATTGCGTCAATCTCAGCTGAACTCATCGAAGCCTTCGGTTTTGCAATGGCAATAACCTGAGCGATTGGCTCGAGCATCTCACCCTCGGTGGAGCTTTTCATCGGAGAGGGCAAAGGATTCGGCATCCATTCGCGAGAAACCTGGTTCTTCGGCGCATGCCGCTGAGCCTTTTGTTTTAAAGACTGCCTCGAGCGATGCAATGAAGTTGCGAGCTGGTTTGCCTTTTTTCCGGCGGCGCGTTGCACAAAAAGAAAGAATAAGGTCAGAACCAGGGCCGGCCAAAAGGCTAACCACCAGGCGCTTTCTAAGGCCGAGCCCACCGCGCTTGAAACAGTGAGTACGGCAAAGAGTCCGAATAGCGCAGAGAATCCTCTCTGGGTGTTAATTAGTCTTCGGAGTTGATCCTGAGGGGTAACCTTTGTGATCTCGCGCTGTCTGCGAATCTCAGACTGAGCTATGTGGCTAGCCTCTTTTAGTTGGGAGCGTTTGGAAAGTCCTGGCACAAAAATAACCAACCATAAAACTGCCAACACCAAAAGTGTTATGCCACCTAGCCCAACCGGAATCTCCATAACAACCAAAGATATGGGCTACTAAATCAAACAGCCGGCATTGGCATGGCGTGTTCTAAAGGCGGGTTAATAACGAGCCCGAAACCTCTTCGTTTGTGATTGCGAATATTCTGTGGTCTCGCCAGTCGCCGTCGATGTGAATAAAGCGCTTTTTGAGCCCCTCCTCGCGCAACCCTAGCTTTTCAACCACCCTGAGACTGGGGGTATTTTCGGGTCGAATGTCGACCTCTACTCGGTGCAGTTTCGCTTCAGCAAAGAGGTAATCAATTGTCAACGCCACTGCAATTGGAGTGATGTTTCTACCAGCCGCATTTTTACAGATCCAGTAGCCAATTGTTGCGCTTGAAAGCGACCCGCGCTGAATGCCTGCGACATTAATTTGACCAACAATCCGGCCCTGATACTCGATAATCAGACCTAGGCCACTTTCGTTTCTGGCCTGTGCAATGAGCGAGTTAACCATGAATCGCACATCGAGTGGATACCGAACTCCGGGGGTGGAAGCCTCCCAGGGTCTTAGCCACTCTCGATCCGCGACCAGGAGTCTCTCCAATGTTCTGATATCGCGGCGCCTAACTGAGCGCAGCAAGACATCTTGGTGAATCAAAGGCATAATTCCTCGCACGCTGGCAAGATTACCGCTATGGAAACTAAGAGTGAAGCTCGATTACGAATTAGTGTCGCAAGGCCTCACTCTAGCCACGGACTCACCGCTCAACTTATTGAACTGGTGCTAATGACAAAACCCAAAGTCATCGCTAGTTATGCCCCGCTAGCACCCGAGCCGGATGTTTCGGATTTCAACAGCTGGGCAATCCAAAGTGGCTATCAACTAGCACTGCCAAAAATTGTTGGCCACGATCTGATTTTCGCCCAGGGCGAGCTAGCCCCAGGTAGCTTCAGCATCCACGAACCGACAGGGCTTAGCCAAGATCTAAAAGATATTGACCTGATGCTGTTACCGGCTCTGGCGGTTGATCACCAGGGTTTTAGGTTGGGTAAGGGCAAGGGCTTTTACGATCGAGTGCTTTCTGAGACTAGACCTAGCCACGTCTTCGCAGTGATTTTCGATAGTGAATATCTGACCTCGCTGGAAACCGAACCCCATGATCAAAAAGTGGACGGCTTTGTCACGCCAATTCGGCAAGCGCGCATCGGTGACTAGATAGTTGTCTAAACTTCTTGTTCGGAGGATCAATGCCAACCTATGCCTATGTTTGCAAAAAATGCGAACACGCTTTTGAAGCACAGCAGGAGTTTTCAGCTGCAGCCCTAACAAAATGTCCAATCTGTGGTGGGCTGCTGCGCAAGCAGTTCGGTAATTTGGGTGTCACATTCAAAGGCTCCGGTTTTTATAAAACCGATAACGCTGCTAAATCAGATAAGAGCGACTAGCCCCAATGCGGGGGTTTATCGTCTCGCAGCCGATCGTCATTTGAATCATCCGGGTCGCCCCACGCGCGATTTGTGTCCTCAAAAGCGGCTTGTTCAAATAATGGTTGCGCCTTGCGCACTAAATCAATCCCTAATTCCATGGCTATTCGATTCGCAACATCTTGCGGCTTAGCGAAAAGCTCTAGGGCGTGAACTCTAAGGTATTCCCAACCCATCGCCCTAAGAAGACCGGGTCTGAGCCTGAGTTTTTCATCCCAAGAGTCTCCCACCAGCGCCCAGTCGGGATCCACAACGGCCGATTTATTGCCGTAAGAAATAGCCAGCCCGATTCGCCCACCAAAATTCAAAGCGACTTTGATTCCGAGCTTTCGTAACCTCATCGACAGGTCCACCAAGAGCGGGTCCGGCTCCCCAGACTTCACATCACTCAAAAAACTTGGTGCGATTAGGTCCTTGAGCCACATTTGATTCCCCGGTAATTTTCCGGCCGCAAAGTCCTCGAAGTTATAGCAAGAAACCACACTCATGCGCTCTCTGGCTGACACAATTTGATTGACCATCCAGGAGCCGGCGAACTCGGAGTTAAAATCTCCGAGTGTCCCAGAAATACGTCCCTCCGGGGTTCGGCCAAAACCAACCGAAAAAATGACTCGATCGGCGATTCGATGAGTTAGCTCACTCATCGTGACCACTTCAAAATGTTCCCGTCCGTGAGAGGCGAAAAACTCCGCATCCTGAGGTGACTCCGATTGCAGTTTTTGCACCAGGGTGTTGATGCGCTCCGCATGCACCCTGGATGCTGTCACAACCATCAGAGAGTCCTGAGGGGTCCATCTGGCATGGTTCATGACCATGTTGGCCACCTGAGTCACTTCCGCATCCAGCGACTCAGTGGCGCCTTCAATGGTGCTTGCAGCAGTGTCGCCCTCTGATATCTCAATGTGTTCAAAATTGTGAATGCCGGCGAGCTGAGCTGCGGCCGGCTCCAAAATCAAACGGTTTTGGTAGAAGTTTTGATTGAGGTAAAGGCCTAAAACTTGACCTTGGGTTCGGTAGCTTCTAGAAATCTCAAGCCTGCCGAAGCGATTAGAAACTGCGTCAAATACCGATTCGCGCAAAGACGAAACATAGCCCTGGTTGGCCCTTGCAACAGTGTCAAAATTCTCCGGCCGGGCTAATATCGGGTCTCCAAAAGCGATGACCTGTTTGGCTCTCGAGATTGCCGGGATGGCCTCGGCTAATCCAGTTGAAGAGGCGTCTAAGACTAAGACCACGTCGAATTCCTGCTTATCGCTCAGCTCATGAACTCGAAACGGTGACAAAATCTGAGCCGTGACGAGCGCGTTCCAGAGCTCCCTGGAATCTCGGTAGCCGGATTTCAAACTCAACTCACGCCTGCGCAACTGATTTCTAAAAACATCAGCTTGAGCCGGCTTAGCTTCTATGATGCTTTTCCAGCGAGCGGCAAGGACGCCTTGAACTCTAAGCAAGCCCTCAGAAATTAGGTTCTGGGCCTTCAGTTCGAAATTTGCTTCGAGCTTTGATATTTCTTCTGCACTGAACTCTATGATGTCCGGGTTTGCAGCAACGATTGCCTCAAAAGCCGACTGCCACCAAGCAAGGCTTAGCTCATCCGCCAGTTGCTCGGGTTCTGGGTGGATCCGGCACAGTTCATCGCTAAGCGCGCTCAGTCCCAGCGAATCTAGCTCAGCTAGCGTTGGGAGCCTTGAAATATAGCCACTCAAAATATCGGTTTTAGACGCCAAGTCAGCGAAGCGTTGCTCCAATTGATCAAGGCTCAATCTGGTCAAAAGCTCAATATCTGGATCTGGGTCGAGGTGGCGTTGCAATAGGTCGATAACCGCCGCGATTTTTTCGAACTTTGACTGCGTGTCACTGAGTCCCAGAGGCACAGTTGGAGGTGCTTGGGTCTCACAATAATTGCCCCATGCGCTTCTTTGTAGCTCAGCTTTGGTGAGTGCTTCGTGCAAATTTGAAACCGAGCTGCCGGGACGGATGTATTCTTTTGCTAGTTTTTTAAACCTGCGTCGCTGCGCTCCAGAGAGTGCGCCACGGTCTCCGCGGGCAGCCGTTGCAGCAATCAAATCAGAGATGTTTCGATCGTAGATTGAGGGTAAGAATTTGTCCAAAGTCTCGCGGATTCCCAGGAGCAAATTTAATTGCTCAGCCCACTCTTCCACGCTATCGCAGGCCTTGAGTGAAAGCTCTTGGAGATAGCGGTTGATTTGATACCTGAGAGTTCTAAGCTCCTCTCCGGCCAACTCCTGCACCTTGGAAAGTAAGTTATCAATCTCTGTCTGAGTACTAAAGCGAGAGTGGAACCAGGGCGTCTCTTTTGCGCCGAAGCTAAATAATCCAGACTCTTGCGCTCTGGTTAGTGCATCGAGCCCCGGCTCTCTGATGCTCTGCAAAAGCTCGGCTTTAATGCGCGCACTATTTACCGGCGCTGGGCTCAGGCCCGATAGCTTGGCAAGCTCGCTGAGCGCGGCTATCAGGGAGACTCCAACCGGATTATCACTTGACTCAATGCTCGCAAAATAATCACCGACTTTTGTCTCGGCTTCGGTCAGCTCCTCAAGGGCATTCTGGTAATTATTAGGTTTAGCCTTTTCGTTTCTCGAAATAGCCGCCACCGTGTCGGCCCAGGAGTCAGTAATTCTGATAGCAATCCCGGCTAAACCAGTTTCGGCCAGGCGCTCGGTCAGCTCATCAGCCGTCTGGGCTCGGGGCGCAATAATAAGAGCCGTCTTGCCATCGAGGGCAAAATTTGCAAGCAGGTTAACCACGGTTTGGATGTACCCACAGCCTGGCAGGGTTTCCACTGCGAAACAGTTGCCGGCCTGCGCCATTTCAATAACTTGACGCTGGGTTGCATCAGCGTTTGTCACCAGGGTGATTTCCTGGGTTGGGCTTTTTCGGATGATTTTTGTGTCGGAGATGAGCTCGTCAGTCAAAGCACTTGATTCACCCAAACCAAGTTTTTGCAGCTGGAGAAGGTCTGGCACAAAATTGCCAAGCACTAAGAGCTTTTGAACTTCGATGTCTGAGCCTTGAACCAGCTCCGCCACTAATGACAACACAGCTACTGGAATCAAATCAACCTGCCCACTGGCTACCGCCAGTAGGTCAGATTCCCTGAAGTCTCCCCTGCGTTGGCGAATCAGTTCACCAACAGCTGGATTGAGAATTGGATCTTTATCAATCCGAATCTCGTAGTCTTCTCCTTTTGCGATTAGGTGTGTTGCCCAGAGCAAAATTGGCAGCCTGCGCGAATCGGATGCGACCTCAACTAGACCGGCTGCGATAAAACAACTTCTTATTCCGAAGGTCGCCTCGATGCGCTTGGCCTTGGTCCTAATTCTTCTGGCTGCGCTGAGGGCTCTAGATTGAGCCACACCATCGCGCACAAGGTTCCCCATAGTCGTGCTCCGCGCTGATGTTAGCTGAGCCAGCCCACCAGGGTGAGCACGCGAAAAATCAACCTGACCAAAAGAGGATGGTTCGAACCTGGTAAGTGGATTAATGCCACCTAAGCCGAGTAACTCTTCGCGCCAAATTAGGCGCCTATCAATGCCATCCACGACAAAATCTTAAGATAACTCAGAGCCTGGTCGGGGTTGCCTTGCCCTGAAATCAAAATTCAGACTTTAGGTGCAGCGCCTAAGAATGAAAGCGAAAGGCACCTCAATAAAAAAATCGGGTCCTGGAAAAAAACCAAGACCCGATTTTGTTGAGCTTTTTTTGAGCTAAAAGATTGCCAGTGAGAAGACGATGATTATTACCAGGGCGAAAACGACCATAAGCGCCTGGGTAAGTTGAACATAGCGAGCGCTCGCTGCAATCACGGTCGCAACTGCGGAACCCGAGCCTGATAAGTCCTTTACAACAGCCGCACCTTCGCGCATTGCTGCAAACTGATTGACAATTGAGAGTGCGCCGGTGGCGACCAGCACCACAAAGGCGAAAAGCTTTACTTGGAAAGCTGCTCCGATGAATGCCCCGGTGGCTACAAGGTAGAGAGCCACCGCCAGAATGATTACGGAGGACATTTGGGACTGAATGATGCTTCTTCTCAGTGTGTTCCAATTATTGATTAGGCTCGCGGTATCCATGAAGGCTCCTTTATAGAAATGAATTATCTTTAACGGTGCTGCGTACTTCTAACTCTAACCACAGCAACCAGGTTCAGGCCTATTGGCCTGAAGATTCCTTTTGCCAAGTGTCGTTCGGTCTCTCCCCGGGCTCAAATTAGGGCTCAGGCTCAATTTTCGATGACCAAAACGTTCTAATTAGTCTCGGTGTTTCCAAAATCCCCTGGGAAGAAGAAACCCGATTCTTGCGACTTTGACTTATTGAACGGTCCTAGATCATGTAGCCAAGGTCGGATCCGACGGTTGGGTAAGCCGCAGTGGTGGATTTGAGTTGACGGGTGGTCAGGCCAAGCTTGATAGCCAGGCTGAAAGTGTTGATCAATTCGCCGTATTCGGGCCCAAGTAAATGCGCCCCGACAATGCGGTCGTTCGACTTGTCGATGAGAATCTTGGCAGCCGCCGTGTTCTCGCCGATGCGAAAGTTAGAAAACCAACCGCTGGTATCGAAATAACGGATGTCTAAATCGATTCCTTGCTCGATGGCCTCAGATTCGAGAAGCCCTACGCGAACAAGTTCAGGAATTGTAAAAACAGCGGTCGGAATACCGGTGTAGTCAGGCGTGGTGGTAGTTCCCTTGATCATATTGGAAGCCGCTACCTTAGCTTCGGCGCCCGCCATTGGAGTTAGGGGCATTCCGGCAGTGTCTGCAGAGTCTCCAGCGGCCCAAACTCTTTTGTTCGAGGTACTCTGAAGGTGGCCACTCACATGCACTCCGCGATCGCCCCATTCCACCCCTGCGGCATCTAAGCCTAGGTCGGCGAGGTCAGAGACTCGTCCGGCTCCGTGGACCACGAGGTCAACTTCCATTACTTCGCTGGCGCCGTCTCTTTCAAGGGTGACCTGATAGGCGTCTTTGATCCGCTCGACAGCCGTGATTTCGGTGTTGCGGTGCAGCTCAATACCTACCTCAGCACCACGACTAATCAGTAGCTCGACAAGATCTGGGTCGAAACTCGACAGCGGGCGCGCTCCGCGGTCGATGATCACCGCTTTGCTGCCAGCGCGAGATACGATGTGGGCGAACTCGAAGGAGATAAAGCCGCCACCGGCAAAAAGTATTCGGGCAGGAAGGGCTTTGAGGTCCAGGAATTCGCTGCTATCTATCAGGTGTTCGGCACCGGGGAACTTTAATGGTCGCGGCCTTGCTCCAGTAGTGATTAAGAAGCGTTCCGCTTCATACCTAACGCCATCGACTTCAAGTTCACGTTCACCAATAAATCGAGCAAGCCCTTTTAGGGTCTCAACGCCATCTTTATCAAGACTCGATTCCATGCTCTTAGAAATCGGATCGGTGTAGACATGCTTGTGTGCCATTAAATCCGACCAGTTCATCGCAAGGCCCGAATCATCGATACCCTTGCCCCTCATCAGCATTGCGCTGTCGATAATCTCAGCACCTCGACGAAGAATCTTCTTTGGGTCGCAGCCGCGTAATGAACAAGTTCCGCCGTAAGGCATGGAGTCCACGATAGCCACTCGCCAGCCCTCGGCCACGCACTTGCTTGCTGCAGTCATTCCTGCAGTCCCAGCTCCTATGACAATCAGATCGTAGGGCCCACCAGCATCTGACTTTGCATCGGAGTTTGACGAGCTATTGGCAATTTTGTTTTCCATTGTTTATCTCCTTTAGTAGGTGGGAAGGGTTGGCTGCAGGTATGAATATGCTCGGCTTTGGATGCGAGATTGAATCCAGATATGAATCGAAAAAGCGAGATGGTGGCCAATAACTGTTGGGACGCCCTTGTAACCGAGACCGTCAATTCGGTCGGCCAGTTGGTATGTTTCGGCCCGCTGATGCGCCTTGGTTGGATAGCCGCTCTCGCTCACAAAAGGGCTGGGTTGGCCTTCTTCGGCTTTTCGGTTTGGAAATGCCATGAAGTAGAAAATTATTGAACCCATAATTTCACCATAACCCTTAATCCAGGCATGACGCCAAGAGCGTAAAATGACAGCATGCGCATCGTGGGAGACTTTTTGACCGTGGGTCTTTTTTTCCAAGACGCCCACTTCCGCGAATTCAGTGTTCTAATTCCCAAACCGCGACAGGGCTCAAAAGGCTGCAGAACTCACGCCACTGACACGGTTAATCTGCGCATACACGGCACCATGCCCGCATGCTGATCTCACTGGTGCAGCGATGATCTGGTGGGAGCGCCATCAGGTCCTGCTCTACATCGCCGCCATTGCCGCAGGGGCAATGGGTGGTCTGACTCTGCCCGAGCTTTCCCATCCATTAGAGCTCGCGATCGACCCCGTCTTGGGTTTGCTCATGTACGTGATTTTTCTGGGCGTGCCCTTCACGGCGGCCGCTCAGGCGCTTGGCGACTGGCGTTTCGTCGCTGCTATTTTGGTTCTGAACTTTGCCCTGGTCCCGATAGTGGTGTTTGGGTTGAGTCGCTTCGTGCAGGGCGAGGCCGCGTTGCTGATCGGCGTGCTCTTAGTATTGCTAACCCCTTGTGTGGATTACGTGATCGTATTCTCGGGACTAGCGGGCGGAGCGCGCAGTCATCTTCTCGCAGTCACTCCCTTACTCATCCTCCTGCAGATGCTGCTGCTACCGATCTACTTGTGGTTGATGGCTGGCCCGGATGTCGTTGAAGCGTTTGCAGTTCGCCCTTTTTTCGAAGCGTTCCTGCTGCTGATTGCCCTGCCGATGAGTCTCGCGGCGCTTACTCAGCGAATGGCAGCAAAATCACGAGCCGTGCGGGCAATCAAAAATGTTGTGATCGCCGCAATGGTGCCATTAGTGATGCTGACCCTAGCGGTGGTTGTCGGGTCCCAAATATTTGCCGTGAGCGGCTCAATTGGATCGTTGATTGTGGTCCTGCCGATCTTTTTGTTGTTCGCGTTGATTCTCGCCCCTCTTGGAGCATTGGCAGCTCGGATCGCGCAGCTTGGCGTACCCGAGCAACGCGCCGTCGTTTTCAGCGGGGTGACCCGCAACTCACTGGTCGTGCTCCCTCTGGCTCTAGCACTGCCTCCATCGTTTGCTCTAACCCCGCTGGTAATCGTCACCCAAACCTTGGTCGAGCTTGTGGTGATGGTCGTTATGGTGGCCGTTCTGCCGCTGGTGATTCGCGACGCTGACGGACCAGCAAGGTCCGTGTAATCAACTTTTTATGATCCGCAAAGTAAAGCCGCGCCTGCACAATGGTTAGTTTTAGGAGCTCCTGGGGGTCCGATCCGTTAGGAATCGTGAAGCTCGTTTGGAAACCGAAACAAGACCGAATCTAGAAACCCGCTTCATTCGATAGAAGCGCAATCAATTGGTGATTACTACTGGTAAGTTTTGTGAGCCTGGAAAACCTGCCGGACGGAACGCAAGCCCCAATAGGGACGGGTTCCTTTCTTGCTAATTAGGCAAATGGCCTCGTAGCTCAGTGGATAGAGCAACGGTTTCCTAAACCGTGTGTCGGGTGTTCGATTCACCTCGAGGCCACTCATTATTCGTCCGGGCCATGAAGTGCTCCGTCAGTCCCGAGTGCGATGAATATGCCGCGCAGAATCAGTGCGATCGCGATGCCCACCAATAAAGCCTCTGACTGCAATTTCCTAGCCACCTTGAACTGGGTGAAAATCAATAAAAAGACAAAGAGATTGTCCACAGAAGGCGACTTTTCAGTGATAAAAACAGCGATGTATTCGCCACCGTATTGACCACCCCGGATTCCGGAAACCACGAATGTGAAAAGTAGTGCGAGTCCGATATAAATCGAGCTCTGAATCGCAGATTCCTTGAAGGTTGGTTCGTGAGGGTTCTTCACCTGGTAGTTCAAGTCGTCGATCATCCCGGCACGAAATCGCAATGGTGGTGAGGCGAACCTAAAGCTCTACGTGCAATATAAAATCATTCCCAAAGCACATTCAAGCATGCGGGCCACTAGTCATTTTGGACGGTCATGCGCTTCAAAAACCGATGCGCGCGAATCTTTTACCGGTGAGCGGATTGCGAATGTAAAAAGTTAGGCAGCCTGAGGTTGCATTGCAAGAAACTCTTCCCACTGTGGTTCGTTCTTATCTACTCCGCGAACGCTCCAGATCAAACCGCTGGGCATCTTGGGCTTAACTTTCAGCTCCCAGCCCATCTCTTTGAGAGTCTTATTAGATTTTTGATTATTGCACTTAAGGCAACATGCCACCAGGTTGTCCCAGGTGTCTTTGCCGCCGAGGGATTTTGGAACTACGTGATCCACGGTGTCCGCGGGTTTTTGGCAGTATCCGCAGCGAAAATCGTCTCTTCGCAAAACCCCTCGGCGAGATAGCGGCACCCGCCTTGAGTTCGGGATCCTCACATAGCGCTGAAGCAAAATCACTGTTGGCAAATCGAAAGATCGAGTGGCACTGTGAACGACTCTGTCTTTTGCACCAGCCAAGATAGTTGCTTTTTGGTTCAGAACCAGAATCAGAGCGCGCTTAAAAGACACCACGGCCAAGGGCTCGTAGCCAGCGTTTAAAACTAATGTGCGCAATTTATCCCCTTAGACAAAATGACCCGCACGGCTTGCGGGCTCTGCGAATTGGCCATTTGAATTAACCCTATAAATAAAAAACGCGCCGCATAATGCGACGCGCAAAGTTTCCAGACCGGATATCCGGGGGTGTCGGCTAAAACATATTCGATAGTCATCATGGGCGTGGCGGTCTCGAAGCATCTCTAACCTCCCTTTAATTTATTAGGTCGCAACAATATAAAGAGGGTAAGTCAGATTTGCTGTGAATTGGGTAGAAACGCTAAAGAGAAAATTGCTTTTTTGATTTAGTTTGTGATCTCTACAAAACGAGTGATGTAAAAGCGGTCGGTGAAGATGGTCGCCAGCTTCACTCGGTCACCCGGCTGAGGAGCATGATAAAAGTTACCGTTTCCGGCATAAATACCGTTATGGCTATAGTCGTTGAAAGTCACGATGTCACCCGGAAGAGCATCCGCTAGAGCAATCTTCACTGCCACCCTGGACTGCTGGTAGACGCTGTGAGGAAGGTTCACTCCGAACTGCGAGTAGACAAACAGCACGAAGCCGGAGCAGTCGAAGCCCGAAGGGGTGGAGCCACCATAAACGTATGGGGTTCCGACAAGTTCGGCGGCGGCCTTCATCAGGCTGGCCGAGGTAACGCTAGTGAATCTTGGATTTGCTAAATAATCCGCTGCTCGAGGACCGGTATAGAGAGCTCTGCTTACGGTTTTAATCTCAAACTCGCTTGCATCCGCTTCTTGATAGTCACCGCGGGAAAACTCAACTGCCCGAACTGCTGCAACAGAAAGCCCCTGTGAAGGGGCAGATATGTCAACCATCGTGTTGTCGCGGGCGAGGCCGCTCAGAGCAGTTGTTTCGGGATCAAACCCGTAAGAAGGAAGTGCGAATGTTGCCATTAGTCCCATTGCGGAAACCATGGTCAAGAGGGTACGAAAAGATTGCTTTGGCCCTTTTTGCAAGGCTCGCTGTTCAGCCACCCGCAGAGCTTTGCGCGAGGTTAGGGAGTCGGCTGGAGCTGAAATCAAAGAGGGTTCTCCTAGGGAGTGTTTGGAGCTTTTGCTCGTAGAAGTATAGCCGTTAGTTCTGAATAACCGCTGCGAATAAGTGCGCGGCGACAGATCCGTCCACAATCAGACCCTCGTTACGCTCCAATCCAGTAATTAGCCAGCCAGCAGCGCTCTTATCAATTGTCACATGCTCCCCCGGAGTAAGGCCCAGATCCCAGAGTTGCAACAGAAAAGCGGAGTCAATTTGCAGCGGTTCTCCGATCCTAACCAGCTGATAAGTCCCAGTTTCAAGCCCGCTTATCGGGCCACAGGCCTGTGGCTCGGCGCTGGGAAGACCCAATAGCTCAAGACCCGGAACCGGCATCCCAAATGGTGAGATCCTCGGTTGATCCAAAAGTTCAATCAGCTTGCGCTCCACGTTCTCGCTCATCACATGTTCCCAACGACAGGCCTCGTCATGGACCAATTCCCACTCGAGACCAATCACATCGATCAATAAGCGCTCGGCCAAACGATGCTTGCGCATGACCTCGGTAGCAGTTAGGCGGCCGACATCCGTGAATTCCAGATGCTTATCGTCACCGAGGCTTAGTAGGCCATCTCGCTCCATGCGCGCTACGGTTTGCGAGACAGTCGGGCCGGAATGCTCCAGTCGCTCGGCGATGCGGGCTCGCATCGGCGTTATGCCCTCTTCTTCTAGTTCGAAGATTGCCTTGAGATACATCTCGGTGGTATCAATTAGATCTGTCACAATTTGGCCCCTTTGCTAGACAAAAGACTAATACCACCGCGATGGATAAACTAAAAGGCATGGCAAACATCAGAATTCCAGCAAATCTTCTTCCTCAAGATGGCAGGTTCGGTTGCGGACCCTCAAAGGTGCGAAGCGCTCAATTAGAAAACTTTATGACCAAGGGCGCCGCTCTTTTAGGAACCAGCCACCGTCAGCAGCCGGTAAGAAATCTGGTTGGGGATATTCGCTCGGGCCTCATGGGCTTATTTAGAGCTCCAGCTGGCTATGAAATAATCCTGGGAAACGGTGGCTCGACGGCATTTTGGGATGCGGCCGCATTTGGCCTCGCGGAGCAAAAAGCTCAGGCGCTAGTCCACGGAGAGTTTGGCTCCAAATTTGCCAGTGCACTCACCACCCCTTGGCTCAAAGCGCCGACGATCCAGAAGGCTGAACCGGGATCGAGAAATGCTCTGTCCGCTGAAGCCGGGGTTGATCTTTATGTTTACCCTCATAATGAAACCTCAACCGGCGTTATTTCTCCGGTAAAACGAACTGCCGCTGCTGATTCGGGCGCGTTGCACCTAACCGATGCCACCAGCGCTGCCGGCGGAATCGATTTTGATGCAAATGAAACCGATGTTTATTATTTTGCTCCACAAAAAAACTTCGCCTCCGATGGGGGGCTGTGGTTGGCCCTGGTGTCCCCCGCAGCAATTGAGAGAATTGAAAAAATAGCCGAAAGTGATCGATACATCCCAGAGTTTCTCAGCCTGAAAGCCGCTCTGGATAACTCAAGGTTGAATCAAACACTGAATACCCCGTCAATTGCGACCCTTTTCATGCTGGAAGACCAAGTGGGCTGGATCAATCATTCCGGCGGCCTGAAATGGGCCGATGCTCGCACAAAAGAGTCTTCCAAGCTGCTCTACGACTGGGCTCAAGCCTCCAGCATTGCAAGCGCCTTTGTCGAAAACCCCGAGCACCGTTCGCAAGTTGTGGTGACCATTGATTTTGCTGAATCAATCGATGCCGCGGCTATTGCTAAAACTCTGAGGGACAATGGGGTTGTGGATGTTGAGCCCTACCGGAAGCTAGGTCGCAACCAACTAAGGGTTGCCACTTTTGTCTCAATTGAGCCGAGCGATATTCAGGCACTACTTGCTTCAATCGACTACGTATTGGGAGAGATGTGAAGGTCTTCGTAAAGTTTTCCGAGCGACACCCTGAGCCAACAGTCGCCAATATCCACTCGAAGAAAATTGTTTTAGTCGGAAGCGCTCTGTGGGTCTTGGTCCTGATCATCCTCTTGGCGTTTTATCCGGCGCTGTCTGACGCGGGTCTTTTGTGGTGGCTGCACACTGCTCTGGTCGGCATTGGACTCGGAGTCCTCGGATTCTTCGCCGTCCGCAAATCCTAGGGCCATGCCCTTAATAAGTTCATCGGCTTCGGCATCGGACTGAGCCTTGCCCTCTGCCCGAAGCTGCTTTCGGAACTCAGCCAGCCGCTCGGCCCAGGGCACCCAATTCGGTGAAAGCACCGCATGGGGTCCTGCCATCAGATTCACTTCAGAGACCGAGATCCCCTTGCGCTTATCCGGAGAAGTTAGAGTGATGGCCCAAACCCAGCCTTCATAGCCACGCATCAGAGCGGCAAAACGGACTTCAATTACTCCCTTAGAAGCTTCGACTTCGTCAAGAAAATCGCCAATTAGGGCATGGCTCGTGTTTTCTTTTAGCGCGCTAAGCGCTAACTCTTGATTGCTAACCTTCAAGCTCTTCGGCCACCTTGCGCAAAAGATGAGCCACCTTTTTGGACTGAGTAGGCTCGGGGTATTTGCCGCGCTTGAGGCTCTCACCCATCTGGTCCAGCAGGCGGATTACGTCTTCGGTGATAATTGCCAGTTCTTCGGCGGGCTTACGATTCACAGCCTGCAGGGTGGGAACCTCTATTACTCGGACCGAGAGCGCTTGAGCGCCCTTGCGACCATCGGCCACGCCGTATTCGACGCGGGAGCCTGGCTTTATTGAGCTAGTTCCCTGCGGAAGCGCTGATATGTGCAGGAATACTTCAGCGCCGTCATCACCCTGGATGAAGCCGAATCCCTTGTCGTCATCGAAGAACTTAACTTTTCCGGTTGGCATGCTTCCTTCTTTCCACGAACCTGCCATAACTGTAGCCGAAAGGTTAGAGTTGTCGGATGTCCGAAAAACGCAAGCGCCCCCAATTAGAGGTAACACTGGCTTATATGGCGGTCGGAGTTATTGGGGTTTCAATCCTGGCAATTCTATTAACGCTGTTGCTAACGCTTTTTAATGTTTCCAACCTTCCGGTTTTATTGGCGCAGCTTCCGCTAATTGGTTTACCGATTGGCTTCTTATTTATCATCGCCCTTTTAATCGCGTCAATTATCAGCCGAACTAAGGGAAATAAGGACTAATTGTCTGACTTACTCACTCTCGCTGGCTCTCTTAAGCAGTTGGACCAGGCCAGACTGGCAGAGGTCATAAGTTCATGCGTCTCGGAGACCAAGAACTGCCAGGATCTGTTCGATTTATCAAGGCTCTTACTATCCAGGCGCGAATTAGAATCTCGAATCAGAAACCTTGGGACAAAAGATCTGCAAGATCTAGAGCACAAAAAGCCAACCAAAAACCTGACCCACGCTCTATTAGCAAGCCAAGTTAACGTGTTTGAGCAAGCTGGCGCGTTGATGTCGGAGCTTTCAGCGCCGACCCACAAGCACCTCTCTGAACCTGGAGACTCACTCGTGATTCACGAGACCCTTCTTACGATCACCGAATCGCTGTTTGCCTGCGAGCGACACTGGCTTGGGTTAGTTAGATCTGGAATCAAGGCCCAAGATGCCAAAGAGCTCGGTCTCACGGTGAAAATGGCCGCCAATCGAGTGCAGAAAATTTTCCAGCTTGCGATGCACGCGGGACTGGTTCGATCTCACGCTGAGCGCTGGGTAGCAACTGATAAGGGGCACGATTGGCTCGCAGCTGATAACCCTAAACGCTGGGAGCTGCTCGCCGAAAGCATCATGGATCTGCCGGGCATCAAGCTAAGTGAAGATGATCTAATTGAGCAGTTGCAAACGGCTTTTCCGCTTCGGCCGATAGCCGATGTAAAGCTGCTTTCATTCGGCTCTCTGATTGGCCTGATTGATCAAGGCGCTCCCACGAAACTTCTTTTTGCGGCGCAAACCTCGATTCCACAGGCGGCCTTATTAGCAGCCAAAATGTTGCCAGAGCCGGTTTCAAAACTGATAGTGCAATCCGATTTGAGCATCACCTCACCCGGGCCAATTACCCCTAGCCTGCACCGAACCTTGGATGTCTTCACCGAATCTGAAGATTTGGGTTTGGCCTGCCGTTTCCGACTCAGCTCCCTCAGTGTTTCGCATGCCCTAGAGGTTGGGATGAGCGTCTCCCAGATTCGTGAGTTTCTTGCCAGCCACAGCAATCATGAATTGCCTCAACCGGTCCAGTACCTTTTGGCCCAGTCAGAGTCAAGGTTCCGCGAGCTCAAGGTCTTGGGTTCGGCCCTGGGCACAATAATCGAATCCGATGATGAGATCTTGCTGATGCAAATCTCCAACGAGTCTTCACTGGTCCCTCTGCAACTCAAGGCCACCGCTAGAAACCAACTTGGGTCCAGGTTTCAAAGTCAGTTGGTTTATTTTAATTTGCGGGCAGCCGGTTATGCCGCAGTGATGGTGGATGAGTCGGGTCAGGTAATCTCCCCACGAGAAAGAATTGATACCGAACCAGAATTGATAGATCAAGCGGCGGCTAATCAGCAGGCCGAATCCCTGCTATCGGGTGAAGCCCAGGAGCCAGCGCGCGAGGACATGTCTCGACAATTGCAATTTGCACTAAAGAATAAACTAAAAGTAACGCTAAGGGTCGAGTTGCCAGATGGCCAACTGAAGGAATTTGAGATTGAGCCGCTTGGAATAGCTGGCAACCGGATCAGAGGTAGGGACCTAGAAAAAGAGGCTGAGCTGACCCTGCCGATGGCAAGAATCAAAGCGGTCTGGCTCAGTTAGGATATAGGGATGTCTTTGGGGCCCCTGATTGTTCAATCCGACCGCACGGTACTTCTTGAAACCGACCACCAAGATGCCACCGAAGCCCGCCACGAGCTCGCGATCTTTGCGGAGCTAGAGCGCGCACCAGAGCACATCCACACTTATCGCATCACCAAGCTAGGACTCTGGAACGCCCGGGCCGCAGGTCATGATGCGGATTTCATTCTCAGCTCCCTGAATAAATGGTCCAAATACCCCGTGCCGCAGGGTGTCTCAAAAGAAATTGAGGAGACTATAGCGCGCTTCGGAAAGCTACTCATCTCAAGGGATGAGATAGGCCTGATTCTAAAAAGTGATTCCAGATCGATTCTTGCCGAAGTTTCTTCGAATCGAAGGATTGCAAATCTATTAGAGGGTGAGGTTGAGGGTGGCTTTAGAGTCCGAGACTGGGCCCGTGGCCAACTAAAGCAGGAGCTCTTGAAGCTCGGCTGGCCAGCCGAAGACAATGCTGGCTATACCCCCGGAACCCCGCATGAGATTAATCTAAAACAAGACACCTGGCACTTGCGCGACTATCAAATCCAAGCCGTCGAGAAATTCAACCTAGGTGGTTCGGGGGTTGTGGTTTTGCCCTGTGGTGCAGGTAAGACCCTAGTTGGAGCAGCGGCTATGGCTTCGGCAGGAACCAATACCCTGATTCTGGTGACCAACACGGTTTCCGCAAGACAGTGGCGCGACGAACTTCTGGCGAGGACATCACTTCAAATAGAGGACGTAGCCGAATATTCCGGTGCCCATAAAAACCTCGCAGCGGTAACTATCGCCACCTACCAAATCCTCACGACAAAGCGAAAAGGCGAATTTACTCACCTGGAATTACTGAACGCCCGGGACTGGGGTTTGGTCATCTATGACGAAGTTCACCTTTTGCCAGCACCTATTTTCAAAATGACTGCTGACTTGCAAGCGAGGCGCCGTCTTGGCCTAACCGCGACTTTGGTTCGTGAGGATGGCCGAGAATCCGACGTCTTCTCGCTCATTGGGCCAAAGCGATTTGATGCACCTTGGAAAGAAATCGAGGCTCAGGGCTACATTGCACCTGCGAATTGCTATGAGGTTCGAGTTGGCTTGCCCGATGAAGAACGCATGGAATATGCCATCGCGGATCAAGAATCGCGATTTCGAATCGCTGCCACCTCTCCTCAGAAACTCGCCATCATCAAGGAGCTTTTGGCAAAGCATGAGGGCGAGCCCACTTTGATTATCGGTCAGTACTTGGATCAAATCGATACGGTTTCAGAGGCACTAAACATTCCCAAACTCACCGGCGCAACTCCGGTAGACGAGCGCGAAGCATTATTCAAGAAGTTTCGCTCGGGTGAGCTAAAGGCACTTGTGGTTTCCAAGGTCGCGAACTTCTCGATTGACTTACCCGAGGCATCGGTCGCCATTCAGATTTCTGGAGCCTTTGGATCTAGGCAAGAAGAGGCTCAGCGACTCGGAAGGCTCTTGAGGCCCAAAGCTGATGGTCGCTCAGCCGCCTTTTACACGGTGGTTGCTCGAGACACGGTTGAACAAGACTTCGCTCAGAACCGGCAACGCTTTTTGGCCGAACAGGGATACAGCTACGAAATATTGGACAGCGAAGACATCTAATACAGCTATTTCCCAGACTACTTACAGCTAAGAGGCGCAAGATTGAAACATGGAATCTCTCAAAGTACTAGTAGTTGATGACGAACCAAATATCCGCGACCTTCTTTCTGCGAGCTTGCGCTTCGCCGGACACACTGTTCTAACCTCCCCCAACGGCACGGATGCAATAAACAAAATTATTGAGACCCAGCCGGATATAGTGCTGCTCGATGTGATGCTTCCCGACATATCGGGTTTTGGAGTCACCAAAAAGATTCGCGGTATGGGGATTGAGACTCCAATATTATTTTTGACGGCCCGAGACGACACCGAGGATAAGGTGACCGGGCTCACAGTGGGCGGCGACGACTACGTGACCAAGCCGTTCAGCCTTGACGAAATTATGGCCCGAATTTCGGCGATTATGCGGCGCACTGGAAAAGGCGATGATAGCGACTCGTTGATTCGCGTAGGCGAATTAGAAATCAACGAGGATGCTCACGAGGTTTCTGTGGCAGGCCAAGTGGTTGACCTCTCCCCCACCGAATATCAGCTCTTGAGATATCTGGCATCGAACCCGAATCGAGTTCTCACTAAGGCGCAGATCCTAGATCACGTTTGGGAGTATGACTTCAACGGCGAAATGGGTATCGTAGAGAGCTATGTTTCTTATCTTAGAAAGAAGCTGGACCCGCTGAGCCAAGAACCACTAATTGCCACTAAGCGCGGTGTTGGCTATTTACTGAAAGGCCCTAAAGGCTAAAACTTGAAACCCAAGATGCTCGCTATCTGGGAGCGCGTTTCGCTCCGATCTAAGCTCACCTCTTTAGCGGTGGGCTTGATTGGGCTCTTGCTAGCCGTTTCAAGTGCTGGAACCGTAGCGCTTTTATCTACGTATCTTCAGCAAACTACCGACGCACTTTTGCTTTCCACCGCCAACTCCCTCAGAAGCGAAAACCCTCTTCAGCTTGAGCAAAGAGTTCGCTCTGGTGACCTCGCGCTGCCATCATTGCCAAGCGATTATTACATTGCCATTCTGGATGCCGATGGTAACCAATTCCTAGGCCTGGTCTCTGCCTCCGGTGGCGGCCGAGCCGTGCCTAATTTTTCCTTTTTAGCGCTTGAAGCGGTAGTTAAAACTGATGCAACGCCATTTGATGTTGCGGTAGAGGTCCAGGGTGGCCTAGACGCTCATTGGCGCATGGTTGCGATCCCTCTAACTCGGGCAAACGGTTCCGTCGTAGTTGCCTTGCCCACGAGCTCGAATCGCCAAATAATTGCGCAATACGGAGTGATTGGCGCAAGATTCGGAATCTTCCTGCTGGTGGTTTCTGGCCTGAGCATATGGCTGACCATAACCTCGGCACTCAGGCCGCTCAAAGAAGTTGAGCGCACAGCTTCCGCCGTGAAAGCCGGCAAGTTCAGCTCAAGACTGGTGGAAAAACACGGTAAGACCGAGATCGGAAGGCTCAATGGCGCCCTGAACAGCATGCTAGATAGCATCGAGAGCGCCGTCTCAGGTAAGGATAAGACTCTGAATCAAATGAGGAGGTTTGTCTCTGACGCGAGCCATGAGCTAAGAACCCCACTTGTCACAGTGCGCGGTTACGCCGAGCTTTATCGCATGGGTGCTATAAAAAAACCCAAGGATGTTGCCGAGGCAATGCAAAGAATCGAGTCCGAGGCAATTCGCATGAGCGGACTGGTTGAGAGCCTGCTCACCCTCACTCGATTAGACGAGCTTGGCTCATTAAACAAAGAGCGCCACAACATAGTGGTGCTCGCTAACCAGGTAGTACAAGATGCATCGGTGGCCAACCCGGATGTCAAATTCGAATTAGAGACCAACGACGAACTCATTGAAATCCAGATTGACGCCGATCGAATCAAACAGGTGCTGACCAACCTGGTTGCAAACTCTGCTCGCTTTGCTCCAAAGGATTCCGAGGTTAGAGTCCGCCTGCATTCGGATAATGAAAGGGTGCTCGTTCAGGTGATTGATCACGGAGAAGGAATCCCTGAGCCACTTCGAGAAAAAATCTTTGATCGTTTCTACAGGGTGGATAACTCGCGCAATCGAGACACCGGGGGCTCAGGACTTGGCCTGGCAATCGCAAGCTCTATTGTGATAAACCACCAGGGCAAAATTTGGGTATCTGAGACTCCTGGTGGTGGGGCGACCTTTGAGTTTGAACTGCCCTCCACAGCCTTAATAACAAGGCCCTAATCCACAGCTATAAGTTTTCATAAACCCAATGGCGGCATCGACCGTAAAACTGTGACCATGACTTATTTCTCAGTAGATTCTGAACGAGTGCTCGCAGCCAACGGCACCATCCAAGCAACGATCGCCCGCCTGCAAGGCGAAATCCAGGGCCTGCAAGGTCAACTCCTCTCGCTGAACGACACCTGGCAAGGCCAGGCGGCCATGAGCTTCCAGGACCTAGTTCAGCGTTGGAAGATTACCTCCGACTCGGTAGAAGCCCAACTAGGGCAGATAGGCCATGCTCTGGCGGTAGCTGCCGGGCAGTATTCCGAAATCGAACAGGCCAACCAGCGACTTTTCCTTTAAATAAAAAGACAGGGAGGCTTTCGCCTCCCTGTCTTTTGGTTTCGAACTCTTTAGAAGTCCATGCCGCCTGATGGGTCAGAAGGCATTGCAGACTTTGGCTCTGGTCGCTCGGCAACAACTGCCTCAGTGGTCAAGAACAATCCAGCAATCGAAGCGGCGTTCTGCAAAGCAGAACGAGTCACCTTCACTGGATCATTAATGCCCGCTGCGAGCATGTCAACATACTCACCGGTCGCGGCATTTAGACCGTGACCAGCAGGAAGGTTTGCTACTTTCTCAGCAACAACGCCTGGCTCCAGCCCGGAGTTGATAGCGATCTGCTTTAGCGGCGCTGAAACGGCTACGCGAACGATTTCCGCACCGGTTGCCTCATCGCCAACTAGGTTTAGGTCTTTGAACGCGATCAAGGAAGCCTGAAGAAGCGCTACACCGCCACCGGCGACGATACCTTCTTCAACAGCTGCCTTTGCATTGCGGACTGCGTCCTCAATGCGGTGCTTACGCTCTTTTAGCTCAACCTCGGTTGCCGCTCCGGCCTTGATAACCGCAACTCCACCAGCAAGCTTTGCTAGGCGCTCCTGCAGCTTCTCACGGTCATAGTCGGAGTCTGTCGCCGCAATCTCGCGACGAATCTGCTCAACACGGCCCTTGATCTGCTCCGGGTCTCCGGCACCTTCAACAATGGTGGTCTCGTCTTTGGTGATTACCACCTTGCGGACCCGGCCCAACATGGCTAGATCGGTGTTCTCGAGCTTTAGGCCAACCTCTTCAGCAATGACTTGACCACCGGTCAGGATTGCGATGTCTTGCAACATTGCCTTGCGGCGGTCACCGAAGCCGGGCGCCTTTACGGCTACAGACTTGAAAATGCCGCGAATCTTGTTCACAACCAAGGTCGCTAGGGCTTCGCCATCGATGTCCTCGGCGATGATTAGAAGTGGCTTGCCGGACTGCATGACCTTGTCAACAATTGGGAGCAGGTCCTTCATGTTGGAAATCTTGCTGTTTGCAATTAGAACGTAGGCGTCTTCTAGGACGGCTTCCTGGCGCTCTGGGTCTGAGACCATGTATGCCGAAACGTAGCCCTTGTCAAAGCGCATACCCTCGGTGAGTTCTAGCTGGATGCCGAAGGTGTTTGATTCCTCAACGGTAACCACGCCTTCCTTGCCAACCTTGTCGATTGCCTCGGCGATGATTTCACCAATAACGCTGTCTCCCGCGGAGATTGAAGCGGTGGCCGCTATCTGCTCCTTGGTTTCAACTGGAATCGCCATTGCCAAAAGGGCATCGCATACTGCTGCTGATGCCTTGTCAATGCCGCGCTTCAAGCTAATTGGGTCAGCTCCGGCTGCAACGTTTCGCAGGCCCTCTCTGACGAGTGCTTGGGCCAAAACGGTTGCGGTGGTTGTTCCATCGCCAGCTACGTCATCGGTCTTTTTAGCAACTTCTTTCACGAGCTCTGCGCCGATTCGCTCTAGCGGATCGCTGAGCTCGATTTCTTTAGCAATTGAGACTCCATCGTTTGTGATGGTAGGGGCTCCCCACTTCTTCTCTAGGACTACGTTGCGACCACGTGGGCCAAGGGTTACCTTGACCGTGTCAGCCAGGATGTTCAAGCCGCGCTCTAAGCCGCGACGAGCATCTTCATTAAAGTGAATAATTTTTGCCATTTGGGTTTCTCCCGTTTGCACTAAGACTTGGTTTTAGCACTCACGTGTGTAGAGTGCTAACTACATTTTGCCACTCTAAGCCCCCGAGTGCAAGCGAAGGCCGATACGCAATAAGCGCATCGGCCTTCGTTTAGTTTGAGAACTAGCTTTATAGAGGTACGACGTTCTCGGCCTGTGGGCCCTTGTCGCCGCTCTTTACGTCGAACTCGACGCGCTGGTTTTCTTTTAGCTCGCGGTATCCATCAGTTGTGATAGCGGAGAAGTGAACGAAAACGTCCGGTCCGCCGTCCTGAGTGATGAATCCGAAACCCTTTTCAGAGTTAAACCACTTTACGGTTCCCTGTGCCATGTATTGCTCCTGATGCTCGTTACGCACTCGCGTAACTCACGAATGCATCAAGAAAAACCTTTGTTCTTACTCGACGAAGAAAAGTTTACGTGCTATCGGCTCAAAAAGATAGTCTTATTGGCGGGCATGAAATGTGTTATCGAAGGGTTATAAAGCAGATATGGCTAACAACGAATTTAAATACCAAGTGTATAAAACCGATGAACAATGGAAAGCCGAGCTTTCCGAGTTCGAATATCACGTGCTGAGAATGGCCGGCACCGAGCGGGCCTATACCGGTGAGCTTCTAAAAGAGGAGCGCGAGGGCAGCTACCACTGTCGCGGTTGCGATGCGTTCTTATTTGTCGCAGAGACTAAGTTTGACTCTCACTGCGGCTGGCCGAGTTTCTATAAGCCGCAAGACAACGATGCGATTCAGTACATCGAGGACAAAGCCCACGGCATGACCCGGACAGAAGTTCGATGCTCAAACTGTGAATCTCACCTAGGGCACGTATTTGATGATGCTCCGCAAACTCCAACCGGAGATCGCTACTGCATAAACTCAGTGAGCATCATCTTTAAACCAAAGGCTGAATAACCGCTCACTAAGCTTTTCCCTGAGCCCAGGAATAAGAATCGCAGGTGGCAAGGCTTTGGGAACAATAATCAATATTTTTGCAATCCTTGTAGGTTCTGGGCTCGGAGTGCTTTTGGGTCACCGATTGCCTCAAAAGATGTCTCGAACCCTCACCGATGCCATGGGATTGGTAGTTTTAGTAATCGGCGCCTTAAACCTCACGGCCCTGCAAGATGAAGCTTTTACCCAAACCGTAGGCACCTCTGGAACGCTCTTGGTCGTTTTAGGGGCACTTTTACTGGGAGGAGTCTTCGGATCGCTTCTAAAAATAGAGGAGCGGCTCTCCGAATTTGGTAGCTGGCTGCAGCACAAAACCTCCAGAGGCGAATCAAAAGACAAAGAGCGGTTCATCGAAGGCTTTGTTAATTCCTCTTTGCTTTTCACAATTGGACCGATGGCGGTATTGGGTAGTTTGCAAGACGGGCTTGGTCAGGGCATTGAAGTCTTGGCTCTGAAATCCACCCTTGACGGTTTCACATCAATCGCCTTTGCGGCGGCTCTGGGGTGGGGGGTCGCTTTCTCAGCGATTCCTGTCGGTCTCTGGCAAGGCCTCCTAACCGTTTTGGCTCTTGGCGCTGGCGCCGTGATGTCGGGCGCGGTAATAGCATCAATCACTGCCACCGGTGGCGTCTTGCTTCTTGGAACCGCGCTGCGACTAATGCAGATCAGAATGGTGAGCGTGGCAGACTTATTGCCAGCGCTTTTGTTCGCCCCACTACTTACGGTTTTGGTCGGGGCAATTCTCTAGCTTTGCCCGGTGAGCTTTTTCACATCGCCCAGTAGGGCATCAAACTCAGCTTCTGTCATTAGGCCCAACTCCATTGCGGCCTGCTTGACAGATTGACCGGTCTTACCAGCGTGCTTGGCAATGTGCGACGCGTTCTCGTAACCTAAAGATGGTGCGAGCGCCGTCACTAAGCCAATCGAATTCTCGACCGTCAATCTCAAATATTCGGTATTGGCTGTGATTCCTTGGATGCAGTACTCCCCTAGCACTTTGCAGCCGTGCCTGAGATAAACAATGCTCATCATTAGAGCCCTGGCGATAATCGGCTCAAAAGCATTCAGTTGCAACTGTCCCGATTCGGCAGCCATCGTGACGGTTAGGTCATTCCCAATTACCGAAAAAGCGATCTGATTCATGACCTCTGGAATTACCGGATTCACCTTCCCGGGCATCATCGATGAACCAGCCTGCCTTACAGGCAGATTAATTTCCCCGAAGCCAGCCCTAGGTCCAGAAGATAGCAGCCGGAGATCATTCGAAATCTTTGAGAGCTTGGAGGCTAAGCGCTTGAGTGTGCTGGAAGTAGACACAAATACTCCAGTGTCGCTGGTTGCCTCAATTAGGTTTTCGGCAACCGTGAATTCGTGATCGCACACCTTGCTCAAAACGGCACACACAATCTGGGCATAGCCTTCAGGGGTGTTCAGCTGAGTGCCGATTGCTGTTCCACCTAAGTTGATCTCACTCAGCAGGGGAATCATCTCGCGGAGTCGGCCCTGGTCTTCGTAGAGAGTTTGTGACCAAGCGGCGAATTCTTGACCCAGAGTCATTGGCACGGCATCTTGCAACTGGGTTCTGCCCATCTTGATGACCTCGGAAAACTCTTTGGCCTTGAGGTTGATTATCAACCTCAGGGCTTCCACTTCATCAATCAACGCGAGAATTTCGATAATCAACGAAACCTTTATGGCGGTTGGATAAACGTCGTTGGTGGATTGCGAAGCATTCACGTGGTTCAGAGGGTCTATGAACTTATAGTCGCCTTTTTTATGCCCTGCCATTTCTAGGGCTCGGTTCGCAATCACCTCATTGGCATTCATGTTCGTTGAAGTGCCAGCCCCACCCTGGATGGCATCGACCACAAACTCAGTGTCCAATAGGCCATCCCGAACCTCTCTTGAGGCAGCGATTATGTGGGGAGCGATTTCATGAGACAGCACCCCAAGTTGTTGATTGGCCATCGCGGAAGCTTCTTTCACAAATCCCAGCGCCCGCACAAAAGAGCGGTAATGCCCAATAGATACTCCGCTGATTGGGAAGTTCTCAATCGCCCTTAGAGTGTGCACCCCCCAATAAGCCTCAGATGGGATTTCTCGTTCGCCGAGCAGGTCTTTTTCGAGCCTCGTTGCCGTCATGGATATAAGTATCCTCCTAAGATCAACGCTAGTCTCGTAAGCATGGAACTTTGGACTGCAACCAAGCTGGCATTCGCCCAATTCTCAACGTTTACAGGAAAAACCAGCCGAGCTGACTACTGGTATTTTTTCCTAGCCCTGACTGTCGCATCGGTTGCGCTGGGAGTTTTATCGGGCGGGCTTTCCAATTTCCTTGCGATTATCACCGTTATTCCCCTGGCCGCGGCTTCGGCAAGAAGGTTGCGGGATGCAGGGATGAGCATAGGGAACTTTTTTTGGCTGCTAGTTCCGCTGGTGGGTTGGATTATCTTGCTAGTTCAACTGGCTCAGCCAGCTCGAGAAACTAGATAGTTTTCTAAATAAGAGCCGACTACGGGACTTGAACCCGTAACCCCCACTTTACAAGAGTGGTGCGCTACCATTGCGCCAAGTCGGCCTGGGGAGGATTCCCCTTTTGTTTCGGCTTGAAGCCTATCAGTTCGCTCGCTAGGGCTGCACTTTGACTAGCACTTAATTGCCCCTATGGCGACTGCTTCTATTTTCATCGAAAATTAAGTGCCGTTATGCATCCTTTTGCTCAGCTGTTACCTAAGCCGCAAATAATTGCCAACCCTGCCCTGTTGACCAAGCTAGCTCTCACGGCAAAGCTCAGCTATGTTGGCGATAATTTCTCCATCCGAGCTACCAGCAGCAAATCTTTGCAATTCGAAAGCAAGTTGGCCGCTTGCGTATTGCGCGCCATCTCTTGCCGCAGCTCGCCAAACACTCATTCCATAAGCAGACCCGTTTTCTAAAGTCGCTACCTGATAACCGTCGGAGAAAAAATTACAAGCCCGAACTGTGTCAACCGGTTTCCCCGCAAAGCCTGCAGAGAGAGTGGACACCACGATCATCGACAAAATAGTGGCCACTGTCCCCGCGATTAAAAAGGTTTTCTTGGCGCCCTTTCGGAATGAGCCCCAATGGCCCCCCAATTCGGCCTGCTCAGGATTTCTAGTTGAGTAAAGCCCAGGGTCTAAGGATTCGGCTGCCAGGTAATCGGGGTCGTCTTGCTCAGCGTTGCAGCCACCGCAAAATAGGGCCTCTTGCTCTATCTCCTCCGAGCACACAACGCATGTTTTCAATCTGGTTCCCTCACGGACATTGTTCCTAAAAAGCCTATTGATTATGAAACGAATTAGCGCCGGCTGGCCCAAGTAGGTCGAACTCTTTCACGAGTATTGGTCGAGCTTTTTGCTTAAGCATCTTTTTTGATCCACATCGAGCCAAGACTAAAACAGCTTCGGTGATCTAGCGGTGCCGAACCGCAAAACTGAATCCCGAATGCAATGCTCAGAAGCCCGGGGGCCAAAAACATAATCGCCCTTGTAGAAATCTGGCTAAATCACACCCATAGCCAACATTGTCCGGGCAACTTTTTCAAATGCCGCGACATTTGCGCCGAGGATGTAATCCCCAGGTGAACCGCACTCTTCCGCAGTGGCAACGCAAGTTTCGTGGATCGCAATCATAATCTCCTCGAGCCTCTTCTCAGTTTCTTCATAAGACCAAGATTGCCTTGAGGCATTTTGCTGCATCTCTAGAGCGCTTGTTGCAACCCCGCCCGCGTTGGCGGCCTTTCCGGGGGCAAACAGGATTTTTTCTTGCTTGAAGACTCGAATTGCATCGGGGGTGCTGGGCATATTGGCTCCCTCTGCTAAAGCGATTAGGCCGTTAGCCACCAATAGCTTTGCATCTTTTTCGTGCAACTCATTTTGAGTGGCGCAGGGAAGTGCAACCTGGGCGTTGGCCATTTCCGCCAACTCCCACACGCTCTTACCGACATGATATTCGGAAGAATCGCCACGCTTTTTCGAATAATCAGCTATCCGCAGCCGATCCACTTCCTTCATTTGAATCAGTAAATCAAGATCCAAGCCGTCTTTGTCGTAGACCGAACCGGCCGAGTCTGAGCAGGCAACTACAACACCGCCTAGCTGGTGGACCTTCTTGATGACGTAAAGCGCGACCTTTCCAGACCCGGAAACTATGACCCTTTTATCCTGCAGAGAGTCGCCTTTGGTCTTGAGCATTTCATTTGTGAAGATGGCAGCGCCAAATCCGGTGGCCTCCTTGCGCACTCTTGCCCCTCCCCAATCGAGCCCTTTGCCAGTGAATACTCCTGACTCATAGCGATTGGTGATGCGCTTATATTGGCCGAACATGTAACCAGTCTCGCGAGCGCCAACCCCGATGTCGCCGGCAGGCACATCGGTATTTTCGCCCAAGTGACGATATAGCTCGGTCATAAATGACTGACAAAAACGCATAATCTCTGCATCGGAACGACCCTTTGGATCGAAATCACTGCCACCTTTACCGCCACCGATTGGTAAGCCAGTGAGGGCATTTTTAAAAATTTGCTCAAAACCTAAGAATTTCACAGTGTCCAAGGTCACACTGGGGTGAAAACGCAACCCACCTTTATAAGGACCGAGAACCGAGTTGAACTCAACTCTGAAACCACGATTGACATGCACTTCTCCGGAATCATCCATCCATGGCACGCGAAAAATGATCTGCCTTTCCGGCTCGCAGATGCGCTCTAACACGGACAGCTTGGCAAATTCGGGATGTCGCTCTAATACATCGGCGAGGGCGTCGAACATTTCTTCGACGGCCTGGTGGAATTCAGTTTCGCCGGGATTTCGCTTCACTACCGAATCGAAAATGGCAACAAGATTGTTGTGCACCGGTTAGCTCCTTAGGTCTCACGCTGGGATAGGTATCGGAATTTCCATGTGTTTTTTCTAAGTTGATAGCTCCTGAAAGAAAGGATCTGTGTTACTCAGCCTACCCCTGGCACCAAAAGGTTCTCACCCCAGGCGACAGAAGGCTATTTTGCTGCGAAGTTTGTGAACTCCCACTTCCACTTTTGCAGTCTAGGAATTACCCAAAAAGAATAGATTCCGAAAGTCACGACAATCAGTATTAGCCAAATAATCCACCGACCCAATAAGCCCCAAGCCGAACCGGCGAATTCAAGTTGGCGTCCGCCAATAAAAGAGTGTTTCGCTCGCCAACGCTCATTCAGCACCAATGCGAATGGGTACAAAAACCCAAGGGACAATATGGTTATGAGGGCCCCCAACAGCGCTGTGCCCCAATAGGTCGCTGCTCCACCCTTAAATTCAAATTCCATAATTAGCCGCCTCCTTCTGGATGTTTAACCCTTAGCTCAACCTAGCGCTAGGGGGTATCACCATTGACCGGGTTGTGGGAGTAGCCCTTGGACGCGCCTAGGAGCAAATTGAAAATTAAGTTTTGGCAGGTTTATACAACTTTGGTCCTAGCAGTCGGACCGGTAGATAGGTTGGAAAGCGGAGAAATTTGGACTTCGAGGAAAAAGAGTTGTCACCCAAAAGCGATGCGAAACGCCAACCGAACCTGGGGGGGGGTAAGCCTAGAGAGATGCAATTGGTGATGAAAACAACAATCAGCCAGCTGTGACCATTGAGGTCACAGCTAGGAGTTCACTACTCGGCGGACGCCGACTGCACGAACTGGGCGAAGTTCTCTGGGCTCACGAGCTCTTCTCCGGTGGCCCAGGTGTACTGCTTACCGTTGACCAAGATAGTTGGAGTTCCCGAAACATTGATGCCGTCTTGAGGATTATTCAAGACTCGTTGAGTGTGCTGTTCGATATAGTCCCCAAAGCTCTTGGCCTGAATGCAACCCTTTACCTCTTCGGTTCCAGCCCCAGCATCCTCTGCAAAGCCAAATAGATCGTCATCGCTTGGTCCCTCGGTCTGCTCGGCAGGCTGATTAATGATCAAAATACCGTTGAAATCGAAGAAGGAGTCGGGCTCAAAATTTGCAATACACATAGCAGCATTGGTCGCTCTCGAGGAGTAGTTGTTCAAAGAGCCGCGGTCCAAAAAGGATATTGGGCGAATCTCGAGGGTGGCAACTCCCGTGTCAACCCAGGAGCGAAGTTGGGATTCATTCGGCACATCAAAGGCCTGGCAGACCGGGCACTGGTAGTCAACGTAAACCACAATCTCTGGGATTGGGTCCGTGGAATCCGGAGTCGGTGTTTTATCTACAGTGAAGGCCTGCAGCCCAACACCAATCTTAAGACCGCCCAAGGCGGTGAGGTTATTAGGGGTCTCCCCGACTACTGGAGCATCAGCCCGATTCGCCGAATCAATCGCAATCACTGCGCCGACACCACCAACGAGGCCAAGCGCCACCACCACCACAGATAGCTGCACCAATAATTTGGTGCGCTTTTCTTTTTTGGCGTTTTGTTCGCGAAGCGCTTTGGCCCTTGCTCGGGCTTCTTCGCGCTGTTCGGAACGCGTTGGCTTTTGGTTGGATGTCATTTGATTTCCTTATTCATTTGGTATCAGCTTTGTTTCTAAGGTGCGCTCATTCTAATTCGGGTGCGATACTTATGGAACTGGCAATTGTCAGATACCTACACAACGGATCGTTCGGCACGTACCTGCCGGTGAAGGAGCTAAAATGGCATCAGTATCATTTAGAGACGCAACCAGAATCTACCCCGGCGGCACCAAGCCCGCGGTTGACAAGCTCAACCTAGAGGTCAAAGACGGCGAGTTCTTGGTTTTGGTTGGCCCATCCGGTTGTGGAAAATCCACCTCGCTGCGCATGCTTGCGGGGCTCGAAGAGGTCAACGGCGGTGGCATCTACATCGGTGACCGCGAAGTAACCGATGTGCCACCAAAGGACCGCGACATCGCGATGGTTTTTCAAAACTATGCCCTATACCCACACATGACCGTTGCAGAGAACATGGGATTTGCCCTCAAGATTGCCGGTGTTAGCAAAGAAGAACGCGCGGAACGCGTTCTAGACGCAGCCAAGCTTTTAGACCTAGAGCCTTACCTAAACCGCAAACCAAAGGCTCTTTCCGGTGGCCAGCGTCAGCGAGTAGCCATGGGGCGTGCGATTGTTCGTAAGCCACAGGTGTTCTTGATGGACGAACCACTTTCGAACCTAGACGCCAAGCTCCGCGTTCAGACTCGCACCCAGATCGCGTCACTCCAGCGCCGCCTGGGAGTGACTACCGTTTATGTGACCCACGACCAGGTTGAAGCCATGACCATGGGTGACCGGGTAGCTGTTTTGAAAGACGGCTTACTGCAGCAGGTGGACACTCCTCGTAAGCTTTACGACCGACCACTAAACGTCTTTGTCGCTGGCTTTATTGGCTCACCGGCGATGAACCTGGTGCAACTTGAGATTGTTGACGGCGGCGTAAAGTTCGGCGATGCAGTTCTTCCAATTTCGCAAGACATCCTTTCCAAGGCATCTGGCTCAAGAGTCACAGTTGGCATTCGACCAGAAAAGCTAACCGTCTCGGAGCACGGCCTCGAGGTTGAGGTCGATGTTGTGGAGGAACTCGGTTCTGACGGCTTCTTATACGGTCGGGCACAGCTTGATGGTGCCGAGCAGAACGTGGTTATCCGCGTTCATGCAATCGATCACCCAATGCCCGGAGACAAGATTCACCTAACCGCCACTGATGCAGAAGCCGTTCACCTTTTCGATGTCGAAAGTGGCTTGCGCCTCAACTAGGCATGTCCTCACAACTAAACATCACGGCTGCCACGGCGGAACCAGCACTGCTGGATCTACCGTGGCATTTGCCGTTGGAGGATTGGCCCAAAGAGAACATTGCGGCACTGCCCAAAGGTCTTTCCCGCCACACGGTCCGCTTCGCTCATCTGGGTGACCACGTGGTAGCGATCAAAGAGACCCTGTTTGATCTGGCTAAGCGCGAATATGACATGCTGCGCAAGCTCGAGAAGTTGGATATTCCTTGCGTTGAGGCCTTCGCCATAATAAATAACCGAACCGACGAAAACGATGAAGAGCTGCCAGCCGTTCTAATCACGAGACATTTGAAATTCTCACTGCCCTATCGAGCAATGTGGTCGCAGGGCCTGAGGGAGCAAACGGCCAAAAGGCTGGTCGACGCCTTGGCACTTTTATTAGTGCGCCTTCATCTGGTGGGCTTCTTTTGGGGCGATGTTTCACTCTCGAATACCTTATTTAGAAGAGATGCGGGCAAGTTTGCCGCCTATTTGGTTGATGCCGAAACTGGACAGCTCTACGACTCACGACTTTCAAACGGTCAGCGCGAAAATGATCTTGAGATTGCGCGAATAAATATTGCCGGCGAGTTGATGGATCTGCTGGCCTCTGGAAAAGCGGTTGAGATTGACCCTGGCACAATTAGCCAGCGAATAGTCGATAAATACCACGAGCTTTGGAAAGAGCTCACGGAGACTCAAACCATCCTCGCTTCTGAGCGCTGGAGAATCTCAAGGCGGGTGCAGCAGCTCAATGATTTGGGTTTCGACATCGAGGAACTCACCATGGATCAAAGCCCCGATGGAGCAACGGTGAGGATTCAACCAAAGGTCGTTGACGCCGGTCACCACGCTAGAAGGCTCCTGCTCCTTACCGGTTTGGATGTTGAAGAAAATCAGGCCAGAAGACTCCTAAATGATATAGATGAGTATCGGCTTTCCCACGCTCGAAATGGGGCAGACGAAGAAGTTTTAGCTCACGAGTGGTTGAGCGATGTTTTTGAGCCTGTTATCAAGGCCGTGCCGGTGCAGTACACCGGCAAACTCGAGCCGGCAGAAGTCTTCCACGAAGTCCTCGAACACCGCTGGTATGCCTCAGAAAATGCTGGGCGCGATGTCCCAATGGTAGATGCGGTTAGAAGCTATATCTCAGAGGTGCTCTCAAATAGGCCGGACGAAGAATCCCTGCTAGGAGGAACGCAGATCACTGAGGCCATCATGCTTGACGAGCCAGTGCCATCGGGTTTGATTGTCGTCTCGGAAGACGATGAAGAAGGCGACTGGCGCGATAAGGTCTAGCTCAATCTTGCGCGCATAGTTGAGATTTGGTAGAGAGCCACACTCGCAGCAATCCCGGCATTCAAAGACTCTGTTGCACCACCGATGGGAATCGAAACCACCTGATCACAGTTTTCCTGGACCAATCGAGAAAGACCCTTGCCCTCAGAGCCCACCACCAAAAGAATTGGCTGGTCGGCCAAAGTGAACTCGGGCATAGAGACTTCGCCGCCGCCGTCAAGGCCGATAACAAATAGGCCACGCTGCTTATATTCCTTGATGGCCTGATTCAAGTTCGAAGCTAAAGCAACTGGAACTCTTGCTGCGGCTCCGGCGGATGTGCGCCAAGCCGCTGCCGTGACTCCAACACTGCGACGCTGAGGAAGAACAACACCCTGAGCACCAAAGGCCGCGACCGAGCGAATGATTGCTCCTAGGTTTCTTGGGTCAGTGACGCCATCTAGCGCTACCAGTAACGGCACCTGACCTTGAGAAAGTGCCCTATCAACTAGCTCCATCGGGTGTTTATAGTCGTATGGCGGAACCTGGAGAGCAATGCCCTGATGGACGCTATCTCCACCGGTCATTCGGTCTACTTCTTGGCGAGTCACTTCATTAACTGCAATGTTGCGGTTGGTGGCAATCGCGATTGCATTACGAACCCGGTCATCCATATCGATGCCCTGAGCAATAAATAAGGCGGTTGCCGGAATCTTGGCCTTTAGGGCCTCCGATACCGAATTGCGACCCGAAAGCACTTCACCAGAAATTGCTCTTGCTCCCATGCCCGATCTGCCTGCGACAAACTCCCCGCGTTTCACCTGCTTGGGTGCGACCTTTGCCTTGGGGGTCATGTTCGAGCGATATGCCTTGTGGTAGGGGCGGTCTTCAGCTTTTGGGGTTGGTCCGCGACCCTCCAGCGACTGACGGTTTTTACCGCCAGAGCCCTTTGGTGCTCCCTTTTTACCCTTGGCGGCTCCAGGCCTTCCAGGTTTTGACATCAGCTAAGACTCCAGTGTGTTTGATTTGTTGCATCTGATAACTCGATGCCAGCTTGAATTAGTGAATCGCGAATAGCGTCGGCACGAGCATAGTCCTTCGCTTCCCTCGCTGCATTTCGCTCAGCAATCAGAGACTGAATCAAGAGATCCAGCGCCAGGTGCTCCCCCGAGCTAGCAGCCACCCACTGGCTTGGCGCGAGGCCCAAAATTTCGAGCATCCTATAAAGCTGAGAACGATTTTGGCTTGCCTCGCGAAGCCGCTGCTCATCAAGGTGGGTGTTGCCTGAGCGAACTGCCTCGTGAATGACTGCGAGCGCCGCCGGAATGTTCAAATCCTCGTTCATTTCCGAGACGAACTCCCCGGGAAGATTCGTGTCAGGCTCCGGTTCTTGGAACCTGGTCGACTCAAGTTCGCGCTCGGCTCGCTCTAAGAAACCATAGATCCGCTCCAGCGCAGTCCTTGCCTCTTCTAAAACCTCCGGCGCAAAATCCAGCACTGAACGATAGTGAGCACTCATTAGGTAGTAGCGCACAACCCGAGGTTCGGCCAATGAAAATAACTCTTTCGAATAAACCGAGTTATTTAGCGACTTCGACATCTTCTGGCCCGCAATATTCACAAGCCCGTTATGGACCCAATACTTGGCAAACTCATGCCCAGCAGCGCTTGATTGAGCCAGCTCATTCTCGTGGTGTGGGAAACGAAGATCCAAACCACCGCCGTGAATATCAAAATGAGCGCCCAGATAATGGGTGGCCATGGCCGAGCACTCTAAATGCCAACCCGGTCTTCCAGGGCCATAATCGGAATCCCACTTGGCGGTGTCAGGCTCGGTGTTTTTGGCCGCTTTCCATAATGCAAAATCCTGGGGCTGCTTCTTACCAGAGCCGATACCCTCAACTTCAATCTCATCTATCGGCTGATTAGTCAGAGAGCCATAGCCTGGAAAGCTCCTCACATCAAAATAAACGCTGCTTGAGCCATCCAGTGCCCGATAGGCGTGGCCGCGCTCGACTAATAATGCAATCAAGCTCAGCATCTGCGGGATGTGCCCGGTGGCCCTTGGCTCATAGCTCGGGTTTCTAATCATCAGCTTGCGGTAATCGCTGGCAAATAGCAGTTCGTTGGTGTGGGCTAACTGCCACCAGGGAGTCTTGGACTCTTGAGCCTTTTCTAGCACCTTGTCGTCAATATCTGTGACGTTACGAATTAGCGTGACAACTTTGCCGTTCGCCTCAAACCACCTGGTGAAAAGATCGTAAACCAAAGCTGATCTAAGGTGACCGATGTGAGGCTCAGACTGCACGGTTGGTCCGCAAACGTAGATGCCGATTTTGCCTTCAACAACTGGCTTTAGTTCTCTTATCGCTCGGGTCCGAGTGTCAAAAATCCTCATGCTCAAAAGCCTAATCACTCCCTCTAAGAAGCGCGGTGGCGACAGCCGCTACTCCGCGAGCATCCGCAAGAAAACCTAGCCCATCGGTTGTGGTGGCCCCAACGGACACCGGAGCCGAAATTATGGCGCTGAGTCTTGCCTCTAGCTCCAAGCGTCTCGGGCCAATCTTTGGTTTATCGGACACCACCTGAACCGCCACATTGACCGGATAAAGATTCTTCGCTGCAAGTAATGAAAGGGTATCCAATAAGAATTGCTCTCCGCTAGCACCGGAATACTGAGGCTGGTCCACTCCAAAATTAGATCCGATGTCCCCGAGGCCGGCGGCTGATAAAAGCGCATCAACAATTGCGTGCGCAATGGTGTCGCCATCGCTATGGCCCTTGAGTTTCGGAAGTTCGGGCCAGATCAGGCAGCCAAGCATCAACTCGCCAGCATTGGAGAACTCGTGAACGTCCGTACCGATACCCGTGCGCCGTGGATTCAAATCGCTAGCTGCCTTATTTAGGTCATCGGAAGTGGTCACTTTATATGCCCGGGCGTCCCCAGCTATTGCGAGGACTTTGTGTTCGGCCGCTTGCATTAATGCCGCCTCATCAGTGAACTCAATCTCTGAATTACTCAGGGCAAATAATAATTCTTTAGTTTTGAAACCCTGCGGAGTTTGAGCAGCTCCTAATTGCGAGCGATCGATTGTTTCAAGCACTACCCCGGCCATAACGCGCTTGATTGTGTCGGATACTGGCATCAATGGCACAACACAAACAGAGTCTAATAATGCGGCTTCGACATCTTTGAATAAGCTCGGCGGCGCAAAACATCGGGCGGCATCGTGAACCAAAACCAAATCATGGGAGACCAATGAAACCCCAATGGCCACCGATTGCTGCCTGCTCTGGCCGCCAGGGACCAAGACTATTTCAATGCCTGGAAACTCATTGATAACTGCCTCGAACTCCGATTGAAATTGAGGGTGACCGACAACGATTATTTGATTCGGGTTGTAGTTGATTACCGCCACCAGGGCATGAGACAAAATTGCCTTATTTCCGAGTTCAACTAAGGCCTTGGGCCGGTTAGCACCAAGCCGCTCGCCGTTGCCGGCGGCAACTAAAACCACCGCAACACCCATAATTTAGGAGGCCAGAACCTTATCCAGTTCAGCCGAAGCCTTTTCTTCATCCACCTTGCGTGCAAGTGCTAGCTCCGAGATAAGAATCTGACGTGCCTTGGCAAGCATCCGCTTTTCTCCCGCAGATAAACCGCGGTCCTGGTCTCTTCTCCAAAGATCACGCACCACCTCGGAAACCTTCACCACATCGCCCGAGGCAAGCTTTTCAAGGTTTGCCTTATAGCGCCTGGACCAGTTGGTTGGTTCTTCAACAAACTCTGCTCTAAGAACATCGAAGACCTGCTTGACGCCCTTTTTGTCGATAACGTCCCGCACTCCAACCATATCCACATTCGCCGATGGCACCTGAATTATTAAATCACCCTGCGCCACTCTGAGCTTCAGGTAGGTCTGGGTCTCGCCGCGGATCGTCTTTTCGGAGACTTCAATAATCTCTGCTGCACCGTGGTGGGGATAAACAACTGTTTCGCCAACTGCAAACTTCATAGACTTCTTTCAGCTTCAAAACCTTGATTTTACCACAGTTCTCCCTGATTACCTAGGATAGAATTGGGAAGAATCGGCCCTCTGGAGGACCCTTGAAAATCAAAAAAATCATCGCCTTTATCGCTATCGCCCTAACCACGGTGGTTTTATCAGGTTGTTCTTTTCAGCGCGATGTCGAATCGCTCAAGCCCTACTCTCCATCTGACGGGGTAATCGCTGATGCTCAGGAACTAAAGGCGAGAAACCTGATGTTTATCAAGGGTGATGGCGAAAAAGCTGTGCTAATCGGATCTTTTGTGAACTCAACAATGGAGCCAATCACCGGCACCATTCAGATTCTTCAAGCAGACGGTGAGCGCCTTGAGGTTAGCTTCGATGTTGCCGCAAATTCTAAATTCGATATTGGCTATAACGGCACCAACCCGTTGGCCGTTCCAATCAGCGAGTCCCCCGGTCAACTCCACTCAATATTTCTATCTGGCGGTGGCGATCCAATAACCCTTCAGGTGCCCATTATGGATGGCAGCCTCGAGGAGTATCGCCCCTTCTACGACGCGCTTTACTAGCCCTCGAATTTATAACCCAAACCGCGCACGGTTACCAAGTGCTTTGGGTTCGCCGGGTCAGGTTCGATCTTGGACCGGATTCTTTTCACGTGAACATCAAGGGTTTTGGTATCGCCAAAATAGTTAGACCCCCATACTCGATCAATTATTTGAGCCCGGGTTAGCACACGGTTGACATTTTCCATTAGCAACTCCAACAGCTCAAACTCTTTGAGTGGCATGGATACCTTCTGATTATTCACTCTCACTACGTGGCTGATCAGGTCCATTGACACAGGACCCGCTTCAATAAACCCGGATTCACTTGGTCTCAAATCCGTTCCGCGCCTAAGGACAGCCTTCATTCTGGCCAAGAGCTCTCTTGTCGAATAAGGCTTGGTGACATAGTCGTCAGCCCCAATCTCCAGACCCACCACCTTGTCGATTTCCGAATCCTTGGCCGTGAGCATGATGATGGGAACTTGGCTTTCTGCTCTGATTGCCTGGCAAACCTGACTTCCTGAAAGCCCGGGCAACATTACATCCAAGAGAACTAGATCAGCCCCATGGAATCTAAATAACTCCAAAGCAGCGATTCCGTCGGCTGCCTCGATAACCTCATATCCTTCTTTTTTTAATAGGTAAACCAGTGGCTCTCGAAGATTAACTTCATCTTCCACCACGAGTATTTTGGTCACTCAGGACTCCTTCTGCTCCATCGGTAATCGAAGAGTGAACGTGGAGCCAATCCCCACCTTCGAGAATAGTTTCACTTCACCCAGGTGGTTACTCGCCGCATGCTTCACAATAGCCAGACCAAGTCCCGTGCCGCCTGTTTCTCTAGAGCGAGACGGGTCCGCTCGGTAGAACCGCTCGAAGATTCGAGTCTGCTCAGCCTCTGGAATCCCGATTCCCGAATCCGTCACCGAGATTTCAGCAACCCCTTCAACAACCCGGAGTCCGACCCCAACGTGACCACCCGGATTCGAATAAAGAATCGCGTTTTCGATCAGGTTTCTGGTTGCAGAAACTAACATCTCAAAATCGCCAAACAGCTGAACGGGCATTTCGGCAATTGCCGAGAGTTTAATTTTGTGCTGCTGGGCCAAATTCTGATTGCGCCCGACCGCCTCGGTAACCACATTCTGAAGGCTTATTAAATTGCCCACTTTTGTGAGGCTCGCGACCTGGACCCGAGAAAGCTCAATCAAGTCCTGGACCAAATGCCCCAGCCTTTGGGATTCAACCTGCATGGAGTTGGCAAATTTTTGAACCATCTGAGAGTCATCACTGGAAGAGGCTATCGCCTCGGCCAAAAGCCCGATTGCACCAACCGGGGTCTTGAGCTCGTGAGAAACATTCGCGACAAAGTCGCGTCTAGTTTCCTCAAGTTTCTTGGACTCGGTTCGGTCATCCACCAAAAGCATTACGTAATTCTCACCAAAGCGGGCGGCTCTGGCGTCAACCCAAATTTCCTGTTTTCTCAAGCCCGTTTCTAGCCGAACCTCAGCCTGAAAGGTGCCAGAACCCTGCCTGGCTTTTTCAACGAGTTCGATCAATTCTTGATGCACAAGTCTTCGGTCTTGCACCAGTCCGAGCTGTAGGGCACCGGGTGAGGCCTTGAGGGCCGAGTTGTAGACATCCAGAACCACCCCCGCCGAAGCCAAGACATCAACAATTTGGGAAGCGACCTTTTCAAAAGCATTCACCTCGGCGGCTTCTGCTTTCGCTTTTTTGCGCTTGCTGACCAGCTTCACAAAACTCTCTCGCCTCGCGGTTTGCCTAATTCTAGGCGAATGGTTCGACAACTACACTAGGGGTCTGCAGTACTAAGCCAGAAAGAGTTTGCTAGCGATTTAGTGCAAATTAATAAGATGTTTGCTTTCAGAAGCCAAAATGCATCCTGGGGCAATGAAAGACGAGGGAAAAATGCGCGCCGTATTCCAGCAAGAATTACTTGAAGTTCAGGCCCGACTAGTTGAACTAGCCGAGGGCGCAAAGACAATCATGGACAAGGGCTCAAGAGCTTTTCTTAATTCAGACGTTAGTTTGGCCGACGAGGCTTTGGCGCTGAGCGAAGCGAACGAAGAGCGAGCTCTAGATCTTGACGAGCTAGTGATTAGAGTTTTGGCCACGCAGTCCCCGGTGGCAAGAGACCTTAGAATCCTGGTCTCGGCACTTCGGATGAGCGCGTCTTTGGAACGGATGGGCTCCCTTGCCTCTCACATTGCGGCTATCGCCCGCTACCGCTTTCCAGGCAGCGCCGTTCCAGAATCGCTGCGACAGACTTTCGAGGATATGGCCCGGCTAGATCTTGAGCTGGTCACCAAAGTGGTCAAACTAATCGGAAACACCGATCTGGATCTGGCTAGAGAGATTCAAGCCCAAGACGAGTCGGTTGATCGTTTACACCGCAAGGTATTTGAGGTAGTGCTGGATAAGGCTTGGCAAGAAAACGCCATGTTCACGGTGGATGTCACCCTAGCCTCGAGATACTTCGAGCGCTTCGCGGATCACGTTGTAGACATCTCGGCCAAGGTCAGCTTTTTACAGACCGGTGAGTGGACCGATGTCTAACTACTTTTTACCCTGATTCGCAACAGCCTTGGCCCCGGCCAAGGCGGCTTCCGGATCTAAGTATTCGCCGCCACTGACAAGGGGCTTCAAATCTGTAGCTAGGCGATACAGAAGCGGAATTCCTGTTGGGATATTTAATTCGGCAACGTCCTGATCGCCGATGCCATCAAGCTCTTTTATCAATGCCCGAAGAGAATTACCGTGGGCTGCTATTAGAACGGTCTTATTTTGTTTCAGACTGGGAGCAATCTCGGAATCCCAAAATGGCATCATTCTTGCCAGAACATCCTTCAGGCACTCGGTGCGAGGCAGTTGCTCCTTTAGGTCTTGGTATCTTTCATCATGAGCCTGAGAGTAATGATTATCATCTGCAATCTGCGGAGGGGCTACATCAAAGCTGCGACGCCAAATTTGAAATTGTTCTGGCCCATACTCTTTGAGCGTCTGAGCCTTATCCAAGCCCTGCAGCGAGCCGTAATGACGCTCGTTTAGGCGCCATGATCTAAAAGTTGGAATCCAGTTGCGGTCCATTTGATCAAGCGCAATGTGGGCGGTGTTGATAGCTCTTTTTAGCATCGAGGTGTAAAGCACATCAGGCTTTAGCCCCGAGGCCTCCAAAAGTTCACCGGCACGCTTGGCTTCATTTCGGCCTTGATCACTTAGGTCAACATCCACCCAACCAGTGAAGATGTTTTTTTGGTTCCAAATGCTATTGCCATGCCTAAGTAAAATCAGGTTATAAGTCATGTTTCAAAGCTTAGTCAACCCTGGGTAATAGCTTCCTGGCCGCCTCCGGCTCAACCCCTGCAGCGATTACCAGGTCAACATAAAGCGGCCGGATCTGCATCAAAACGGCAATCTCGCTCTGCGGCAAGGCTGGAGAATATCTTTCAATGGCTAGCTCTTTCGCTAGTTTTCGCAGGTATTTTCTGGCTTTTTGAGTCACCGAGAAATCATCTGAAGTTTGCTCCAAAAGGTCCACCGCGATCAATATTTTGGCCAACAGCTTTGCCAACTGCGGCCTCGGTTTATCGTCCCTGACTAGGTAATCGATTCTTCGAGCCAGCACTCGCAGGTTTCTGGTTGCAAGATCCATCCCCGCCGCCACTTCCTGCTGCTCCGCAATTTCAGCCTTTGCCCAACGATAAAAAGGGGATATGCGCGCAATGGCCTGCGCACTTTGAAGCGTGGCTTGCCAATTGTCGACAAGCGTTTGGGTCTTGCGAATTTCCTCTAATGCACCATGGGCCACCGCAACATCAGGCTTTAATAAAACCGAATGCAGTGCTGCGAGTGTTTTTGTAAAAACCCCAAATAGCGCCTTGGAGTCGGCTTTTGCCAACTTGATTGGGTTTCTCGGCAACAGGGCCGTAAAAATCAGCGCCACCGCTCCCCCTATAAGCCCATCAATTGCCCTGGAATAGATACCGGTAGCTGGAGTCTCTAAAAGCTGCACCAAAACCGCCTGCAGCGCCACTGTAATTGTGAAGGCGGGGTTTGAGGTAAATAGTCTCGCAAGCATCATCGCCAAAGCGATAGCGAGGGCGAGCTGAAGGGCACCAGAGCCCAGTGTTAGTAGCAATGATTCGCTAAGCAGCACGCCACTAAACATCGCAATTGCGGTTGACAAAACTTGCCTGGGCCGTGAGTCCCTATTAAAACCCAGCGAGGAGATTGTGACGGTGACCGCCAGAAGAGGAACGGCGTGACCAAGGCCATATCTAGCGATTAGGTAGGCGGTGAGAGCAGCCAAAACGATCTGACCAATGCTCCAAAGTGAATCCCGTACTCTTGAAAAAGAGAACCGGATCACAAAGCGGTTCATTTTTTGCCGCTGAGCTTAAATGCCGATGGCCTTGGAAGATTAGCCGCCTTGCCGGCATCGAAAGGAACCAAAACCTCTTGGGTCGCGGCATAGCGGCCAGTAGCGGTTTGGATCATCAGGTCCAGATAGGGGGTATTTCTATTCACCAGTGCCAAAGCTACCGACCCGGCTTCATAGTGCAGCGCAGCCGCCCTGACCTTTCCGACCAGCTTGTCCTGGTAGAAGACCTCGTCTCCCTGCTGAGACAGAATGTCCCCTTCTTCCAGGTTCAAAATGATGAGCCTTCTTGGAGGGTGACCGATGTTATGAATCTTGGCCACCGACTCTTGACCGCGATAGCAGCCCTTAGACATGTGCACCGCGCTAGCCAGCCAATCAAATTCGTGCGGCAGGGCCCTTTCGTCTATGTCATTAATAGCGGGTCGGCCGGCAGCAATTCGCAATCCTTCCAGGGCCATGGGGCTTGCCGGTTCCAAGTTAATTTTCTGATCAATGCCAACTAGGTGCTCTTGATATTCAAAATCTCTGGCTGATTCGGCGTATCGAACCCCACCGGGTGATCCGGCCGAAAATTGATCTACCCAGCTGTAAAGAGCTTGCTCTAATGGGGCAAAAGAACCAATCACTCTCAGGTCACTGCGGTTAATAATCTCGACCTTGGTGCGAAACTTCATCTTCTGCAACCAAGCTTGAAAATCTTCAAGTTTTGATTTGGGCAATATCAGCAAGAGCCCGACCTCTATGGCGATCACTTTGAGCTGCTGTTCCACGTGGCCCTGTGGGTCTAGCAATAAGGATTCGGTTGACTCGCCAGTTTCTAGATTGAGGATATTTTGCGAGGTGAGCGAGTGCAACCAGGATTTCGCATCTGGGCCAGCAATTTCCAAAACCGCTTGGTCCTCAAGTTCGACAAATGCCAAACCTTTCAGGAGCGATCGCTGCTGAACCAGGGGGTTACCAAAAGAACTACTTGTCATTGCGAACCAATCTTGCCGAGGCATGGGATTTCAGTGGTGAACCCAGAGCCGCCATGTCCCAAGCCCATAAAAGCGCACTGTCTACAAGTCCAAACATTCGCTTACCTGCGGAGTATTCCTTCGCGTTTGGCGAACGCATGACAGCGTCGGTCGCGATCTCGACCCGCGCCCCCTTGATGTGGCCAAAATAAAGCTCCGAAATTCCACTGGGGTGAATAATCAAAGCTTCGATATCGAAGCCCTCATCGGAGTTGCGCCAAAGCTCTAGGTCCTCACGCACCGAAATTGATGGTTCGCCATTGCCCGGAAGAAGGCCAGGGCCTGCGTCAGCTTGGTTGCCGGGTCTCGATATCATCCAATAACCACGCTCTTGGGTGATGAACTTGCCGGCTTGGTCTCTAACATCGGAGGTGTACTCCAGCCGCCCATTCGGATGCGGGATAAAGCTCATGTCCTGAGTGAACTCAATTTCAACAGCGGGGCCACTAGCTAACGGGTAGCTAACAATCCCACTGCCGGACCAATTACCGAGTAAAAAAGTAAATGGGGTTAGTTCAATCGGCAAATCATCCGGGATTAGGAACAACTACTTTTGACCCTTGAAGAGCTTGACTACCACTAAAGCAGCAATCCCGGCAATTGCCAGAGATGCCAGCACCAGCAGGCCAGTAAAAAATATTTCGATCGCTAAAATCATTCCAGAATTCTAACTCAGCAAAGTAATAAGGGTGAGAATCGAAAGAATTGCGAAGCTCCCAGCGGCAACATAAACCTGCTGACGCACGGTGTCCTTGGCTTTGGCCGAAATCAGGTGCTCAATGCTCACCAGGGCAATGGATCCGGCCGCCAGGGTTGCAAACGCGGTGTAAATGGCATCGCCTTCTAAAACCAAAAGCGACCCGATACCCAGGGTAAGAACCGCCGCCCAGATCAAAATTATTTGAAACCACTGCTTACTCACCTTAGGAACTCTAGCCAATTGCGGTTGAATCAGGACTATCATTTTTGCAAGCGGAGGGTATAAAAATGGCAATTATTTTGGCAATCTCTGCTACCAGCGACAACCCATTGCCCACTCTAGAAATTTTGGGCCACCAGATTGTGGGCATCGGGTTTGACCCCCAGGCTCTTTCTTCGGTGCCAAGGCATGACCTAACACTGCTTGACTGCCGGGACGATCTCAGCGGCGCAAGATCTATGGCGCGCATTCTCAGCGCGGCAGGGTGGAATAAGCCAATTCTTTTATTGGTCAATGAGGCTTCCCTGGCGGCCATCAGTACCGATTGGGGTCTGCAGGATTTTGTTATGGTGGACGCCTCCATTTCTGAGGTCGCCGCTCGAATCAGGCTGCTGCTAGCTACCCACCAAATGCAGAAAGTCGACAACCAAGGCCGGACTGGTTTGATTATCGATGAGCTCAGTTACTCGGCAAAAGTCAATGGGCGAACACTGGATTTAACCTTCAAGGAGTTTGAGCTGTTGCGACACCTCAACGAAAATCCGGATCGAGTCTTTTCACGTGAGCAGCTTCTGAGCGAGGTGTGGGGCTACGACTACTTCGGCGGCACCAGAACAGTTGATGTGCACATCCGAAGGCTAAGAGCCAAGCTGGGGGAATTCGAGGGGCTGATTGGCACTGTTCGAAATGTCGGTTATCTGCTCAGTCCAGAAGGAAGCCACCAGGATTAGAAAGTTCACCTATTGGTAGCCAATAAGTGCCATCATTAACCCTATGTCTGAAGAAACCACGGTCATTTTCCTACCCGACTCGCAGCCTGATTTGCCTGCGGATCGGTTTTTAGACCGCGAACTGAGCTGGCTTGATTTCAATCGCCGAGTCTTAGAGATGGCTGAGGATTCCAGCATTCCACTCTTGGAGAGAGTTCACTTTTTGTCTATTTTCGCCTCCAACCTGGATGAATTTTTCATGGTTCGGGTGGCTTCTTTAAAAAGAAGAATCGCCACCGGGATCGCCGTGCAGTCTTCCTCTGGGCTAAGCCCGCAAGGGGTTCTGAATCAAATCTCGGAGGCTACTAAAGAGCTTCAAACCAGGCACGCCAACTTATTTGCCAATCAAATTGGGCCGGAGCTTACCGAACACGGCATCCAGATTGTTCACTGGTCCACATTGACTGAGGGCGAAAAAAAGGACCTGCACGAATACTTCAGCTCCCAGGTCTTCCCAGTGCTCACCCCGCTTGCCGTTGACCCGGCACACCCGTTTCCTTATATCTCGGGCTTGTCCCTCAACCTCGCGGTGGTTCTAAAAAACCCGAATAATTCGAAGGAACACTTCGCCCGAGTCAAGGTGCCCCCTCTGCTACCCAGGTTTGTTGAGGTGCCGGGTTCCGAGGCTCAGCGTTTTGTTCCCCTTGAGGATGTAATGGGAGAATTTCTATCCGAGCTATTCCCCGGCATGGAGGTGCTTGAGCACCACATATTCCGGGTCACCAGAAACGAAGACCTAGAGGTTGATGAAGACGAAGGTGAGAACCTTCTAATCCAGCTCGAAAAAGAGCTTTTGCGCCGCCGCTTTGGCCCTCCGGTGCGCCTCGAGGTTGCTGAGGATATTGATCAAAAGGTGCTGAGCCTGCTGCAACGCGAGCTGGGTATTCAGGAGAGCGAGGTCCTGCACCTACCAGAGCCGCTCGACCTAAGGGCACTGAGTGCCTTCTCCTCTTTGACAATGCCGGAATTGCTCTTCGAACCCCACGCAATCACCACGAACCGCTATTTAGAGGCGGATGAGGACGAGGCGGCGGACATATTCGCAGCACTTCGTGAGCGCGAGGTTCTGGTTCACCACCCCTATGAGTCATTTGCCACTAGCATTCAGGCATTTTTAGAGCAAGCGGCCGCCGACCCCCAGGTTCTTGCTATTAAACAAACCCTCTACCGCACCAGCGGCGACTCACCTATTGTCGATGCTCTGATTGATGCCGCTGAAGCCGGTAAACAGGTGCTGGCATTAGTTGAGATTAAGGCTCGCTTCGATGAGCAGAACAACATCGGTTGGGCCAGAAAGCTTGAGGCTGCCGGGGTCCACGTGGTTTACGGAATTGTAGGCCTAAAGACTCACTGCAAACTTTCACTAGTGATTCGGCAAGAGGGCAAGACACTCAAGCGCTATTGCCACATCGGCACTGGAAACTACAACCCGAAAACAGCCCGCTATTACGAAGACCTTGGATTGCTAACCGCGCGCCCAGGCGTCGGCGAGGACCTCTCCAAATTATTCAACCAGCTCTCAGGCTATGCAGCCGACACCGATTACCAAACCATGTTGATCTCCCCGGTGGGCGTTCGCGAAGGCCTAACCAGCCGAATTCACCGAGAAATTGGGCACCAGCTGGCCGGAAGGCCTGCACATATCAAACTCAAGATGAACTCCCTGGTGGATGAGCAAATTATTGATGAGCTTTACCGCGCTTCGATGGCCGGGGTGAAGGTAGACATCTTGGTTCGGGGAATGTGCGCCCTAAGACCTCGAGTCAAAGGGCTCAGCGAGAGCGTTACGGTTCACTCGGTACTGGGCCGCTACTTAGAGCATTCCAGAATCTTTTCTTTTGAAAATGGCGGTGACCCCGATGTCTTCATCGGCAGCGCCGACATGATGCACCGAAACCTCGATCGAAGGGTCGAAACGCTGGTAAAAATCGTGCAGGATGATCAACTTCGTCAACTTCGAGAGCTATTTGATTTAGGCATGGGTAATGAGGTTGCGCATTGGAAACTCGAATCTTCGGGGCAATGGTTAAGGCAAACAAAATCAAAAGATGGTGAGCCGCTAAAAGACATGCAAAACGAGGTTATGGCCAGCACTTTATTGAAAAAGCGCAGCCGATGACGGTTTATGCGGCGGGTGTGATTCTTTGGAAACCCAGCGACACCGGCATGGAGGTGGCATTGGTTCACCGCGAGAAGTATGACGACTGGGCCTTTGCCAAAGGCAAGCAAGACCCTGGAGAATTGCTTCCAGAAACCGCGGTGCGAGAAGTCGAAGAGGAAACTGGCATCAAGATCAGACTTGGTCGCAAGCTATCGGTAATCAACTATCCGCTTTCAACTGGAGAAGATAAAGAAGTGCACTACTGGGTTTCCAAGGTGCCACAAAAGGCCATAAACAAATCGAAATTTTCACCGAATGACGAAATTGCCGAGGTGCGCTGGCTGCCGACAAAAAAGGCGCTCGAGACACTCAGCTATCAGCACGATAGAGACTTGTTAGAAAAAGTAATCGCATTCAACGCGGCAAACGAGCTTGAGACTCGAGGCTTGATTGTGCTTCGGCACGCCATGGCAACTCCTCGCGGCGATTGGACCGGTGAGGAGGTCAAGCGACCCTTACTAAAAGAAGGTTCCGCTCAGGCCAAACGATTGCTGCCGCTGCTATCCGCCTATGGCCCCAAGCGGGTGGTTTCGAGCCCTTGGAAACGCTGTCGCGACACCGTGATGCCATTTGTCGATTCGAGAAAAAGAGTTCTGGTTGAACGCTCTCAGCTTTCGGAATACGGCAGTGCCAAGAATCCCAAGTCAACCTCGAACGTAATCGAAGACCTTTTTGCAGATTCCAAGAACGCTCTAGTTTGCACTCACCGCCCAGCCTTGCCGCACGTGCTAAAGGCCATTTCAGATCACGCTGTTGGATCCCTCAAGCTGGAAATTGAAGCAGCCAAAACCTTGCAGCCAGCCGACTTTATTGTGCTGAGACTGTCGCTTGATAAAAAGCCCCGAGTACTCTCCACCGAATACATCTCACTGGAATCCGGGCTGTCAAGATAGTTCACCAGTTATTTACCTTTTAGCCAACCCGAGTTGGTGCTAGCTGATTAGTTTGTCTCTTGCCAGCTAATTCAAGGAGAGGCAATTGATGCTAAAGAAAATTTCAGTTCTCGCAGGTTTTGCAGTCGGAGCACTCGTGCTATCGGGCTGCGCTGCCAACGAAGACACCCCCGCTCAAACTCAGACCCCAGGCTCAACCTCTGCAGCCGCGCTGGAGGGAACCCTGAACGGTTCAGGCGCCTCCTCTATGGCTGCCGGTCAACAGGCTTGGATTGCTGCATTTCAGATTGCCAATCCGGGGGTCACGGTCAACTATGATCCAACCGGTTCCGGAACTGGTCGTGCACAGTTTGTCTCGGGTGGAACCTTGTTCGCCGGAAGTGACAGCTACTGGAAGGATGAGGAACTAGCAGCCGGAGAATTCGCTTCCTGCGCCCCAGGCACCTTACCTTGGGAGTTTCCAATCTGGATCTCGCCAATAGCTGTAATTTTTAACCTCGATGGAATTTCGGATCTAAACATGGACGGCGCAACAATTGCCGGAATCTTTGCGGGTGAAATTACCATGTGGAACGATGCGGCAATTGCCGAATCAAACCCGGGTGTGGCGCTTCCCGAGCTAGCTATCACAGCCGTTCACCGCTCGGATGAATCAGGCACCTCGAAAAACTTCACCGATTACCTAAGCTCAGTTGCTCCAGATGTTTGGACAGTCGGTGCAATTGAGGCTTGGCCTTCTGAGTACCGCGGCGAGGGTGCTCAGGGCACATCTGGTGTTGTCTCCGCTGTCACTGGTGGAAACGGAACAATTGGTTATGCTGACGCGTCTCGCGCCGGAGACCTGGGAATCGTGGCAGTCAAAGTTGGTCAAGACTTTGTCGCCTACTCTGCCGAAGCGGCAGCGGCTGTAGTCGATGCATCACCGCTGGTTGAAGGACGCGAGTCTTACGACTTGGCCTACAAAATCGACCGAAACACCACCGCTTCGGGAGCTTACCCAATCGTGTTGGTTGCTTATCTGATGGGTTGCAACGACTACGCAGATGACTCGTCAGTTGACCTTGTCAAGGCGTATGCCACATTCTTGCTCTCGGAAGAGGGACAGAACGTAGCTGCCACTTCTGCAGGCAACGCACCAATCTCGGCAACCCTTCGCCAGAAGGCTCAAGTGATTGTAGACGCTATCCAGTAAGCAAACAAAAGGTAAATAGAACCCGGTCCGAGTCGTCGGGCCGGGTTCTATTCATTATGTTAGAGAACAAGTTAATGAAAGACCTTGCCGATGACTTCCACTGAAAATATTAGAACCCAAACACCGGTTCGAAGACTCGGCGATGTCGTTTTTTCGAACGCTGCAACATTTGCTGGGGTCAGCATATTGGCAACACTCGCACTAGTCGCAGCTTTTTTGATAGCGGAATCGATCCCAGCATTCACTGGCGTCGAGATTGCCGCAGCAAAGAACGGCTTCTGGGCTTATGTTGGCCCATTTGTTTTTGGAACCGTATTTGCCTCTACCATCGCGCTTTTGATTGCAACTCCATTAGCTGTGGGAATTGCCCTCTACATTTCACATTTTGCGAACCGCAGATTTTCTCAGGTCTTGGGCTATGCGGTCGATCTTCTCGCGGCGGTCCCCTCAGTGGTCTACGGGCTCTGGGGGATTCTAGTTTTGGCCCCCTTTCTAACACCCAGCTACCGCTGGCTAAATGATAACTTGGGGTGGATTCCGTTTTTCTCCGGCACGGTATCGGCCACCGGTCGCACGATGCTGACAGTAAGCATCGTGCTGGCAATCATGGTTCTTCCAATCATGGCGGCGCTAATTAGAGAAATTTTTCTTCAAACCCCGCGGCTCTACGAAGAAGCGGCTCTGGCCCTGGGTGCGACGCGCTGGGAAATGATAAAGATGGCGGTTATTCCCTTTGGGCTTCCTGGAATTATCTCAGCAGCGATGCTCGGTCTTGGTCGGGCTCTTGGAGAGACCATGGCCGTTGCCATGGTGCTTTCCCCCTCCGCCGTGATCGGATTCGCAGTTCTGACTTCCACTAACCCAAACACAATCGCCGCCAACATCGCATTGCAATTCCCCGAAGCTGGTGGCAACTACGTGAATCTCCTAATGGCCACCGGTCTTGTGCTTTTTGCCATAACGATGCTGGTGAACCTAGGCGCTCGCTGGGTCATAAATTCCCGCAAAGAATTCTCAGGAGCGAACTAATGACCTCACTGCAACAGCCCTCAAGCCTGCAGGGTACAAAAGATCTTCCGAGATTTATTAATCCCGCTCTTTTATTGGCTAGCGCCGTTATTTCTTTCGCCACTCAAGCTTCCCTAGCGGCTACCACAGCGCTTGAGGTAAATCTTTTGGCCGTTGTAATCATCGCCGTTTTGGGTTACGCGTTGGCTCTTTACTTGATCTCGTATTTTATTGAGGGAAAAAGAAAAGCGAAGGACCGATTCGTGACGGTTTTGGTTTCTTCGGCTTTTGCGGTCGCTATCGTGCCACTTATTTCTCTGGCCTACACGGTCGTCACAAAAGGTGCGGCCCGGTTTGACCTCGACTTTTTCACCCTGTCGATGCGAAATGTCGTGGGGCAAGGAGGAGGTGCCCTGCACGCGATTGTCGGAACCCTCGAAATCACTGGCTTGGCGACTCTTATTTCGGTCCCAATTGGCATCATGACCGCAATTTACTTGGTCGAATATGGCCGGGGCAAGCTGGCCAAAATGGTCACATTTTTTGTCGATGTAATGACCGGAGTGCCCTCGATTGTGGCCGGGCTCTTCGCATATGCGCTTTTCGTAGTCTTTTTCGGCCCAGGAGTAAGAATGGGGATAGGCGGCGCAATTGCCCTGAGCGTTTTGATGACTCCCGTGGTTATCCGCGCTACCGAAGAAATGCTTAAGATCGTTCCAAACGAACTCCGCGAGGCCGCCTACGCGCTCGGGGTGCCAAAGTGGTTGACGATACTAAAAGTTGTTCTGCCTACGTCACTCGCCGGAATTGCAACCGGCATCATGATTTCGATTGCGCGTGTTATCGGAGAAACCGCTCCGCTATTGATCATTGCCGGCTTTACAGCGTCAATGAACTACAATCCGTTCGATGAGCGAATGGCCACTCTCCCAGTTTTCGTATTCACCTCATATGCCAATCAGGGCATTGAAATGCAGGCTTATGTAGATCGTGCCTGGACCGGGGCACTTACCCTGATGCTGATTGTCATGATTCTGAATCTGGCGGCTCGCCTGGTTTCCAAATTCTTCTCCCCGAAGGGATAAACAAGAAATGTCCAAGAGAATCGAACTACTGAACCTCAACGTTTACTACTCAAGTTTCCTGGCGGTTGCGGATGTGAATATGGTGATTCAGCCCCGCGCCATCACCGCATTTATCGGCCCATCCGGTTGCGGTAAATCCACACTAATAAGGACCCTAAACCGGATGCACGAGGTCATTCCCGGCGCTCGCGTCGAGGGGCAGCTCTTGATGGATGGCGAAGACGTTTATGGACCCGGGGTGGACCCGGTAAGAGTAAGAAGACAAGTAGGAATGGTGTTTCAGCGCCCAAATCCTTTCCCAACCATGTCGATTCGAGACAACGTCTTATCGGGCTATAAACTCAACAACTCGAAGATGAGCAAGAGTGAAGCCGAGGAACTAACCGAGAAATCTCTGGTCGGTGCGAATCTTTGGAATGAAGTTAAAGACCGCCTCGATAAACCAGGCTCCGGGTTATCAGGTGGTCAGCAGCAGAGACTTTGCATTGCAAGGGCAATTGCGGTAGAGCCAGATGTGATACTGATGGATGAGCCAACTAGTGCGCTGGATCCCATCTCCACGGCCGCGATTGAGGATTTAGCCGTTGAGCTAAAAGAGCGATTCACGGTTGTCATTGTTACCCACAATATGCAGCAGGCCTCAAGGATCTCAGACATGACGGCATTTTTCACCATTGCTGGAACCGGAATGCCTGGCAAGTTGATTGAATATGACCGCACGGATAAAATCTTTTCAAACCCGTCTGAGCAGCAGACGGAGGATTATGTTTCTGGCCGATTTGGTTAGAGACTAGAGATCACACAAACGGGTTGGGGTATAAATGATTGAGCAAGTCACCTCAGATTTACCCGAGCTCAAAGTCAAATCGGGCAAGCCCGCCAGAGTCTTGGTTACTGGCGCCACCGGATACATAGGCGGCCGGCTCATCCGAGAACTTTTAGCTCACGGTTATCAGGTCCGTGTTTTGGTCCGAAACGCCCAGAAACTCCAGGATTACCCCTGGAAAGACCAGGTGGAAGTTGTCGAAGGCGATGCAGCAGACCCCGAAAAGATATCCCTCGCTCTTAAAAACATCGACTTGGCCTATTACCTTTTGCACGCTCTGATGATTGAGAAAAACTTTGAGGCAAAAGAGGCCGAACTCGCAGAGTTCTTTGGCAAAGCCGCAAAAGATAACAAGGTCAAAAGAATCGTTTATCTTGGCGGCATGATTTCTAACGATGACCAGCTCTCCCCGCACATGTCGGCCCGAGCCAAAACCGGCGAGATCCTTCGCAATTCTGGAGTGCCCACCATCGAACTTAGGGCCGGGGTTGTAATCGGTTCTGGGTCCGCGTCATTTGAGATGCTTCGACATTTGACCGAACGATTGCCCTTTATGGTCACGCCCAAGTGGCTGCTTAACAAAATTCAGCCAATTGCGATTAGAGACGTTCTTCGTTACCTAGTTGGATCTGCAACATTAGACCCAAAAATCAATCGGGATTTCGATATTGGCGGGCCTGAGGTTTTCACATATCTTGAGATGATGCAGCTTTATGCCTCGGTTGCGGGGCTCTCAAGAAGAATTATCATTCCACTTCCGGTCCTAACTCCGAGACTTGCCTCCGGCTGGATTGGACTGGTTACTCCGGTCCCAGTGACATTGGCTAAAAGGCTGGTTGCATCACTTAAGCACGACGTGGTGGCAAGGGATAACGATATTCGAGAGCTAATTCCGCCTGCAGAATCCGGCCTAACGGATTTCCGAACCTCTGTATCACTGGCCCTTACTCGCGTGAAAGATCTAGAGGTGGAGACACGTTGGAGCAATGCTTCGGTGCCAGGAACTCCATCCGAACCCCTTCCCACCGACCCGGACTGGGCCGGTGGCTCGCTCTATGTTGATAAGAGGCAATATCACTCCACCGATCCAATCGATGTTGTTTGGGCGAGAGTTGAATCAATCGGCGGAGTGAACGGCTACTCGACCGCGACCTGGGCTTGGGAGTTTCGGGGTCTTATGGACCGCATGATTGGCGGGGTTGGTCTGAGGCGCGGAAGAAGGGACCCGAACACCCTGATGGAGGGTGAAGCACTTGATTTTTGGCGAGTGGAAGAACTTCAACGGCCGCACCTTTTGAGGTTGCGTGCCGAGATGAAGCTACCCGGTTTGGCCTGGCTGGAATTTCGACTCTACGAGCAACCCAACAACGAGACTCTGCTGGTGCAGCAGGCGTATTATCACCCACAGGGGCTTTTCGGTCATGCCTACTGGTGGGGCGTCTCGTTCATGCACGGCTTCGTATTTCCCTCCATGGCCAAGAAGGTAGCGGGGCCAAGCGCCACCAAAGTGATTGAGTCAGATGCTCAGAAGGTCAGCGCTAGCTAAACTTCACTAATGACCAAAACACGCCTAGCGGCATTTGCTCTACTGGGCGTGGGATTTGCATGGGGCGCAGCCTTCGTCTTGATGAAAGACGCGATTGCTCAGCAGCCGTATTTGGATTTTTTGGCTGTTAGGTTTTCTATCGCCGCGATGGTGATGATTGCGATAAGGCCGAAGGTGGCTCTAAATTTCCAAGCTGGGGATATCAAGTATGGGCTCGCTATCGGTGTGGTGCTTGCATTCGGCTTCATCACTCAGACCATTGGCCTTGATCTAACGACCGCATCCACCAGCGGCTTTCTTACCGGCCTCTATGTCATCCTGACTCCGATTTTGGCTTGGCTCTGGCTCAAGAAAAAAATCAATCTGCGGGTTGGAATCGGAGCGATTCTTGCGCTCATTGGAATCGGCGTGCTATCGGGTGCGGCGAATGACGTCGAGTTTCAAACCGGTCAGCTTTGGTTGATTGGGTGCGCGTTTTTATACGCAATCCACATTCTGCTTCTGGGTAAGCACGGCAAGGGGCGCAATTCCTATCGCTTCACGATGCTGCAACTGATGGCGGTGGCAATCATCTGCTGGGGTTTCGCGCTTGCCGATGGCTATCAAGGCCCGCCAAACTCCGGAGTTTGGTTCGCGGTGCTTTTCACGGCAATTTTCTCTTCAGTACTAGCATTTTGGGTACAGACCTGGGCTCAAGGGTTTCTAGACCCGGCTCGAGTGGCACTTTTGATAACAAGCGAAGTAGTTTTCAGCGCCGTGATTGCAGTTGTCGTGGGCCAAGAGGTTGCTACCTGGGCGATGTTGATTGGCGGCTCTTTATTGCTGACAGCGATGTTAATAGTCGAATGGCCCAGCAAAAAGAATCCGATATTGCTAGAGCCCAAGCTCCACGAGTAGTTTTTCTAGCTCTTTATTGGCCGACAACTCTTGCGGTGAACGAGTCATCGATATCGGGAGCCTACGACGCAACAGGTCTTCTCTTACTTGCACGTCCTCGTGGTTAGCAATGTGCCTAATCTCGGCTTCGGTGACCCCGATACCCGGGATTATCTCGGTGGCTAATTTCCCAGCGATGATTTCGAAGGCTTGGACGCCTTGCCGGCGCCATAGACCTTCTGCGATTCGTGTCGCTGCGGCAGCGTCATCTAGCTGAGCACTAATCAGCTCGAAGAATTCTTTTTTCCGGATCTGATCACCCTCGCCGAACCAACGGCCCGGATCATTGGCCTGAAGGCCGAGTTTGCGAATCTCCGAAATAGTTTCTTGACCTATATTTAGGCAGTCGGTGAGCTTGCCGCCCAAAATCGTAACCACATTTTTATTGCGGTCAATTTCAAGAATGTGTTTTCTTGATAATTGATGCCAGTCGGTAACCGCCTCGTCGGATTTAGATTCGACAACCAGAGGCCTGACCCCGCAGCGCTCAGCAACAACCTGGTCGTAGCTAATTGGAATCTCAAGTTCGAGCTGAGCATTGATTTGCCGAATTACAAAATCCCGATCCTCTTGGGTGACTTGGGTTTCTGGAGAATCAACCCTGGTGTCGGTCGTGCCAACCATGGAGCGATCGCCCATCGGTAAGACATAGAACAATCGCTCTTGCTCGTCCCAGAAAGCCAATACCTGATTTTCCTTGGCGATTCGACGATTCAGAATTAGGTGAATACCTTTTGAGAAAACGAGCGAAGCCTTGGTTTTAGATCCCAGCAACTCGGAAACTTTGCCAGAAAATGGCCCGGCTGCATTCACCACCGCTTTGGCTGTGACATCTTCTAATTTTTTTCCGCTGGCAAGCGAAAGCTTCCAGTGTCCACCTGTAAATTCAGCCCCGTTGAGCTCGGTGTAGTTTCTTGCCGAGGCGCCCTTGGCCTTGGCGTTCCGAATAAAGTCGTAAACAAATCGAGAATCGTTATCGGGTAACTTTGCATCAAAATACTTCACCGCCTTGCGGCCTCTAATTAAGTTGGGTTCGAGCTCTTTGGCCCTTTTTGCAGAGTAGCTGCGAGGTGGTTGGGTTCCAAATAGGCCAATGCCCCAGTAAAACAAAGTTCCAAAAGTTCCGAGCACTCGACCAAAAGGAGCGGTCGGGCCAATAGAGGCTAAAAAGCCAATTTCTTTAATTTGATTTGGGTAGCTTCGCATCAATCGATTTCTTGCCAAAGAAAGCTTGAACACTAGCCAAAATTCATAGCTCTGAAGATATTTAATACCACCCCAGACCAGGTTGCTGGATTCTTGAGAGGTGAATCCAGCAAAATCACCCTTATCAACCAAGAGCACTTTAAGGCCCGAAGCGCTCAGCGCAGCGGCGGCCACCGCACCATTAATGCCGGCTCCGATAATCGCTACGTCAAAATCACTGCTATCTTCGATTTTGCGTGATTTTGTTTCTTTTTGCACACTCACATGAAAAGCATAAGCCAGCCGTATAGGTATGGTGGAATATGAGGCGGATTTCAAGGAGGAAATTGATGACAATTTTGTCTATAGACGCTGGAACAACAGGCGTTACGGCTCTGATGGTTTCCGAATCGGGAGAAATCCTTGCTCGCGGCTATTGCGAGTTCGAACAGTACTTTCCCAAACCCGGCTGGGTTGAGCACGAGCCTGAAGAAATCTGGCAAGCAGTACTAAAAGCCTGCGAGAAGGTCCTGGGCCAAGGCCACAAGCCCCCGAGCTGCATCGGCATAACTAACCAGCGCGAAACGGCGGTGGTTTGGAATCGCGAAACCCTCAAGAGCCCAACCCGGGCGATTGTTTGGCAGGACCGCCGAACTTCGGACATGAACTCCGAACTACAAAAACTCAATCTCGGCGACTGGATTAGAAAACGCACCGGACTCAACATCGATCCCTATTTCACTTCAAGCAAGTTTTTGTGGTGGAAGAGGAATCTTCCAAAGGTTTGGGAAGGGGTGGAATCCGGCGAGCTAGCGCTGGGAACAGTGGATAGCTACCTTGCCGCTCGCATCTCAAATGGCGGGCTACACATAACCGATGCATCGAATGCCTCTCGAACCCAGCTAATGGCTCTCGATACTTGCGAATGGGACCCGAAACTTCTAGAAGTGTTTGGTGTTCCGCTTGAAGCCTTGCCAAAAATCGTTTCGAGCTGGGGGCAACTGGGATTCTCCGAGCCCAGCGCTTTTTTGGGCTTGCACCTTCCAATCACCGGCATCGCGGGCGACCAGCAAGCCGCTCTATTTGGCCAAACCGGTTTTCAGAAGGGCGACTCGAAGGCCACCTATGGCACCGGTGCATTCATTCTTTCCAACACTGGGACTGAAATATTCCACAGCAGCCACGGGCTGCTGTCAACAGTCGCCTGGCTATCCCCGAAAGGCGAAAAAACCTATGCGCTAGAGGGCTCAGTGTTCGTCGCTGGCGCTGCAATTCAATGGCTCAGGGATGGCCTGAAGATTATTGAGGATGCGGCCGGGGTTGAAAAACTAGCCAAATCGGTTACAGGTAGCCAGGGGGTTTATTTTGTTCCGGCCCTAACCGGTCTGGGAGCTCCTTTTTGGAATGCGGATATCCGAGGCAGCCTGATGGGAATCACCCGTGGCACAACCGACGCCAATATCGCCTATGCCACGCTCGAGGCAATAGCGTTTCAGATTAATTCGGTAGTAACCGCAATGGCACTGGATTCCGGCCGCCCGATACAGTCCCTTTGGGTTGATGGCGGAGCAGCCGCAAATGATCTTCTACTCCAGATTCAGGCTGACGTTCTCAAATCCGAGGTTGTGCGAGCAGAGAATCTCGAATCGACCGGACTGGGGGCCGCCTTACTGGCAGGGCTAGGGATGGGAATCTGGAAATCACTTAGGGACCTCAAAAATCTGAACCCTCCAAAGACTAAATTCAAGCCCAAAACCGATAGGCAACAGGGCTTTGAAACTTGGGAACGGGCCGTTTTAGCCACCTCAAGCTTTAGCAAAAACTAAGATTGAGGAATGTTTGATGCCGATAGCAAAATAGCCGCCCAAGCGCTCAGCGCCGGCTACTCCGCCGATGAGGTTATCCACAACATCGACCTGAACTTTAAGACCGGCTCGATCACCGCAATTATCGGCGCTAACGGCGCCGGCAAGAGTTCGCTCCTCAAGGCGTTGGCACGCAAGATCAAATCAAGCTCCGGAGCCGTTTTATTGGATGGCTTAGCCATAACTTCGCTAACCAAGGGTCAGCTCGAAGATAAGGTGGGCTTGCTTGGGACAATCCCGGTGGCCAAAAGAACTGAGACTGTTTTCGATTTAGTTGCACGATCCGCGATGGCCGCGAATAGCATCTCTCGAGTCTCGCCCAGACTCAAACAAGAGATTGACTTGCTTTTGGAGCGCACGAGCCTGAGCAAAAAGGCAAATCATAAAATTGGTGAGCTCTCCAGCGGCTTTCGCCAGGTTGCCGTTATTGCGGCGGCCTTGGTAAAAAATCCAGAAGTCCTATTACTTGATGAGCCGACTAATTCGTTGGACTACAGCCACCAGCTGCAGGTAATCAACCTTTTATCCTCCTTGAAGCGCGAGCGCTCAATGACGATCATTGCCGTGATTCACGATTTAAACTTGGCGGCTCGCTTCGCCGACACAGTGGTGATCCTAAAAGACGGGCACGTGATTGCCCAGGGTGAGCCCAAAGAGGTCATTACTCCAAATAATCTGGCGAGCGCCTTCAATATCTTGGCCAGGGTGCTCGAGGATCCAATTGGCAAAACCCAACTGGTCATACCTATTCGCCAGCTTGGATAGCTAGCGAATCTGCCGAACCTCGGGCATAATAAGAAAAGTTTGCTCAATGAAGGCGCGGTTGCAATGCAGCACCAAATGGTTTGCGCCTATTAGTGAATAAGGGCAAGGACTGGGCCCATTTCCAAAATCGGTCAAAGTTCGGTTGTGAAATCAATGCGTATCTTGCTAATTGGGGCAGGTGGTGTTGGCGATGCTATCGTCAAGATTGCCGCTAATCGTAATTTCTTCGAAAAAATAGTGGTTGCAGACTACGACCTGAATCGCGCTCAAAAAAGCGTTGATTGGGTTAGGGCAAACCACAAAGCTGAAGTGGCTAAATTATTTGAAGCTACTCAAATCGACGCTTCAAAAGCAGAGAATGTCGCCGCAAAAATAACTGAGCACTCCATCACCCACGTGATGAATGCGGTTGAGCCAAAGTTTGTGCAGAGCGTATTCCAAGGTGCTATCGATGCCAAAGTCAACTACATGGACATGGCCATGAGCCTCAGCCATGCTCATAAGACCGATCCCTTCAATCAGCCCGGCGAAAAGCTCGGCGATTGGCAATATGACAAAGCGAAAGAGTTTGAAGCAATTGGCAAACTCGCACTGATTGGAACCGGTGCCGAGCCCGGTATTTCGAATATATTTGCCCGTTATGCAGCCGACCACCTGTTTTCTGAGGTAGATGAAATTTCCATCATTGATGGTGGCAACCTGGTTGTGACAAACGATGCTGGAGAAGAAATTTTTGCTCCTTCGTTCTCGATCTGGACTGTAATTGAAGAATGCTTGAACCCGCCCTTGATTTGGGAAAAAGACAAGGGCTGGTACACCACCGAACCATTTAGCGAGCCAGGATTCTTTGAGTTTCCAGAAGGCATTGGGCCTGTTGAGTGTGTGAATGTGGAGCACGAGGAGGTAAACATGCTTCCGCGCACCATGGATGCGAAAAAAGTTACTTTTAAATACGGCCTTGGTGAGGAATTCATTGGAATTCTAAAGACCCTGCACAATCTGGGCTTGGATGGCATCAACCCGATTGCAGTTCGCTCTGAGAATGGCAAGGCGATGGTTGCCCCGCGCGACCTGGTGGCAGCGGTGCTTCCGGACCCAGCCTCACTGGCCGATCGGATGACCGGTAAGACCTGCGCGGGCACCTTGGTCACCGGCAAGGGCCTAGACGGAGAAGATAAGGCCAGCTACCTGTATCACGTGGCGGATACCGAATGGACTAATACCAACTACCAGTCGCAAGCCGTGGTTTGGCAGACCGCTCTTGTGCCCACTATTGCGCTTGAGCTTTTAGCCACCGGAGTCTGGGGTGGTCAAGGTGTGATGGGCCCGGAAGAGTTCGACGCCAAGCCATTTTTAGACCTGTTAGCAGGGGACTACGGTCAGCACTGGGGTATCGACGACAGGGACCCAAAAAACCCAGCCCTAATTCGCTAGAAATTTTTGTTCCCCCGCTGATTTTCAATCGGAGGGGGAACACATTCAGCGTTTTTGCAGTTGTAGACCATAGAGTTAGATAAGAAATTAAGGAAGTAATTCATGAACAAGACAAGTCGCTGGATTCCCGCCGCATTAGCACCGGCCATTATCGCTCTTGGAGTGGTTGCCATCCCGATTCAAGCCAACGCTATTGACCTTCCAGATGTGACTCCTCAGGAGCTAATGCTTCTGATGGAATCCAACATGGAGTCAAACGTGACATTGGAGTTTTCGGGCACCGTCATTAAAACAACCGACCTGGGCCTTCCAGCTCTGAATTTCAGCTCCATGATGAATGAAGAAATGGTTGCGGAGATGGAAGAAAATATGCCACCAGAAATGGCAGACTTCGTCCCACAGATCATCGAGTCCAACACCCTGACCCAAGCTCTTGAGCTAATCGCCGGAACCCATAAGATTCGGGTTTACGTTGGTGGCGAAGACCAGCTAAGAGTCCAGGTCCTTGACCCAATGTCGCAGCGCGATTTAATTCTGAATGGCCAGGAACTCTGGATTTACGATGCGAAAACTGCAACTGCGATGAACACTCAGCTCAACTACGAGGTAGACCAGGACACTCGTTCCGAGCTTGAGAGTCAACTTGCCAAAGCCGAGTCGGAGCTTAACCAGTACGCTCAATCAATCGCCTTAGACCTAAGCTCCCCTGCGGCAGTAGCCGATTACATCATGGATCAGGTAACCGAATCGACCAACGTCACAGTTGGAGTCGACAAGATGGTAGCTGGACGCGGTGCTTACGAGTTAATCGTTGAGCCAAAGGCTCAAGAGTCGCTTGTAGCCAGGTCGGTTATTTCTATCGATGCCGAGAACGGGATGCCGCTAAAGGCAGAGGTGTTCTCAAAGGAACAGGTTTCAGCTGCAATATCAGTGGGCTTTGAATCAATCAGTTTTGCACCAGTAGCCGACTCATTGTTCGAATTCACCCCACCAGCCGGCACCACCGTGGAAGATTTGGTAATTCCAGAGCTTCCAAAAATGGACCGACAGCTGACCGAATCCGACCTGGAAGCACTGAAGGCAGAGCTAGAAGCGGAGTATGCGGATCAGCCAAAGCCTCAGATGATTGGTGAGGGCTGGACCAGCGTTGTTTACCTACCGGCTATGCCACAAGATGTTCCAATGGAGCTAATGGGCACTGAGCTATTTGGAGACATGTTTGACACCGTTCCCGGTGGCAAGGTGTTCTCCACTCCGCTAGTCAATGTTTTGATCTTAGATTCCGGCGAGGTTTATGCCGGAGCGGTAACGGTTGATTACCTAGTTTCTGTTTCTCAAAACTAATTCGTGATCGATGAAAATCAGCTAGCAATTTCGACCAAATCGCTAGTCAAGCAGTTCGGATCTCAACAAGCGGTTGCTGGTATTGATTTATCGGTGCCCCTTGGATCGGTGTTTGGTTTCCTGGGCCCTAACGGGTCCGGGAAAACCACCACCATCCGGATGCTACTGGGGCTAGCCGATGCATCAAGCGGTGAAATTGAGGTTTTGGGTAATCCAATCCCAGCCAAGCTCCAACAAACACTGCCGCTGGTCGGTGCCCTGGTCGAAGGACCAGCGTTCTACCCATACATGTCCGGCCGCGACAACCTGATCCGCATTGATTCAGCCGATAAATTCTCGGACCCAAAAACCAGAAAAACCCGCGTTGAAGCGGCACTTGAAAGAGTGGGCCTAACCAACGCTTCCAAGAAAAAGGTGCACGCCTACTCACTTGGAATGAAGCAGCGACTAGGACTGGCGAACGCCCTCCTCAAGCCACGAAAAATGCTAATTCTTGACGAGCCAACCAATGGACTTGACCCACAGGGCACAAGGGAAGTTAGAAACCTAATCAGGTCTTTAGCCAAAGAGGGCATCACAATCTTTGTCTCGAGTCACCTTCTTAGTGAAATTGAGCAACTCTGCGATCATCTGGCGGTTATGACCGCCGGCAAGATTGTCGCCCAAGGCAGTATCGAAGAACTTCGCAGCAAAACCCAAACCCGATTGGTTCTAAAAACCGACAGGCTGGATGACGCTGTGACCCTGTTGAAGGCCGAAGGCATTTCGAAACTCTCACTCAAGGCCGATCAGATTATTGCTCCGGTGGAAACCGATTTTAATGTTGCGAAGCTGAATCAAAAACTTGTCAAAGCCAAATTTATGGTGACAGAAATTCGCCTAGAACAGCCGAGTCTCGAAGAACTATTTGTAAATCTAACCGGAGAGGGGTTTGAGGTTGTTCGCTAAAGCCCTAGGTCTATCGCTAATGCGTTCGGAATTAAGAGTGATGTTTACCCGTCGACGCACCTGGGCGATGCTGGCCGCAGTGGCGCTCATACCGATTCTTTTGGCTGTTGCCGTGGCGCTCACCAGTGACCAGCTGGCCCCGGGTGAAGGCCCGCCGTTTCTAGATCGAGTCACCCAAAACGGTCTATTCACCGGATTTACCGCAACGCTTTTGGCGCTGCCGCTGTTTTTGCCACTCACCGTTGCGGTTGTGGCTGGTGACACCATCGCCGGTGAGGCCAGTCTTGGCACCTTGAGATACCTTTTGATTGCGCCGGTTGGGCGCTTGCGTCTATTAGTTGTGAAGTACCTTGGCACCGTCGTTTTTGCCCTGGCCGCCACCTTCACGCTCATGATTGCAGGAGCAATTATCGGAACCATCCTGTTCCCAGTGGGACCGGTAACGCTTTTATCCGGAGATGTGATTAGCCTCGGTGAATCAATCTGGCGCATGGCGCTCGTGGCCATCTACACCGCTCTCTCGATGACTGGAATCCTGGCAATTGGTTTGTTCATATCAACTTTGACCACAGTTCCAGTGGGCGCCATGGCAGCGACCGTGGTCCTAACTGGAGTGAGCCAAATCCTGGACAACCTTCCTCAGGTCGAATGGATGCACGAATGGCTATTCACCCACTACTGGTTGAACTTCGCAGACCTATTGCGCCAACCAATTGAGCTTGGGTCATTCGGTCAAAATGCGCTTTTGCAACTCGGTTACATTGCAGTCTTTGGTGCTTTGGCATACTCAAGATTCACTACCAAGGATATCCTCAGCTAATCCACTGTTACACTTCTAAGCTGCAGGGGCCTCTAGCTCAGTTGGTTAGAGCAACGGACTTTTAATCCGTGGGTCGTCGGTTCGAATCCGACGGGGCCTACTTTGGATTTTTCAATCAAACTTGAAAGATGTCGCAGAGAATCTGCGGCTGCCGCCTTCGAATCCTAAATCCAGCTCGGCAAAAATAATCTTGAGGGTGATCCTTTTGAGAACTGATCCAGGCATTCTAGGAATCTCGGGAAGCGCAGCCTTTGTGATTGAGTTGACCCGTGAATGAAAAAAACTAACCGAAGGCTAATAGGTGTCTATAAGGCTGATGGGGGCATTGTCGGTGAAGTTTCATACCTCATTGGACACCTGCTTGGCACCAAGGAGTGCAGCTTATGCGACATCACCCACTCTCCCCTAAAGAAAAAGGCTGAGTTCAAGG
>Ga0306872_100032_pt1 | contig 61902 bp, 54 predicted proteins | sample AntRauMeHopE1498_FD_190455 | JGI IMG/M metagenome (GOLD analysis project Ga0306872, IMG submission 190455) | Saline lake microbial communities from Rauer Islands, Antarctica - Metagenome Hop E1 #498 (v2) (version 2) | ecosystem: Environmental > Aquatic > Non-marine Saline and Alkaline > Saline ...
CATTAAAAAGGTGCATGTGCATCAGCGTCAACTAAGATGGAAAGTACCGCTGCAGGTGCATCTAAGCGAAGGCTTAGTCATTAACGACGTGACCCGCCGCGCTAAATATTTATTTATTCATACCGACGCAGGCGAAATGGTGCTGCATTTAGGGATGTCAGGTAAAATGCGTGTGGTCGACGCGCAGCTTGCGCGTAAAAAGCACGATCATATTGAAATTGAACTGCACTCGGGCAAGAAGCTGGTGCTGAACGATGCCCGTCGTTTTGGCAGTTGTTTATGGCAAGATGTTCGTAACAGCCAAGCGCTTGCGATGCTCGATAATTTGGGTCCTGAACCATTAACCGATGATTTTGATGACAAGCGCCTGTTCGTGCTAAGTCGTGGCCGCAAAGCGCCGGTAAAAAGCTTTATTATGAACAACGCCGTTGTAGTAGGCGTAGGTAATATTTATGCAAACGAAAGCTTATTTAACACCGGCATCGACCCACGTCGGGCGGCCGGGCGCGTTAGTCTAAAACGCTATAAGTTGCTCACCCAGCAAATTAAAATAGTTCTGGCAAAAGCAATCGAGCAGGGTGGTACCACTTTAAGAGACTTTGCCCAAGCCGACGGCAGTCCGGGTTACTTTGCCCAACATTTACATGTGTATGGGCGAGTGGGGGAAGAGTGTGATGTTTGTAAGGCGCCAATATTCTCAAAGGTGATTGGTCAGCGCAACACCTTCTTCTGCAAGATGTGTCAGCGCTAAGCAACTATTCATAATTTATGCGATTGAAAATAAAGGCCATAGCCTTCATGACTGTTTGCAAACAAAGACTTTGTCTTACCTTGCAAAGTGTGATTTTTTAAATAGTGAAGCGAACATGATGTTTCCCTGTCAGGGGAGTAAAGGCATTATTTAATGCCAAATTTTTCATTCAAAGCTGCATATACAAGTGGGTGACAAAACTGCTCAACACTTCCCTTGTGCAAGGCCACTTCCTTTACCAAGGTAGAGGATATGAACGAATTTTCTTCTGAAGGCGTCAAAAACACGCTTTCTAAATCAGGGTTCAAGCGCCGGTTCATATTGGCTAGCTGAAACTCATATTCGAAGTCGCTCACCGCGCGTAAGCCTCGAATCAGAATGTGAGCGTTGTTAGTATCTGCAAATGCGGCAAGTAGGCCAGTAAAGCCAGTCACTTTAACATTTTTTAAATGCGCGCATACTTGCGTAATGAGCGCCACTCGCTCTTCTAAAGAAAACAGCGGTTGTTTGCTGGGGTTAGAGGCAATCGCCACAATAACTTCATCAAACATACTGGCAGCACGTTCAATTAAATCGGCATGGCCGTTGGTGATTGGATCAAACGTACCCGGATAAATTGCACGTTGCTTCGACATAAGCTTAATTCCTTTGCTAGCGGCAGTGATAAATAACTAATAGTTGATAATCGTAGACCCTTTGCCCAGCAATTGCTAGAGAGCATCCATCATTTATTGTAGCCTGCTAGTAAGGCGTCCCAATCGCGTTGACGGTAATGATAGTGCGGTGATTTACTCACTTGTTTAAGAAGTGAGCGTTTAAAGCGCAGTAAGTTAGCGTTTTTCCAATCATCACCGCGTTTAATGGCACACTTATCGAAATCGAGCAAATGAATGCTTGGCGGTGTAGTTTGCCGACTCAGTAATATATTTTTCACGTTAATATCGCCATGATACACCTGCGCGTTGTGCATTTTTTTTATTTGTAGCCCAATTGCTTGCCACGTAGCCGCCACGACGCCTTCTGATAATAGTATTTCGTTGAGTTCAACGGCGTTTGAAATAACTTCGGTAATGATATCAGCGCTATAAAAAAGACCTTTGCGGGTAATTTTACCAGCGATCGGCTTAGGCACATTCACTTTTTCATCACGTAAATGCTGCAGCACGCTCAACTCTTCATAGCAGCGAGTGTGCGAAATGCGGGTGAATATAAAGCTATCGTTTGACACTTTCGCGACTAAGCCACCTCTTTTGTAATGGCGCAGCACTAATTCAGTATTGCCTAAGGTAAAAAAGTAGACAATACCTCTGCCTTTTGCGATCTGTGTGATGAGTTTTTTTCGTTTTAAGAAGTCATTGTCGAAGTGATCGCCACATAGGCCTAAGGCCTCAGCGCTAGGCGTGAGCAATAATGTACTCTTATTTAATTCAGTAACTTGTATCGTCATTTGCTCATTAACAGGCTTCATTTACACAATGTGGCGTTAATATATCAAAAAAGCGCATGATCACATAGCGGCCCCACCTGCTGCGATGGGCTGTCAGCCTATAAGCTGGCAATTTGGTGGTGTTTATGTGCACATTTACCTCACACTATGCTGTGAATAAGATATCGCTTATGTGCGCTTACTTGCGCTGTGAACACTAAATTCACTCAACTGCTTATAAAATCACCATAACGTTAATAAAAAGCAACTTGGCTGCAAAGTTTACGCAATAAACCGCCTATTTTGGTGGTATCAAAGCGATTATTAACATTGTGTTTTACACTATGTCGTATACAATTTACTCACATAAAAACGTGCCTTTTTACAACTCAAAGAAGCACTTTTTTTCACGTTTCACTTAGCACCTTGTTGTTTAGAAACAAGTGTGCGCAAATATGGAGTACGCAATGTCACAGGCGTTTATTCAGCAACTACAGCAGCAAATTGATGAGAGCAAAGCTCAAGGCCTATACAAAGAAGAGAGAGTTATCACTTCACAGCAGTGTTCTAAAATTGCGATTGCTAATGGCCAAAAAGTGCTTAACTTTTGTGCCAATAACTATTTAGGGTTGGCCAATCATGAAGACTTAATTAATGCTGCTAAAGACGGCTTAGACAGCCACGGCTTTGGCGTAGCCAGCGTTCGTTTTATATGCGGGACGCAAGATATTCACAAGCAGCTTGAAAGTAAAATAAGTGAATTTTTAGGCATGCAAGACACCATTTTGTACCCTTCTTGCTTTGACGCTAACGGTGGCTTGTTTGAAACAATATTGACCAAAGAAGACGCCATTATTTCAGATTCGCTAAACCATGCCAGCATTATAGACGGTGTGCGTTTGTCTAAAACCATGCGTTATCGCTACGACAGCAACAATATGCAGGCGCTTGAAGAACAGCTTATACAAGCCACCAGCGATGGCGCTCGCTTTAAACTAATTGCCACCGACGGCGTGTTCTCAATGGACGGCGTTATTGCCAACCTAAAAGGCATTTGCGACTTGGCTGACAAATACGACGCCATGGTAATGGTTGACGACTGCCATGCCACCGGTTTTGTGGGTGAAAAAGGTAAAGGCAGCCATGAATATTGCGATGTAATGGGCCGGGTAGATATTATTACCGGGACCTTAGGTAAAGCCCTTGGTGGCGCTTCAGGCGGATTTACTTCGGCCAAAAAAGAAGTGGTACAATGGTTACGTCAGCGCTCGCGACCTTACTTGTTTTCCAACTCAGTGGCGCCGCCCATTGTCGCAGCTTCATTAAAAGTATTTGAAATGATGGAGCAGGGCGACGCACTGCGCGTAAAATTAACTGAAAACGCTAAGCACTTTAGAACGCGCATGGAACATGCTGGCTTTACGCTATCGGGCAAAGACCACGCCATTGTTCCAGTAATGTTAGGCGATGCAAAACTAGCTAGCAGCATGGCCAATAAACTGCTCGAAAAAAATATATATGTGATTGGGTTTTCATTTCCGGTAGTGCCAAAAGATAAGGCCAGAATTCGCACCCAAATGTCTGCTGCACACACCACGGCGCAAATTGACGAAGCGGTAGATGCCTTTATTGAAGTCGGTCTTGAGCTTGGCGTCATTTCTGAAAAAAGTGGAGAAATAGCGTGAAGTCATTAGCCAAAACACAGCGTGAAAAAGGCATATGGATGATCGACAGCCCAATACCAGAAATTGGCCCTAACGATTTGTTGATCAAAATTCGTAAAACCGCCATTTGCGGCACCGACATGCACATTTTCAATTGGGATGAATGGTCGCAAAAAACTATCCCCGTGCCTATGGTAGTGGGCCATGAGTATGTGGGACAGGTGGCTGATATTGGCAGCGAAGTAAAAGGCTTTACCCTAGGCGACAGAGTGTCCGGAGAAGGTCATATAACCTGTGGACATTGCCGTAACTGCCGGGCAGGGCGCATACACTTATGCCGCAATGCTATTGGTGTAGGCGTTAACCGCCAAGGCTCTTTTGCTGAATATTTAGTTATACCCGCTTTTAATGCTTTTAAAATTCCCGCGAATATTAGCGATGATATGGCGGCTATTTTTGATCCCTTTGGCAATGCAGTGCACACCGCTCTCTCTTTCGATTTGGTCGGAGAAGACGTGCTTATCACCGGCGCCGGGCCTATTGGTATTATGGCCGCTGCGGTAGCAAAACACGCAGGGGCACGCTTTGTCGTCATTACCGATGTAAACGAATATCGTCTAGACTTAGCCAGAAAGATGGGCGCTACGCGCGCGGTAAATATTAACAACGAAAATTTAGATGAGACCATCAAAATACTCGGCATGACGGAAGGTTTTGATGTGGGCCTTGAAATGTCGGGGGTGCCAAGCGCGTTTAGCGGCATGCTAGCCAAAATGAATCACGGCGGCAAAATAGCCATGCTCGGTATTCCCCCTACAAGTGTGGCAATTGATTGGAATCAGGTTATTTTCAAGGGTTTAACCATTAAAGGCGTATATGGCCGAGAGATGTTTGAAACATGGTACAAAATGGTGAGTCTGTTACAAAGTGGATTAGACTTAAGCCCTATCATCACGCACTCAATGCCGATAGACGATTTCAAAACAGGCTTTGAGATAATGAATTCTGGCCAATCAGGTAAAGTAATACTTGATTGGACAGTGTAGTTAGTTTTTATTAGGAGCGCTCATGGAACAGTTTCAGCATATTTCGCCGCAGGACACCAAGGCTAGGTTAGACAAAAACGAGATAAAAGTGCTTGATATTCGGGACGATCAGTCGTTTGAATCTGGCCATATTCCCAATTCTTTTCATTTAAGCAAGGGTAACATTACTCAGTTTATGAATGAGAACGATTTTGATACGCCGGTGGTGGTATGTTGCTACCACGGCATTAGCAGTCAGCAGGCGGCGCAGTACCTGATTCATCAAGGCTTTAAAGAAGTGTACAGCATGGATGGTGGGTTTGAAGTTTGGCGCACTAGTTTTGAGTTTACTACCACAAGCTAAGGTATACTTATATCAGCGCTGGCTGCTTTATTCACTTCTATAAAACGCTGCTAGACGGTCTGGTCGCGCAGTTCACGAAATCGCTTCAGCATTTTTGTTTACCCGTGGTAAAAAACAAATTCAATGTGGTAGACTCAAGCTATCGGACAACTTAGCAAAAACTGTAGTATTGATTACGCCAAAAATGTTTCCTTATTCTATGCCTGTAAAGTGGCAATCACTACGCGACGTAACAGAACTGCGGCCATCGGTGGCTGATTGGCTGCTTAATACAGGTTCGCTTACTGAACGTTTGCAAGCGCTCACTAGTCATTTTAAAGTAGAACTTTTGGGGCAAAAAGTGGCCTGCCCGGATGAATCGGAGCGCCATCGTTTATCTCAAAACACTAACAATACTTGGCAAATACGCGAAGTTCTATTGCAGGGTGTGCCGCTTGAAACTGCCAGTAAAGTAGGCACTAATAGTACTGTCAAACGTCAATCTATGCCCCAAGATTGGGTGTTCGCCAGAAGTGTTTTACCTGATAATTTATGCAATTCAACATGGGCGAATTTAGGTAATCAACCCTTAGGCAGTCGCATTTTCAACGATGATAAATTTGTGCGCGGTGAATTTGAAATTGGTAAACTTACTTATCATCCACTCAACCATAAGGCTTTTAGCCCTACTCAAGACTTTTGGGCAAGACGCTCAAAATTTACCATTGAAAACTACGAGCTGTTGGTGGCTGAAGCTTTTTTGCCTGACAGCCCTTGCTACTGGTAGCCGCATGATTGCACTTAAGTTCGTAAACAAACACCATTATTGGCAACTTATGCGTGCTCACAAACCTATTGGTACATACTTACTTTTATGGCCAACACTTTGGGGCTTATTGTTTGCAGCGAAAGGCCTGCCGCCTTGGCACATTACCCTTATTTTTGTGCTGGGCGTAATCGTTATGCGAAGCGCAGGCTGTGTTATTAATGATTTTGCTGACCGCAAGATAGACGGCTCGGTGACGCGCACTAAAAACAGGCCCTTACCTTCGGGCGATATAAGCACTAAAGAAGCCAAACATCTCTTTGCCATGCTTATAATTATTGCTTTTGTACTGGTGTTATTCTTAAATATTCAAACAATTGCACTGTCGGTGGTAGCGCTGTTCTTAGCCAGTATTTATCCCTTTATGAAGCGTTACACACATTTACCACAAGTTGTTTTAGGCGCCGCGTTTGGCTGGTCTATTCCCATGGCCTTTATGGCGGTTACCGCAGCACTGCCGGCTTGGATGTGGCTGTTATACACGGCTAATTTATGCTGGATTGTGGCCTATGATACGCAATATGCCATGGTAGATAGAGCCGACGATATAGAAATAGGCATTAAGTCGACCGCTATTTTGTTTGGACGCTTTGATGTGACTTTAATCGTACTGCTACAATGCATTACGCTGGTCTTATTAGCACGGGTTTATTATATTACTAATTTACCTGCAATGAGCTATTTGGGCTTATTGTGCGCAGCAGCACTTTTCATATACCAATTTACGCTATGCAAATCCCGAGAAGAACCCAAATGCTTTACCGCTTTTTTAAACAATAACTGGGTGGGAATGGCAATTACAATAAGCATCGCGCTTGCTTATGTTATGGGTGAGTAACAGCCACTATTAATAAATCCATGCTAACATTAGCAAATCAAGGCCTATTTACTATTGAAAAAGCTGACTGTTAACCAGCACTTGCAAAATCACGCAAAGCGAAGGATTACCGGCCAAACGGAAAAGGAATAATATCGTTCGCCCTGCTTATAAAAGTGTGCATTTTGTCACACGCAAGGGACCTGTTATATTCTAATTTGTTAACGAAGGTGTTATGTGAATATATATTGACACAGTGATGGGCAAGTTGCGCGAGCTAATCGTCACAATGCATATTCCACACGTAACTATACCTACAAGTAAGCTTCAATATTAATGATAGAAGTGCTTAGAAACGTCTATTAAAGGAGTGATTACCATGAGTCAAACACATGAATATTCATTGAAAAAAGATTTCGCAGATCCCTTAAGCAAACACCATACCCCATCTGGATTTTCTGATAACTTCGATAAAAAGCCTAAAACCGGAGCACGACATGACCTCAAACCTGCCTGATAAAAAAGCGAGTGCTCACGATATCCAGGCATTCATTGGCAAAGTCAAAAATACTGCGCTGGTCACGAGCGCAAGTAAAGGCAGATTGGTATTTGCAATGGATGCCACAGCAAGTCGTGAGCACTGCTGGGATATGGCTAGTCAGCAACATGCAGCCATGTTTGCACAAGTCGATAAAGTGAGTGCACTGAGTGTTCAGCTTTGTTACTACCGGGGGATGGGAGAGTTTAAGGCGCTTCCTTGGACAAGCGGCGCCGACGAAATTAAGCAATCCTTGCTGTCGGTACGCTGCCTAGCCGGACAAACCCAGATTGCCAAAGTGTTATCACATGCATTGAGTGAAAATCGTACAAAAAAAGTAAACGCACTGGTATTTGTTGGTGATTGTGTTGAAGAAAACCCAGATTCACTAGGAGCCTTGGCAGGCCAGTTGGGAATACTCAATTTACCTGTGTTTATTTTTCAAGAAGGAAACGACTCAAACGTTGGCAGTATTTTCTCACAGCTAGCGACATTGAGTGGAGGCGCCCATTGTCAATTTGACCAAGGCAGTGCCAAACAGTTAGGTCAGTTGTTAGCCGCGGTTGCAGTATATGCAACAGGCGGTAAATCTGCTTTGAAAAGTAATTTATTGAGCAATGATGCGAGCGTGCAACGCTTATTGCAGCAGTTAAAGTAGTCGCAATGAGTAGCGAGCAACAATTTGACTATTCTCACTAAAATACCAATATCGTAAAATGTATAGTGGTAGGCTTTAGGCCTTAACTGATACCTCAAATAAGTGAAAACTCTATGATAGGACTTGTCGTTTTAGTAGCGGTTATCACCATCGGCTATATTACACTAGGATATATTCGCGGCTTAAGACTGAAACAAAAAAAGAAAGTGGGTGCAAAAGTGGGTGCGCTTGCGTTTATCTCGACACTGCTCTTGCTAACGGTTACTGGAAAGCTTTATCTGTTGGCAGCACTGGGGACAGGTTTAATAGTATTTGCTAAGCGCTTATTTCCATTTCTACGCTATTTTCCGTTTTTAAATGGGCTTTACCAAAAGGCTAAAGCTAAACACAGCTCAGGTTCAGCGCAGCATTCTACGGTCGAAACTAGCTTGCTCAGAATGACTCTTGATCACGAAAGTGGAAATTTAAATGGTGAATTACTAGATACTGTTAGCAAGGGCAGATATCTATCTGAATTTAGTCAGTCAGAATTAACTTCCCTTTATGTTTTAGCAGAAAAGCAATATCCCGATTCAATCGAAGTTTTGGCTGCCTATCTTGATCGCCAGTATGGCGCTGACTGGCGCGAAGCTGCTAATGCCGAGAACGATCCACCAGGCAGTGAACAAAACGCAGGCGCAAGCGATGGCGCTAAGATGACTGAAGGTGAGGCTTATGCAGTACTTGGCCTTGACCAAAACGCGACGAAGGAAGAGGTCATTTCAGCGCACCGTAAACTAATGCTAAAGCTTCATCCAGATCGAGGAGGCAACAATTATTTAGCCGCCAAAATTAATCAGGCGAAGGATTTACTGGTAAGCCTTCATGGCATGTAAACGTTGAACGTTCATGCGTTTGAAACCAAGGCGACGTGAAACTAAGGGTAGGGGTTCCTTGAAATAAGCAAACGAGGCGCGTCGTAAAAAAACACTATTTAAGCGTTAAAATACGCTGACTCAAGGCACTCGCCCATTCTTTGTAAATATCAATACCCGGGTGAAAACCGTCTTCGGCCATTGCGCTAATCTGTAGATTAGGCGATGAAGCTTCGTAAGATGTGCGCCCTTGTTTGGCTAATTTACTTTTTTGAAGTGCGTCAAACTGCTTTGCTCTGCAGCCCATGACCCATCTTAATGGGTGGGGCAGCAAAGCAAAAGCATGCATAGGTGGCATGCCACTCACAATTATATGCTTGGCGCCCAGGGTTTCGAAACAATATTGATGTAGCTTGTGTTGTTCGTTTATCCAATGTGTTGAGCGCTGCAAAGACGTAACGTCATTAACGCCCAAACCGGTAATGACAACATCAATGCGCTGGTTGCAGTGGGCGCTCGCTATCATGTCAATCATATCTTGGGTTTGCGCGCCTGTCTTAGCCACTAACTGCCACGATACACTGCGTTGAGTTTTTAAATTGGCAATAAGTTGACCCAGCAGGGCGTCTTTTTGATGCGTAACACCCACCCCCGCTGCCGCTGAGTCACCTACTATAAGAATGGAAAGGCAGGGACAATCTTTACGATAAACAGTACCCTTACGCTCACCTATTGCTTCGGGCAGCCTAAGCGCTCGCTTGCGCACTTGTTTCGCTTGTATCAACAATATGGGGAATACCAGAAGCGCAAATACTTTATACAGCATGAAACTCCTTGAGTACGCTAAGCACTGGCAATGCCCTTAATACTTGGCCAAAAAACATCTTATTTGTCTTCCATCAAATACAGGCTATAACTAGTACGATTACGCCTCAATTTTAAAGAATTTAATGCTCAAAGGATAAGGCCATAGAATGCCGCCGTTAGCTTTAATTGCGCCCATAACAATAAAAATAAGACCACAAATAAGGAGAGCGAAGTAACCAAACACGCCAATAACGATGAACGTGAGAATAAAACAGATGAAGAAATAAATGAGCGCACTTAGCATCCAGTTAAAAATAACCTTGCCATGGTTATCTATGTCTCGGCTATGTTCTTTGTTAGTGGCCCACATAATAATTGGCACGACTAGTCCGCCAAAAGGAATAATAAATCCTGCTAACTGGCTTAAATGCATAAGCATCAAATATACTTTGAGTTCCATGCCCCAAGGTTTGAAGTCTTCCATTATATTTCCTTTTTATACTAGCTGAACTTAATTTACGCTTAACGCTAACCTGCTAATATTGACAGCATTGGCCATGATAGTGAGCATCGCGACAATCACTGAAACCTATCGGCTTTTGATACAAGCAGGTCAATCAGGGTGCTCGCTTCGATGTTTTTTTATTAACGTGATGAGTAAACACTTATATTTATTTTGAAGAGCTGTTTTTTCATTCACAACAATGCGACAGTCGTCTTCAGCGAATGCGTTAATCTTATAGTCTTTGTGCGCGCTAAACAATGGCTTCTTCACAACTCACATTAGGACTTACTCAAAGAGACGCATGACGATTTTTGCAGCTCAATATTCACAAGTCCTACAGCGCTGGCTCAGTTTTCATTTCGCACGATTGTTTGCATAATTTCATCTAAATCAAGCAAGTTTTGTTCAAAGCTGAAGCTGTAGGTCCCGTTCAAATTGATATTATGCCAGGCCACTGGTGAAACCTGCTTGATAATGTCGAGCTTCTTATCGTCACCTTCCTCTTCAAAATGTTCTAGTAATCGTGTAAAGATGAGTGAGTTAAAATAAAAAATGGCGTTGGTTAACAGCCTAGCGCATTCATTGTACAAGAAGATTTCGTCGTCTGATTTCCCTCTGAAACGATTATCATTTACATGAGCAATGGTAAGGCGCAGCTGATGATAAGCCTCTTCGCGATGCAATGCTCGCTGCACATAACCTCGAAGGCTGGCATCATCTATATAGTCCAGTAAATACATCGCTTTGAGCATTCGGTTGTACCCGCTTAACTATTGATGTTTAGTAACTGATGCTCAAGTATGCTTGACTAAAGCAAATTATGAAGATAAATTTAAGAAATATAGGTTATTGGCACAATGAATATGTGTTTTTAAAGGAAGTTAATACTTTGATTATTCATAAGTTTATAATGATTGTGTCGATGTACTGTGCTGACAACCACGCTACTGCGTCAGATACCATCATACCGGGCTGGTTTATTGCAGGTTTGCATTTTGGTGGTCCTAAAGCACAAGTTATTAACGATTCGCTTGGGGCTGTTTCGCACTTTAAGTTATATGAAGCACGCACCACTGTTTCTTCGCAATTTACCTCTGGTCAGCCACGAGTTGCAAAGGCTGATTATTTACAGAAAAGCCAGCAACAAAAAGTAGATAAAAATAAGGCTTGGCTAGCGCTTGAACAATCAAAGTTTAACGTATTTTTAGTATTTATGGCCCTCATGATGGGGATCTTTTATTTATTGAAATGGCACCAAGGCTACTGCAAGAAAAAAAAATTGGTACAAAATATTGACCAGCAGACTGTGCAGTTAACGTCATTGCTGACAAAAAATAAAGCGCCGGCGTTAGAGGCGGGCTCTCACATAAAAGAAGTATATTTGTGTGAAAAAGTTTCATCCCAAGCATCTCAACACATGAATAGAACCTATTTTAGGACATCTAATTTATTTCGCTCTGCGAAACAGCGCATCTTCAAACAAGCTCACTTGCGGCAGCAAAGTTCGGAGTTGCAGCCATATAGCTCGCAAGTGTCACAGTGGCAAAGCGTAAACAAAAAACGTAAGCACAGCGTACTTATTGTTGCTAATCTCATCAAGGACAGTGAGTGGCTTACCATGGCTTTACGTGAGCATTTCTATTTATTCAAGGTCGCTAATGAGCAAGATGGACTAACACTGGCAAAGACTGAAATTCCTGACCTAATTCTATTAGCGCTTGATTTACCTGAATCTAAAGGCTTCTCTTTTGTTTCTCAACTATCAGCAGAAATCGTAACCAGTCATATCCCTATTATTTTTTTGTTGGCCACGAGCAATAAGAAAGAGGAACATCGCGCGCTGCAGTTAGGCTGCATCGACTGCATTACACAACCTTTCGATGAAAGTGAGTTGAAATATAAAATTAGAAACGCAGTAGACAAACAAACAGCTGCCTTAAAACACTATTTACAGGCCGGTAAAATGGTATTGCCAGTGCACGAAAAAGCAGAAGACAAAGGTGTTGTTTTTCTTAAACGCTTGGAAGGATATTTACAGTCGCGTTATCAAGACAAAGATCTAACGATAGAAGAGCTCGCCAAAAATATGTTTATGTGTGAACGGCAGCTTCAGCGAAAACTCAAAGAGCTCATTAAGTGTACACCTAGAGAATATTTAAGAATCTATCGATTAGAAAAGTCTTGTGAGTATATGCAAGAAGGTTACTCAGGCCTTGTGTTGTCTGACATGGTGGGTTTTTCATCGTACAGCTACTTCAGTCGGACATTTAAAAAGGTGTATAAAGTAAACCCATCTAGCTACGTTGAAGAGCTTGATTTAAAGCAAAAAAAAACCGTTGACGATATATAGTGAGGTGGCTAGGGTAAGCGCGCGTTACTGTTTGCGAAATTTTGAGTGGCCAATGTTTATGTAAGTATTATCTAGAACAACCTAGTCAGGTCCCAATTATAAAAGGAAACACTTTCATGAGCCACTTCCATTTTACCTTTAGTTATCAGCATCATGGGGCTGAAAAAAAAGAACTAGGTTTACTTAGGTTTACTGGGCAAGAAACACTCTCTGAATTATTTAATTTTGACATTGAACTCAAATCACAAGACATCGAGTTAGACGAGGATGGCGTGATCAATCAACCGTGCCGAATAGACATTTTTTATGCGAACAGCATTACACCGATCCGAACTGTCTATGGCTTTATTAACGAGTTTGAAGACCTTAACTACTTACCTGATTACACTCTATACCGCGCCAAAGTAGTGCCCAGAATATGGCAGTTGGGTCATTTCGAAACCAATGAGGTGTACTTAAATGAAAGTATAGATCAAACCTTGACTACAGTGCTTGAAGAGGCTGGTTTTATATTAGGACAGGATTTTCGCTTTGAACTGAATCGCACTTATCGTGCTTGGCCCTTTAGGCTCCAATACAATGAAACGCACTTACATTTCTTGCAGCGTATTATTGAGCGCGAAGGCATATATTACTATTTTGAACATATCAACGATCGCGACAGCATTGTGTTTTGCGACAACAACCAGGCTTTACCCAGTATTGTGCAGTTGGAAGAAGCCGAGAAAGTTAATTTTCAAGCTAACAGCGGTCAATATGCAGGTAGTAATGCAAATACGGTCAGTAGCATTATTTGCAAGAGACGCACCCTACCGAAAAAGGTCACCTTACGTGACTTTAACGATGAAACACCCTCCCTCGACATTCGCGGTGAATTCGAAATAAATGCGAAAGGAATCGGGGATATTAACCTATATGGACTCAATATTACTTCACCCGAAGAAGGCCAGGAATTAGCAGAAATCCATGCGAATGCGTACTTGTGTCGTCAAAAGTCATATACTGGCCAAGGTGATGTGGCTACTATGACAATTGGCCATACTTTTAAGCTGCAGGACCACCCAAGAGCGGTGTTTAATGAGTTGGGCTTTTTACTCGAAAATATAGAGCACGAGGGCGCCAATATTCATCAATACCCAAACTTACAAGCTAACGAAGTGGCTCCTGTAAATTACATAAACAGCTTTATTGCATTATCTACTGAGTTTGTGTTTGCACCTAAAAGACAAACCATTGCCCCTGAGATTAACGGCACTCTTAATGCTGTGGTCGATACAGAGGCGCACTCGAAGTACGCAGAGCTAGATGAGTATGGCCGTTACAAAATTAAACTCCTATTTGATAGAAAAGACCGAGACGGCGGCAAAGCCTCACATTGGGTGCGCATGATGCAGCCGTATGGCGGAGCGGGTGAGGGCATGCATTTTCCATTGCGCAGTGGCACCCGAGTTTTGCTTGGGTTTATTGGTGGGGACCCAGACAGACCGTTTATTAGCGGTACTATTAATGATAGCGGCGAACAGCAAAGTATTGTTACTGCCGAGAACCAAACTAATAACCTGATCAAAACAGCGTCGGGCAATAAAATAGAGCTAGAAGATAAAGAGGGTAAAAATCGGATAAAGTTAGAGACCGGAGATAACAATACCTACATGCATTTAGGCGCACCTAATCATCCTGGTGATGGATGGGTAGTAATATCTTCTGGAATGGAAAGAAAAGAGATTACAGGCGGGTTGCAGACTATAATTATTGCTAAGCCGAGTCGCAGGGAGGCAAGTAATACGGTATCAACGAAGCATTTTTCTGATCAAACTGCTACGGTGGGCGATGAACTGGTGAATGAGCAAAATTATTTTACATTTAAGATAAAAGATGACGTGGGGGTGGGAACCGATAGAATGACCCGAGACACTGAACTGGCTGGTAACTACTTGATAGAACGCCGGGCTGGGGATCTTTACAGATGGACTGAGGGAAATGAATTTATCTATGGTGCTGATAATGTTTATAACTTTGGAAATGGTCACGAAGAATTTCATGTAAACGAGGATGGTATTGATTTTAACAAGGAGTTTTTTGCTGTACCACGGGGTGAGCTTCCATCTCCTAATCTTGGACTTATCCCACAAATTCGTAACGCCCGAGGCCACCTTAAAACGGCAGAAGGCGACCAATACGACTGGGGCGACGACACTAGGATTATAGATCCTGAAAACCAGATGGTAGAAATGAAGTGGGGTGACGAGTTTTCTTATCATCATGGAAGACGCTTTGATTGGTCCTCAGACCCTGCAGATTACAATTTCGGAAATGGTTACACAGAAAACCTGCTTAACTCTAATACAGAAGAAATTAACGCTACGCATGTTCACGATAAAGCAACACCTGGTGGTCCAAAGTTTGGCACCATTGATGGTGATTTAGTAAAAGGTTTGGTTGCCGGTTCAATAAGTGCCGAAAAAACAATTGGTGATAGCTATAGCTACCGAAAAGGAAAATCACTCGATGTGGTCGTGGGGGACAGTGAGTCGTATATGTTTGGTAATACTCGAGATAAGATAGTTGGAAATTCGCACACTAGCGTTCAGGGCAATTCAGATGAAATAATAACAGGTAACAGTAACAGCGTAGTAAACGGGAATGCTTTTTCACGCGTTTGGGCTAACACGGATACAATTGTATATGGCGCAACAAGTGAAATTTTTTTAGGTGGCACAAGTGATATAATGGTTGGTGGTGATTCAACTGTATTTGTGTCGCTAAGTACGGAAATACATGTTGGAATAAATGTTGAAATTGATATAGGGCCATCAATATCAGTATCAGTTGGCCCTCACATCGAAGTTGAGAAATTAGGCTTGACTACTAAAGCTGTAGAAATGGACGCCCTGGTTACTAAAATTGACACCATTGCTACAAGTGTAGACGCACTAGGTACAGAGCTTGCAAAAAAAGGGGCTAGTATCGATGCGGCAGTGATAAAGATACAGCAAACTGTTAGCGTGCATTTGATGAGTTAACTATGCAAATTATTAAACCTTTACAGTTAGGTGTGTTGCATAAATCTTTTTCCTTTTTAGATAAAGATATCTTTTGTGTGTCAATACCTATTGCTTTTTCGTTGATTGATAATCAGATAATGCTTGAGCAAACACTATGGTCAATTGTTGGAGAGCAAATTGGTAATGACATATTTGATATGGGTATGCCCAAAGAAACGGGGGAAGTACTAGTATGCGGTAATTTTATTGCAGGTAGTAATAAAGCAGTAAAAGCAGCCACGGTGCACTTGCAAGTGTCAGTAAAAGATGAACGCAATAATTACCAAAAACAAGTTGATAAAAACCTAGCGATATTTGGTGATAGACATTGGGTTAAATTATTAGGCGCTGATATTAGCCCAAGCGCGCCCGAATCGATAGTGGAAATGCCTATAATTTACCAAAATGCCTATGGCGGCGAAGGATACAAACTAAACCCTGATGGTAAAGGCTTTAAACCAGTGCAGACCGAAACGGGTGAAAAGCACTTTTTGCCTAACATTGAGTATAAAAATCAATTATTAATTTCAGCTTCAAAGCAGCCACAGCCAGCAAGTTTTGGTCGAATTGATTTAATGTGGGAGCAGCGATTGTCTAAAGCCGGTACCTACGATCAAAAATATATTGAACAACGCATGCCAGGTTTACCTGATGACATCAACTGGAAATACTTTAATGATGCAGCTGATGATCAATGGTTAAATGACTACTTCAAAGGCGATGAAGAATATTCTATTACTAACATGCACGCCGAACATGCAACACTGCACGGTCAATTGCCACCTATTTATGGCCGCGCGTTTGTTAATCAAATGGTTTTTAATAACCAAACCCATGAGCAGGAAATTCAGTTTAAAGAAATACCGACTAAACTTGATACTTTATGGCTTTTCCCTAATTCGGCCATGGGCGTAATGATTTATCGCGGTAGTATTACGGCATATGCTGATGATGGTTGTGATATAAAAGCTTTACTGCTTGCCTGTGAAAGTAGGCATGATAGCCCTCGCAGTATGCAGCACTATCAAGAGCAACTGACTAAACGCCTCGATCCCGACCATGGCTACAAATATGCACTTTATTCATCTCCCTTAATAGCCCAAGATATGACCTGCGGTTTTAAGCAGATTCAGGATGAAGCTGACTTTCCGCTCGAAATGCTTAGCAAAAAGAATCTCGATGGATTTGCTGAAGCTAAAAAAAACGTGGCGGTTTTGGATGCTAAAAGCCAGCTTATAGAGCAATGCAAGGCCGCAGGGCTTGACCCCAGCCCTTACCTTGCAAAAATAGATAATCCTGAAAAAGCCCCTGAGCAAATTAAGATTGAAGCCTTACTTGAAAAAATGGCGCCAGGAATGGTAACCGATCCGGGAAATATCGAAATTTTTAATATAGACTTATCGGTAATGGATGAAATTAAGGACTATACAGAAGAAATAAAAGAACAAAAAATCGCTGAAACTAAAGCACAAATAAGCCAAGAGATACAAAAACTAAAAGCTGACAAAGGCGCGCATCTGATTGCAGCTGCCATTGCTGACTTGGAGCAAAAATTAAAAGAAATAGATATGCCACCAATGTGGCCAAGACCCAATTTGTCGGGTCAATTGTTGGAGGTGAAAAAGCAAATTGCGGATACTGAAGCGCAAATAGATGAATTACGCAAGCAAGGCATACCTGAGAATCAACTGCCCAAAATAGAGGTTGATATAGACAAAATTGAAGCGCAACTCCTTGACGCTGAAGTGCGTCTAAAACAAACCTATGCTATGGGTGCTCATTTTCTGCCTACTAGTCGCTCTCCCCATCCAGAGAAGGAAACGCAACTAAGGCAAGCATTCATCCATAAATTGACTCATGCCGAGCCTCTAGCCAATGGAGATTATGCCTGTATTGATTTATCGGGTATCGATCTGTCTGGAGCTAATTTGTCTGGCTGCTATCTTGAAGGAGTCAACTTTACTGGCTGCATAATGTCTGAGGTTAATTTAAGCAGCGCTATTTTGACAGGGGCTAACTTGACCAACGCCAAACTGCTTAATTGTAATTGCGAGGGGGCCAATGTTGGCAATGCTAATTTGACCAATACTAAATTTATGCATTGCAATCTAGACAAAGCTCAACTGGGTAATTCTGTATTTTTCGGCACACAAATCATCAACTGTGTGATTGATAAGATGGATTTTATTGATACTCGTTTTGAAAAGACACTGTTCACCGAAACAAGCATGAAACAGTGTAATTTTATTAACCCTATTTTCAGCGAGTGTGAGTTTTTAGGCGCAGATTTAAGTCAATCGAATTTTGTTAAGCCAGTTTTTAATAAGGCGGACTTTAGCAATAGCAAACTAAGTGGCGCTAATTTTGTTGAAGCACAGGCCAATGGTTCAAATTTTAGTCATGCACAAATGATTAATGTTCGTTTTGTGGGCGCTTGCGATCTCAATAACAGCCAGTTTGTAAGCGCAAATATTAGTCAGGCGTGCCTGCGTGAGAGTCAGCTTTACAACTGCAACTTTAGCGACGCTTTGTTAGACGAAGCTGATTTTAGCGGTGCTAATTTAGAACAATCTATTTTTATTGGTGCAAATGCAAACCGTACTCAATTTATAAAAGCGAATCTTAAAAGCGCGAATTTAAGCAAGCTTAACTTAATAGAAGGCTCACTGTATAAGGCGTATTTAGTGGATGCTAAGTTCGATCATGCAAACTTATATTGCGTTAATTTTATGGACGCAACCCTTGGTAATAATACTTATAAAGGCGCTAATCTTGATCAAACCATCTTAAAAGATTGGAGGCCATGAAATGTTAAAAGCGGCACTTATTAAAGCAGTAAAAGGCGGAGAGCCATTTATTAATGAACTTGACTTGTCGGGCGGTGATTACCAAAATGCAGATTTAGGCGGTGGTACTTTTCAGCACGTTAACTTCAATGGCGCCAATTTGTCCGGCGCAAGCCTTAAAGAATGTAACTTTATAAATTGTGATTTTACTGGCGCTAATTTACGTGGTGCAAATTTAATTCTAGCCAACTTTATTGAGCCACAAGGAGAGGGAATTAGTTTAGTCGGTTGTAACATGCGTCTCGCCAGCGTAATTGATGCTAAATTTAGCCACGCCGATTTGTCTCACGCCAATCTCGACAGTACGAGTTTTATCAACCCCGATTTTGTGGGCGCTAAATTTAATGGCGCTAAACTCAAGCAGTGCAATTTTATTAATGGAAATTTACGCGCTGCTGACTTTAGTCAGGTTGACGTATTTAGAGCAAATTTCATTGAGTGCCAGATGCAGGGTATTATGTTCACCGCTGCAAGCTTGTCACTGCCGTTTTTTATGAAAATCGATTTTATAAATTACGATTTTACTGCAAGTAAATTGGACCGGCCTCAGTTTCAAGAATGCCAACTAAACGGTGCTAATTTTACCCACATGGATATCAGTCAAGCCGGATTTATGTCGGCCAATTTACAAGGCGCTAACTTTAGCTATGTTCAGGCTAAGCAGGCTAATTTTATCAAAGCGGATCTAAGTCAGGCAAACTTTCAGGGGGCACAAATGCAGCAAACACTGCTGCAAGAAGCGAATTTGTGCAGGGTCAATTTCAGTGGCGTAAAAGCAGAGCAGGCGCTAGTGGTAAAAGCAGACTGTACGGGCGCGATATTTGACGGAGCGGACCTCACTTATGCTGATTTTAGCCATGCAATATTAACCAAAGCCAATTTATCCAACACGCTGCTTTATCGTACTAATTTGCATGAAATAATAGAGCAAGACACTGTTTGGCAGAACGCTGATCGTGAGGTGGCAATGGCTACGGATGAAACTAAAAAGAAAGCTGAGCAATGGCAGGCAGCACAATGATAAACAGTCTAAAAATAGGAATTAGTTGATGAAAAATGTATCCATGCTCCATTCGGCAGCGCCTATTGATATTGCAACGGAAATTGTAAGCGTTCAAGGTGTCACTCAAAGTTCTATTGAGCCGGTTTTTATGGTGTTATCTTCTCTTGGCGTGTTGCGCGCGTCGCTTGCTTTTAGCTGCTTGGTGGCGCCGCAACAAGGGGACCGCGTTTTATTAAGCCGAAGCCACAGTGAAAATCATATTTTAGCGATTATAGAGCGCCCGAACGCGAACGATATGGCGATAGCTTTTCCGGGTAATGTGTCGATGACGGCTTCAGCTGGCTCAATTAATATTGCAAGCCAGCATAAACTAGCTTTGACAAGTGCCGAGAAAACTCTAGTTACTGCGCCAGTGCTGGGTATAAGCAGTTTAAAAACGACTTTGTTGTCTAAGGAACTCGCAGTTGAAGGCGATACCTTTACCAGTCAGTGGCGGCAAGTTAACTCAATTGCTAAGGTTTTTCATTTATTGACCGATACTCTCACGCAGCGTATTAAAAACAGTTTTAAAGTAGTTGAAGGCGTTGATCAGCAATCCAGTCAAAATCATATACAAACGGTCGATAAAACAATGACCTTGAGGTCGCGTGACGCGGTGATAACCGCCCGAAAGGATATGAAAATAGACGGCGAACGAATTCACATGGGCTAGAGGAGGATAATATGGTTTTTGCAACAACTCAAATGGGCGGACTTAATGTAGCATTTCCAGATGTTTGCTTAACCCCCATTCCATCCCCAGTGGGGCCTATTCCAGTGCCTATCCCATATCCGAATATGGCGGTACCAATGACAGCAATACCTTCACAGGTGAAGGTATTGACTTTGGCCATGCCCAATCATAATATGATGACCATAACCCCAATGAGTAACGGTGACAATGCGGGGCTGATGATGAATCCTTTGTCTGGCATGGTGATGGGGCCACAAAAGCAATTGCTGGGCAGTGTAAAAACCTTCATTGGCGGTATGCCTGCGAATAAAATGTTGGGCTTGTCGGGGCAAAATGGAATGATGCCTGGTGCATTTGGTGCAACCTTAGTGCCTAGTCAGGTTAAGACTATGATACTAGCGTAAGCTATTTTTAAGTATAAAAATCCAATTTATACATGCGCTTGACACGTTTTTATACAAAAAGTCGCGTGTGTTCATTGCTTTTTTTCTACATGAAATACTAACCTTATACGCTAAATACATTTGTCTGCATTTTAGTTTTTGCAATACTAGCCTATTTTATTCATTGCATAGGCACAATTATTTGTAGCGCGCAGGTTAGACACAAAGAACAATCACAAAGGGGGAGTTTATGCATTATTATGTTAGTTTAATATTTTATACTGCCACGCTTTTTTTTCTAGTTGGAACTTCTGTTCCTAGTCAAAGTAAAGATCTACAGCAGTTAAGCTCTGCAAGCGACGTCATGGTCAATAAGCTTGAAACTGGCTACATCAGTCAGCAATTAAATGAAGACAATGCTTCGACCAGCCGTGTTTTTGAGCATGAGGCAGGCAAAGCTTCAGCTGAGTCACAAAATACAGTTCAGTTTGGACTGTTCATTACCAACCTGTACGATATCAATTTTACAGACAATGAGTTTACGGTTGAATTTTGGTCTTGGTTTAGAAGCACTACTGAGGGTTATCGTCCCCGGGATAGAACCGAAATTACCAATGCAAAGCAATTCCAAATACGCAACGACTCAAGCCAATTAATTGAAGACGTTTACTTACACTCTCAGGTGTTTAAAGGCGTTATTAAGCAGCAATGGGACATTACCAGTTTTCCGTTTGACACTCAAAAGTTGCGCATCGTTATTGAAGATACCATAGACGTTGAACAAAACCTTCGTTTTGAAATTGATCCAAGCAGTGCGCTAGCCGCAAACATTATCCCTGATGGATGGAATTTGGTAGATTTCTCAATTACACAATCACCTAAGAGCTACCCAACCACATTTGGCGACACGCGCACCCCGCAGGGAGAGCCTTATGTATTTAGTAAGATAGAAGCGGTGTTAACGCTGCAGCGTGAAGGTACTCGTCTTTTTATCAGTTCGTTTATGGGCTTGTTTGTTGCTACCGGGCTCATTTTAGTTGTGTTCAGCATTAATACATTTGCTACTGCTAGGGCAGTGGTCCCATTGCAACCACGAATAACTTTGTGCGTTGGCGCCTTGTTTGCGGCAGTTGGCGCAATATACAGTATGTCTGCCAAAGTACCTTATACGACTGCATTTACACTGTCAGATTCATTACAAATAACCACATTTTTAATCATAACATTGGGTATTATTAGTTCCGTTGTTTCAGACCTTTTGGCCCATAAAGGTAAAGAAACTCTGCGTCGGCAGATGATGATTGTAGTGTGGCTAATATTTATCAGCATACATGTAGGCGTTAATGCGTTCTTGATTTTAAGCAGTCAGTTTTAAGGATTTATATGAAACACATTAAGGTAATTACAATCTTATGTGCAGCTTCATTTGCGGCCCCGATACATGCCGAAATCGCAGGTAATTTCAGCGTTACTAATAACTATATGTGGCGTGGCGTAAGTCAAAGTGCAGACGCGCCGGCAGTTTCAGCCGGCCTTGATTATAATGCCGCTAGCGGTTTTTATGCCGGAGTGTGGGCAAGCAACGTCGATTTTGGTGGCGAGGCTGGCTCGGGCACTGAAGTTGACTACTTTGTGGGTTTCGGGGCGCAAATATCAGTCATTGAATACGATGTTGGTTTGTCACTTTACACCTACCCTGAAAACGGCTTTGAGGATTCTAATTTTACTGAAGCTTATCTTAAGCTAAGTTATACGGGATTTACTGTGGGCCTTGCACGGACTATAAATAGCGATGTTGATGATAACGCGCCCTTTGGTGTTGGTGATGTGTATTATTACGGTGCATATTCAGCTGAATTAGATGCTGACTATAGCCTTACCATAACGCTTGGTAGATATAATTTTGATGTAGATAATGCGTTGTTTAAAAACGTTGATTATAACTATTTACAATTAGATCTCACTAAGGGCGACTTTACTGCATCTGTTTCAAAAGCCACGGAAAATTCAGGTGATGATTCGGCGAAGGTGTTCGTCAGTTGGTCAACAGGATGGTAAGGTTCATCTTCCAAAAGAAAATTCTCTTTGATCAAAATAGCACGAATTTTTTAATGGCCTACCTGACTTGAAAACATTTAGAAAAAAATGTCTTGCAGCAATAGCGGAGGTATAACATGCAAGCTGTGAAATTTGTAGAGCAGCGGTACCGAATTTATCCGCTGTTTGAAGCGATGCTTATTGGAATGATGAGTTTCCTTGTTATTTCAGTTTCCACTTATTTTATATACCACTACTCATTAAGTGCGCAAACGGGTGAAATTAAGGAAGGCCTGCTGCGCACAGCAAAGGTCGTTTCAAGCTTTATCGATCCAGATGTGCATCGAACCTTTACTGATCCAGCACAGCAACAAAGTGATACCTACAAAAATGCAATTAAGCCATTGGAATCAGCGTTAGCAGTTGATCCCAGTATTAAGTATTTGTATACGGCAATACTCAAAAACGACAAGGTCTATTTCATACTCGATGCCACACCATCTGGAGACGTAGATGAAGACGGTTTAGAAGACAAAGCCTTTATTATGGATCACTATGTAGAGGCGCCCGCCGATATTATCAGAGCGCTAAAAAACCAAGAAATAGTGATTTCAAACGAGCCATATACCGATCGTTGGGGGCAGTTTTTGTCAGGTTATATTCCCTTGTTTGACTCCAATAAAGAGTTTGTCGGAGTTTTGGGTATTGATATTCAAGCATCGGCTTATTTTGCCCGACTAGAGCCAATTAAAAGAGCAACGATACGCACTATGGTAATGGGTTTCTTCATATCGTTTTTGATTGCTTCAGTGGTTTGGTTCACTCGGAATTTTGGCCTGAAAGTCAATGCTCGGCGTAATGCAGTAACTCAGTATTTAATTAAGCAACAGCAGCTAGAGCAGGATAAGACATGATGTTTGACAGATCTATTAACGATAGCGTTGTCACCAAATTACGACGGCAAGTTGACGACAAAATGAAAAATCGCGTAACACCTTATTTGACCATCGACTTAGACATTATTCGCGAAAAGTATAAAACCTTGCGTACTTCAATGCCGAAGGTTGCTTGCTATTATTCGGTTAAGTCAAATCCCTTAGTCGAAATAATAAAAACCTTACTGGCTGAGGGCGCAAATTTTGAAGCGGCTAGTATAGGTGAAATTGAGATTTGTTTGGCAGTTGGCGTTAAATCTGAAAATATTCATTATGGCAACTCAGTAAAAGCGCAGTCAAGTATTGATAAAGCAATTAAGTTTGGGGTCTCAAGTTTTGCCTTTGACTGCGAAGAAGAACTTGCTAAGCTGCAAAGAAGTGTGGGTGATGGGGCTACACTTGTGTGCCGTCTAACCACTGATGGTGAAGGCGCAACATGGGGCTTATGTAATAAATTTGGATGTGATGTTGCAATGGCCAAGTCCTTGCTGCGCAGTGCATCGAAATTAGGAAAGTATAAACTTGGCCTTTCTTTCCATGTTGGCTCTCAGCAATGCAGTCCCGACGCATGGAGGCGAGCGCTGATGGATGTTCGAGCAATTATCGACGAGTTAGAACAAGAAAATATTGTTATTGGTCTTATCAATGTCGGCGGGGGCTTCCCCGCTTCTGGCTACTTAGATATTGAGCACGAGGTGATCACATACGACACCAAAGCCTACTTTAAACAAATTAACGACCTCATCACCAACATATTAGGCGCCCGCGTGAGCAAGCTAATGTGCGAACCTGGCCGCTATATTTTGAGTGAAGCGGGCAGTATTACCACTAGTGTTATTTTAGTGACCGACCGCCATTACAAAAATAGCGCTTGCCGCTGGTTGTATTTGGATATTGGGAAGTTCAATGGTTTGTATGAGGGTACTGATATTGTGCATCCGGTTACTATACCAAGTATTGGAGGTGAGCTAGTCGATACAATACTATCGGGACCATCTTGCGATAGCGATGACATGCTTATGTGTGGAGACAAGCCCTACAGACTTCCAGGGAGCATTTGCACTGGCGACGAGCTAGTTATTGGCTGCACTGGTGCATATAGCACAAGCTATATGACCTGTGGGTTTAACGGATTTGCTCCTTTGGACGTTTACTATAAAAATAAGTAACAAAATGACATCAAAAACGCAGTCAGATGAGCCGAACAAAAATATTGATCAGCCTACTAGCAGTAGCAATAACGCAGCGGCTATCGCGGTAAATGTTATTTGTACGCTTCTGACCAGCACCTCAATGGGGATGCTTGCGATATTAGTACCCGTGCAGCTTGTTAGTTTAAACTTTAGTGACTCAACTATTGGTGCAATACTGTCTTTTGAGACCATCGCGTCGCTCATTATTTGCTTATTTATTCCCAATTTTTTGAAAATAGCCGGATTAAAAATAGGCTTGTTAATGTCTACGTTAATAAGAGTTCCAACGGTGTTTATTTTTCCATATTTTGATACCTTGGATATGTTGGCTCCTGCTATTTTCTTTCATGCAGTAGGCTGCTATACATTGTTTTTGCTGCTGCAAATTTGGATAAATACAATTCAATTTGATAAGAACAAAGGCTTAATGATAGCGTTTTACAGCACCGCAATTTCGGTTGGTTTTGCATTAGGTCCTATTATCATTAATATATTAGCGACCTACGCTGTGCCGTTAGCCGCATTTGTAAACCCAATATTAGACGTAAGTACTGAGTTTTTTGGCAAAGCACCAGTGGTTGAAAATGCCCCTTTGTTTGTTGTTGCTGCATTATTAAGTACTTGCTCTATAGTGCCTCTGCTGCTGTATTTGCCTAATATACCGCAATTGAAATTTAATGGTAATGCCAGTATTTTCAAGACAATAAAGGAAAACAAGGGGGCTATGTTCTCAATTTCCATGGCGGGTGTATCGCAGTTTGGTGTTGCTGCATTTATTACTATTTATGGAATGAAAAATGGCCTTAGTTTATCTGACTCAGCCCTGCTGCTAACCACATTTATGATGGGTTCATTACTCTTAGAAATTCCCATCGCTTGGCTCTCAGACCGCTACGATCGTCGATATTTGATTGTTTGGTGCTCGGTGGCTTGTATGATCTGTGCTGCCTATTTACCGCTCGCAATTTATACGCCTATTCACGCTTGGAGTTTAGTTTTTATTTGGGGGGGCGTTATTGCCGGTATCTACTCTATATCACTCGCGATCATTGGCGAAAAATACTCAGACAATGACGAAATGATTGCATCGAACGCGGGTTACTCTTTAATGGAGAGTATTGGCGGAGTCTTTGGTATTGTGGCTATTGGATTCTCTATGCAATACTTAGGCTCAGACGGCATGCCTTACGTCATTATGTTTGCGAGTATTTTGTACTTCTCATTCGCACTTACGCGCTATCCAATTAAATAGCCTTAAGTGTGATTGAATGCGAGCGATGATAAAGCAAGCGGCTTAATTGTTAGTAAGTTTGATTTTAGCATTACCGGCTAGTTGAAAGTTGTCTTCCTTTGTTTCCTCATTGCTAAAGGTAGCGATGACTCTCTCCCAAAAGAATTGACACAAGTTTGGATTATTGTGTACAGGTAATATATGGATCAACTTCCAACCTTCTCCTTCAGGCTTAGCTAAGTCGAGTTCGTAGGGCCCGTGGTATACACCTCTTATCGCATTTGTAGCAAAAGATGCTGACACAATGCACACTGTCTCATAGTCATTCATTATCTGTTTCCATGTGTTGTTGTGAAGATATTTGCCAGAGAGTCTTTTACTTTAAGCCCAAAACTTGCTAATTAACTCGTTTCGCCCTGCCACTTGAAGCTTCACATAAATAGACTTGTTATGCTTGGCAACGGTATAAGGCGATATATCAAGGTTTCTTGCAATCATTTTATTCGACAGCCCAAGTTTTAGCTCGTTTACTATATCCAACTCTCTTGGCGTTAGTATCTCTAAATTAAACTTACGCATGCTGGGGTCCACTATATTTTGCAGTAACTGTAGTGAGATATAAAAATAGCCATCTAGCGGTGACATTATATGTTTAAGTATTACTTTGCTACTGCAGTTGAATGGTAAGAAGCAACACGAGCCCATCCCAGAAAACTCGTTCATGCCGATGTTGGTCATATTTTTTGCTAGTACAAGCTGAAAGCATGCTGTTGTGAGTTTGTGGGCGCGCCGCAGTGATTGCAAAAGTTGATTGTTTAAGGTGGGAACCAACCAGACTATCGTAGACGGGTTTAAATCGGCTAAGCGAGCTTCCGCTGCATGTATATGAGCCACGCTGCTGTTGTTCATGAGCGATATAATGTTTTCGTGGTCTCCTTGCCATGTTGCATCGCCGCGAACTATTACTGTTGAAACCTTTGTCAACTTTTAAGCCCCTTTAATAAACGAAATAATTATGTAAATAGGTCTTTTTCAAACTGCTTTTATGAACACTCACGTAAAATGCCACACAGGATAGCGTGAAAGTATGCACTGTTAAGCACCACTATAGCTTTTTGTTATACGGGGTAAAGCATTAGTGCTTGTACATAAACGACTTTTTGTACTTGAAGAAGGTAAAGCTAATTAAATCAATTGTTTAACGTTTATTTCATCGAGTAGTGAGCACTTAAACACGTTTTTAACTTCGAAAATGCAGATTTGTGTTTTTTTTGTTCAAAGCGTTAAGCTTATAATATTTCATACTATAAGTCATGATTCAGCGTGTGCCTTCGCTAAGCGTGGACTACAGGTATAATTTCTGAGTTATTAAGCGATAATTTAAAAAATTTAAATAATTACACCCCCCTAATGTTAGGGGGTGTATTCGCTCGAATTAAATTGCATACTCAAAACGTAAAATTTCTTGATTTAGCTTTGGGTCTAGGTTGACAAATGTTAACGCTTAAGAATAGACAATGTTTTAAGTAGCGCTTCAAGAATTAAATTTAAGTAATTAGTTAAAAACAAACCTTAAGGAGGTTTTAATGGCTTCTCGCTCAAAATCAGGGGGTTCCGTCGCACCGAAAGAACGCATCAATATTTCATATCGGCCTGCGACAGGTACAGCAAAAGAAGGAGTTGAATTACCATTTAAAGTGTTGGTATTAGGTGATTTTACGCAAATCCCGTCATCCCTTTCTGTAGAAGAACGTCGTCTTATTTCAATCAACAGCACCAATTTTGACGAAGTTGTTAGTGAGTTTGATATAAGCGTTGGTTTTGAGGTAGAAAATAAATTTAAAACAGACGGTAGCACGCTAAACATAAATTTTAAAATCGATAAAATGTCTGACTTTGAGCCCGACAATATACTGATTCAAGTAGATGAATTGAAAGAAATTTTAAAATTAAGAGAAGCTTTGAAGTCGTTAAAAGGACCGCTGGGTAATTCACCCCAAATGCGTAAAAAGATTCAGGCTTTGTTGACCGATGAAAAAACACGTGGTCAGTTGATGCAAGAAATTGGATATTAGTAGGGTGAGCCTACGCTAAAGAATGACCAAGCGTCATTGTTAGGAGAACATAATGGTTGAACAAACGACTTTACAACATAATCTTATCAGCGACATTTTGAAGTTTAGTAATTTATCAAATGATGAATCTAGCTATGAAATTGCTGCTGTTGGAATGCGAACAGTACTACAGCACATATTCGATCTAGAAGATGAGCCTGTAAATATTAGAGTAGATAAACGCTTGGTAGAAAAACTCATTGACGAGTTAGACGCCAAGTTAAGCCAACAGATGGATGCGATATTACATCACGACACATTTAAGGCAGTAGAGGCGCCTTGGCGTAGTTTAAAATTCCTAACCGACAGAACTGACTTTAATGAAAACATTAAAATTGAGGTGTTGTCGCTAGCAAAAGAAAACCTTTTAGAAGATTTTGAAGACGCTTCAGACATTACTGAAAGTGGACTTTATAGGAAAGCATACACTGATGCCTATGGTCAATTTGGCGGTGAACCCTATGGCGTCATTATTGGTGACTATTCCTTGTCACCTGGAACGCAAGATGTAAATTTAATGAAGCATATGAGTGCGATGGCGGCGATCACGCATGCGCCTTTTATCGCGGCAGCCGCTGAATCTTTCTTAAGTGTAGATGACTTTTCTGGTATTCCAGAGCTTAAACAGATTGAGGCAATGTTCGAAGGACCACAATATGCTAAGTGGCGTGCGTTCAGAGAGCATGACGATTCTCGAAATATGGGGCTTACTTTGCCACGCTTTATGTTACGTCAAGCATACGGCGAGAATATCCCAGTAAAAAACTTTAATTATCAAGAAAAAATTGTTAATAATTCAGAATATCTGTGGGGTAATGCCGCATTTGCTTACGCCACCCGCCTAACTGAAAGTTTTGCTAAGTACCGCTGGTGTCCGAATATTATTGGACCACAGTCTGGTGGAGAAGTACGTGATTTGTCAATTAATGTGATTGACGATAGCGGTATTGATAAAATTGTAGGCCCGGCTGAAGTTGCTATCTCAGATCGTAAAGAATATGAATTGTCCGAATTGGGTTTTATTCCGCTTACACTGCGCAAAGACGCCGACAGTGCTGTTTTTTTCTCATCTAACTCAACGCAAAGACCAAAAAGGTTTTCTAACGACGACGAAGGCCGCCAAGCAGAGTTGAATTACCGCTTAGGAACGCAGTTACCTTACCTTTTTATTGTTAACCGTCTAGCGCATTATATTAAGGTCCTGCAGCGAGAAAACTTAGGTAGTTGGAAAAGTAAAACGGATATGGAAAAAGAGTTAAATAAATGGATCCGTCAGTATGTTGCGGACCAAGATAGTCCGTCGCCAGCAACTCGAAGCCAACGCCCTTTGCGTAAAGCTAACCTGAGTGTTAGTGAAATAGAAAATGATGCTGGTTGGTACCAAGTGGGCTTAGAAATCACGCCTCACTTCAAATTCATGGGCGCCAATTTTACTTTGTCACTGTCGAGCCTGCTGGAGCGCGGGTAGGTGGTTAAAATAGTGTTCAGATAATTCAGTCATAGATGACAGTACTGTTATCAAGATAGTTTTACTAAGCACTACTCTACTATACTTAATTAAACCAAATTATTAGGATATCTTTATGCCAACTGAAATCTATATGACAATTAATGATCCTGAGGGATGTTTAACCGAAGAAGCAAGTTCAAAAGAAAGCATCGGGTCTTTCTTCAAGTCTGACCACGATGAAGAATGTTTAATTCTCGGATATAGCCACAAAGTGAGCGTACCGACCAACACCCTAACAGGGCAAGTAACCGGTTCTCGAAAACACGAATATCTGCAAGTAGAGAAGTTTATTGATAAAAGCTCACCGCTCTTACTCAATAGCGTGACTTCACCGTCAGAACTTGAAGTTGTGCTCAGATTTTTTAGGACGCCAGACGAAACTAGTGCCGGAGAACCTGTTGAATATTACAATATTATGCTGCAACGGGCCAAGATTGTGAGCATAGAAACAGTTTCTCCTAACATACTGATACCTGAAAACGATGGGCTGATGCCAACTGAGACTGTTCGTTTTACTTACGGTCAAATACAGGCAGATCACGTTGTTTGTGGAACAACTGCAATTGATGACTGGTCAGGTGAAGGTGAATAAAGATTACCTACTGAAGAATAAAGGTAGGCATCATTTTCACTGGTGTTTAAGGGTCTTTAGCGTTTTGTTCTTAGTTCAGGCGCTGAGTGCTTGTACGCTGACAAGTTTTGTCAGTGAATCTGCGGACAAGGTACCTACAAACCGACTCAAATACCCCGATGACCCGAGTCAGCAAGATCATTGGCTGGATAATGCCAATGCTTGGCGGTTTTGGGATGTGGCCTCGCCTGATAACCAGGTACTTGAGTGGTCGTTCGAAGAAAATGCTATTCGCGTGCATTTTGAATCTAATGAGCTACTCAATCTGCATGCTGGCCGTCCGCATACAGTAAAGGTGAAAATTATTCAGTTTTCAGATGTAGCAGGGTACAAGACCTTAGCGGCGAGCCCCGGTGGTTTGAAAACGATTTTAGTGGAAGATATATCGGTACTGCCCAATTCAGTTTACGTCAAAGAGGTACTGCTTGCCCCCAATAATATTATGACGATTGATATTGCAAGGCAGCAGGACGCAAAATTTGTAGCAGTGGTGGTTGGCTATGCTAATCTGCTAACTCGGGACGTGTCGCGTTTGCTGCCCATTCCCGTTACGTCAATACCGCCGCCAGAGTATCAACCCTCAACGTTTGACCAAGTGACGCTTGGCTTTTTTGCTGAAACGCAAGAACAAGTGCCAAATACTGTCCGACCAGGTCGCCTCAAAATAAAGATGAATTTGGGCGAGACAAAAATAGAATCATTTTCAGCTCAATCATACTAACTTCGGAGGAATGTGTAGCGTGGACTCCTTAAAACCAATATATTGGCACCAAGGCCTTTTTTTACAGCCACAGCATTTTCAGCTAATGCAGACAAGTGCAAGTGCTGTTGCTATTGCTTGTTCTGAAATTAAAACGGGGATATCAAATGGAATATCAGATTTAGAAATCAATGAAGACGACCTAAAAAACGGGCAATTTGGATTACGTAAATTTAGGGGCGTATTGACTGATGATACCATTTTGGCTTTTCCCGGAAATGCCAACATACCCAGCCTCACTCTTTCTCTGCATAGCCCAGACAGCGATGGTAATTATGATATTTATTTGTCACTGATACCTTTGAAACGATTTGAGAACAATCTAGCAGATCCGGATGATGATGTGCAGAAGCGGTATGTCGAGAATACAGTCGAGGTAATACAAGATCAGTTCGACAGTCAAGAATCAAGCAAAATAAAGACCCTAAGTTACGATGTAAGACTTTTTGTGGGAACACAGCCACCACCTGATGGCTGCATTGTAGAACATATTGCTAGAGTGGTGAATACCGGGAATGGTTTTAGCTTAGCGACTGATTTTATACCCAATGTCCAGTTTGTTAGAGGGTCAAGGGTATTGCAAGATGCGATAACTGACTTGAAAGGGAATTTAATTAGTCGTTTTGAGCAGCTCGAAAGCTTCACTTCCCTGGCTGGAAATCGGCACGCTGAACTTAACGGAGCCAGTTTAACCAATTTAATGGCAATGAATACATTGGCGCATTTTGTACCTGTGTTTTCGCAATTTAGTGAAATTCATCATACCCGTGTTGAAGATGTCTACTTGTCGTGTCGTCAGTTGATTAGTCAACTGAGTATGTTTTCGAAGCATACTTCCATTACGGGACAGATGGTCGATAGTAATAAGAGTGTGGTGGCGTTTAGAGCTTCTAATTTTGGCGATATGTTTTATCGGGCTTTTTCGCTTATTAACCAACTTTTAGACGAACTGACTATTGACCCAGAGCGCTTAATTGAACTTACCAAGCAAGGCGATAGTAAGTTTATTGTCGGGCTTTCTGCGGATTTCTTAGCATCAAATACAAATTTATATATTCGACTACGAACCGAAAGCAAGCTTGCCGAGTCACTCGACGAATTCACTCGGTTTGCAAAGGCTGGCGCTGATGGTCAAGTGGATATCTACACCAAACGTTCATTGCCGGGCGTTCCGCTTACTTACCTTGCTAGAAAACCGTTGGGCGTTGCCAGCACACCTAACAGCTATTATTTCAGCGTAGACAGATTCTGTTTTGAATGGCAAAAAGTAATTGAATCGGGCCGTCTGGGCTTAATTTGGCCAACCGCACCCTCTGATTTGTGTGTTGAGCTGATTGCAGTGAGAGGTTGATTACTATGACCATAACAGACCAATATATACCCGCTTTTATCTTACTTGAAAATGTAAGGTCAACCTTAACCGCCGACGCAAGCGTTCAATCGGCTCAGTTAGCGCAGCAGTTTCTCGACTTATTATCCGCACCAGTACCTGCATTATTAGAATCTGATTATCTGCTAAGTGATATTGAAAATGCGCAGTTTGCTATTGCCGCATTGGTAGATGAAGTTGTGCTTAGTTCGCAATATGCTGATGTAAGTCAATGGCAAGTATCGCCTCTACAAAAACAACTATTTGCTGTTACTACCGCCGGAATAGAGTTCTTTAAACGCTTGGATAATTTAAATGAATTAGATCCTCAGCATCAAGATGTAAGAGAGGTTTATTTATTTTGCCTCAAATTGGGTTTTACTGGCTGTTATTTTGATATTGGTCATCGGGCTAAGTTAGATAGTATTATTCAAGCAAATTATCAGTTATTACGAAAAGACATACTGCTGCCAAGGCCCGAGTTTGCAATGGAGCAAGACCGTGAGTCGGTGTTTAAGTCGGCACGCAAAAGTCATGGCTTTGAAATTGCGGTCATATGGGCGCCATTTGTGTTTGTTTTTGCGCTTTACGTGTATTTGAGGGCAGACATTAGCTCTCAAATCGCACTGCTCGTTCAAAACATATAACGAAAAGGTTTAGGAATGAAAAAGGTTTTTAAATTTTTACTTGTTATATTTGTTTGGTTTCTGATTTTAGGGATTTGCGCGGCATCGGCCTTGCTTATTGGCTATCCCTTAGAGCAAGGTATAAAAGTCTTCGCGGCTATTTTTGCGGTATGGTACACAATCAAACTAATTATTTACTTAGTAAAGCGTTGGCAAGCAAAGCAACGAGTTGAAAAGTTAGTCAATGTTGATAAAGCGGCTGGCCAAAAAGTCAGCTTCAACTTTTTTCAGTTATTCGCATCTCGTGATTTTGATAAGCACCTAAAAAAAGTTATAAAGACAATTAAAGCAAAATCTCAAAGTACCGATGGCGTTGATATTCAAGATTTAAAATGGAATTTACACATTAAACTTGATAACGACAGTAGCAATTGGCTGCAGCGCAGTGACATTAATCGACCCAAATTAAACGACCCTATTTTTACCGAGCACCCTTATATAAAATGGCTGCCTTTTAATCAGTATATGATGATTGACGTTGATGCCTATTTAGTCAATGCCAAACATGCCGCGGGGCAAGTGCAATGGCTCGAGTTTTTAGATAGCCTCTCTTTCTGTGAAAAACGAGTGCCGCTGGACGCTATCACTCTCTCTATTAATGTCGAAACCCTGTTGGATCAAGGCGCTGCCCTAGAGGCGGCGGACAAACTTCGTCAGTGTGTTGAAGATGTTCGTGATCGCTGTGGTGTTAACGTGCCTGTAAGTGTCGTTCTACTTGGTATGGAATCGTTCGCCGGGATGGATTCTTGGCTAGAAGCCTGCGAGACAGACTTTACGGCCTCAATTTTGGGCGTGGCTAATAAAGGCCAAAATGCTCCGCAGGCGGCAGTAGCGGATTTGTTTGCACGTTTGGGAACGATATTTCATCAAGGCGCGCTAGCAACACTAATGGATAAGGGTTTTATTGTCGATGCAGTTCGGCTAAGCCGAATAGTGTCTGAATTAGAGACCGCAAGCACATCTTTTATTGAGCGCGCTTTTTCCCGTAATGATTTTCAAGCAGCCCCCCAACTGAGTGGCTTGTATGTTGTGATGGCAAAACAAGCGAATTATGCTTTCAATCAAACTTTGCTTGAGTCGGCCACATTGTGCCCCTATCGTGGTGTGCTTACGGCCAACAGAACCGAAGCAGATAAGCTTAAGTTAAAGCGACTCTCCGTTTATTATGGGGCTACGGCGGTGCTCTCTATGCTGCTTATATCCTTGTACAATACAACGTCAAGTGGCGTGCAAGATGCGTTTTATGAGTTTAGCATAAACCAGTCTGAGCAAACTGGCGCAATTGATGTGACCGCAAACTTACAAAACCGTGCTAATTTAGCGCGCAGTTTGGACGAGGTGGCGATTGCTCATTGGCTTTTTAGTACAGACGATCCGATGCGAACCAGATTGCTAAGTGAACGTTTTAATAAAGACCTGAACGATTTATTAATAACACCAATAGAGCAAGGTTTTGCGCTAAAGTTGTCTGGTGCTGAGGAAATGACCGTAGACGATAAAGTTGATTATCTTAATATTGTCATGCGCCGGATAAATATATTTACCGCCATTTTGAACGATTCCAGTATTTCTTTCTTAGCTGAATTACCACAGCCATATGATAGTGCATATATTACCGATGTGCCTGATGTGGTGCTAACGCGCTTAAATGCATTGCTTATTGAGCAGGTGGATTTAGGCCGTCGATTTAATCAACAAAGCTTCGAAAAAAATATCATGCAGCAACGCGATGAACAAAGGCTTAACTTGGCAAGTCTGATTTCGCAAAGCGCAGGCGATATGAGTTGGTTAGTTGAGTGGACAAACAATAATCAAACGATAAAAGACATTGGCTTATCCGACTATTGGCCAGTAGAAAATCAAGCTACGGGGCTGCGTGTTAGTCGAGCTTATACGCTTGAAGGCCGCCAAATAATTGAAAACTTTATTGAACAACTGATTGCCGCGCTAGGCGGTCAAAACACCTACATAAGCAATAATTTGCCTGCATTTAGGCAACAATATGAAATCAATTATGTTGCACAATGGGGTGCATTTCTAGCCGGTTTTAACGATGGAATGGACGCTTTAGTTAGTCGTGATGATTGGTTGTTAGTCATCAATAATTTACCCACCGGACGTAATATCTATTTTACGCTGATGAATGATGCGTGGTCTCAGTTAGAGCCCTTTGCAACAAGTGAAAACCAACCCGATTGGCATGCATTTCTTATTTACTACCAAGACATGCTGGCGCTAAGTACCGACGAGATACAGGGCAACGCTAAAAAGAATAAAGTGTTAACAAAAATGGCACTTAAAGTTGTGGGTGCAACTGGGCCGGTCGGAAAGGCAATTGCTGGAGCAGGTAAAAGTGGCTTGAAGACTCAGAAGAAACTAGATAAGGCCAGTGGTTCGGGTCCCGGTGCGAGTGAGCGTGAACTCAATTTGCAAGCTGCTGCAAATGAGCTTGATGCATATAAAAAGACAATCGCGGATATTATATTTAGTATTGAAAGAACCAAAAGTTCGTTCGAAAATATTCAGGGTCTTTTTATGAATCCTGAAGGACCTGAGGCAGCCAGCACAAAGTTGGGGGCTGCTCAAAGAAGCGTTAAAAATTTGGAAGCGCTCATAGGTAAAATTGGCATGTCGACTAATCCATTCTGGCAGTTGTATGTTGGTCCCGTTCAACTCACTCAGGCATTTATGTTGGCCGAATCTGCATGCCATATAAACAAACAGTGGCAAGACGAGTTTCTATATGAGCTAAACGGTGTTCCTGATTATAAAGTAAGTGAGTTTGCTTATGGCGACGCTGGTATTGTGTGGTCATTTACCGACTCTACTCTACTTCCATTTTTGACTAAAAGAGCCAAAGGCGGTTTTAATATTCAACGCGTAAACGAGCAACGCATTGCGTTTGATAGCACCTTTTTAGAGTATTTGAACCGCGCTAAAGATCAGGGGGATAGTATTAAGTTCGAAAGTTTTAATTTGGACATAACAGCCTTTCCTACTAGCGTTAATAAGTCGGCACTACTGTTTGTTAGCGAGACTGAACTGGTGATGCAGTGTGGTGAAGGCCAAAGCAGTATCGTCAATAATAACTTTATTGTTGAAGATCGCTTAGTATGGGAGCCCAGCTGTGGTTCAGTTACTCTACGATTCACGATTGGCAATAGAGTCATAGAGAAGCAATACCCCGGCCCTAATGGTGTTAGCGCATTTTTGAAAGCGTTTGAATTTGGCGAGCATACTTTTGATATTGAGGAGTTTCCACGGGATTTTTATACACTCAAACAATTTGAAATTCAACGTATAAGAGTGCAATTTGCGATTGATGGCGGTACGCGTTTATTACAAGCGCTTGATAGAGTGCCACCAGCACCGCCTCAAAATATTGCCCAGTGCTGGGTGTAATCGTTAATGCCTGAAAACTATAGCGAAGTGCAATTTTTAGCACAAAACGCAAACTTCTTGCCGCTGAAGTGTTTGGTGTTAGCGCCATTGATTAATGATCCCCAGTGGGATGGGCAAGTTACGCCAGTGTCTGTGAGTCTGACTAATTTCGATAAAGTGATGCTGCAACTGTCGCCGTCGGTAAGCGTTGAGGTTGAAAATAAGCTGCTGTGTGAATTGATGCAGGTCGAGAATCAAACGCTGGAGGTTACATACTACTTTTCTGATCTTGCGTCATTTACCCCCTCTCAAATTGTGCGCAGAGATCCTACTCTGTTTAATATTTCCAACTTAATTGTGCTCATCAAAAACCAGTTACAAAATACCGTTTACTGCGCCGATACTGTTTCAAGTAGTATACAAAATTTGCCGTTATCTATTGACGAACAAATGATTGTTAACAGAGCCACAGCAGAATACTTTGTGCTGCAGTTGCAGGGCGCGGTGTCGGATGTGTTAAGTCAAATGTTGCATCATACTAACTGGCAAACGATTGAGAGCGCTTGGCGCAGCATACATTGGTTGTGCCAGCAACAAGCAGAGTCGGGGCGCTGCCAGATAGACGTGCTTGCAACTAATAAAGAAGTCCTTTGGGAAGACCTCATGCACAGTGCTTCGCCGGAGGATAGTGAGTTGTTTCAGCTGCTATATAGCCGCAATTATGGGCAATTTGGCGCTGTTCCTTATGGTGTTATGTTGGTGGATAGTTATTTTTCGATAACCGGTAGCGGCCTGTCATTGTTAAAACGCTTGAGTGAGTTGGGTGAGAATGCGCACGTGCCCGTTGTGACGGCGTGTTCCCCTGAATGTTTTGGCTTAGATGAGTTTACCGAGCTAGCTTATACCGATGGTCTCATAGAGCTTCATCAAGGAGCTCGTTTTGTAAAGTGGAGAAGTTTTATTGCGAGTGAGTCGGCAAGCTATTTATTAATGACTTTGCCGCGCATAAGAATTAGGCCGCTTTATGAACAGCTAGACGAAAACCCAGACAATTATAGTTGGTTTACAGAGTCTTTTGCTAATAATAACGAGCACCTTTGGACAAATGCAGGATATGCATTTTTAATCAATTTGATGAAAAGTTTTGAGCAACATGGATTCTGTTCTGCTATCAGTGGCAGATATTTAGGCAGTATTGAGCACCGAACGTTTAATGGCGCAAGTGCGCAACTGCCGCTTGAAATAACCATACCCCAGACCAGAGAAGCGCAGTTAATTCGCTTAGGTTTCAACCCTATTGTGGTGCGAGACCAAGGTCGTGAAATGTTGTTTAATTCCGGCAATTCAGTTCGCTGGGGACATGTGATGAGCAGTAGAAGGGTGCAAAGCGCCGATGCATTAGCTAGCGCACAATTAAGCTATCTATTAATTGTGTTACGTATTGTGCATTGTCTTAAAATTTTATTTAGAGAGCGAGTAGGTCTGCATGAAACAACAGCAAGTTTGCAGTCTTACATCAATAGCTGGTTAAGACAATTTGTGTCAGCCGTAGAGGTCCCTTCTGAGGCAATGAGAGCAGAGCGTCCACTAAAAGACGCAGGGGTAGTGATAGGAGAGAAAGACGGCTCTGGATGGTATGATATAGGGCTATCACTACAACCACATTTGAAATATTTAGGTAAAAATGTCACGGTTGAACTGAGTATTCCAATTGCTGAAGGAGGAAGCTAATGGAGTTTACAGGTTACCTCAGCGTTGAGGGCAAAAGCCAAGGAAAAATTGCTGGTTCGTCACAACGTAAAGACCGAGAGGGCGATATTATTGTTTATGATTTTAAACATGAAGTATTACAACCTTTTCAGGGTGAAAAACAGTTGGGTAATGCGGCAATATTGCATCAGCCAGTATTGCTAACCAAAGAGGTCGACCAAAGCACGCCAAAGCTATACCAAGCGCTTGTTGAAAAAGAAGAACTAGCGATTACTTTTGCTTGGTACAGATACAACAATGGTAATGAAAAGCTTTACTACCAGATGAAATTAGAAAAGGCGAATATTGTGCGCATTGGACCGTTTACCCCTTCTTCATCTGTTGACAATGCGGGAGCGCTTAGATTTATGGAATCTATCCAAATAGTTTATAACAAAGTAGATTGGTCGTGGGGAGAGCATGGTGATATTACCTATTCTACCCATTGGCGTAGGCAGGGTTAGTCATGCTACGATTAACTGAGAAGCTAGATATTGAGCTAGATCATCATCCACTAAAGCAACGCGAGCAGTTAGTAAATTCGGTGACACGTTTTGTCAGGAATGTAATGAACGCAAGACGCGGCAGTGTTGCTATTGATCCTGACTTCGGGTTACCTGAAACAGATATGTTTGGCAGTATTCACGATGAAGATGAACAACAGCGACTGCTGCGTTTCATTGAGCTGTATATTTGTGCAATGGATAAACGAGTTTTGTCCGTGCACTGCGAACAGGCAAGTAAAAAAAACGTTACCGATGTGATTGTTTTTTACATGAAGTTGAAATTGATAAAAAATACCGCGTTGACCCTGAAAACGAATTTACTTGCGGATAGTACCTATGAGGTTGAAATAGCATGAATGAGCTTCAAAACCTGTATAAAGAAGAGTTAAGATTATTCAAAAAGTCGGCTAAAACCTTCAGTGATCAATATCCTGCTATTACTGAAAATTTGCTGCGCGACACCCTCGACCCCGATGCTGATATGTTACTTAAAGGCCTTGCTTACTTAACGGCCCAATTACGCCACGAAAGCGCCGCCCAGTTTCCAAGAGCATTACAATCAATATCACAAATTATTGCTCCGCACTTAATGCAACCTGTTCCTGCTATGACGCTGTTGGCGTTCACAGCAAAACCAAACCTGCTTAATCCATATATTGTGCAGTCAGGTAAGAGTTTTGATACGGTGGCCATTGGTCAAAATGACCATGGGCATGATATTACATGCCGATTCAACACAGTGTGGCCAGTCGAGATTTTACCCATATTGCTGACTGATATAAGCACTCATAAAAATGAGTCAGCAGATGGGCAGAGTAAACTTTCGCTTGAATTTATGTTTACTTCTGAGCGCAATTTATTAGAAAACTACCATTTTGATAAGCTGCGATTGTATTTTAATTTAGCAACGACCGACGCCTCAGTATGGCTCACTGTATTGCATAGTCTGGTGCAAACTCTAGCAATCACAGATGCTAATGGTCGTATTGAATTGGCTAACGATGCGATTAGCTTTCCGGCATTAGAAACCAGAAACAAAACAACAACTAAGGCTAACAAGGGGCTAATGCACCAGTTATTAATGGACTATTTTTTATGTCCTGAGAAGTTTTTGTTTGTTGATATTGATGTATCTCGCTGGCAGAAAAGAAGCGGTTCGAAATTTGTCTTGGCTGCCGATATTGCCCTTCCTGCATTTCCTTTACCCGAGTTACGAAGCGCAGACGTACAGCTCTTTGTTGCGCCAGCAATTAATCAATTTGAACAGTTTGCCGAGCCTTTACCGTTTAATGCATTTAGTTCAGAGCTGCAGCTCAGCGCCAAAAATAGGCAGCTCTCGGGTGATATGCAATTAGATATTTGCTATGTTGATAGTGTTGAAGGCATAACGCTAGGGGAAAAGAAAGGCGTGTTCTTGGAAAACGCTTTGCAGCCCAATAAAATTGACCAAGCCAGTTTAAGTTATACTTTTTTTCGAAAGCCAAGTGTAGCGGAAAGTGGGTCATTGCCATACCTTGGTATTTATCGTAATAGTAAAAATGAGAACATTGAAGTGCTGCGTATAAAAGTGCAGTGCTCGCAAGGCGCATGGGGAAGTGAAGTACCGGTCAACCAAGTAATTAAAGCAACAAGTAATTCACCAGAACTAGTTAGTTTTACTAACTTAACGCAAGCTAGCCCTTACCAACCAGCTTGCTTAGTGTCTGAGAATGCATGGCAAATTGTATCGGACCAAAATATCACCCTAAGTACGCTACAAAGTGCCGAGCAACTAAAACAGTTTTTGCAGCATCATATTCCTGAATCACTCAAGACCACAGCAAAGCAAAAAACTAATCTACATAGAATAAACGCAATTGAGCGCGTGCATACCAAGGCAATGGAAAAAATTGTTAAAGGGCGGCTGTTAAGAGGCTTGAAGTTCGATATTTTTGTAAATATTGATCATTTTAATGGGGTCGGTGAAGTGTTTTTATTTTCATCTATTGTGAATCAGATCCTCAAAATGAAAACACCCATAAACAGCGTTTCGCAGATGAATATTATTAACGCAAGGAGTGCTGAAGTGACGTCATGGCCTACGGTATTAACGACGGATTTAGAATGAAAATTGCAGATATTATTGCCCTAGCGCCAAAATATTCGTTGTTAGATTGCTATCGAGTTTTGTATAATTTTGTGCGCGATAGCAAAGGGCAACCACTGCATGAAATAAGATTGCGGCCCGTGTTAAGTTTAGCATTGCCGGCAAAGCAGGTTCATCGGATCATTGTTGAGCTAATTAACAATCGCAATATTTATACGATAGAAGTAAATTTAGCAGGTTTGTATGGGCAATTATCCCCCCTGCCTACTTTTTTTACAGAAGAGCTTATTCAATCAGACTTACTTGACCTTAATCAAGCAAAGCACTTTCTCGACCTACTTCACCAACGTTTTTATCAAATATTTATTGCGGCGCAACAGCAACATACCGGCTATGAAACTGAGCAACAAGTAGAACAATCACGTTCGATGATGCTTTCGCTTGCGGGCCTGCGCGGTGGTGATCTGCTGCAGCAGTTTCCAGAGCCTGCGCTATTACTACGATATGTTAATTTGTTGAGACATGAGCGAGGGACGGTGCTTGGTATTCAGCAACTTTTTAGTGGGCTATTTGCTACCGAAGATTTAGTGGTGCAGGCGTATCAACTTAGACAAGTGACTGTAGCTAACGAGTGCGTAACTCAGTTAGGCTGCCCAAAGCACGGGTTAGGGCAAGATGCGCTGGTTGGCAATAAAATAAGCGATGGGCAAAGTAAAATCCTTATAATGGTTAATGGTATTAAGTTAAGTACGTACAATAAGTGGATGTTGAACCAACGTTACCTGCAGGGTTTGCAGCAATTAACACGGTTTATATTGAATCAACCTTGCCTAGTTGACCTGTGTTTTAGCATCAATGCATCAGCCAAGTTTCAACGCGGTATTGGGCAAAAGCATCAGCATTTGCTGGGAAAGAATATATGGCTAGGCAACACGCCAGTTGGTGCTGACAAGTACGAAGCAAATATTCGCCTGTTGTAGGAGTATTGATTGCTCACGGTAATTCTCAGCTCTAGGTGCAGAAACTTAGAGTTTTACACAATTTTGTCAGCTTCCTGTGGCAAATTTGTTGAATAGTATGTATGAGTTAAGGTGCAAATAAAATAGGGGCAACTAAGCTGACCCTTGTAACTAACAATAACGCATGACAGGCAAACCTCTAATGAAAATGTCTTTTTCAATTAAGCTCGGTATATTAATGATATTTTTATTAACGTCGTTGATGGGCAGTATCTTGTGGTACTTTTATAACTATTCCAAAAGCCTTACGATGGAGGATTTTCGCCAAACTATTGCGGATGTAACACATACGGGGTCTTTCATCCTAGACGAAAATGCGAGGGTTTCATTAACGGACCTTAAGCGTAAACTGGAGGAGACACTCCCAGAAAATTTTAATGAGCGAGTATTGAGTTTTGCAAACACCAACTCAGAAGGGCAGTTCAAAGAAGTATTAGCAAGCGACAAATCATCCTCTCTACAAAACAGTGCTGAGTTTGTAACCTTAGTTCAGTTACTTCGTCGTGTGCAAGCGGGAAGCCAACCTTCAATCAATGCGCTTGATACAATGGCGCAAACTGACATGGTGATTGATTGTCAAATGTCACCCAGTGAGCTTGTGGCAAATAATGCAGATCGTTCTAGCGTGCGGTGGTCGTATCTTCTAGTGCCGATTCCGGGTATCGCCACAAGCAGTGCATTGATGTTTTTAGCTGATTCAAATTTCATGGGCCCTGCGAATGAGGTTTCCAATCCTATTGGTAATGTTTATTTGCCAAGAGCGGTTTTTACTGAGCCCTTTAGAACCGGGAAAATGGCCATCTCAGATTGGTACAAAGACGAATTTGACGCTTGCGTATCAGTAATGACTGCAGCCGTGCCAATTAAAAGTGAGAATGGTGAAATTATTGCAATATTAGGTGCAGATTATCCGGTAACTAAATTTGAAGAGAGAATTGCTAGTTTAACTGCCAACAGTAGAAAAATATTTTTGGTCACCATGACGATCGCGCTCTTGATGACTTTTGTTATTGCTTTTTGGATTTCAGTGCCGTTGAGCCGCTTAAAAGCAGGGGCGGAACAGCTGTCGAAAAAAGATTTTGAGCATAAAGTGATGATCCGCAGCCAAGATGAGTTCGGTGTTATTGCAAAAACCATGAATCAGGTGAGTCAGACGATGAAAGAATTCACCCAAAACTTAGAGGAGTTGGTGGCTAAACGAACGCATGCCCTATCAGCAGCGACAAAAAAAGTGCAAGTCCTAAATGCGCGACTAGAGAGTGAAAATGCATTCTTAGGCGCAGAGGTTGATAGTTTATTAAGGCTCAGGCAGTACGGATTACCTCACGCAGGCCAAACCGTCAATTTAGGCAACTATAAAGTGATGTTTGAATACATTGGAAGTACGCTGGTATGTGGTGATTTTTGGGCCTTGGTTAACGGCAAAAAGCATCAACAGTTGAGCTATGGTCAGGTATCAGGCTATGGACTAGAGACGGCGACAACAGTAATGCAGTTGCAAGCAATACTACAAAACCAAGTCAGTGGAGACGCTTGCGCTGACATAGAAGGGTGCCATCGTTTTATTAGCTCTGTTAATGGTATGCATAAGCCAGCGCTGATGGCCAAACTCTTCTCAGTGCAGATGACAGACAGCGTTATCACCATAACTGGCAGCGGCATGCCGCCACTTAAGTTTAGCTCAAAAAGCGTTGAGGAAATAAATATAGAGGGTAGTACACCAATTGGTTTGCGAGGGTCGATGAGCGGAGCCCCAACAACCATATCTCTTAGCGACGAAGAGTCTATACTCTTATATTCAGCTGGCTTTCGTCGGGCTATTTGTAGTCTTCATCAGTGCAGGGACGATGGGATTGACGATCAACATTTTATACAACTGACCGGACTCATTAATGACACACCTGAAATATTGCGAGCAAAGTTACTCGACTCAGTCTGGTCAGAAACTTGGCAGGACGACATTAGTTTTGTGCTTATTCAAAAAAGGCTGACTTCATGATCCCCAGGATAGAATGCGAAATGTTTTATTATGATACGGTTGCGGGCGAACTTATATTTGTCGAAAATGTGAGGTTATTTAAATCGTCTGTAGTCAGCACATCAGAAGAACTGCTATCATTTATAAAAAGACAGAACGTTAGTTCGCTTGTTATAGATATAAAAAATACACTTTTTTTCGACGCTAGTGCAGAATTGCTCTTGTATAAAGTGGTGACGCTCTTTAAGACAAATAGCCAAAGTCGAGTCGTGATTATTAGCGAAGATAGTAAGGCAGCGCAGCGAACTCTCATCAAAAGTTTACTAATAGTAAACCCAAATATTCACGTCGATTTTCACATCCAATAATATAGATAAGCCGAGCCCTCCTCGAATGAGTTGGCTGCCAACGCTTGTGTATGGTGAAGAAGGCAGCTCCCTAGGACTCGTGAACATTAGGCTGCAGCGATAAGTGTTAAACTAGACTCAATGTCCCCAGAACCCCAGTATCTAAATAGCGCTTGATTCTGAAGGTTTCTCTGTTACTCTTTTACTCAGTTAATATATAAACAAAAGCTACATAAAATGATGAAAAAGTTACTAAGAAACTGCGCACTATGCTTAAGTTTTGCAATGGCGTTTAGTCTGCAAGTTTACAGCGCGAACAGCGACGTTAAAGCCGCCGTTGAAAAAGATTACGATAGCTATCTCAAAGACCTATTTATTCATTTTCATAAAACCCCAGAATTGTCCTTGGTAGAAACCAAAACCGCAGCGCGCTTAGCGAAAGAGTTAAGACTGGCCGGCTTTGATGTCACACAAGGTGTTGGTGTGGCCGTTGAAGGCAATCCATCAACTGGCATTGTGGCTATTATGAAAAATGGAGAAGGCCCGCTGGTAATGATGCGAGCCGATATGGATGGCCTGCCCGTAGAGGAAAAGTCTGGTTTGGAATATGCTTCAACTGCTACCCAAATCTCGCCTATAACGGGCAAAGAAGTATCGGTAATGCATGCCTGTGGTCATGACGTTCACATTACTAGCCTTGTTGGCACCGCTCGCTACATGGCGGCTACAAAAGATCAATGGTCGGGTACCTTAATGCTAATTGGGCAACCCGCAGAAGAGCGTCTTAAAGGCGCTAAGCAAATGATGGATGCCAACATATGGGACACATTTGGACAACCCGATTATGCACTAGCGTTTCATGTGGGCTCCTCCGGGCCAACGGGAATAGTGAATGTAGTGGGCGGAGCGCCTTACGCAGGCTCTGACAGCCTTGATATTATTATACATGGTGTTGGCGCTCATGGTGCCAGCCCGCATGCAGGCAAAGATCCTATCGTGCTTGGTTCCCAAATTGTAATGGCATTACAAACCTTGGTTTCACGTGAGCTTAGCCCTCGCCAGCCGGGTGTGGTTACGGTTGGCTCATTTCACAGTGGCACCAAACATAACATTATTTCTGATAGAGCCGTGCTGCAGGTAACGGTTAGAAACACCAATTTAGAAACCCGCAAAATACTGCTTGATGGGGTTAAGCGCATTGCTGAGAATATGGGCCGCGTCGCCGGTATGCCAGAGGATAAGTTGCCAGAGGTTACGATTGTTTCAAGTACCCCGCCCACGGTAAACGATACTGCACTAGCGATGCGTTTAAAATCAGTGTGGATTGATAATATGGGAGAAAGTGTTGTGACCAGCCAAGAAGCAACGGGTATGGGCGCCGAAGACTTTCCCTATTTCACCACCACCCCACATATTAAAAGCGTTTACTGGGGTATTGGCGGCACTAACCCAAAGGTGTGGGCAGCGGCGCAAAATGGTGGTGAGCCTATTCCGTCGCATCACAGTTCATATTTTAAAGTAGAGCCTGAGTCAGTCAAGGTGGGTGTTGTAAGCACTGTTCATGCCTTGATGGAATTAATGCCAGCTAAATAGTGCTAGTTAGAAATTTAATGGGGTAAAAGAAGGGGCCTAGCGCCCCTTTTCAATTAGAGCCTATAAATCGGTAGACCCATCATCATTTGCCTCAAGTGTAGCAAGGCGAACTTCTAAAGCTTCCAGCTTTTCACGCGTTCTAATTAGGACTTGGCTTTGCACATCAAATTCTTCACGGCTCACAAAATCAAGTTTGCTTAGCTGTGACTGCAATACCTGTTTGACTTTTTCTTCGGCATCGCCCGCCATGCTTTTCATGCCCGAGGGAATAACGTTTGAAATATTCTTAGCAATCTCTTCGAGTTTCTTAGGATCAATCATTTTTGCTTCCTTTAATTCTTAACCTGACTCTATTGTAGACGCAAAGCTAAAAGAAAACAGTCTCTATTGCCATTGTTTTGTTATAATTCGTGTCTAATAAACTCATAGCAGTGTAAATTTTCATGCGATTAAACCCAGCCCAGCAGGCAGCGGTAGAATATATTAGCGGACCATGTTTGGTACTTGCTGGTGCCGGCAGCGGTAAAACTAGGGTAATTACCCACAAAATTGCCTACTTGGTGAACGTGTGCAAGTACAAGCCTAGTCAAATAGCCGCGGTTACCTTTACTAATAAAGCGGCGCGGGAAATGAAGGAGCGGGTGTCGCACACTCTTGGCAAAAAAGAGTCGCGCGGGCTGAAGGTGTCTACCTTTCACACCATGGGCCTCAATATCATTAAAAAGCATGTTACTACCTTGGGCTACAAAGCAGGGTTTTCCTTATTTGACGATAAAGACAGCTACGCGCTGTTAAACGATTTAACGCATGATGAGTATGCGGGCGACAAAGAAGCGCTTAAACACCTGCAGCGCAGTATTTCGAATTGGAAAAGCGAGCTTATAATGCCCTTAAACGCGATGCAAATGTATGAAAAAAGCACGGGTATAGAGAGTGAGCACGCTAAGTATTATCAAGAGTACGCGCGCCACATGCTCGCGTATAATGCGCTTGATTTTGACGACCTAATTTTATTACCTACGGTACTCCTTCAGCAACATCAAACCATTCGAGAGAAATGGCAAAATACGATTCGCTATTTGTTAGTCGACGAATACCAAGATACCAATACCAGCCAGTATCAATTGGTACGACTGCTGGTGGGTGAGCGCGCTAGGTTCACCGTGGTAGGCGATGACGACCAGTCTATTTATTCATGGCGTGGTGCGCAGCCTAAAAACTTAAGTCTGCTAAAAGAGCATTATCCGCAGCTTAAATTAGTCAAGCTTGAGCAAAACTACAGAAGTAGTCAGCGTATACTGCACAGTGCCAACATTCTTATTCAAAACAACCCGCATTTATTTGATAAGCGCCTTTTTTCAGAGCTCGGTCAAGGCGATAAGCTAAAGGTGCTAGTGGCTAAAAATGAAGAACATGAGGCTGACAAGGTTACTGCCGAGCTAATGGCGCAAAAATTCATGAATAACACCCATTACAAAGACTATGCCATATTATATAGGGGGAATCATCAGTCGCGCGTGTTTGAAAAAGTCCTCATGAAAAACCGTATTCCCTATAAAATTAGTGGCGGCACATCATTTTTTGGACGCCCTGAAGTGAAAGACACCATGGCTTATTTGCGCGTGTTGACCAATCAAAGCGATGACAATGCAATACTGCGCGTAATCAATACGCCAAGCAGAGGCATTGGCCGAGTCACCTTGGCTAAAATAGGCGAGTTTGCCAATCTTAACGGCTGCGGTCTTTTTGATGCTATGGTTCATCCTCAAATTAATGCTGTGTTAGGCGACAAAGCAGGCCAAAGCGTACAGCATTTTGCCAAGCTCATTGCCACCACCAGCGAAAATGCCGCCACAGGCGACACCCAAGGCGTACTGCGCGACTTTATAAAGGCCTTGCAGTATGAAGAATATTTGTACGCGCTATCGGCCAGCCCCAAAGCGGCTGAAATTGCTATGAAGAATGTGTCAACCTTATTTGGCTGGGTACAAGACCTGTTAAAAGGCGATGCATTAAATGCATCCATGAGCTTGCCCGAAGTAGTTCAGCGTTTAACCCTACGTGACATGATGGAACGCGGGGAAGACGATGCCGACGCCGACCAAGTGCAGTTAATGACCTTGCATGCATCCAAAGGCTTAGAGTTCCCATATGTGTTTATGGTGGGAATGGAAGAGGGTTTGCTACCGCACCAAAGCAGTATTGACGAAGACAACGTTGACGAAGAACGCCGGCTCGCTTACGTGGGTATAACGCGCGCCCAGCGCCAGCTGTACTTTACCATCGCAAAAGAACGCCGTCAGTACGGTGAATGTATTGAGCCAACGCCGTCTAGATTTTTGTATGAGCTGCCCGCCGATGATCTTGAATGGGAGTGGCAAAAAAAGCCAGATTCAGAAGAGGTGCGCCAAGAAAAAACCGCTAAGGGCATAGCGGCTTTGAAGAAAATATTAGAAGGATAAACCTTAGACGTTTATATGCCTTCAATCATATATTCAATGGCGGCTTTAATGTCGTCGTCGGTGCAGTCGCCACATGCGCCCATGGGCGGCATAGCACCAATTCCATCAATTGCGTTTTTCCAGACTTGGTCAAAGCCTTTTTCGTCAAGGCGAGGCTGCCACTCGGCGCTTACCTGGGTTATAGGTGCGCCAAGCACGCCTATTGCATGGCACGCAGTACATGCGCCTGCATAAATATCTTTGCCAGAGCGTGGTCCTGCTGCAACTGCGGCTTGAGGTGGCGCAGCCCCTGCAATTTGTAATTTACCAACAGGTTTTATTCTTTCCAACAGCGCGCTGTTGTCTTCTTGTGCAATACTCACGGCAATGAAACAACAACTTGCCACTATAACTGCTATAAATGCTTTCACCTTCACGATAATCTCCGAATAATTGAAGTATATAACTTGCGCGATTATAAACACATACAGATGCTTAACAACTCCTACTTGCGTGTTTGGCTATATTTAGGTAATTTAGTTGGGCAGTGAGGTTTACGTTTATTTCCTGTAGCTACAGCGCCATAAAAGCCATAAGGCAATAATTTTGATCGTAAAAAGTGGATCGATGAAATACTGTGACCATTGCGATACTTGCGCTGCTGTCTAATAAAGACGATGTCAACGCGTGAGGTGATCTTTGTGAGCGTTTTTTGAGTTTTTATAATATGAATATAAATGAATCAGTAAACCTTGTTACCCTTGTTGATAACAATGGCAATACTACCGGATATGCGGACAAGATTGAAGCTCACTTGCGTGGTGATCTGCACCTAGCTTTTTCTTTAATGATCATTCGTAGTCAAGGCGATTATGTAGAGTATCTTCTTCAAAGACGAGCCGCTGATAAATATCATAGCGGAGGATTATGGGCAAATACGTGTTGCTCCCATCCACTTCCACGCGAAACTGTTAAAGATGCTGCTCGGCGGCGGGTTGCTGAAGAATTAGGTATTAAGGCTAAGTTGAGTTTGTCTATTATTGGACAAATCTGTTATCGCCATAGGCTTGACAACAATATGATTGAACATGAGTTTGACAATATTGTGGTGGCTGAAGTTGATAATATAGAGTGGCGGCAAAATCCTGATGAAGTCATGGAAGTTCGTTGGTGGACTGAGCATGAAATTATAAAGACCCTAAAATGCAATCCCAAGGTATTTACGGCTTGGTTTGAAGAGGTATTTACTTATATAAGAGACGATCGTTCACTAAGTATTCCCAAGCTTTGACTAGTTGATTACGCAGCCTTTTCGTGGCGATGCCATACGCTTATTAGTATCATGTGTGACATGGTTAACCCAAATAGACCGATGAAAACCCAGCGCAAAATGACTGTATTTATACTAAGCCCACCCCTATATTGCGATACCCCATAATACACGCCTAAAGCGATAAACATGGTTGCTAATACAAATGGTATACTGAGTAAAACCGCCCTACTTATATCAATATTGAGTTTAGCGCTCACATCATGCAGATGCTTAGGCGAGTGAAGCAAACAAAAATAAAGTGAAAAATGCAGTAAGGGGGTCAGTACTAAGCTACTCATAATCAGGCAGATCCATTCTGCCAGACGCCACTTACCCTTGGCTTTCCTTGACATTACTAGCTTAGCTAAAAAATATAAGAACACGGCCAGTGTAGCAAAGAATAATAAGCGCATGCCCTGCATGACAAGGTTTGCTGCGTCAACACTAAGTAGTAGTGCAGTAAACAAGCTCGTGACAACATCTGAATAAATAACAGCAGGCCCGCAAATTACGATAGCCGCTAAGCACATACCGGCGTACTTTGGCATTGAAGTGCGCCAGTCTGCCGAAAAGTGAAAAATAGATACACATAGAAATAGTACTAATGCGCTTGCGGGAAAGCCGAGCCAGAATAAAATCGAAAGGACGGCAATAGTGGTATATGCGCTAATAAAAAAGATGCCAGACTTTACGCTATGCACCAAATTCAACGACTTTGCAACGGCAAAGTCTAAAGCGCCATGTGGTAGGCCTAATATAGTTACCGCTGCGGCTAAGCCAATAATTAAATACTGCTCTGGGAGCGAAAAATTTGCTGCCACTAACAGCGCAAATATTAGCAAGGTGCCAATGTAAATTTGAGTGTAGCGTAGTTTTGTCACTGGTTTAAATGCCTTTGGCTCTTTGGAATTGATGCTAGCGCTTTTGCACTATTATTTTTTGTTAATTAATAACTTACAAGCAGCTATCAAGAAAGGTTTTTTAGGCATTGCCCAAATGACACTGATGAAATCTACAATGGTAGCCTGCTGAGTCATAAAGCGCACAAACCTTGCTGGCTTTACTTTTTTGAACATAAGTTCGAATATGCTTACCCCGATAGACATGTTGTCACGCAGGACTTTTAACATGATCATGTCCACTACACAATAGACTCGTTTGATGGGGGCGGTTGGGGAGAACCTATTAAAGCGCATAAGTTCCCTTGCGCACTGTGTCGCCCAGCCCTGAGAGTTGAGAAAACTGTAGCCTGTGGATGCTCGCATAGCACCGCCTGCTATGCCGCCATAGCAAACGTTTTCGTTCTTTTTATGATGGTTCTGGTTTAATAAATACATAGGTAACACCGCATTTTCTGAACGTTCTACCGTATATTTACGTTGTTTAAGCAACTCTTTTATAGCTCCATGCAAGCGTAACTTTAAGGTATCTTTGCTAATAGCATGCAAACTAAAGCAGGTAAATTCAATTAGCGCTTGCTTAGTATTAAAGGGTAAAACATACACAAACTCAATCCCTAGTTCAGCGCTTTTTAGCTGATGCATGAGCTGCACACAAGACGGCTCAAAAAAATCCTCGCTGAGCGTAATTTCTTCGCCGTAAAAACACTGCAGTAAACCGGTATGATTTTTATCTATCGGCGGTGGTCGGGTATCAAGAACTTTGCGAGCGTTTATTGCAAGGCCATTGCTTGTCAATGTACAAATATTGTCTTGTGTACGTACTAATGTTACGTCACTGTTATAGATTATCCTGAAACGTGGGTTTTGATCTATTCTCTTTTGCGCAAGGCGGCTTAAGTCATCCGACCTAACGCAGCAATAGCGATAAACATCGCTGCGCATCACATAATTACTTTGGCTCGTTGACAAGCTCCAATATGACCATTTGTGGGAGATAATTGAAGCGATATAACGTGGAACATTCAGTAAACCCAATGAGATGTTCTGCGTATCAGTGCTCCAAAAACTCCAAATACGATCATTTAGAGGGCCGCTGTTGCGCTCCAGCACGGTTACTGTGTGAGGGTAATTTATATCGTCAAGGGCAAGTAATAAGGATAGTCCCGCAGCGCCTGCGCCAATGATAATTAAGTCACTTGGCTGTTGGCTGGCGAGTGCAGCTTTCATGTGCTAATTGCCAGATTCGAAGCTTTAGCTTCTGCAAGGGGGTTGGTTGTAATATGTTTGTGCAGCTCTTGGGAATGCTTAATATGACCGTTTGCAATGTTACGCGCACTTAAGTCCCATAATGCTTGGCAGGCTAGGGTTACTTTTCTAGGTGTTGATACAATTACCCTGCCATTCCAGTAGCGGCAGTTTTGCCGGAGTAGCTTTTTACCAATTTCTCTATACACGTACGCTGCAACGGCAATCGCTCTTTGATTACGTTTAGGTAGATAGTAAAGTCCGGCTAAACCACTTTGATAATATTCTTGGGCCAAGTGTAAGAGTTGTACTATTGCGTCTTGAATATTTTTTTGATCTTGGGCTTGATTCGCGGCAATTTGCTTGGCCGTAATTGAATTCACCCAAATGCCAGGAATATAGCGGCGATTCATGCGTGCATCTTCCATAACATCTCTTGCTATGTTGGTGAGCTGCATACCTATGCCTAAATCTATCGCAAACTTTTGGCCTTGCTGATCTGCGCCTAGTATAGGTGCCATCATTAAGCCCACTACACCAGCAACTTTGTAGGCATATTGGATTACTTCTTGCTCATTTACTAAGGCTTGCAGACTAAAATCTTCGCTAACGCCTTCAATGAGTATGATGCCGTTTTGTCTATCTATACCGTGTTCTTCGCACAATAATAAAAAATCGCCAATTAACGGGTGGTCTTTTTCATTTTGTATTATTGCTTTTCTAATTTCTGCAAGCTGAGCTTCAGCTTCTATTTTATCTTCGTTTTCGTCGGCTATGTCATCTATAATTCGGCAAAATCGATATAAACGAGCCGCGGCAATACCTGTTTCAGATCCTAAAAACAGCCGCGCAAAATTAAATGATTTGCCATGCTTCTTTAGCAGCGCAGTTGGATCATCTGCCATCGTTTATGTACCTGTAGCGGGAATGAGTCTGTCAACCACCTTTGCTGAACATAACACCCCTGGTAATCCAGCACCCGGATGCGTACCGGCACCACATAAATATAAGTTTTCTGGCCCTTCCGCCTTGTTATGAAATCTAAACCAAGCAGACTGTTGAAATGAAGGCGCAATTGAGAAGCCACTGCCTTCGACGCTGCTGAAATCTTGCTCAAAATCAGCTGGTGTTTTTGCAAATCTATGCACAATATGCTTAGATAAGTCGGGCATTATGCTGCGCTCTAAGGCCTCAATAATCTTATCACCGTATTCATCCTGCTTTTCAGACCAGTTAATACCAGACAGATTATTTGGAACTGGCGCTAGTACATAAAACGAATCACAGCCTTGCGGAGCCATGTTGGGATCTGTCGCAGTTGGACGATGCAAATATAAAGAAAAATCATCGGCCAGCACTTTTTTATCAAAAATATCGATTAATAAATCCTCATACCGTTTACCCAGCCATATAGTGTGGTGTACCACATCAGTATATTGCTTAGTGGTACCAAAATGCAGGACATATAGACCCATAGACAGTTTTGCATGTTTTGTTTTTATGCGCGCGCTCATGCTCTGATTTTGTTTAGGAATGAGATTACGATATAGAAACTTAGGATCTATATTTGAGACCAGCTTATCGCACAAAAAAGTCCCATTATTTGTATTAACGCCAGTGACCACATTATTGACTATACTTATGTCGTTTACGCTAGTATTGAGCTTTATTTCAATGCCTTGTTCTAGCATCAGCTTTTCTAAGCCGTTTATAATGGCGCCTGTACCGCCCATCGCGAAATGAACGCCCCATTTGCGCTCTAAAAAATGAATTAAGCTATAAATGCTGGTAGTGGCAAAAGGATTACCACCGACTAGCAAAGGCTGTATCGAAAATGCTTGGCGTAACTTATCGCTCTTTAAATAAGCACTTACCATTTGATACACAGTACGATGGCATTTTAACTTAATAAGCGCAGGTACTTGCGAGAGCATGGTCGAAATTTTATGAAAGGGTTTATCGGAAAGCTGTGTAAATCCAACGTCAAATATGGCCTCAGATTGCGCCAAAAGACCCAAGTAGCCAGCCTTGTCTTCGGGCTCAATATCGTCTATTCGTGCCAGCGTTTCTTCAATTGTGCCGCCATAGTCAAAGTGACTGCCGTCGGGGTAAACGAAACGATACCAAGGCTCTACTGGGACAAGCTCAAAGTAGTCTTCTAATTTTTTGTCGAACAGTGAAAATAATTCTTCCAACAGAAAAGGAGCGGTAACGACGGTTGGTCCTGCGTCAAAAATAAACCCGTCCTTGTTAAATTGCTGAGCACGGCCACCAAGTCTTTCTCTTTGGTCAATTAAGACAACTTCGTAGCCTTTGGCTCGCAGTCTAAGGGCCGACGCTATTCCCCCAAAACCGCCGCCAATTACAATAGCGTTATTACTCATAAGTGCCTTCGTTCGCTTTTAATAACAGTTTTTGTGAGGCTTTAATTACCGAATTAGCACAGTTAGCAGGAAGTAATTTAAGTTCTCTCTCACACTGCATGAGCAGATATTGTGCGCGCTTGCGCGCAAAACTAATGGCTTCTGCGACGCTACACGTCGTTGCCAACAAATTTATTAAATTTAGATGCTTATGCTGCAAATCCTGCTGCCAATCGTTCAGGTCATCTACAATTTGATAAGCAATCGCAAATTTATGTAATGCTTTATTTGCCGTATTCACATGATGTTCGTGGCCTGACATAAGTAGAGGGAGACCCAGCGTTAATTGAATTAATGGGCCAGATTTCATTGCAGCGATTTCTTCATACTGCTGCTCGCTTATGTCGCTACTTGCGTCGATATCACGCGATTGGCCTTGAATTGTGATGGAAACAGCTTCATTTATATGTAGTAGAAGCGATGATAGCGCGGGATGCGCGCCTATATCGGCAAGAGTACCATAGGCAGCCGATATCATTGTGTCACCGGTGCATATGGCATGTGACTTACCGTATTTTTTCCACACCGACTGTCGGCCTCTGCGAGTAGTTTCGCAGTCCTGTAAGTCGTCATGGACTAAAGATGCGTTATGTAATAATTCAATACTGCAGGCCAAAGCAATAATGGCCTTGTTGGGTAATTCTAAAGCAATGCCTGCATCAATACACAGTTTTGCCCGTGACCTGTTCCCACCGCTGTTTAAGTGAAATAAGCTAGGTGCGCTATGTTGCAGTCTAAAAACCATTTCCTCTTCACATTGATTAAGTAAGAGAGGTAACTGCGGTATAGGGTGCGAATTAGTTTGTATCATTATTGTCACTCTAACCTAAGAAATAGAGTTTGCAACCCCAAAATGAGGTCGCAAACTAGTGTCATAGTAAGTAGTGCTTTAGTTTATGCCTTACTTGCTACTGCTTCTGCTTGACTTTCAGTAGTCGCTGCGTACCAAATTAATAGGCCGAACGCTACTTTGTTTACTAAGTCTGCAAAGTTATAGATAATGTTAAGCGCTTCAGAACTGCCTACGCCCGTGTACCCTGCAACATAACCAATTGGGTAAATAGCCCAACCAACGGTTACAATCCAGCACATAGCTTTGTATGCGTACTTAACTGCCGGAGTGGCTTGTGTTTCAGCTGCTTTGCCTGCTTCGCCGTAGAATATTTCATATAGGATGTAGAACCAACCTAGCATACCAATTACGAAACCTACCCAAATATTGATGTAACCAGCTTCGCCTAAATACCCTGGGATCAACATGACCAAAGTACCTATTAGCAAGCGCCAGAAAATACCAATAGACGCTACGCCGATAGCACGTAGAATTAGGTAAAATTCAATCATTAGCAATGGCACAGTTAATAACCAGTCTATATATCTAAATACAGTTGGTGATTCACCTGTTGCTACCCATACGTCGCGCATGTAGAAGTAATGCACTGCCGCGATGAATGTTACTAAAGCTGAAACGACCAATGACGTTTTCCATTTTGCGGTTACGCCTTGTGTTTCCCAAAGGAAAAACACGGTAGAAGCCATTAAAGCCATTGAAATTATCCAAAATGAAATACCTACGAAATCATCTTGAGCTAAGCCTGCTGCGGCATTTGCAAAACCAGCAAACGTTAATAAAAATAATCCTGTTACGATTAGTTTTAATTTAACGCTGACTTGGCTTAACGAAAAGCCTTTTGTCTTTTTATAAGCGTTTTTTATCATCATAATTTTCTCTATGTAGTCCTTCGTGAAACGTGTTTTAAAATGTACATGGATTGAAGGGTAATCCAGCATCGGACTTCCTTACCCTTCCTTTTTACTGTGCCTAGTTGTGTTTGTACACTTCTTTCGGTGCTGAGGACGTGACGGGGGTGTAAATATAAGATTACACTTAGTGTTTCAGGCCAATGGAATTCGATGTTTTCAGGTTTACAAGCGGATAAAAAATTTTCATTACGTTTTTGTAACGTTTGTGTAACGTTTGATTATCAAGCATATTTCAATCATATTTTATGCAGTTAATTCAGTAAGATTTTGCGAAATTAGTGTGTATCACCGTATTTTTAAGTAAAAGGGCTTAAGTTTTTTTATAATCGATTTAAAATGTTAAAGTAATTGGGTCTGTATTCTTAGATGGATCAGTGGTTTAAAAATGTTGGCACGATTCTAGCTTGCATAACATTAGAAAGCATTACAACATGCCCTTTTCCGATTAATCAATATACATGAGAATATTATCATATGAAATTAAATAAATTGATAGCGACGCTAGGCTTAGTGGCTACTGCTACTTTCGCATAAGCTGTTTTTTAATTTACATATGCTTAAGCGCCACTACGCAATTGTGCTAATACTACTGCCAGCATTACTGCTATGTACGTCTATACGCTTTGCCATCTGTTCCTTTAACTCAGTTACATGCGATATTATGCCTATCATGCGTCCGCTGGCTTGAAGATCAACAAGGACTCTGATTGCAGCATCTAAGGAGTCACTATCTAGGCTGCCAAAACCTTCATCAATAAATAGTGTGTCAAGGTGTATGCCTCCTGCGTAAGACTGCACTACATCCGACAAGCCTAAAGCTAACGACAGTGCCGCCATAAATGACTCTCCGCCCGAAAGTGTGGCCACCGAACGTGGCTTGCCTGTGTTACCATCATGCACTTCAAGCTCTAGCCCAGACGCTTTATTGCCTTTTGCACGGTCTTCTTTGCGAATAAGCTGATATCGCCCTTTGCTCATAATATGTAAACGCTGTGATGCTTGTATAAGCACATCGTCAAGAAGTACGCTAAGCACAAATCGCTGTAAACTGACTTTATTGCCTGTGTTGCCATTTGCAACCTCGCTTAAGGTGCCTATTACCGAATATTGTTGGTTAAGCGTTTCGTTTTGGGTCTCTGCTTTTACCAGCTTGTCACTCACATTGATTAAGCTAGTATAGCGAGCCTCTAAGTTGCGCCATATTTTGTCCTTTTCTGCATATATTTTAGTGTTTGTGTTTAACCCTTGCTCAATACTGCTCACATCGCTTCGTTGTTTATCACTGAGTCTTTGCCCCAGTTGCTTTACAATCGCGTTTAAGCTGTCTAGTTCAGTTTGGTAGCTAGCAATGGCTTGCTTTAAGGCTTGCTGCTGGCTTTCATCCGCTTGCGCCTGCATAAAATGCTTGGTATCGCTAAATTCGCTGTTAAACAATGCCTGCTGCCAATCACTGGCTGCTTTGCTGCTTCTTATTTCTTGCCCATGTAGCCCATTGAGCAGTGTCTTTTGGGTGGCACTTGCCTGATCAAAGCTTGACTGTTTCTTAGCCAGGTCAGTTTGTGCTTCACTTAGCAGCACTGTGAGCTGCTCAATAGTAGCGCTTAACTGTTGTAAACTTTGTGAAAGCTGCCAGGCGTCATGATGCTCCTTGGGAATTTGCGCGGCTAGTTCATTCGCGCTTGTTTGCGCCACAATCATCGCATTGTTGTCGTTACTTGCTTTTGCTTCAAGCACTAACAGATCGTCTGTGCTGCTTGCCTGCTGCGCTTTAATTTGTACTATGCGTTTGCTCAGCTTGGATTTTATCAGCTGCAGTTTCGTTAATGAATCCAGCTGCCGGCTTATATCTGCTTGCTGTTGCTCAAGCTGTGCAAGCGACATTTGTGCATACTGGCCTAATTGCTGTGAATGTTCCGCAAATCTGTTTTGTTGCGTTTCTAGCTTGTTACTTATGGTAGCAAGCGTGTCTTTCGCCTCTTGCATATTCTCTCTAGAAACAGTTTCTCGTTGACGATCTTCGCCTACTTGTTCTTTAGAAACCAACATGTTGCTGTCGTCTTCATGGGCAGGGTTTGGGTGATTTTTACTGCCGCATACCGGGCAGGGCTGGTCATGGCTTAATTCTTTTGCCAATAAGCTGGCTTGGCCCATATGCCAAGCAATTTCTGTTTGGGTAGCAATAGTGCAGGCCTTCTCAAATACTTGTGCGAGATTGTCAAGCTGAGCTTGGTCAATGCGCTGCTGTTTGAGGCACTTTGCTATATCCGCTGAAATAGCATCTAGCATACTGCGCTCGTTATGTTTTTGAGCTAGTTTATCTAAAGCTTGCTGTAGCAGCGTCACTTGTTCAAGTGTGTGAGTGTGTGAAATAACGAGTGCTTCTTTTTCGAGAAGCTCGCTGGCTAATGCACCTAAGCTGCGTTTTTTTTGCTTAAGCGCTTGGCTGCTGCTTGCGAGCTTAGCTGTTGCCCCTGTTACGCGTTCTTTATTGTCGCTAAGTTTCGTGAGCTGATGAGAAAAGCGTTTTAATTCAATTTGTTGCGTTTTTAAATCATCTAGAGCACCGGCATTTAATTTGGCTGTTTCTACCCTGCTTAACGCTTGTCTATGCTGAGAACGCGCATTTGAAAGCTCTAATTTTGCTTGCTCATGATATTTACTCGCACTCACATAGGCGGCCTGGCATTCCACATTATTTGTATATAAATGGTAAATTTTTTGTGCACTAAGTGCTTGACTTAATAGTGCTTTCTTTACTTCAATATCATTATTTTGCTTATTTATTAAAGACAAGTCAGTGCGCTTCGCGTCTAACTCATCAAACTGCAGATTTATCGTTTTGGCTTTATCTATTTCACTTTGCTGTTTTTGCACTTCGCCATGCGCTTGATCTTTTTCAGATTTGGCCTGAAAAAGCGCAGGGCTTAAGCTCTCAATTTCGATGTTAAGCTGCTCACGACAGTCTAGATTTGCACCTTCTAATATGCCGCGCACTTTGCTTTGATGAAGCTCGACCGCCTGTTTTATGCCTGAAGCTTGTTCCTTGAGCTTGTTTTCAATTTGCTTATAGATATGGGTTTCGAACAGTTGGCTAAAAATGCTCTCTCGGTCTTTTGAGTCGGCCATTAACAGTTCACGAAATTTATCCTGCGGCAATATCATGACCTGTCTGAACTGCTCAACCCCAATGCCTAATAATCTATTAATGTGGTTGGTAGCGTCGTTAACGCTTTTCGATACCCATAAAACGCCTTCATCAGAGCCGTCTAAGTACCAAAGCTTAGCTTCAGCTCTTTTGATGGTGACGCCTTCACCTCTGGTTCTGGGGCGTTCTTGTATAGGAGAGCGCCAAATAGCATAGCGTTTATTGCCCAACATAAATTCTAGACTAACTTCACATAAGACCTCTTCGCTGGCGTGATCGCAACGCATCTGCTGGGCGTCGCGATCTGCTCCTGCGGTTTGTCCATATAAGGCAAAGCAGATAGCGTCTAAGATCGCGCTTTTACCAGCGCCGGTGGGGCCGTTGATCAAGAACAGCGGGTTGCTGCCTAAGGCGGTAAAATCAATCTCTTCTTTGCCGGCAAACGGTCCAAAGGCCTGCAGGCGTAGTTTAAGCGGCGTCATGCTTGCTGTTCCTGCTTTATAAGCATTGCGATAGTTGCTTTTACCGCCTTTTGTTGGTCTGTGCTCATTGCTTGGCCTGACACCTGTTCAAAAAAATCGCTAAACATCTCTAGTTCGCCTCGCTTGAGCTTTTCGCGGCTCATTGCCTGGTCGCCTGTTACTAACATGCCGGGTTTTTCTAGCATCAGCACATTCGGGTAAACCTCTCGCAGCTTTGCCATGGGCTCTAGTATGGCATGGCGATCCGTCATTCTTATCAGCACATAATCTTGCTTGTGAGGGTCTAATTTACCTTGTTCAAGAATAGTGGCAAATTCCCCTTCAATAACGCGCATATTTCGCAGCGGCGCTAATGGCAGGTGGGTAAATGAGGCTCTGCCGTCTTTGTCTAGTTCGACTAAGGTTATGCCTTTTTTTTGATGCTGTTCAGAAAAACTATATTTTAAGATAGAGCCTGAATATCGAATATGCGGCGCGCCTTTTTGCTGCGGCGCATGCAGGTGGCCAAGCGCTACATAGTTAAAATCTTCACAGGGTTGGTAACTTACTCGGTCAGAGCCGCCAATAGAAAGGGGCCTTTCTGAGTCTGATGTTTGCGCGCCGTCTATAAAACAGTGGCTAATTAACACATTTGCTTGATTAGCTAGGGTGGCCTTGCTAATTTTATTGACTAAAAAAGTGTGCGCTTCGTCAAAGCTTTTTACATCTTCGCTCCACACGTTACGCACCGTTTCTGGATCGGTATAAGGAATACCATAAAAAGCAACGTCACCGGTTGACGACGCAATTACCACAGGTTCGGTAATTGCAGATAAATCCCCCATTATATGTAAGCCTGATTTTTTTAGCTGCTTGGAGCCAAAGCGCACGCGCTGGGCACTGTCGTGGTTACCCGGAATAAGAATGACGGGGACGCCCAAATCCATGGTTATTGCGGTGAGCACTTGGTCAAGTAAATCAACGGCACTTGCTGGCGGTATAGAGCGGTCGTAAATATCGCCCGCTATGATCACCGCGTCTACTTTTTCTGTTTTGATGTAATCTAGCAACTGGTTTAGCACATGGCGCTGGTCTTCAAGTAAAGACACATTGTGAAATTGACGGCCTATGTGCCAGTCGGAGGTATGAATAAACTTCATGTTTTTTTTGTCCTTTTTTGCGCTTAGCCTGTTTACAGATAAAGGGCAGTGCTACAGGTTTTCGTGCGCCTGAATGACCGCGTCTAAGAACGTTTTGCCCGCGGATGATAAAAAGTAATGATTGCTGCTGGTATCAAAGGCAAAACCGCGGTTGACCAAATACTCTATGGCTTTTTGCCAATTGGCGAATTTTAAGGCTCTGCAAATGCTTTTGTATTCGTCGCTTTCACCAAGGGCTTCAATGTCTTTGTTATTGAAGCCTAGTGAATCGAGGCTTAAGCTGTCAATATTGCGGCCGCTCATTTCAAAGTAACGCCCTAAAATAAGCAATATGGACTGGGTTCTTAGCGCGTGTTCATCGGCTTCGTCAATTTCGCTGTCAGCAAAGTTATTGATGTAAAAAAACTCTCCTTTGGCGTTATATTCAAGTTCTTTGCCAATCAGTTTGTACAGCAGGGTGAAGGCGTCTACGTATCTGAATAGATACGTGTAGTCTTTGTCTTCAACATGCTGTGATTTCAACTTGTTATAGCTTAATTTGGTGATAACTCTACCTTGGGTAAAGCGCTGGTAGATGCGTGCGCTAATGTTGTGGTTGAGTTCATCCATGGCGCCGTGTGCTGTATTCACGTGACTAGCGGGCGTGTTTGTCGCGTTAGCACTGTCATTATGTTGGTTGCTGTCAGTCATGTGGGTCTTGCGCCTTTAGCGGTGAGTGATTGGCAATACAGCGAACTTTACGATAGCGATAGTTTTCGTGCACTTGAGGGGTGTCTTTTATAGTGTTATGGCTAACCCAGCCAAATAAATTGGTATGCTTTATTGTGAAACCGCGCCTGCTGCCTTTTATAAAACCTATGCTTGAGATTAAGTCATACAAATGATAATCGTTAAACTTGTCTTGCAGGCGCATGTGCAGCATATTCACTAAGTCGTCTGTGTCGCGCAGCGTTACCTTTTCTAATACATCTACCAGGCGCTTATGCCTTTGCATTCTCTGCAATGCACCTTGGTTAGTACTCGCTTTTCCTAAAACCCCTAACAACTCATTAAAATGGGACACATCTAGCGTGCGCCCTTGAAGTTCGTTAAACAAATTTTTAAAGTAAGCGGGGGAATCGTTAAAACCATAGCCAATGGGCCGCACAAACGCCAGTATATTAGGTGAAAAGGAAGGTAAAATAATCGCTGCGCTGCCTATTCTACGCTTGTTTAAATTGTCGCTTAGGGTGCTTTGCAGTTCTGGCACTAGCTTATTCTGATAAAAATGCTCAATAGCGTTAAAGCGCTTTATGCTATCACGCTCCTTATGAATAAAGCGGTTTATGGTACTGGCGGTGGCCTCAATAGG